>Ga0209517_10002228_pt1 | contig 27754 bp, 26 predicted proteins | sample PeaSoiMetSII2010_FD_187695 | JGI IMG/M metagenome (GOLD analysis project Ga0209517, IMG submission 187695) | Peat soil microbial communities from Weissenstadt, Germany - SII-2010 (SPAdes) (version 2) | ecosystem: Environmental > Terrestrial > Soil > Wetlands > Peat | place: Germany...
GGCGGCCGCAAGCAACAGCCGGGCCTTTTCGAAATCCCGCCGTACCGTTCGCTCGGTTACGCCGAGCACGGCGGCGATTTCCGCCTCGGTAAAGCCGGCAAAAAACCGCATCTCCACGACGCTGGCAAGCCGTTCGTCCAATCGGCGTAGGTCATCAACGGCTTGTGCGATCTCCACGACCTTGTCTTCTGCAGCCGAAACGCCTTCGGCAAGATTGGTGTCCAAGGTGACTTTGGCCAAACCACCGCCACGCTGCTCGGCCTGCCGCTCCCGGGCGAAATCAACGATGATGGAGCGCATAACGCGCGCCGAGTACGCAAAGAAATGCGCGCGATTTTCGACCTGAATCTGGCCTGCATGAAGGAAACGCAGGTAGCACTCGTGTACGAGCATGGTCGTGTCCACGAGCGTCATGCGCTGGCCACCACGCAGGCGAGCGCGCGCCAAGCGCGTCAGGTCCGGATACAGGGCCGCAAAGATCCGGTCAAAAGCCTCCTGATCGCCCAAGCGATAGGCCGAAAACGATTCGGTAAGGTCACCCATTTGACGAAGCCCGGCGGACACGCTCGCCAGCCATTCGGCATCTCCGGTTAGCAGCGCTAAATGCGTACTGAAGGTGGAGTCCCACGGCTTTCCGACAGGAGCCACTCTAACGTGCGGATCCCGCAGGCAGCAAGAGAAGACCTGTCACCCGTCCCGAATGAGGGATGCTTGGAACGCATTAATCCAGATCAAACCGCGAGTCGCACTTCTGCGCGTACGATGGCGCGGTTACGCTACAAACGGCCTGGCGGCGTTGCTGGACGCCGGTTCGGAGTCCTCTTCCCGCCGACGTGGCGGACAAAGTTATGAAAAGCGAAGCGATTACAGTCGACGCGGTCTGCGGCATGGCAGTGCATCCGGACCGCGCCACCGCGCATACGGTCTATCACGGCACCGTGTACTACTTCTGCTGTCGACACTGCCTCGCCAAGTTCCAGGCCAATCCCATGGCCTACCTGGAAAGGCCAACCTCCCCGGGACCACCCCATGCGGACAAGCCGGCAAGCCCGGTGCAAGCTGCGGCGATGTACACCTGTCCAATGGACCCGGAAATCCGTCTAAGTAAACCCGGATCCTGCCCGAAATGCGGCATGGCACTGGAGCGCGATATTGCAGCCGCGCCCATCGCGATCGAATACACGTGTCCGATGCATCCGCAGATCGTGCGCAGCGAGCCGGGTAGCTGTCCGCTGTGCGGCATGGCCCTGGAGCCGCGCACGGCCCCGTCCGGCGCCATAGAAGACGCGGAGCTCGCCGATATGACGCGGCGCTTCTGGGTGAGCGCGGCGCTCGCGCTGCCCGTATTCCTGCAAGCGATGGGCGCGGACCTCGCGCCGGGCCTGGCGGGGCACTGGGCGTCCGGGCGGGCCCTGCAATGGATGGAATTCGCTCTTGCCACTCCGGCGGTGCTCTGGGGTGGAAAGATCTTTTTCGTGCGCGGCTGGCAATCCCTGGTGAACCGGCATCTGAACATGTTCTCGCTAATTGCCCTAGGGGTCGGTGTCGCCTGGCTCTACAGCACCGTGGGTCTGCTGGCGCCGACCCTGTTCCCGGCATCGGTGCGAATGGCCGACGGCACCGTACCGGTGTACTTCGAGTCGGCGGCAATGATCACGGTCCTGGTGCTGCTGGGCCAAGTGCTCGAACTGCGCGCTCGTAGCCGCACCGGGGCGGCCATCCGCAAGCTGCTTGGTATGGCCGCCAGGACGGCGCGTATCGTGCGCGCCGACGGGCGCGAAGAAGACCTTGCACTCGAGCAGGTGCAGGCAGGCGACACCTTGCGAGTGCGGCCCGGGGAGAAGATTCCGGTCGATGGCATCGTGACCGGCGGCAACAGCGCGGTGGATGAATCGATGGTGACCGGCGAGCCGATCCCCGTGGAAAAGCAAACGGGCGAACGCCTGATCGGCGCAACGATCAACCGCACCGGAAGCCTGCTGATGCGTGCCGAGCGCGTGGGCGCCGACACGCTGCTGGCGCAGATCGTGCGCATGGTTTCCGAGGCGCAGCGTAGCCGTGCGCCGATCCAGCGGTTGGCCGACAAGGTCGCAGGATGGTTTGTTCCGGCGGTCGTGCTCGTCGCCATCGCGACCCTGGCCGCATGGGGGCTGTGGGGGCCCGAACCACGGCTGACACACGCACTCATTAACGCAGTGTCGGTCCTGATCATCGCCTGCCCCTGTGCCCTGGGGCTCGCAACCCCGATGTCGATCCTGGTGGGTACCGGGCGCGGCGCGGCTGCCGGTGTGCTCATCAAGAACGCCGAAGCGCTCGAAGTACTCGAAAAGGTCGATACGCTGGTGACCGACAAGACCGGCACGCTGACGGTGGGCAAGCCCAAGCTCGCGGCCGTCGTTGCGGCAAGCGGCTTTGCCGAAGCCGAGATCCTGCGACTCGGTGCCAGCCTTGAACGCGCCAGCGAGCACCCGCTGGCGGCGGCCATCCTTGCCGGGGCCGAGTCAAGGGGGATCGAACCAGAGCACGTCACGGAGTTCGAATCGCACACCGGCAAGGGTGTCATTGGCCGAGTCGACGGTCGCCTGGTTGCGATCGGCAACGACAAGCTGCTCGAATCGCTGCGGGTGCCTACTGGAAGCCTGGGCTCTCGGGCCGATGCGATGCGAAGCGAAGGACAGATCGTGATGTTTGTCACGGTGGACGGGGCCGTCGCGGGACTGCTCGGGGTCGCCGATCCGATCAAGGAGACGACGGCGGAGGCAATCCGCCAGCTGCATGCAGACGGACTGAGAATTGTGATGCTTACCGGCGACGGTAAGGCAACGGCCGAGGCCGTAGCTACCAAGCTTGGTATCGATCAAGTCATCGCCGAGGTGCTTCCGGACCAAAAAGCCGAGTGGATAAAGAAGCTGCAGGCGCAAGGGCGCGTCGTCGCGATGGCCGGCGACGGCATCAACGATGCGCCCGCGCTGGCGCAGGCGAACGTAGGCATCGCAATGGGCACGGGCACCGACGTGGCAATGGAAAGCGCGGGTGTCACGCTCCTGCTCGGCGACCTGCGCGGCATCGTGCGCGCGCGGCGCCTGAGTCACGCGACGATGGGCAACATCCGCCAAAACCTCGTTTTTGCCTTCCTCTACAACTCCCTTGGCGTGCCCGTGGCCGCCGGCGTGCTGTACCCGTTTTTCGGTTTGCTGCTGTCGCCGATCATCGCCGCGCTGGCCATGAGCCTGAGCTCCGTATCGGTAATCACGAACGCGCTGCGCCTGAACCACGCGCCGCTGAATTGAGTCGGGTAAGACGTGTGCGGGTCCCCGTGTCACCATGTCGTAACGCCGGCTGGCGATTATTCGCCCGCTCATGTTGGTGCTCATCAACCTGGAATCGGCCGTGGAACGGCGCCAAGCGATGGCGCGTCAACTCGACGCGTTAGGTCTTATCTTCGAGCGGGTGGGGGTGGATCTGCGTTGCGTGCGCGCCACCGAAGTCGATACCCAAATCCAGGCACGATTTCCCGGTCTGCGCTTTGACCGCAAGGCGCTGAGCAACGCCGAAATCGGCTGCTGGCTCTCGCACCTAACCGCGTGGCGACGCCTGCTGCTGCGGCCCGGACAAACGTCGTGCACGGTCATCGAGGATGACTTGATTTTGCTGCCCGATTTTGCCGATGCCATGGCGGCCATGTCCGACCGGGCGCTCTTCGATCTGGTCTACTTCGGAACCTCGTCGCGCAACGTCTCGCAACGGCGCCGCACCGCGATCAAGGACTTCGTCGTGCACGAGCCGGTCGGGCTGATCCTGAACACCTGGGGCTACAGTGTCACCCGTGCGTACGTCGAGCGCTTCTTTGCCACGGCGCGCCGCTGCATTCGCCTGCCGATCGACCACTTCCTGGGCGGTCGCGGCGGACGCGCCCGCCCGCGCATCGGCGTGCTGCAACCGACGTTAGTGACGGAAGATCCCGTTCTCGGCGCCGCGTCGCAGATCGGGCCCTATACCCGGCGCCTGGATCGCTCGCGGCTCTTTGACAAGGTGCGCCGGCGCCTGCTGGCCAGCCCCGTTAGCGAGTTCTACTACTCGCTATACCGTTATTTCTAGCCGCCGTATCGGCCCACGACCCGGCGTGCGGCGGTTGCCGACTCCGCCCCGGCCGTGCATGATGCACGGGCGAGGTGGTCGCCGACATGAATCGCTTGCTCATCGGCATCGGGTTAATTTTTCTCCTGCTGGGAATTGCCTGGCCGTGGATCTCACAGCTGCCATTGGGAAGGCTGCCGGGCGACATCCACATCAAGCGCGACGGAATAGACTTTTACTTCCCGTTGGTGACCAGCCTGCTGGTATCGCTGGTGCTATCACTTTTGCTATGGTGGTGGCGGCGTTAGCTGCAGACTGACCGCGATAATGCAGTTACGCCGAGACTCGGGTGGACCACCTCGTCCAGTGACGAAGGGGCGCAGGCGCTTTAGTTCCATATCGGCTTGGCGGGTCACTTGAATCTCGGCAGGTGCGTCAATCTGAAGTTGGCGCCAGCAGCCGCTATCATCAATCAACGTTACTGTTTCCCACAGCTCGGGGCCTGGGGCAATCTCCCGAAAGGCTGCTGATGGCGTACCAAGGAGTACTTCCGTGTTTCTCGATTCTTCCCGAATACCCGATAGCAAGGTTCTTGAGTTTGACTGTTGTATCTGCGGGGGGGGGGCAGCCGGATTGACAATCGCCCTTGATCTAATTGGATCCGGGCTTCGCACTTGCGTGCTCGAGAGTGGTTCGTTCAAACGCGAGCGCAGCACACAGGACCTCTACGTGGGGCGCAACATTTCTCAGATTTACGAGGATGATGGCGAAAGCTTCGACGAGTACTTGCGGTCTACCAGATGTCGTTACCTGGGAGGCAGCTCGAATTGCTGGGGCGGCTGGTGCCGCCCATATGACGAAATTGATTTTACGAAACGCGAATGGGTGCCCCACAGTGGCTGGCCCATTTCGAGAATGGAACTCTTGCCGTTCTATAAGAACGCCCATAAGGTCCTGAAACTTGGCCCTTTTGCGTATGACCCGAGATTTTGGGAGGAGGCGGTTGGGTCTCGAGATTTCCGAACTCTGCCCTTCAATGAAGAATTGCTAACTACCCAGATTAGTCAGTTCAGCGCGCCCGTGCGATTCGGACGCGATTATCGCGATGAAATCGCCAAGGCAACGGACGTGGTCACGGTCCTACATGCGAATGCAGTAGAGCTCGAGACCGGCGCCGATATGAACCAGGTCCAGCGTGTCCATGTCCGGAATCTCGCGGGTGTCCGGTTCAGCGTACAAAGCAGATTTGTAGTTCTGGCGGCAGGAGGCATCGAAAATGCTCGATTGCTCCTGGCCTCCAACCGATTCCGAAAAACGGGGCTTGGCAACGAAAATGATCTCGTTGGTCGGTTTTTCATGGAACATGCTGCCGTTCCATCGGGGCGCGTGGTGTTCACCAAGCCCGTCGGCGGCACCAACATCTACAACGCCGCTCATTTCTATAGGAATCCGAAGCTCTCCGCACATGGCGTGCCGGTGGCTGCCCATTTTGCAATCAGCGAGGCGGAACAGGAGCGTTATGGCATCCTCAACAGCAGGAACTACATCCGATCAATATATGTCGGAGACGAGAGTCCGGCCGTCGAGAGTCTGAAGAATCTCTACTTTCTGGCCAGCCGGTATTACAAACATCGGCAAGTCCGGCTTTCCGACATCTTGAATTTTGTCGCGCACCCTGGCGTGGTCGCTACCGCCATCTTGGCACGGCTGACCAAATCCGCTCGGCATGTGACCGGCTATCGCATGGAGCATGTCGTAGAGGCGTGCCCAAATCCCGATAGCCGGGTAACACTTGACACTGAGCGCGACCGACTCGGTATGCCAAAGGTCATCCTGGACTGGCGGCCGACGGAACTACAGCGGCGCACGATTACGTATGCTCAGCGACTAGTCGGGAGCGAGCTGCAGCGCCTAGGCATCGGCTATGTGGAGGAATGGGAACCACCAGCGAACTCCTGGCCTAAGAACATGCAGTGGGTTTGGCATCATATGGGAACTACGCGCATGCACCATGATCCCATAAAAGGTGTCGTGAACGAGCATTGCCGGGTGCACAGTGTTCCCAATTTATATATCGCAGGCAGTTCCGTATTTCCCACCGTCGGACCGGACGCACCTACGCTCACAATTGTCGCGTTGGCATTGCGGCTGGCAGCACATATCAAGCTCCATGCCCATGGGCCCGCACACTCGATCGCCCTGGAACACCCGATCGCGACAGGCAAAACGCGGGAAATGGCGTCACGCGCTGCGAGCGACGCGAGTGCCGAGTCTCGCTCGTCTACCCGGGAACCTCGTCGCGTAGGATCTCGCAACGGCACTGCACCGCGATCGACGGTTTCGCCGCGCACGAGCCGGTCGGGGTAAATTTCAACACCCGGAGCTACTGCGTCGTCCGCGCGCACATCTAGCGCTTCTTTGCCACGGGGCGCTGACCTGCTCTCGATTTTTCGAGCCGTTTTTTACTGGGAATCATCGGCTCCTCCTGCTGCTTTAGGAGCCATCTTTCCAGAAATCACTGGCTTGGAAAAACCGGGCAGGTCAGTCTTGTCGATGCCGAATATGGTTGCCTTGATTTTGGGAAAGATGCCACGCTGACTTTTCGGAAGTCGGCCAATTGAAATTCTTAAGCGTAAGTCCATAGGCATCGGCCGCCCAGCCTACCTAATGCAAGCTAAGTGACGCGCTGTTAGTGGCTATGTAGAACCGCGGTTTTCCAGCGCGGTTTGCGGTTGACCGTGGCGCCGGGGTGGTTGCGTGGGGTTTCAGAACGGCGGGTCGGTGTCGCTCTGGACGGGATTGTGGGGAAGCCGGTCATCGCGCATTGCGCGCTGGATTGCCGGTCCGTAGGCGAGCCAGAGCTGATCGCGCAGCAGGTCGATCAACTCGAAGGCGGCCAGGGCTTGGGCGGGGGTCCAGTGATCGGGCAACTGGATTGGTCTCAGCGCTGGCGCTGTCATGTTTTTTTCCGGCGCCGCCGTTGGGCGCGTTGCTCGGTGCGCTGCTGGGCTTCCTTGAGCCGATAGGATTTGCCTTCGAGGGCGATGACCTCGGCGTTGTGGATGATGCGGTCGACCAGCGAGACCACGCAGGCGGCGTTGGGGAAGACCTCGTTCCATTCTGCGAACGCCCTATTCGTGGTGATGAGGGTGCTTTTTTTCTCATAACGGCGGTTGGTCAGCTCGAAGAGCAGGTCGGCGTGGCGGTTGGAGTAGGACAGGTAGCCGACCTCGTCGATGCACAGCAGGTCAAAGCCTGCGTAGTGGCGCAACCGGCGGTTCAGGGCCGAGGCGCTATCGAGCGCAGCCAACTCGCCGAGCAAGGCGCCGGCGCTGGCGAACAGCACCGTGTGGCCACCGATCAGCGCCTGGTGGGCGATGTTGCGAGCAATGGTGGACTTGCCGATTCCATTGGGGCCGAACAAGACGGCGTTGGCGGTCTCGGCCATGAAGTCGAGGCTCATCAACTCCTCGATGGCCGCACGGTCGCAGCGGGTGGGCCAGGTCCAGTCGAAGTCAACGAGCGGCTTGAAGGCGCCGATGCAGGCGCGGCGCAGCCGCCGCTCCAGGCTACGGCGGGTGCGCTCAGCTTCCTCCCAGGCGAGCAGCTGCGGCACCCAGTTGGCAGCGTTGACCTCGTTCCAGTTGGCCAGCAGGCCGTTCAAGTGCAGGGCCTGGGCGCGTTGGCGCAGCTCAGGCTGGTTCGTCGTCATGGCGGTGCTCCGTCAGTTGGTCATAGGAATCGAGGGCGTGGGGCGTGACGATGACGTCGCGCCTTTGCACGTGCTCGGGCAAGGTGACGATGGTGGCCAGCGGCTGGCCGCGTTGCTCACGCCGGCGCGCCAGGGCCAGGCGCACGGCGTTGGGGTGCGGAACGTCGCGCGCCAAGGCATCAATGACGGCCTCGTGAAGTTCGGTAACGGTGCATTGCTGGCGCAGCCGCTGCAGGGCGGCGGTAATGGAGCCCAGGTTGTGGCCACGGGCGCCGGCGCGTACCAAGAGTTCGCGGATCGGCGGCACGGCGCGCACGAGCTGGTCGGTGGCGCGGTGCTGGCGGCCGGCGCGTTTGTGCTCGACCAGTTCGGCAATGTGCGCCGGATCTTCGATCTGCTCGCCCCGGTCGTAGCAGCGCAGGTTGTTTGCCAGCACGGTTGCGCCCTCAAGGATGCGCACCCGCTCGGTGTCGGCCGAGACGACCAGGGTGCGCTGCACGTGGGTGTGGGGCACGGTGTAGTCGTTCAGATCAAAGCGGGCGTACGGCGTCTTGCCGATGTGCACCTCGACCCGCTCGTGGCAGGCAAAGGCATCAGCCGGCAGCGGTAACAGTAGCGGCCGCTCCTGCGCAAAGGCGGCACCGACGCTGATGCTGGTGTCTTCGGGACACGGTCGTTGGGCGGCCAGGCCCGAGCACCAGGCAATGGCTTGGGTGTTCAGATCCGCCAGATCGGCGAAGCGCCGGGCGGCGAAGAAGGAATCCCGGGCGTAGCGAATCGCCCGCTCAACCCGCCCTTTTTGATTCCCGCGGGCCGGGGCCACCGGGCGGGGCTCAAATCGATGGTGGGCGGCAAAGGCCAGCAGCGTGGGGTGGAAACGGATCGCATCCATCTGGCGCTCGAGCACGGCACTCTTCAAGTTGTCGTACAACACGACCCTGGGTACGCCGCCAAGGGCGGCAAAGGCCCCGGCATGGCCGGCTAGGAAACTGGGCATGCGCGCGTCCAGGAAGAAGCGCAGGTAGATCGCGCGCGAGTAGCTCAGCACCATCACGAAGGCCATCAACGGCCGGCGCGCGCGACCGATGACCAGGTAGCCGAAGTGGGCCCAGTCAACTTGTGCTTGCTCGCCGGGCAGTGTGCGCAGCCGCAGGTAGGCCTCGGTCGGGCGGCGCGGTCGCAGCAAGGCCACGCGGTGGCGAAACTGGCTGGCGCTGCCCTGATAGCCGCGCTCGCGAACCATCACGAACAAGCGACTGGCGGTCAGCGTCGGGAAGCGCTCCAGCGTCTGGGTGACGAACGCAACGTACGGATCGATCGCGCAGGCGCGTCGCGGCATGCCAATGCGCGGCAGCCAGGCTTGGGCCAACACGCGCTGCACGGTGCTGTGATGCACGTGCAACTGGCGGGCGATGGTGTTGATGCGCCACTTCTCCACGTGGTAGTAGCGCAGGATCTGTGCTTCGAGTTCAGGGGAAATGCTCATCGGCAAAGCGGCTCGTTCGGTTGTCGCCGACCGGACAATCAGGCGCGCGGCGGTGGTGGCGCACAAAGCCAATTCGCACCGCCGCCGCGCAGCGCGCACCACAGCACGCGCAGTTCACCGACGCCGATGTGCTCGTCGGTTTGACGGCAACGATCTTGGAAACAGACACCACAGCCTCGGCCGCAAGTAGATCACTGTCACCCGCTGCGTCGGAACCCTGATGCGTCACGATCTTGCAACTGGCCCGGTAACGGCGGGCACGGGCGGCGTGAGCAAAACGCCCCGGCCGACCGGTCTGATACCGCTGGCCAGCCTCTTTTTGCGCGGCCCGGCGTGCGGCCGTCGCACACGCCCGGCCACAGTAAATCTGGCCCCGCTCGCAGCGACGGCACAACACCACCTGCGCGCTGCAACGGGCGCAAAGAAACATCCGGCCAGTGTCGGGCATCGGCGCTCCGGCATAAGCCAAAGCGCGTGCTGGACGCCATGCAAAACGGATGCAATACTGCCCGTCTCACTCGGCAGCCCTCTGGGCACGATGTGTGGGGCGCGACGACGGAACATACTTGCCGGTAGGGGCCGTCGCCGCGCTCGTTTTGCTTCGGCGCGCCGATTATCCGGTCAAGATCGTGGCACTGGCTCCATTACGCCGAACATCGGCCGGCTCCAATATGCCGATCACCGACTGGCTCCCTTAAGGCGATCACGGGCAACGCCGTGCTCAGCCGTCCCTCATGAACCTACCCTTGGCTGCCGTCGTGCCAACGCTGGCGTTCTAGGCGGCGCCCTGCGGGCGCTGAAAGGCAGGAGAAAAACCCGCTCCAAACCCCGCCGCACTACTACGGCCGTGCCTACGCCGCAAGTCCTTCGTTACACACTGCGGCAGATAACCGCGGATCCTCGTAGCCACTCACAACGCGCTTCAAGTTGGGGCTTCGGATTTGGTTGCCATGAGATTGGGAAAGGCACCACGCCGACTATTCGGAAGCCGGCCAATTGAATTTCATTAAGGTAAGTACGTAAGCATCGGCCGCTCGGCCTAGCTAATGCAAGCTAAATGACGCGCTTCAGGATGGGGGTCTTCGGCTTAGCCGAAGCGAGCTATGGCGGCGGATGTTGTGAGGGCGCATGAAAGCCTAGACTTTACAGGTCCATAGAGCAATTCGAGGGGTGACTGTGAAAGAAAGACCGCAGCAGATGAGCATGCGCAGCGTCTGCATGTCAGCGATTTCCGCTTTGGTTCTCGGAGCTTGCGTTGGAGGATTGGCCGGGGGGGGAGGTAGCGGGGGGAGTAGCCCCTTGGCCGGGGATGTAGGGAGCGTGGGTGGCAGCCCTAGCGCCCAAACGTCTAGTTCATCGCCGGTTGCCCCCGCCTACTACGTTTCGCCCAACGGCTCTGATTCAAGTGACGGTTTATCACCTTCGACGCCTTTCCTGACCCCTGAAAAGGCGCGGGCGGCTATGGAGGCGTCATCGGTCAAGACCGCCTATCTCATGGGGGGCACGTATATGCGCACTGTTCCCCTCGCGCTCGGCATTAAAGATTCCGGCGAAGCTTGGCTTGCCTATCCCGGACAGACGCCCATATTGGATGGTGGTAACACGGTTCAGATGGCGATTTCTGTGCGAGGTAATAACATCACCATTAGATGGTTAACTATCCAAAATTTTGCTCAGAGTGGAATCGTTGCGCAAAATGTTTCTGGCGTTTTGATCGACAGCAACACAGTCCTAAACATCCATAGCACTGGATTCAATCAGGGTGGCATTATTTCTCTCAACAATTTTACTGATGGGAAAATGACCCACAACTTTGTCCAGAACACCGGGTGGGTTGGCATCGCTGCTGGAACTTCGACCGTAGACAGTATAAATAACCTCGTCATCGACAGTAACATCATCTACGATACCTGCACCGTTGTCGCTGACTGTGGCGCTATCTATGCCGACGACCGGGGCCACGCGAGTACGGGGATCTTCATCAGCAATAATATTGCTGGCAACTATGGCACGACCAGCAATGGGAGCAAGGCCATTTACCTTGACGATCAATTGTCCAATGCAACTGTAGAGAACAATATTGTTTACGGCACAGGATCCTACGCCTTTCAAATTCACGGCGGAGATCACAATGTCTTTAAGAACAATATTTTTGATATCAGCAAGGCGAAAACGCTCGGTCTCTATCAAGATGATGGGACTACGGCTCCGAACTACGGTATGAATGGCAATGAATTCACCTGCAATATCACCTACTCATCAATTAATCCACCTCCTTCTCTTTGGGCCTATGAGGTGCAACCAAGCGATGCTGCGCCCCATGTCTCCAACAATCTATATTGGGATGAAAGTGGGGTTCTACCCCATTCGGGTATCGTTGCCGATATCTTGCCCACGGTGTCGAACCCTGGGTTCGTGAATCCGGGCCAGGCTAACTATAGTTTTCGGTCGCGTGCGCCCTCTTTTTGTAACTTCGTACCGATCAATGCGAGTCAAGTTGGACCTTTACCCAATTCATAAGCCATCCGATGCTAAGGTAGCGCAACAAGTTTTTCGCACTTTCGTAGGTGGTGCCTCTTTCCGAGTTCATGTCGCCTGGTGTTGAACGACGACGGGTTTCAAGAGCGTCTTCATCGCCAGGTACCTGCGTTGACCCCACTTGGTCGCTGCGATGTGCCGTAGCCCCGCGGCGACCAGCATCAATGCCGAGTTCCCATCGAACAGCAACTGGAGGGACCCTCCTCAAATAATTTCAAAAAATCCGAGCTTATACTTATAACCACAGCTAGCCTATTGGCGCATGCAAACGAGGCCGGGTAAGGGCGCCGCAGTGGTAAGTAAAAAAGCGCGAGGCTAAAATTGGATTGAAGCTAAGGAGCGCTCCTCTGATGGTCTTTCTCAGCAATCCTTTGGTTACCGTTGTATGAAATTGCTGTGCTTCTAAGCTGTAATCAAAAATCCGGATGTCCTGCACGTCCAAACCTGCGGTCTGTAGTAGCAAAAGGAACGATTCGGGGCTGTAGGAATTTATGTGCCCAATATCGATGGTTGTTTGCAAAGCTTTCTGAGTTGTACGGATATGCAACTCGCAGGGAACCTCAATATATATGGCCTTCTTGGCGACTCTCGATATTTCCGAGATGAACCCACGTGGATCGGGCACATGTTCTACAACATGGCTCGCATAGACAAGATCGAAACTTGCATCGCCAAACGGAAGTCTCTTTCCGTCGTATTGAATTAGAGTCAGTTCGTGTGCATCCGGATCGGCATGAACACGCGGATCGGCCAAATCGACGCCAACATGCTGCCTTCCAATGCCTCTTCGCGCGACTTCCGCTAATACGGCGCCTGTTCCGCAACCGACCTCAAGAACCGTTTCAATGCAACTGTCTCTCACGAGCGCCTGAAGATTATTGACCTTATCGATTGCACATATGCGACGCCATTTCATCGCACGATCGGTGTACTCGCCCTCATAGTGAGTGTTGAATGGAGTGAGGCGAAACGGACTAATCAGCATAACGGCACCGGCTGCATGATGTGAACGCGATCGTACGTGATTATCTTGTCTTTGGCGCGCGATACTGCCGCACTCATGGCTTTGGTGTACCGCTATGGCTTTGGTGTACCGCTCCCACATGTCCATGATGACGGCATTGATGTCCTCAAGCTGCTCGGGCGTGAATGTCTCGAATTACGCACCCAGACCCGCTTGGCTGCGTGCGCTCGATCGGGTGAGCTGGGCGGAGAACAAGGAGTTGCGCACTGGTGGCGACGACACCCTGGTTCGAACCAAGTACTTGTGGCTGCGATCGGCCGAGAACACGCCCGCGGCCGCGACCGATCATTTCTAGGTTCTGAAGGACTTGACGTTGAAGAATGCCAAGTTTGCGCACCCTGTGGGACCTCCACCGCCGCGCTTGGGCCCAGCGCTTCTGGAAGCGTTGACACTTCTGGGCCACGCACGGCCACCTGGCGCCAACGATCGAAGCCGCACGCACGATCCAGCGCCAACCGCATAATGTGCTCACCTTCTTCGATCATCGAATCACCAATGCTGTGGTCGAAGATCTGAATTCAAAAATCAGCAGTATCCAGAAGTGCTCCTGCGGTTTCCGAAATCGTGATCACTTCAAGATCGCCGGCTACCTCCACTGCGGTGGTCTCTGCCTCTATCCTTCAGCTCTTACCCCAAAAATGTCGGAAGAAGCTCCTATAAAGACGCGCTTATGCTCGTCACCGAAGACCTGGAATTAATTCGAAGTCAGTCCAGGCTTGTCTCATCTCTGGCGCCTTTCGCACAACGAAGATTTCTTCATCGGCAATCCGATTCTCCACTATTAGTATCCCTTGCTGTGCGTTCGCTGAAATGCTTGCGACCGAACCGCTGACGATTATGTTTTGGCGAAAGACATTGTATTTGGGCATGCCGAAATCGTCCTCCCTAATCTGCGTCAAGTGCGGAAAGCGCGTGGAATACGTGGAACCGCGATACGGAATGGAATCCAGTCCCCTTTGCCACGTGCCTTTCGGATCAAGAATCGCTTGGCGCTGGCCTTCAACGCCCCTAGCGTCAAGGTGCACTGCCGGAGAGCTCCGGAAGAAAAGATTTCTCTCGATAACATTGTCTCGTCCGCCTCCGATGAAAACAGGTTGCCGTACCCGCGCGAATATGTTTCGCCTTATGGTAATACCGGACGCCTGATCATCTATGTATACACCCTTTACGTTGCCACCCTTCATTCCCGGCTGAATGTCGTGCAGAAAATTGTCTTCAATGATCGTGCCGTAAAACGAAAAGTCTCGTCCCACATAAATAGCCCCACTGTCGCTCGTTTCCTTAACGACGTCAAAGATCTCATTGCCGGAAATGTAGTGATCATTTCCATTGAAAAAAATCGCGGTGTGAGGGGCATCAGAGATAACGTTCCCGACAACGCGTTGTCCCACACCTGCAATTTCAACGGCAAACCGATATGTCTTGACGAGTCGACTGAAGCGCCGGATTTCCGTTTTTTCCACGAAATTTCGAGAAGGTACAAGTGCCTGTCGATCCCCGCCCGAAAGAAACACGCCGCCTTCTCCAGTGTCTGCAATAATGCCGTTCCTGATACCTGAATCGACACACCTCTCGATTACCAGGGCTCTATTCCCCGTTTGGCGGATGGCGACATTATCTAGAACGATATTTTGACTGTCCTGAACTATGATGGCATCGCCTCTGACTTTGGCGAACTGTAGATTCCGAATGGTGACGTTCGCTGAATTCAAAATACGGAGCAGGCTGGGAGCTACCGAGATCTCGCTGTTTCTCCCCGGGGAACCGTCCGGTGGAAAGAAATAGAGGGTTGCTGTAGAGCGATCCAGATACCACTCGCCCGGACTATCGAGTTCTGCCAGCGCATTTTCAACTATTGCGCGCTGCCCCGATTTGATGCCGTATGGTGACCCGGTGCCAGATAGGGTAAGGAGATTGCTGGTCGCATCCTTGTTTGCAACCAGATAACTTTGGGCGGCCCAATCCCATCTCCAAAAGGCTTGAACCTGCAAGTCTGGTTCATCAGCCCAATCGTCCACATTTCGGCCCACGATAGAGAAAGTCTTGTTATCGTCCGAGGGAATACTCGATGGGCGCACAAGTTCACCAAATCCAGCATTCGGCCATTTGGCAACTGGTTCGATCGTATTATCGACAAAAAGCTCTGTAGTTACTGGATGTATGGGAATCCCGTAGCCTCGACTTCGCGGAGTCTGGTCGATGGGGAGATGATAGGCCGACAGGTCGGCCGTCCATAGTTTCGCTGCGATCTGGGGGCGCACTCTCTTTGGTAACACTGACGTAACTGGCCTCTGCCACATATCTATAAGCGCTGCCCCCGAGATTGTCGGGGTGTCCGGGTCGCCCACGATCTCAAGCTCTACACCCTGTGTCATCCCTTGACCCCATCGGATCGTCAGCTCATGGTCAAGCCTGTACAGGCCCGGAGACAGGCGCAGCTGCACTTTGGAGATACGACCACCCAGGCCGTCTTGCCACTGCCCGGTCTGAATTAACCCGATGGCATCGATCAATGAGGTCGAGCAGTCAGTTGTGACATTGACACGGCACGCGGTTGCTGCATTCTCCGCATTCGCGGAGATCGTATGGACCGAAATTCTCACGACGGCTCCGTTCGCATGGCCGTACGCGACGGAGAAAAAGATAGGGGCGATCACCGCCAGAAGTCGCCTCGCAAAGTTTCGAAGACCGTTTGAGAAAACCACAGACGCCTTTAGCGGAATCCTGTGCTTATCAGACTGACCCAGGTTTTGGTTCTCTGTGGACAGTCCGCACAAACCTCGAGGGACGGTCCGCACAAACAAGTGATTTTTGCTGGTAACGGCCGTCCCAACGAGCTTTAAACACAGATTTAATCGGTCTGGGGGATTTATTGACGTCTTCGTGTTCAAGTTTGTCCTCGTCGCTTGGTGGCGGACCTTCACGAGCTCGAAAAAGTGTTTGATAGCGCCGATCGAGTGTTGCGCCCGCGCACGGACCTTCGACTTGGCGCGGATCTTGGCGGCGATGGTTTCGTCGACCAGCCGTCGGGCGCGTTCGCTAGCGTGACCACGACCAAGTTATTCATCTTGCTCTTGCTGTCGACACTAGAAGGCCCTTCATGCCAAGATACCACCGCTTGCACTTGGCGGTCTGATGGATTTCCGGATCTCACTTCCCATCCCCATTCTTCGTCCAACTCGCCGCCGGGACTGCGATATGCCGTAGCCTAGCGACGAGCATCAAAGCCGAGCTCCCATCGGGGAAGGCGCCAACCTCGCGCGTTCGCCGGCGAATCTCGCGAATGATGCGTTCCATCGGATTGCAACCACGCGAAAAACCTCTCGACGATCCATCGGCGCGCATACCGCCGCAGGCGGAGTCCATCTTACGTCTTCACCCTGCGACTGGACCGATTGGGCGCGATCATCTCCACGCCGTCCTTCTTCAACGTCTTGTCCAGTGCATCGCTGTCGTACGGGCGATCGCAAAATAAGATTCTTCGGCCTTGCTTCGGTCATTTAAAAGTCGAAGCTCAACCGGACCCGCGTAACTTCGTGATGATTCGCCGCATGCGTGCTCACCGTCAGCGGCATCCCATGGCGATCCACGATCACCATGATCTTCACGCCCTTGCCGCGCCGGGTCTTTCCAATTCTCGCCCCCCATCGCCCATGGCCGAGGCAAATGTCGCGTCGATGTAGCTCTCGCTCTCGTCGATCTCGCCTTCCTCGCGCAGCGCGTTGGCCAGTTTCGTGAGCACGTCGCGCAACAACTAGCGCTCCCGCCGCTACTGAAAGTGTCGATGCACCGTCGTGTAGTTCGGGTAGCTCTGCGGCAGGATGTGGTACTGCGCGCCGGTGTTCAAGATCCACAGCACCGCTTGCAGTACCTCTCGCGTCGGTACCGGTTTTCGTCCTGGGCGACCTTCTGGGTGTTCCCCTCAAGAAAATATTCTCGAATCCGTTTCCCACTGCTCGTCGCGTAATCAATCCCTGCATGCAATTGTAGGAAGCAATTTCCAACAATTCAATGTTTTTGAGATAGGTTCTAGAGTAACTCGGCATACATGCTTTCGAGACTCCGCGTTTGCTTTCGCAGGTCGAACACATCACAGGCGAGTTCTCTACCTCGTCTCCCCATTGAGTTTGCCAAATCGGGATTCGAGACGACCTGTGCGATCTTTTCGGCAAGATCGTAGACGTCCTCTGGTTCGGTTAAGAAGCCAGTTTCACCATGGACTACCGCTTCGGGAATACCGCCTACGCGAGTCCCAATACACGGTACTCCGCACGACGAAGCCTCGGTCAATACCAAACCAAAAGCCTCTTCCGCCCCCGACGATGTCCTACGGCTCGACAACACCAACGCGTTGCAGTGTTGCACATACGGCAACACCTGCGCTGATGGAAGGGCACCGAGAAAACTGACATTTCGCCCAATTTTTAGTTCTTTAGCGAGCAATTTCAAGTCGCGGGTCAGCGTGCCGCTTCCGATTTGAATAAGGCGAAGTGTGGGGTTGCTCCGCAGGACAATAGAGAACGCCTTCAACAACAAGTCGATTCCCTTAACCGAAGTATGCCGAGCAACCGAGAGTATGTATGGAGCGTCATTGAGAGCCGAGCGATCCTGAATCCGTGGGACAAACCGACTTGTATCGATGCCAACATAGTGTTTGATGACTTTATGCTGCGGGAATCCAGACTGGATCATCTTTTTTCGCAAGAACTCCGACACTGCGATAAATTTAGAACCATATTCGAACAGCTGCTCTCTTCCAAACAAATATCGATATCCGGAAAGCTTTCCATCCTTGACTATCTCCAGATCTCGCGTCGTCACATCAGAACCGTGGCACGTAACGATCAAAGGTATGCGCAGCTTTCGCGCGAGTGAAAGCGCCAACACTGCATCTGGCGCAAAGTGCGCGTGAATGAGTCTCAACTTCTCGAGATCCGCGAGCCGGCCAAATCCTCGAATACTCCCGAACACTGTAAACCTTACTCGATTCAGTGCGCGGAACCTTCCTTCAATCGCTATCGCCGGGATAGCTCCGTTCGATTCGAGCAAGTCTCGGCAAATTATCACTGCTTGATATGTCGCAAAAGCGCGAATCTGCTCGGATATGAACGTTTCAGAGCGGAGAGGAAATACCGTCCTGTAGATGCCAATAGTTGGCTTGGGTACACTTAGTAAAGACACGAATCGCGTTTCAATGACGAGATTTCAATACTCTGGCGGGATTGCCAGCCGCGATACTGAACTCTGGAATATTCTTCGTAACCACCGATCCAGCACCGATCACGCTTCCTTGTCCGACGCTGACGCCCGGAAGAAAGATACATCGTGCACCTATCCATACATCGTCGTTGATAACAATCTTTTTCTCGCCGGAAATTCCCTGAGCATACATAGGTTTATCTGTTTGGTCGAAACGATGCGACGTTGTAATAAACATTACATCGGGACCCATCATTACCCAATTGCCAATTGAAATCTCACCAAAAATTTGACAATTTATTCCAATGCCCGAGTTATTTCCAACACTGACTTTACGGCCCGTACCAAATGCGGCCCCCCGCTCAACATTGATGTTAGCGCCTGCAAAGCGAAATAGGGGTGTGCAGACGATACGACGCAGAAATCTTGTCCACCTTGTGTATCGGCTACTCGACGCGGGAAGGTATCTAAAAAGTCCGTAATAAAGAATCAGACAGGTCGCTTGCACAAAAGAAAACTTCGACATTGGTTTGGCTATACCTTTTAATGCCGCTTTCAATCGAAACTTTATCCTAACAAGCTTAAGATTCAGGATAGACGTGTCGAAAGACCTCGCGCCGTGCCGCTCTAATAGAGCTATCCGTTCCTCAACGAGTCTTGTGCTCCCAGACGAAGTCTTGGTACCGGACCATGCGCGATATGCGGCAACCGGCGGTTTGCCAAGATCAATACAATCGCCAACACTCAGAAGGCGCAACCACAAGTCGAGGTCCATCGAGTAGCGCAAGCCGGTGTCAAGGTAACCAACCCCAATCAAAGCATCTCTTCTATAGAAAGAGCCGGGTTGGATTAGCGTAGCGCGCTTTCTCAGCAGACGATCCCGGCTGATTCTCGGAACACTCTCGGCTCTAACCAAATCCCCAGATTCAGAGATGATATCTATCTCGGAATCGTAGAAAAGAACAGTAGTGGGGTTCTGCCTGTAGACCTCAACAATCCGTTCAACGCAGTCCGGGTACAAGATGTCGTCGGAATTGATCCAGCCGACAAGTTCGCCCTTGGACCTCTTGAACCCCTTGACGATGGCATCGCTCTGCCCTTTGTCGGGCTCACGGACGATATCTTTTATCCGGTCACTGTATCGCTCAAGGACCTCCTGGGTCTGATCGGTTGACATCCCATCTATGACAATATATTCGATGTCCCGGTACGTTTGCCCAAGAACTGACTTAATCGTTGCTTCAATAAACTGCCCTTGATTAAAGCTTGGCGTAATTATGGTCACTAATGGATAAGCGGGCATGTCGACAATTTCCTTGACTCATGCCCGGCTTTCGCCGACCCCGGCAGTACTGCCTTTGCGAGACTCGCTACGCTTGGCGACGTAGGCAAAAGCAAGCAAATCGTATGCCATGAACAATGCATAGTTCTGCATATAACTCATGCTAGCGCCGTCCATCATAGCCCCTAACATGAATAGGATAAAAACGAAATTGACTTTTGAAAAATGCTCGGCTTTTAGTACTTGAAGCCTGAGATTCACGACGAGCCAACAACAAATTACCACGACGAAAAACCCTAGCCCAACAAATCCCGTAGTTCCTATGAGGTTGGAGTATCCGTTGTCAGCAGACCCTCCATTAATCAAGTTGGACGTATAGCCCAGTAATGACACGTTCGTAAATCCAAAGCCGAATAACGGATCAAAATCAATTACGTTCTTGACAATTCGCTTAAACTCCACAAATCGGGTTACGGAGTTCGCAGATCCCAACAAACCGCGGTTTGATAGTTCATCAAGGCGTCGCATCATTGCCAAGTAGTGTGCTTCGGCGAAAGTCGTTATCAAAAGAAGCAATAGTAGGGCGGCAACCGCCAGAAGTACGAGTCGCGTAATAGATTTCGCGTCGAATCGTCTATAAAACACCAGGAACAGTGTCATTGCTGAAGTGAGAATCAAGGTGCCGCGCGTCAGCATCAAGAAGACACAGAGCGAAAGTCCCGTCAGCCCCGCTAGGTTTAAAAGCTGGTTTCCTTCCCCTCGCAGTAACCGATCTGTGAAGTAGAAGATAAACAAGTACGTGAAAGTCGGGAATGCGTAGAAGTTTCGCATTGCCTCGCCACTAACAAATCCGAGATTGAAGACTTCGTATGGGTCAGCAGGGTAAATTTTCCATCCCGTGAGGTTATATAAAATGTATAGCGTGCCAAATATCAGCGTAGTCCACATTAGACACTGAACAATTTTTGCGAAATTGACTAATGGATCTGGTTGTAGTTCCTTATATATGACATAAACGACCAGGCCGAAAAAGAAAGTGTGTCCCTCCTTGAGAGGCCAGATTAACTCCCCCTGAAGCAGGACGGAGAAAATTAGCAAACCAATGTAATAAAACCAATTAGCGTTAACAGCGTTATACAAACCGCTTCGCCTTGCTATTGCAAAGTATTCAGGTTCCTTCTGGCGTCGCCTAAACGCGTCCAGAAGCAGTAAGGCGACTGTAAGAATTAGACCAAGGTCCTTGAACTTAAGTAGTCCCCTTATCGCAAAGTCTTCCCAACCTATGAGCCCGTTGATATTTGAGTAAATGATGAGAATGAATGGGACTACGTAGACGCGGTTTCTCTTTATTAAAAAGGCAAAGGCTGCCAAGAAAATGACGAGAACGACGTACTCAAGGATTTTGCTTCCGGTGCTCATCTGGTGAACCCGTTATGGGATAAGACCTGTTTCTGGCCTTTCATGCGCGGACTCGTCGTCGAAGGTAGGTCAATAATTTTCTCCCGTTGGGATCGGCCAAAATTGCAAATGGGGACAGCGCGACGAGGCCGAGTACTGGCAAAATAGAGGTGATCGCGCTTTTTATAAATAAATTCAGTTCGATTGCCACCGTCAAAATGCATAGCGCACCAATTGTGAAGACACATAAATATCTTCGATGGGCTGCTGGGACAACCTCCCGCCAGTCAATTCCCAGGCGGTGCAGCACAATGAAATTCAGGATGACGTTCGGGACCACTAAGGCGAGCATTGCCGCTACAACGACGCCGACGCTTGAGTAAAGCATGCCAAGCAGCGTCCCAAGGCACAGGTTTAGCGCTCCACTAAGAACGTGGCTAAAGGTATTCCAGCCGAGCTCGGCCGTTCCCAAATTATAAAAATAGCTGACGGTGCTAAGACCCGCTGAAAACCACCCAGCACAAATTAGGGTACCGAAGAGAACGAAGGTGTGTGTGTATTGCCCCATCCAGATCCAAGAGATGAAGGGTAATGAAAGCGCAAGCGCAATGTAATAAGGTACGATTACTAAGAAAGAGAGGCCATACGAATCGATGAATATGTTTTTCCGATCTGTATGTCCTTCAGTTGGAATCGTGGCAATCTCTGGGACTAACGCTTGTTGAGCGGATACCACGACCGCCCGCGCTTTTTGAACCAGTTGGTTAGCCATTTCGTAAAACGCGGTAACGGTTAGGTCGCCAAATTTCGAAAGGAGGATCTTGGTCGCGGGGTCAAACAGCAGTCCTGCAATCATTCCAATTTGGAAGTTAGTAGCGTACCCAATCATTTCCATAAATTCCGCCTTGCCCCAGAAGTGTGGCAAGAGCGGAAACCCCGGTAATAGTCGACGTAAAATAATCCAGCTACCCATGAGCAAGAAAGTACTTTGCGCCAACTGGGCAAACGCGACTCCTAATAGTCCATAGGCTGGAACAAGTAGTACCGTTATAGCAAAATAACCAAGATTGGCAGACAAGAGCAGAGCGTTCTTGACGTACATGCGATGGCACGCATCGATGCCCGATTGAAAAATCCCGGAGATCATCGATAGCAGCAAAGAACCAAACGCGAAGGGCAGAACTTCCATTGCCGCGGGCACTGCCGTGCCTGGCAGTGCCCAAACAAGAACGAGCTTCAGAAGGGGAATGGCTACTATCGCCACGCAGCAGAGGGAAACGGAGATTGAAATAGCAGCGGTCTGAAGGAATCGTTGTGCTTTGATTACGTCGCCGTCAGTGAGGCTCCTCGCGACGAACTTAAGCGATGTTCCTGCGAGTCCCATGTCAGTAAGTCGGCCAATAGAAGTGCTGGCTAGGACAACAGCCCAGATACCCAGTCGCTGAGGGCCGAGTTCCCTAAATAAAAATCGATAAAGGAAAAATAGAAGCACCGCAGACGCGACCGTCTGGAACGCCGCGGAAAATGCGTTGCCTAGGAGTCGCTTCTTTATTTTCATTGAGCGGTCGTTAAATGCTCTATCGAAGCCTCGAGATGTTCAATCGCTGAATTCCAGTTAAGGCATTTCTCGTAAACCTGGCGTGCTTTTAGCGCAGAGGTACGATAAGCACCGGCATCTTTCAACTGGTCGAGTATGTACCCCGCATATGTCTCGGGCGGCTCCCCCATATCAAAGGCCCAACCGTTTTCGCCGTTTCGTATAGCGCTCGCGATACCTCCAGTCGACCTCGCAAGTGAAGGCACCCCGAAGGCCGACGCTTCCGCAAACACCATTCCGAAACACTCAGCGATGCTCGGCACGAAAAGATAATGTGCTTCGAGAAGAAGAGACCGGATCTTACGTCTACCTTCCGGCGTCGATTTTGAGATAAATCCATGGGATCGAACAAATTCCGGTACCTTACCGACGGGCTCGCATCCGACTACGTCAACAGATACATTCGCTCCTTTTTCACGGAGGGCCGCGGCCGTTCTTAGCACAAACTCGCCTCCCTTCCGATACCAATCAACTCCGATAAATAGCAGGTAACATTCTCGATCTTGACACCGCTTTTCGATCGCCTCCTCAATCTCCTTTTGCGTTGGAACCTCCACAAAGTTTGCACCAAATGGTATTACTTTCACTTTTTCTTTTTCGACCTGATAGTCTCTCAGCGCGCTTTGCGCTGCCCAATCGGATGCGAACACTGCGATTGCCGCTCGCTGCAATGACTGCTGCTGCAACAGGTTGCCATTCTTGATCGTTGCCTGCGAAAAATTCTGCCAATTACCTGGGTAGTAACCCACCATTGCTGCGAAAGTTGCATCTTCCCAGGTGATGATTGGCGTTTGTATATTGAGACCTGCGCAAACAATGCTTGATGGACACAGCACGACGTCGAAATGCTCCCCCGCCAGTTGCTTGCTAGCCTGTTTAGCCAAGAAGCTTGCCTTCAATGGATGGCGGCTCAGGTCGTAACATTTACGCGTCAATGACTGATGAGCTATCTGGACGACTTTCGATAAACTAGAGAAGGAGGAAATCAACGGGCCCACTTGTTTGACAATGTGCCCTCTATCCTTGAGCGCGCGCGCCATAAAATAAGGCGTCCCAGACCAGTCTCGGATATTGTTGGAGTCCAATTGCGAAACAAAAGCTATTTTCATTCTCGCTTTTTCGTGAACACTTCCGTTCGGGATGGGGTAGACAGATTCTAGACGTCGTTTGACTATAGTTGCGGAGCCATTCAGACGAGAACGGTTGGGTTGGTCAGGGCGCCGTTTTAAATCATGAAATTACTCTTTGCGACGTCTGTGGCCTTATGCAGGCGGTCGATGCGACCGGTATTGAACGAGGATGCGAAATGCTTGATGACGCGAAACCACTAGCCTCTCTTGAGTGGAAGTTCGAAGAGATAGGCTCCATTTGGCCTGCTAAACCCAAAATAGATCGATGTTCTCATTACTTGTCTCGCTTGGGGTTCCCGGCCTTGCCGGGGCATGTGAAATCGGAGACGGCGTGCATCACGCTACTGGTTTACTCAAGCTGACCAACCAGATGTCAGTGATCTGCGGGCAGGACCGCGGCCATTATCTCTTCAACGACAGGCCGTTCCACGTCGAACGACGCTGGCTCGTCCGGGTTGATCATCGGCATTCGAAACAATGACACCTCGGGAACAATCCCCTTCGCACCCATATTAAATGATTTCCTGCAGCGCGCGTCGTCCATTTGTCGGCACCCGGTGGGGCAGGCAGATAGTTCAGGGTGCGGAAGCTAGTGCGCCGCATCCGACGGTCCGAAGTAGACCATTTGCCTTCGAAAGTTTCTTTCTAAAGCAGTCGCGCGTGACGGACGTCGTCGGCACCAAAACCGAGCGCGGCATTGGCGCCATAGCGCGACAGCAATCGGGGCACGCCGGCGTTCTTCGACTTCGTTGGCATTTACCAGCGAAGCGCAGTCCCTTCCTCAAGTGCGAGCAGGCGAAACAGAACGTAATTCTTCTTCAGCCTCCAGAGTTACTTTGTTGGCCGCAACGCGAGCTATGGAGCGGGAGATTTGCAGGCATTACCCAACGTGGGGGCCTGGGAGTCGAATCTCTTTGTAGCCTCGTCACGCTCTGCGTCAGACCACTCGACAACTCGCGCGTCGAACGTCTCAGCCACCAAGGAGGTGAAATGGGTGCGTATTTCGACACTTGGCTAGCGCGAACGCACGGCAGAGGTAACCGCCGCCGGCGGGATAGAACCGATCAGGTGTGCACGATTGACCGGTGCAACGTTGGCGAGGAGGTCGCTCACAAATCGGGCCTGTAGCTCAAATGCCGCACCAGGATCGGGGGCAATCGTGGAGACACGGATCAACAGGCCGTCCGGAATCACGCCGGCTAATCCGTTTCGCACCTGCAGCCATCTCATGTGCGCGCCAAACCGCGTCTGTTCGCCTTCTACGATCACCCAATACGTAATCGGTTCGATGCGGTGGCCACGGCGCGCAACAAGATGGGTGGCATCAATGGCGCCGACGGGCGTCTGCAAGAGAACTGGCCGTGAATCCTGGATGACCGTAAATCCCTGCGCCGGGTAACAAACCTCGGGGCGGTGTGACAGGATGCCCTTTTCAGAATGCCCTGTGTAGTCCATCGACAACATGACGCGCCGCCCATGCGCGTCCACATACGTTCTTTCCAGTATCTGGTCATAGGTACGGTCAAGCACCGCCTGTAGTTCTGGCGGCAGAGGGATGGGAAACTCGTCCGGGTCAATCGTCCAATCGGCAAAGACCGTGGGCACTATAGCCTCTAACTTGAGCGTGGGCGACGTTTTGGCGACAACGTGCATCGGTTTTAACCAGGACGCCACTCCGGTGGATGCCAGCATCACGGCGAGAACAACCAGCGATCGCACAAGCGTGGAACGCATCAGCGAGACCACGGTGCGATGCCGGACACGGCTGCGCGTACGCCATACCCATTTTCGGGCGCTGCTCGGCCGAGCAGCGCATCGGCCGCGAGAATCAGTGCCAGCGCGAAGGAAAACATCACAAGCCCTGCCCCGCTGTGCAAAAAGCCCTGGCCCGCCGCGTCGCCCCAGTAGTACGTTATGAGTCCAAGCAAAATTACACGCATGACGTTAGCGGCAAACGCAACCGGCAAACTGGCAAGCAGGATTAGGACATTGCGCAAGCGCCCGGCGCGGCGCACCACGTTCACGTACACCACCGCCAGCGCGAGCAGACTAGTCATCGAGTACAAGCCGGAACAGGCGTCGGCAATCAGCAGCTTGTATTGGCCAAGCGACAAAACCACGCCGTCGCGCGCCACCGGATAGTCCGCAAGGTACAGCAACTCTTCGGCGGTCAGGGAAACGCCGCGCTTGAGCGGCGCGGTTAACTCATCGACGATTGATCCGGGCAAGGGGATCGAAAAAAACAGGAACAGGATCGCAAAGCGCACAGTACGTACCGTGCGCCATCCAAAGAGTGCCGCGATACCGCCGCTAAGCACGGGAATGCTCGAACCGATCTCCAGCATCCAGACCTGCTGGGCCCGGCCGACCGCATACATCAGCACGCCCAGGATCAGCAGCGCCCAAGCGCGTACCCCGGCACCAACCCCAAGTACCTCCTTCAGCGCACGCCTGCGGTGCCAGAACCACCAGGCGCTAACGGCAATGATCAAGGCACCATGCGCATAGTCTTCCGAATTCCAGAGCGTATGCGCCGCGCCCCAGATGGTTGGCACGTACATCGCGGCAAGTCCCAGTGCGAATGCCGTGACTGCGATGCGCTGGTCGCCCTCAATGCTTTTGGTTGCGGTTTCGATATACATCGAGGACGTCTGGCAGCGTGTCTTGTCCGTGGATCGAGCATCCGGCCCGCGATCGCAACCCGAATTATTTTCTGAAATATTCCGGCCGGGAAATAGCAGATCAGCGATCGCCCGCGGGGATCTTACCGCGTGTGGCGAGTGGTTACTTTTCGGGCGGCGCGGAGGTTCAAGGCGTCGCGGTACCCCTGCGCTCGCGGGGGCATGTCATAGCGCTTTCATCACCGCTTCACCGCGATTTCATTGCTGCTTCACCGCGCTTTCACCTTCGGACATTACGTTTGCCCGGTGTCGGCCCCGCGCACGACCACCGGCCGGCGGGGGCGGCGCAGGCCCCTGAATACAAGTCCAACCAACACCGATCTACGAGGTGAAACCATGTCCAGCCAGCACCATCTGAAACGCAGGTTAGCGCCCACTCTGCGCCGCTCGGTCGTCGCAAGCCTGATAGCGCCCCTGACCCTAGGCCCGTTCGCGACGCCCGCGCATGCTAGCGATTCCGGCGAAACGCGCTCGCCGATCAAGCACGTCATCGTGATCATCGGCGAGAACCGGACCTTCGATCACGTGTTTGCCACGTATCAGCCCGTCGCCGGCCAGAGCGTCGACAACCTGCTGTCCAAGGGCATCATCAACGCCGATGGCACGCCCGGGCCCAACTACCAGCGGGCAGTGCAAAATCTCGCTTTCGATCAGCACCCGGAGCCGTACCGGCTCAGTCCCGGAGGCCAGGCGCCGTACGCGACCCTGCCGCCGCCCCTGGCTGGCGGACCAACGAGTCCGTACTTTCCCGCCGGCACGCCCGATTCGGTGCTTGCTACCTATGAAAACGGCCTGCCCACCGACTACCTCGTCTACATGACGACGGGCGGCACAGGCCTGAAGGCAGGTTCGGTCGATACGCGCATTCTCAACGCCACCGCGCTACCCCCGGGACCGTTTCAGCTCACGTCCAAGACACTTCCCTACGACTCCTACGCGGCGAGCCCCGTGCACCGCTTCTACCAGATGTGGCAGGAGATGGATTGCAGTGACGCAGCCATCAGCGTGCGCAACCCCAGCGGTTGCCGCGCCAACTTGTTCCCCTGGGTCGAGGTAACCATCGGTGCTGGATTCAACGGCAAGGCACAAGCGCCCGGCTTCAACGAGCAGTCCACCAAGGAAGGCTCGACCTCGATGAGCTTTTTCAACATGCAGCATGGCGATGCGCCGTATCTCAAATTGCTGGCCGATCATTACGCCATGAGCGACAACTACCATCAGGCGGTGATGGGCGGAACCGGTGCCAACCACGTCATGCTGGGCACAGGCGACGCGATCTGGTTCTCGGACGGCAACGGCAACCCGGCGGTTCCGCCCAACAACGAGTTGGTGGCGGCCGGCAGCGCCAACGCCGGCGTGGTCGCCGAAATTGAAAATCCCGACCCCGCGCCGGGAACCAATAACTGGTACACGGAAGACGGCTACGGTGGCGGCTCCTACGGCTCAGCCTCGTACGGCGGCGGCACCTACAGCGAATGTTCGGACCGTGATGCGCCCGGGGTTCCCGCGGTGCTGCGCTATCTGGAATCGTTGCCGCGGCCGGTCAAGTCCAACTGCGAGCCGGGGCACTACTACCTGCTCAATAACTACAACCCGGGCTACTTCGGCAACGGCGTCAACGCATACGCGG
>Ga0209517_10002235_pt1 | contig 27699 bp, 27 predicted proteins | sample PeaSoiMetSII2010_FD_187695 | JGI IMG/M metagenome (GOLD analysis project Ga0209517, IMG submission 187695) | Peat soil microbial communities from Weissenstadt, Germany - SII-2010 (SPAdes) (version 2) | ecosystem: Environmental > Terrestrial > Soil > Wetlands > Peat | place: Germany...
CTCTGACAACGACTTGTACGGCTTGCCCCGGAAGACGATGCCGTCCTCGCGGACGATCACCTGATGCTGGGTGCCGTGCCACTCGCGCAGCAGAACTGTTCCCGGTTTGAGAGTCGGTTGAGGTGCCGCGCGCATCGGCCGGTGTGCCGACGCAGCGGCGGCGACCTTTGCCAGCAATCGGCGCGTGGAGGGCTTAAGCCCACCGAGCGCCTTTTCCTGGATGCGATAGGCTAGGGCGCGCACCAGCAGATCGCGGCTGATGCGCCGTGGCGGTTCGGTGCAGTAGAGCGCCCGCCAGCGTTCCTTGAGATTGGCAGGAGTAGCCTCTCGTAGTGCCGCGATTTCGTGCGCCAGTGCCGAAGTAGTTGCAGATACTTTGTGTTTCATGTGGTACCCACCCTCCAGCGCGGGCAGTCACACACATCGCTCTGGATCGCCTCCGAAGCCAGTCAAGGCGTTCACCATCCCATTCGCCTTCCCATCGCCTTCGCTCGCGCTGGCAGGTCGCAGGAAAATGAGCGCTCACCGCTCGCTTCGGGGCCGCAACAGAGCAAACATCCGCGGTCAGCCGCTACGGCTGAAGGAGACCAAGAAAATGGAACCCGCGAAATTGGCAAGTGGTAAGAAGACCGAGCCGACCGAAACTAAGCATCGGCGACTGCCCGGGAACCAGGCCGAGCGCAAGCCGAAGGCAGAGAAGCTCGTATGCCGCTACTGCGGCTCTGACGACCTAGCGCCGAGCTTCATCAAGCGACGCGATCGAAGGTGCCGAAAGTGTTTCAGCAAGCGGTACAGTTCGGCGGCGCGGGAGAAGAAGCCGAAGAGCAAGAAGTAGCGCCAAGAGGCGCGACAGGGGATCGGGCGCCCAGACGCCCGGTCCCTTTTTCTTTCGCGTTACCCTGTGTGTGGCGAATTGCTGATTCTGCGGAAATCAGTAATTCGCCACACACACGTTCAACTGGAATTTCCGAATGTAATCAAACCCTGTCCTCTAAGGTACCAGCAGAACGGCTTGTGCGGACATAACCAGGGTACCGCTATCCTGGGTCCCGGTGGCAGTGTAGATGGGAGACGGGTTCCCGGCAGGCGGGGCAACAAGGTCTCCGAACCCAAGCCCGAAGCCTTCCTTCGAAGAGGTGACGTCCGTGTGCTCAGTTATTGCTCCTGGTAGCGTGATGGCTGGGCCGGTGACGCTCTGAGCACCGTAAAAATAGACTTGCAGCTCGTTATTGTTGGATGGAGTCAATGACGGAGCTGCGTCGTTAAGCGGACTGGCACCTGCCGCGGTCGCTCCCGAATTCTTGTCTATCGGCGGTACAGAAGAAACACCTCGCCATGCGCCCATCACACCGGCAGCCCATTGCGAACCGAGATACCATACATACGAGGTGGGTTCGGTCGGGCTCGCAACCTTGTAATACAACCACGAGGTTATCCGATTCCCGTTGTTGCTTATTACCGTGTCATGACGAATGCTGGTCCAGCCACCCGGTAGTGCGAAAGGCACATTAGTGCCGGTGCCATCCCAGACGACGATCTGTGCAATTAGGAGATCGCCTGTCATAACTCCTGCCGGTTTCGTGACGGTTACGGTCGCGGTCTGAGTGGGATATTCGGCCAAGGCACTCGATCCCACGTAGGCTGGCGTCGGCGTTGCGGTTGGCGTGGCGGTCTTCGTCGCGGTCGCAGTGGCCGTCGCAGTGCCGGTCGCAGTGGCCGTCGCAGTGCCGGTCGCAGTGGCCGTCGCAGTCTTGGTCGCGGTCGCGGTCGCCGTGGCCGTCGCAGTGCCGGTCGCAGTGGCGGTTGGCGTGGCGGTGCTGGTTGCGGTCGCAGTGGCCGTCGCAGTGCCGGTCGCAGATGCGGTTGGCGTGGCAGTGGTGGTTGCGGTTGCCGTCGCCGTCGCAGTGCCGGTCGCAGACGCGGTTGGCGTGGCGGTCTTGGTTGCGGTGGCCGTCGCCGTCAAGGTAGCTGTCGCAGACAAGGTTGGAGTTGCCGTCGTCGTGACGGTCGCAGTTGCGGTTGTTGTTGCAGTCGCGGTCGCGGTCGCTGTTGGAGCAGGTATGGATCCCTCGAAGGCGCCGACGTCGCAGCCGGCCTGGCTGTCGAAAGGCCGCGTAAAGCCGCGCTGGTCGAATCCCGGACAATTTGCCTTCCCGCTCAGGATCGCGTCGATCGCAGGGCTAGTCGACAAAAGCGCGATGGTTTCGGTAGGCCCGCCATGATTCTCCAGTCCGGCGGGGTCGAGCAACGGATTGACGAGATCTCCCAAGCTCTGGCTGTTGACACCGGTGCTGGTACCAAAACCACACGTAGCGTCGTCGGAGATATTGTAGCCGCCGTTGGTGACAGGCGGCGTCCCGGACCCCCCACAGTTTCCGCTCGTGTCCTTGGCCAGGATGGAGTTAGTTACCTTGGCCGCGCCAGCATCGTTGTAAATGCCGCCGCCTCCGCCGCTACTGGCGATGTTGCCGGAGAAGGTGCTGCTAGTTACGCTGGCCGAGCCGAAAAGGTTGTAGATGCCGCCGCCGTCGAGACTGGCGCCGTTGGCCGAGAAGGTGTTGTTGTTGTCCGTCAGCGTGCCGTCGTTGTAGATGCCGCCGCCGTACTCGGCACTGTCGCTCGCGAAGGTGCTGTCGGTGACGGTCAGCGTCCCCTCGTTTTGGATGCCGCCGCCCGCGTAAGAGCGGTTGGCCGAGAAGGTGCTGTTGCTGACGGTCAGCGTGCTGTCTGCATCATTGAAGATGCCGCCGCCGTAAACCGCGGAGTTGCTGGATAAGGTGCTGTTGGTTACGGTCAGCGTCCCCTCGTTTTGGATGCCGCCGCCGTAGCCCGCGCCGGATAATGAATTGCCGTTCTTAATCGTCAGGTCATTGAGGGTGAGCGTAGCGCCATAGTCCACGTAGAGTACTTGGTAATCACCGGCGCCGCTGATGGTGATGCTTTCCCCGGTCCCATCAATCCTCAAACTACCGGGCGAGGCATTCGCGATTGCGGGCAGAGTGCTGCCCAGCGTGATAAGGCCGGTGACGCTGAAAGTGATCGTGTCGTTGCCGTTGCCCGCGGCGCATGCGTGCACGGCGGTCTTAGTGTTGGCTGCGGTGATCGCGTCGCGCAGGGCGCAAAATCCCGCCACTCCTGGGTCAGCCAGCGTATTGACGGTTAAGCTAGGTGTTGCAGTTGCAGTCGCCGTCGCGGTCTTCGTCGCGGTCGCTGTCGCGGTAGCCGTCGCAGTCGCGGTCGCCGATGCCGTTGGCGTTGCGGTCTTCGTCGCCGTCGCGGTGGCCGTCGCAGTCGCGGTCGCCGTAGCAGTCGCTGTCGCAGTGGCAGTAGCCGTGGCGGTTGCAGTTGCTGTCGCCGTAGCGGTCGCAGTTGCCGTTGCTGTCGCGGTGGCGGTCGGAGTCGCCGTGGCCGTTGCGGTCGCGGTCGCAGTCGCCGTCGCTGTCGCGGTGGCCGTAGCAGTCGCGGTCGCAGTTGCCGTCGCGGTGGCGGTAGCTGTCGGAGTTGCGGTCGCGGTCGCAGTTGCAGTAGCCGTCGCAGTCGCGGTAGCCGTCGCAGTCGCGGTCGCCGTGGCGGTCGCGGTTGCGGTAGCCGTGGCGGTCGCGGTGGCAGTAGCCGTGGCGGTCGCCGTATCGGTCGCAGTTGCCGTCGCGGTGGCAGTCGCCGTGGCGGTCGCGGTTGCAGTAGCCGTCGCAGTGGCGGTGGCAGTCGCCGTTGCAGTAGCCGTCGCGGTCGCAGTCGCCGTCGCAGTAGCCGTGGCGGTCGCCGTATCGGTCGCAGTTGCCGTCGCAGTAGCCGTGGCGGTCGCCGTATCGGTCGCAGTTGCCGTCGCAGTGGCGGTGGCGGTAGCTGTCGGAGTTGCAGTCGCGGTCGCCGTATCGGTTGCAGTAGCCGTCGCGGTTGCAGTATCGGTTGCGGTCGCAGTAGCCGTAGCGGTCGCAGTTGCGGTCGCAGTAGCCGTAGGAACCAGGAAGGTCCCGTACTCGAACGCGCCGACATCGCAGGCGGTGTATGAGGGCGCGGGGCGCGGTGCGCCGCGCTGGTCGAATCCCGGACAATTTGTACTGGGGTTCGGGATCGCGGCGATCGCATAACTGCTCAATTCAAGCCCGATCGTATAGGTAGGCCCGCCGTTATCTATTAATCCCGCGGGGTCGAGTCCCACATTAGTATCGCTGACGCCATCGCCGATCGCATCGCTGGTGGTGACATTGGTGCCGGCAAACTTGCACGAAGTGTCGTCGGAGATGTTGTAGCCGCCATCGGTGACAGGCGGCGACGCGGCCGGCGCACAGTTCAGGCCCACTCCGCTGTTCGCCAAAATGGAGTTAGTTACGGTGGCATTGGCGGCGGTGTTGCCGTTGAAGATGGCGCCGCCCTCGCCGGTGGGCCCGGTGTTGCCGGAGAAGGTGCAGTTGGTGACGGTCAGATCGCCTTCATCGTTCTCGATGCCGCCGCCGTTGGTAGAGGCGCTGTTGCTGGAGAAGGTGCTGTTGTTGACGTTCAGGATGCCAAAATAGTTCTCGATGCCGCCGCCGTAGTCGGCGCTGTTGTCCGAGAAGGTGCTGTTGGTGACGGTGGCGGTGCTCTCAGTGAAGATGCCGCCGCCACCAAGCCCGGCGGCGCTGTTGCCGGAGAAGGTGCTGTTGGTGACGGTCAGCGCCCCCTCGTTGAAGATGCCGCCGCCGTCGCCGGCGCTGTTGCCGGAGAAGGTGCTGTTGGTGACGTTCAGAGTACCGATGTTTTCGATGCCGGCGCCGGTAGAGGCGCTGTTGCTGGAGAGGGTGCTGTTGGTTACGGTCAGCGTGCCGACATTGAAGATGCCGCCGCCCGAAGTCTGACTGCCGTTTTCAATCGTCAGGTCATTCACGGTGAGCGTAGCGAGTGAGTTCACGTACAAGACCTGGAACGAGCTGGCGCCGTCGATGGTGATGCTTTGTCCACTGCCATCGATCTTCAGGTTGTACGCAATAACCGGAAGACCGCTGCCCAGCAGCGTGATGGGCGTGATGGGGCCGGCGACACTGAAAATTATGTCGTCGTTGCCGGTGCCGAGTCCGCAGTCCCCGCCGGTTGTGTCGATGTCGGGGCTGTTGGCGTTGTTGATCGCTTTGCGCAGGCTGCAAAGCGAGTCACCGGAGGTGCTGTCGTCCAGGTACGTGTTGACGATTATCGGCTGAAGCTCGTACGCGCCGATGTCGCAATTGCTGAATCCGGGGGCCGGCCGCGGATCGCCGCGCTGGTCGGTCGTGACGACCGTGCAACTGGCGGGCGGGACCACATCGACTGCAGGACTCGCGGCCTGAAGCGCGATGGTCTCGGTAGGCCCGCCGTTATTTGCCAACCCAGCGGTGGCGAGCAGCGGATTGGTGCTATTGACGCTCGTACCCGAAAAACCACACGAACCGTCATCGGAGATATTGTATCCGCCGTCGCCAACTGCCACGCAGTTTCCGCCCGAGGGGCTGCTAGCCAATATAGTGTTGCTGACCGTCGCCGAGGAGTTGTTCCAGATGCCGCCGCCGCCGGAAGACGCGCTGTTGCCGGAGAAGGTGCTGTTGGTTACGGTCAGCGCCGGGCCATACCCGTTGAAGATGCCGCCGCCGAATCCGCCCACGCTGTTGCCGGAGAAGGTGCTGTTGGTTACGATCAGCGTCGCCGAATACTCGCTGTGGATGCCGCCGCCGTAGTTCGCGGAGTTGCCGGAGAAGGTGCTGTTGCTGACCGTCGCCAGGCCGGCGGTGGTGCGGATGCCGCCGCCGTTATCCGCGCCGTTGCTGGTGAAGGTGCTGTTGGTTACGGTCAGCGTGGTGCCCTGGTTGAAAATGCCGCCGCCGCCGCCGTATCCGCCGCAGCACGACGCGCTGTTGCTGAAGAAGGTGCTGTTGGTTACGGTCAGAGTGTTGCCAAAATCATTGAAGATGCCGCCGCCGTAATTCGCGGTGTTGCCGGACAAGGTGCTGTTGGTGACGGTCAGCGTCCCCTCGTTTTGGATGCCGCCGCCGTCAGCCGAACTGCCGTTTTGAATCGTCAGGTCATTCACGGTGAGCGTAGCGCCGAAGTTCACGTAGAGTATCTGGTACGGGCCGGCGCTGCCGTCGATGGCGATGCTCTGCCCGGTGCCATCGATCGTCAAACTGTACGGCGAGATGTTCGCGACTGCCGGGAGCGGGCTGCCCAGCGCAATCGGGCCGCTGACGCTGAAATTGATCGTCGGGTTGCCGGGGCCGGAGACGAGGCATCCGTTCACGGTGGTGTCAGTGTTGGCTGCGGTGATCGCGTCGCGCAGGTCGCACAGTAACGGCGATCCTGGGTCTAACGTCGTATTGACGGTTATCGAATAGGTGGCCGTCGCGTGCAGCCCCGATTGGGTCAGGACAAGACAAATAGGCGCGAGCACGATTAGCAGCGCAACCAGCATTCCCGGCCGGACGATCGCTCGGGAAGCGCTGAGGCTCCAGCCAAGTGCGCGCGTCAAAGCCCGCGCCAAAAATTTAGAGGCCGCGCCGACTCGTGCTTTTGCTCCGTACCTGTTCATTGCCCCTCCCCTCACCGTGACGAGTAAAACAGCAGTACGACTAAAACGAGATCAAAATGATGGCATTGCGCCCACCGGCGTTAGCGAGACGGTATCATGAGCAGCGTGAGATATGTCAAGTGAGCTTTTGTTCTTGGCGTGACGCTTGGTTGCGCTTGAAGGACGAGATTTGTTCGCCAGGAGTTTCGAAGCGCGAATCTCGATATGGTGCGGCGCGCCGCGCTTTTGCGCCGTTCCAATTGCGTTCAAGCCGGCATGAATGAAGGCTGATCGCGCATTTATTAAACTGACAGTTAACTAGGGAAACTGAAATTCGGATCAATAGCGAGGGGTGGTCGGATCCGCCGTCTCGGACCATGCGTCGATTCCACCTGACAGATTGAGCACGCGTTCGAAGCCAATTTTCGCCAAATACATCGCGACCTGCGCGCTGCGAATCCCGTGATGGCATACGACGACGGTCTCGCGGCCGGGGTCGAGCTCGGTTAGGCGCGCGGGGATGTCGCCCATTGGGATGTGACTCGCGCCGGGGAAGGGCGCGACCGCAATTTCGGCCGGTTCGCGGACGTCCAGGATGAAGACGTGATCGCCTCGATCGAGGCGGGCTTTGAGCGCCGTCGGCTCGATTGCGCCGATATCAGGCATCAGGCGACAGGAGAGAGCGCCACGCTACTGTCTTTTGATGTCGTTGGAAAACAGCTCGACCTTCGAGAACGCCGGAAGCTCGGAGCATGGAATCGTAAATCGAAAAATGTCGCTCTGACCGGGCCGGATCGGTTCGAAGTGCGGCTTCTCGTTCAGGACTTTCTGCACATACGCATCATCAGCCAGGCTTTCGGCGTGATAGTTGTAGAGGCTTTCGGCGTGAAGGACTTTCCCGTTGTGGTCCTCGAAGGCGAAGTGCAGGCGGACATAGTCGATCGGCCGGTCGCTGACATTGGTGATTTTGCCCCCGACCACCAAGTGTGGCGGCATGCAACACGAACGCATAATCACGTCGTCCGTGACTACCACTTGGAGTTGGTCGTTGGGGGCGACCTGGGTCTTCGGATGATCGTAGGTGGAGTGCATGGTCGCTTGCGCGCGTGCGCGATCGCAGCGGTTGGTCTCGACAAGCGTGCCGGCAAACGTGGCGCTGGCCGCACCGAAGGCGAGCAAGATCGCGATTCCGAGTAGCTTTTTCATATAAGCGACCTCATCCGAGGATCTTGGTGCGGGGCCTCGCCAATGTCAACCTGCTATCTATATGAACGCTCCCGAGCCATGCCAGGAGTCACATGGCGACCACTGAATACAATCAGTTTATGGCCGATGCGATTGCGGAGGCCCGTCGCGCCGAGGCGGAGGGTGAGGTCCCGGTCGGCGCGGTCGCGGTTGCCGATGGGCAAATCGTCGGCGCAGGGCATAATCGGACAATCGGGCTCGGCGATCCGACGGCGCACGCGGAAATCCTGGCAATCCGCGCGGCTGCATCGACGCTCAAGACGTACCGGCTGACCGCCGTGTCGTTATACGTCACGCTCGAGCCATGCGTGATGTGCGTCGGTGCGATGGTAAACGCGCGAATCGCCCGGGTTATATACGGGGCGCGCGACGACAAGGCGGGCGCGTTGGGCTCCATATATGATATTGGCCGAGACGGCCGCCTGAACCATCGATTGGAAGTCGTCGGCGGGGTGATGGAACCGGAGTGCGCCGGGATCATGCGCGAGTTTTTTCGCGCGCGCCGCGATGGATGACGCGGCGGGAAATTTATGCGAGAACTCATTGATGGTCGAATGCAAATGACATCTTCAGAAAAGTGGTGCGGCCGCGATGCCGAGTGATAAGGCCAAGCAGAACAAGGCGCTGACGGCGACCTGCGTCGCCTGCAAGAAGCCGGTATCGACCGAAAGCGCAGTCGCGCTCACGGGTGTCGAGGACGGGTGCCACAAGCAGTACGTGGTGTGCAACGCGTGCGCGAACGGCGGATGGCGTCCGCCGGGTTTCGCAGGATTGTACGCGTTCCGCCGCGAGTAGCTCGCGACCCGGAAATTCCGGCTGGATCAAATTCCGCTGCGATCGGAAAATCGTCCGATTGAGAATGTTCTACGCGCGGCATTTCGTTGACGAGCGGCGCGAGAACCAATCCGAGCCAGGGCCAGCTTGACTGCGCGGGAGCAAACATCGATGCTCGTCTGTCGCGGAGAGGTTCGGGAGTCTGGTTTAACCGGCGTGACTCGAAATCACGTGAGCCCTTGTGGCTCCGGGGGTTCGAATCCCCCCCTCTCCGCCACACAGTCTGTAGAGTTTACCTACAATCTGGAGAAGGCGGCAAATCCGCGCGTGGGCGGGCTGATTCGCTCAGCTCGTGGCACCGGAGAGGGCGATCAATCTTGCAAATCGCCAATTCGCCCCGATTCCTCTCTGTTCAGAAGAGATTCGGTGCCACGAGCGGGTTGTGTCCGATCGCGCCCCGACGCTTCAGCGTTCGCGAGATCGAAGGTCCTTGGTGGGTCAGAAGCGATGAGGCCCGGCCCTCTAATCCGCAAGGAGCCGCTGCTGCGCGTTCCATTCGATTGGAAGACCGGCCTGAGTCTTCAGACGCTCGGCTGAGAGGCAGACGCCTTGCCGCCCTGCACAGATGGATTCCACGATTGCTGGAGCGAGCAGTGCGAGCGGCACCAGATGTCGCACATAGCTGTCGCTGACACCTTCTCGGGCTGCGATCTGCCTGGTTGACACAGCCGTTCCCGCCGCCAGCTCACCGAACCACTGATACCCGCGGGCCAAGGCTCGAAGCAGCGCGGGATCTGTCCGAGATACTGCGACCGTTTCGCCTGGAAGCACCAGGCGCGTTTCGACGCCACGCCGTTTCAGCCGCAGCAGGACAAGACGCGTCATTCGGAGGTAGGCTCCGCCAGCGGGGAACCGCTCGGCGGGGAGAAGCGCGCGGAGATTGAGTGTGATCTGCATGCTGTCCCGCTTTAGCTCGACTCGTTCGATGAGAGTGCTCGTATCCTCTGTCGTCTCGATCTGCTGATTGACCTTGGCATCGATTGCTTCGATCGCCTGCTTGAGTTCCGCAGCAGCGAAACCGCAAGCCTTGAGGGTTGAGGCCAGCGCGCCGCGATCCGAGAGGATCTGTCGCATGCCGACCGCCACCGCCAGTTCAGTTCGTTCAGCGGGCAGGCGCCAGCCACGGTCATTCGGCTTCGCGGTTCCCCGGACCAGTCTCTTCGAGACGAAGTAACGGTAGCGCCGCTGTCCCTTTTTCGCCCAGCAGGAATACAGCGGCTCGCCGTTCTCATCGAACAGTTTGCCCATGAGCAGACCGGCGCTTTTCCTGACCGTTCGTCCGCGGGGGTGAGCAGCTTTCTTGCTCAGCATCTCCTGGACCCGCTCCCAGGTCGCTCTTTCGACTATCGCTTCGTGCTGACCCGGATAGGCGATGCTTTTGTGCCGGATCTCGCCCACGTAGATCGGGTTGGCCAGTAGGTGATAGAGGGCTCCCCGTCCGAACGGGAAGCCACCGTGCCGCACATTTCCTCTCGACATCCATTGCTTGGAGGTAACCGACCTGCGGTCCAGTTCTTGTCTGACCTTGCGCAAGGTCTTGTGTTCAATATAAAGCCGGAATATCAAACGCACCGTCTCGGCTTCGGCCTTGTTTATCACCAGTCGATGATCGCGCAGGTCGTAGCCCAGCGGCGGTGTGCCTCCCATCCACATCCCCTTCTGCTTGGAAGCGGCGATCTTGTCGCGGATGCGCTCGCCGGTCACCTCGCGTTCGAACTGTGCGAACGAGAGCAGCACATTTAGGGTCAATCGGCCCATCGACGTGGTGGTGTTGAACTGCTGCGTGACCGCGACAAACGAAACTCCGTGGGCATCAAAGATTTCCACGATCTTGGCGAAGTCGGCCAGAGAGCGGGTCAGGCGGTCTACCTTATAGACCACGACCACGTCGATCCGCTTTTCCTTGACGTGGGCGAGCAGGGCTTTTAGGGCCGGTCGATCCATGGTCGCGCCGGAAAATCCGCCGTCATCATACGCTGTCTTGATCAGGCGCCAGCCCTCGCCGACTTGGCTCTTGACGAATGCTTCGCAGGCCTGGCGCTGCGCGTGCAGCGAGTTAAAGTTCTGGTCCAGCCCTTCCTCGGAGGACTTGCGGGTGTAGATTGCGCAGCGTTTGGGAGCGCCGTCACTTCGAGCCATGACTCGGCCCCTGTCGCTTGCTGCGCAGACCGAAGAACTGTGGCCCGTTCCAGTGCGCGCTGGTGATTACCTTGGCGACCTCGGTGAGTGACCGGTAGCGCTTTCGTTTGTAAAGGGCCCCGCGATCCAACACCCTGACCTCGTGAGTCACGCCGTGCCACTCGCGCATCAATACTGTCCCCGCTGGCGCTGCTGGGGCCGGCTCAGGTCTAAGCGGCCGTCCCGATCGCGCGTCGTTGGCGAGACGAAGGAGCAGTCGTCGGGTGGAGGGTTTGAGCCCTCCATGGACTTGTTCCTGAATTCGGTATGCCACGGCACGGGTCAGCAGTTCGCGGCTGATGCGAAGCGGCGGCTCGGAGCTGTAGAGCGCCCGCCACTGCTCTTTCAGCTCGGTGATCGCACACGCCTTCAGCGAAGCGAGTTGCAGCCGGATCGTTTCCGGCGACTTAGGAAATCTCTCGTCCTGCATATGCGCCCTGCCTCCTCGCGGGCAGACACACACATTGCTCTGGTTCGCCGCCGAAGCCAGTCAAGGTGTTCACGTCCCATTCGCCTTTCCATCGCCGTCGATCGTTCAGGCGCTCTCACTAAATGAGCGCTCATCGCTCGCTTTGTCGGCGCAACAGAGCAACCATCCGTGGCCAGCCGATATACGGCTGAAGGAGAATCAAAGAGAATGGAACGCGCGAAATTGGCAAATGGTAAGAAGTCTGGGCCAGTAAACACCAAGTCCGCAAGAACGCCGATGAAGAAGACCGGGCGTAAGCCGAAAGCGGAGAAGCTCGTGTGCCGCTACTGCGGCTCTGACGACCTGGCTCCGAGCTTCATCAAACGACGCGATCCTCGGTGTCGCAAGTGTTTCAGCAAACGGTATGGATCGGCGGCACCTGCGAAGAAGCCGAGAAGCAAGAAGTAGTACCAAGAGGTGAGTTGAGGGATCGGGCGCTCTGACGCTCGGTCCCTTCTTCGTTCCGCGTTACCCTCTCGGCCGGGGCCGGTTCCAGTCTGCTACAGGAAGTCGCCTGAGAGTTCGACTTGACTGCGCTCCGCACCCGAGTCCTCGATGTATTGAATTCTCTGAAGAAGTGCACGAAATCGCGGCGTGTGCGGCGCTTCGTGAGTTCAAAGGCCACCGGAGAAATGCTCACTTGGGAGATTCCGCGGCCGTTCGCGGAGATTCTCTCTGTTTCGACTTTTGGCGGTGGACTTCGGCGCTCTGAGCGCTGGCCTGTCTTCCGCCGGATGAGCGCACGAGCGGACCGCGACGCCCGAATGCTTCGACGCTTCGACAGCGTAGAGATTCGATCAGAGGGCCGCGATCAGAAGGATCAAGCCAGCAAGGGGAATCCAAGCATCCGGCGCGCGATTCCCACTGGAGCGGCAGTTGCGTGCGATCCTTGAGCAAAGACTCCGCGGTGAGCTCCGGCGGCTGGCAGCCTTTGACGATCTGCTCGATGATCTCCGGAGCCAGGAAGGCAAGGCGAATTATGCGGCTCACATAGCGTTTGCCGACCTTCTCTCGTTTACCTGTGTGTGGCGAATTACTGATTTCCCCAGAATCAGCAATTCGCCACACACAGCATGACTTCGGCACTGACCCCGAAGTAGGGCGCGCTTGGCGAGAGAGAAACAGCCGACGCATCAGTTTGAAGGAGGTTTTCTATGCCACCGCTCAACAAGCTGAAGGAGTTTAAGCGCGGCTTGCCGGCGGCGTTGGCGGATGACAGTAGCGAGCTGTCCGGTGAGATGCGCGAGTTGCTGTGCGAGATGAGCCAATGGCTGCGGACCCTCGAGCAACGAGGCGGTCGCGATGACGCGGCTTTCCTGTCATCGCTTTCGCGCCAAAGAGGTGCGGCTGTGGCTGAGTCTGATCGCCTATAACCTCGGGAAACTGTGGCGGCGGCTGGCGCTGCCCGCGCCGATCGGGAAGTGGTCGCTAACCAGCTTGCAGCAGCGCCTGGTGAAAACCGGCGGGCGTTTAATAAAGCATGCACGTTACTACTGGCTGTTGCTGGCGGAGAGTCATCTGACGCGGCGGCTTTTCGGGAGCATGCTGCGGAGAATTGCGATGCTGCCTTCGCCAGCAGGATAGGCGGCTTGCAGAGTCACAGCAAATTTCGGTGACGGATAGGGAGCAAAGGGATAAGTGTCTGATAACTCGGTCGGGAAAACGCCGGTTTCAGGTGCTTTAGGCCAATGCGAGGCAGAGCTGGTCCGTTGCGGCGTAATGGAAGGGACCTTCGGGCTCAAACTCGGGCTTGAACTTCGCGTTTGCAAACCCCTGGTGTCGGTGCGACTGTGAATCAGAATTGAAAATGGAAATCCCGGATGAAACACCACTCCCCAATCGCGTCGCGTTCGAAGGCTCATCGTGATTGATCCGCTTACGTTGTCGGATGACGACCTGCTGGATCGACTCCAGCGCGCGGCGTTCGGCTACTTTCTGAGTGAATATAACCCCGCCAATGGATTGGTCGCCGATACATCCCGGATAGGGTCGCCCTCCAGCATCGCAGTCGTCGGATTCGCGCTATCCGCTTACCCTGTAGCGGTCGAGCGGGGCTGGATGACGCGCGATGAGGCCGTCGATCGAACGCTAGTCACGCTGCGTTTTTTCTCGAACAGCCCGCAGAGCGCGGAACCGGACGCATCTGGCTACAAGGGTTTCTATTATCACTTCCTCGACACGCAAACCGGCAAACGGGTTTGGCAGTCGGAGCTGTCGCTGATCGATACTGCTTTGCTGCTTGCCGGAATACTCACCGCGGGTGCTTATTTTACTGACAATACTCAGAGCGAGACTGAAATTCGACACCTTGCAGACGTACTATATCGCCGCGTCGATTGGCGTTGGGCACAGAATCGCAAAGCCACTCTTTCTCAGGGATGGAAACCGGAATGTGGTTTTCTCCACTATGGTTGGGAGGGCTACAATGAGGCGATCATTCTCTATGTCCTGGCGATGGCCTCACCGACCTATCCGATTCCTAATAGCTATCAGGCATGGACCGCGACTAACCAATGGGAAAATCTGTACGGCCACGATTTTCTCTATGCAGGCCCGCTTTTCATCCATCAGTTCTCTCACGCGTGGATCGATTTCCGAAGTATTCAAGATCGATTCATGCGCGAGAAGGGGGTTGATTATTTCGAAAACAGCCGTCAGGCAACTTACATTCAGCGCGAATACGCGATGCGCAATCCGCACGATTTTCGTGACTATGGCGAGAACTCCTGGGGTTTCTCTGCCGGCGACGGCCCAGGCTGGCAACGGCTCAGAATAGATGGCAGGGATCGTCGCTTTTTCGGCTATACCGCTCGCGGCGTGCCGTACGGGCCCGACGATGGAACTATCGCTCCGTCTGCCACCCTTGCGTCGATAGTTTTTGCTCCGGAGATGGCGCTGGCCGCCACGCGCCATTTCTTCAAGCACTATCCGGAGGCCTTCAGCGAATACAAGCTGCCGAGCGGCTTCAATCCGACTTATACTCGCAACGGATCGCGATGCTGGGTCAGCGAGGGTTATTTCGGTCTCGACCAGGGTATTGTTGTGTTGATGATCGAAAATTATCGCTCGCAACTGATTTGGAGGCTGTTGCGTCAATGCCCGTACATCGGGACGGGACTACGTAATGCGGATGGTCGAGGCGGTTGGTTATCATGACTAATCTCTTGGTTGGATAGGGCGTCCGATGCGGCAGGAACACTTGTCATCTCGTATGTCATCGAATGACGATGAGCGAACGCTACTTCAAAATGTTCGCCCTCCTGACTGGCGGAATCCTGAGCCAGTAGCGACATACAACTTGGTAATCATCGGTGCTGGACCCGCGGGAATGCTTACGGCCCTGAGTGCCGCCAGGGTGGGTGCGAAGGTGGCGCTCATAGAGCGTAATCGTTTCGGGGGCGTGTGCTTCAATGTCGGATGCATATCTTCTAAAGCGATTATTCGCACCTCGCGCTTGTACGCAGAGATGCGCAATGCGGAAAACTTTGGTGCGCAAGTACCCACCGGCATCAGCGTCGAGTTTTCAGCCGTGATGGAGCGGATGCGACGTGTGCGTGCGCGCATGAGCCGCCGAATCTCGGCACAGAGACTGAGCTCGATGGGTGTCGATGTGTATTTCGGGGCGGCGCGCTTTGCCGGACCCGATGCGATTGTGGTTGAGGGGAAGCGGTTGCGCTTCAAGCGGGCGCTGGTCGCCAGCGGCGCGCGACCCGCGCCGCCTTCGATTCCCGGAATCGCCGCAGCGGGTTATCTGACCAATGAAAGTGTTTTTGACCTGACCGAATGCCCTCGCCGCCTGCTCGTTCTCGGTGGTGGTCCGCTCGGATGCGAATTGGCGCAAGCCTTTTGTCGATTGGGTTCGCAAGTCAGCATCGTGCAGAACGATCCAATGTTCCTGGGCAATGAGGAGCGCGATGCGGCGCAAATTCTCTCCGACGCTATGGCGCGCGATGGGATTGGCATCCATCTCAACACCGAAACCATCAACGTACGCACCGAAGGAAATCAAAAGGTCGTCGATATGGTCAGCGGCGATTTCAAATTCAGCGTGACCGTCGATGAGATCCTGGTCGGCATCGGCAGTGTGCCCAACGTCACAGGCATGAATCTGCAGGCGGCTGGCGTGCAATACGATATGCAGGCCGGAATTCCGATCAATGATTATCTGCAAACCACGAACCCGCGAATCTATGCGGCCGGTGACGTATGCTCAGAGCATAAATTTCCGCACATCGAGGCCGCTGCCGCGCACCTTGTGGTTCATAACGCACTATTTTGGGGCCGCTTGAGACTGAGTGCGCTGGCAATACCGTGGTGCACTTACACAGATCCGGAAATTGCGCATGTTGGCCTCTACGTCACAGAGGCGCGCGCGAAGGGCATCCCGGTCAAGACTTTTACCGTGATGATGCATGACGTGGATCGCGCGATTACTGACGGCGAGGACGAAGGCTTTGTCAAAATCCACGTGAGAGAAGGAACCGATAAAATTCTGGGCGCCACTGTCGCCGCCAGCCACGCCGGCGAAATGATAACCGAGCTCTCAACTGCTATGACCGCGGGAATCGGTTTGCGCCGCCTGGCGCGCGTCAATCATCCGTATCCAACGCAGGCTCAGGCGATCAAAATGGCCGCCGACGCATACCTCGATACGCGCCGCACACCCGCGCGCAAATGGCTATACAAGCAATGGTTGGCGTGGTGAAGGCTCGACGAGGTTGCACGAGTAAGTCTTGATCACCAGCCAGATTTGCATACCTGTGGCTGCGCAAAACTCTATCTGGTGTCAGATTCTGGGCTGCGGCAAGTAGGGTGCGATGAAACGCACGAGGTGATCCCCCGATCGCGAGGGTCAGTCCGTGCAGTCGGTATTCGCCATGTGGATTTTGTACGCGATGGCAAGGCTTGCCACACAGTGCGTGAGCGTCGGAGATGGCGCAGCCCTCGAAAGCAGGTCAGGCGGCGAGGCGTTGGTAGCGCTGATGAAGCCCGCCGACTTGCGCAATCGCGATCACCTCGCCGCAATTCGGCGGTTGGATGGGGCGCGCATCCGGGCAGTCTTTGTCGAGCGACAAATGGGTCCGCGAGCGGTGATAGTAATCGAGGTACGAGGACAGGACCCGGCGCAGATGGCGCTCGTTGATCACGAGTATATGATCCAGGCCACTCGCGGCGAATCGAGCCGCTGACCCTGTGTCTGGCGAATTGCTGATTCTGGGAAAATCAGTAATTCGCCACACACAGGCGAGTTTTCCTGCTTTTGGACTGACATTCATGATTGGTTTAACTTCGGATTCCGGCCGCTCAAATCACCCGGAGTGACGGGGCAGGGCTCAACATTCCAGATGTCTCTCGCGTACTCTGCGATGGTTCGGTCGCTGGAGAACCTGCCGGAGCCGGCGACGTTCAGGACCGCCTTACGCGACCATTCGTCCGGATCCGCGTATAACTCGACGAGTCTGTGGTCCGCGTCCAGATACGATCTGAGGTCCGCCAGATGCATGTAGTAATCGCCATGCGTAAGGAGAGTGTCCCGCAACGGCTCGAATAGGCCACGTTCGTTAGGACTGAAGTGGTCGGAAAAGATCAGATCCAACGAGGCGCGCGTCTCGGGTTCATTGTCGTAGTGCCAGCGCGGATTGTACCAGCTTCGGCTATCGGCCACCTCCTGGGCTGTGAGACCGAACAGGAAGAGGTTTTCCTCGCCAGCTTCCCGCGCCATCTCGATAGTAGCTCCGTCGCGGGTGCCGATTGTCAGAGCCCCGTTCATCATGAACTTCATGTTGCTGGTGCCGCTGGCTTCGTAGCCGGCGGTTGAAATCTGATTGGAAACGTCGCTGGCGGGAATCAGCCGTTCTGCCAGCGAAACGTCGTACTCAGGGACAAACACGACTTTGATTTGACCTCGCATCGTAGGGTCGTTGTCGATCTTATCGGCCACATTGTTAATGAACTTTATGATGAGCTTGGCGAGGTGGTAGCCTGGTGCCGCTTTCCCGGCGAAGAAGAAGGTCCGCGGTTGTATCTGCGCATTGGGGTTTTCCAGCAGTCGGTTGTACAGCACCACTATGCGGAGGGCGTTCAGTAGCTGTCGCTTGTATTCGTGGATGCGTTTAACCTGACTATCGAAAATTGAATCCGGATCTACCGTTACCCCGAACTTCGACTTAAGCCAGTCAGCAAACCGAATCTTCGTCTGACGAGTGGCCTCACGGAAGTTGTCGCGAAAGGCTGTGTTCGCGGCAAGCGGCTTCAGTCTGCTCAACTGGCTCAGATCGGTAATCCAGTCTTCGCCGATCGCCTCTGTGATGGTGCGGGTCAAGGCCGGATTCGCCAGCAGCAACCAGCGCCGGGGCGTGACGCCGTTCGTCTTGTTGTTAAAGCGTTCGGGAAACAATTCGGCCAGATCCTTGACCGTCGTCGTTCGCAGTAATTGAGAGTGAATCTCGGCTACACCGTTGGTGCTGTGCGACCCGACGATCGCCAGGTTGGCAATCCGGACGTGCTTGTTCGAGCCTTCCTCGATCAGACTGATCCGAGCGGCACGGCCGTCGTCGTCCTTGAAGCGCGTCCGAACGTCGTCGAGCAACCGCCGATTAATCTCGAAGATGATCTCCAGATTGCGCGGTATAAGCATCCGAAACCACTCAACCGGCCATTTTTCGAGAGCTTCGGGTAGCAGCGTGTGATTGGTGTATGCCAGCGTTCTTCGCGTCAGGTCCCAGGCTTCGTCCCACCGCAGCTTCGCCTCGTCGAGCAGGATCCGCATCAACTCCGGCACCGCCATCGCCGGATGTGTGTCGTTGAGCTGTATCGCTACTTTCTCAGGAAGGGCGCTCCAATCGGGATTGTCGTGCCGGAACCGCCGCACAATATCGGCAAGCGCGCAGGCGACCAGAAAGTACTCCTGCACAAAGCGCAGGCCCTGCCCCAAACTGGTGGAGTCGTCGGGATAGAGGACTCGGGTGAGGGATTCAGCCCCGAGCCTCTCTGCCACGGCGCCGACGAAATCGCCGTGGCTGAACTCTTGAAAGTTGAACTCGTCTGGAGCGGCGGCGGCCCACAGTCTTAGCGTGTTTATGGTCTTGCCGCCGTAGCCAACCACCGGACGATCAAAGGGAATCCCGATCAGCGTCGAAGGCCGATCGCTGACCGGATGTAGCGCTCCCCCGCAGACCTCAATGGAGCAGTTGAGCTGCAGTTTGACTCTTTCATGCGGACGAGCTACTTCCCAAGGGTCCGGGCGACGCAGCCAATTGTCCGGGCGTTCCTGCTGCCAGCCATTGTCGATTGATTGCTTGAACATCCCGTATTCGTAGCGCAGCCCATAGCCCATTCCTGGGAGTTGCATCGCTGCCATAGAATCAAGGAAGCAAGCAGCGAGCCGGCCGAGGCCTCCATTGCCGAGACCGGCGTCGGGTTCCTGCTCCAGCAAACCCAGCCGATCGAGATTTTTCTCTTTGATCAATTGCTCCGCCACAGGGTCGAGCAGGAGGTTTTGAACGTTGTTGGCGAGCGAGCGACCGAGAAGAAATTCTATCGACAAATAATAGACACGTTTGGGATTCCTGCTCTCATACGTCTGCTCGGTGCGGATCCAACGCTGGGAAAGTACGTCGCGTACGGATCGTGCAATCGCTTCAAAGCGATCGCGCGCGTCGGCGACCTTTACGTCCGTAACACTGTCGAAAAGGAGATGGCGCTCATATAGGGCCTCGTCAGCTCCGCTGAATTTTACGGGGCCGCAACCATACTGCGCGATGAGCTTTTCCATGGTGTCGGAAAGCGCCGCTCTAACAATAGTTGCCACTTCTTTTCCCCTGTGATTGATCGTCGAGTTTCGTAACGGCAGTCCGGCAGCTTGATCTTAGTGATGCATGAGATGGTGCAAATCATTCCAAAACTTGATCACCGGCCGCGTCAGATCATCTTCATAGCTAAGCGCGCTCAGGCTCGCCGTGCTCAGTAGAAAATGTTCCCCAGCCTGCGGTTCGAACCCCAGCCAACGTGCCGCTAGTACGCGGAGAAAGTGCCCGCTCGAAAAAATCAGAACGTCCTGCTGGACCGAACGCACGCGGTCAACCATGCGATCAGCCCTCGCTCCAACGTCGCCGACCGACTCGCCCCCGGGGCAGCCATCGCGAAATAGCTTCCATCCAGGGCGCTTGGCACGGATCTCCTCAGTGCGAAGTCCCTCGTATTCACCGTAATTCCATTCAACCAAGTCGCGATCGACCTCGGCTTGAGCGCCGAACCCAGCCAGCTCACATGTGCGGCGCGCTCGTTGTAGTGGACTGGTAAATACGTGGGCGAAGGACGAACCTCGGAGTTCGTTGGCGAGGTGACGGGCGTTGCGTTCTCCGCGCTCAGTCAATGGCAGATCGGTAAGCCCAGTATGCTGGCCCGAGAGGCTCCACGCAGTCTCGCCGTGCCTCGCGATGTAAAGCGTGGGGAGCATTTCACCCATAAGTTCGTTTCCTTCAGAAATGGTCCTTTCAGAATGGCCACTGCCAGTCCGTGATGTCCCTCGGATCGATACCGAACTGGTGCGCGTGGTTTTTACTTTTTATCTGCTGGTTGAGCAGAAGCTCCCGAACATCGGCTCCTTTAACCTGGAATCGCGGGATCCGATCGATCGCGTCGATCGCCAGGCTGAAGCGATCCGTCTGGTTTTGGATCGCGAGCTCCAGCGGGGTATTGATATTCCCCTTTTCCTTGTAGCCGCGTACGTGGATGTTGTGCTGACCAGGCCGGCGGTAGGTGAGTCTGTGAATGAGCCATGGATAGGAATGGAAGTTGAAGACTACCGGCTTGTCCGGCGTGAATAGAGCTTCGAACTCGCGATCTGTCAGTCCGTGCGCATGCTCGGTGCTGGGCACGAGCTTGAACAGGTCGACCACGTTCACAAACCTGACTTTGATGTCCGGCAAGTGCTGTCGGAGCAGAGCTGTGGCGGCCAGAGACTCCATCGTTGGACAATCGCCGCAACTTGCCATTACTACGTCGGGTTCGGCGCCCTGATCGTTGCTGGCCCAGTTCCAGATGCCGACACCCTTGGTGCAGTGCTCGATTGCCGCCTCCATGTCCAGGTACTGGAGGTGCACCTGTTTGTCCGCGACGATGACGTTCACATAGTTGACGCTTCGCAGGCAATGGTCCGCGACGGAGAGCAGGCAGTTTGCGTCGGGCGGCAGGTAAACGCGAACAACGCTCGGGCTTTTGTTGGCTACGACATCGAGGAAACCTGGGTCTTGGTGCGTAAACCCGTTATGGTCCTGCCGCCAGACCAGTGCCGTGATAAGCAAATTTAGTGACGACACATCCGCGCGCCATGGCAGCTCGTTACACTTCTCCAGCCACTTGGCGTGCTGGTTAAACATCGAATCGACGACATGGATGAATGGCTCGTAGCTATTGAGCAAACCGTGCCGGCCACTCAGTATATAACCCTCCAGCCACCCTTCGACGGTATGCTCGCTCAGCATCTCCATCACGCGTCCATTAGGAGCGAGCTCGCCGCCATCAGCGTCCTCGGGAAAGTATTCTCCCAGCCAGACTTTTTTGCCCACCTCGTAGATCGCTTCTAGACGGTTGGACTGCGTCTCGTCGGGTCCAAAGACCCGAAAGCGGTCCATATTCAGTCGCATCACTTCGCGAAGGAAGTTACCCAATGTCGGAACGTTCCCCGCCAGAGTGGCGCCGGGCTTCTTGACCGCGACTCCCGAGCTCCGGAAGTCAGGCATATCGAGCGGCTTCCGCAGCAGACCGCCGTTAGCGACCGGATTGGCGCTCATCCGTCGCGGTCCCTTCGGGGCCAGAGCCTGCAACTCGGGAATCAGCCGACCAGTCTGGTCGAACAGCTCTTCGGGTCTGTAGCTGCGCATCCATCCCTCGAGCACTTTCAGATGGCTTGGGTTGGTCGTGATATCCGCGATTGGGATCTGGTGCGCTCGCCAGAAGCCTTCCAAGTAATGGCCGTCAATCTTCCGCGGAGCAGTCCAACCCTTGGGGCTGCGTAGTATGATCATCGGCCAGCGCGGCCGGAAAGCCTTCCCCGTCGCCCGCGCCTCTTCCTGGACCTTGCGAATCTCAAGCACACAATGCTCCAGCGTGGCGGCCATCGCTTGGTGCATGCTCTGCGGGTCGCTGCCTTCGACGAAGTAGGGGGTATAACCGTAACCGACGAAGAGGGCCTCGAGCTCTTCGTGGCTGATCCGGGCAAGCAGGGTAGGGTTATTGATCTTGTAGCCGTTGAGGTGCAATACGGGCAGCACGGCGCCGTCGGTGATCGGATTGACGAACTTGTTGCTGTGCCAGCTTGTCGCAAGGGGCCCGGTCTCGGACTCGCCGTCACCCACCATCACGAGAGTGATCAGATCCGGGCGGTCGTAAACCGTCCCGTACGCGTGCGATATGCTGTATCCGAGCTCGCCTCCCTCGTGGATGCTTCCCGGCGTTTCGGGGGTGGCATGGCTGCCGATACCGCCCGGAAAACTGAACTGTTTGAAGAAGCGCTGCATCCCGGTGAGGTCCTGACTCTTGTCCGGATATATTTCGCAGTACGTCCCCTCGAGGTACGCGTTAGACAAAACTGCGGGCGCCCCGTGCCCGGGACCCGAGATGAAGATTGCATTCAGGTCGTATTTGTTAATTAGGCGGTTGAAGTGAATGTAGGTGAAACTCTGACCGGGGTCCGAGCCCCAATGGCCGAGCAACCGTGGCTTCGTTTGTTCCGGCGTAAGTGGCGCCCGCAGCAGGGGGTTCTCCTTGAGGTACAGCATTCCGAGGCACAGATAGAGGCTGGCGCGCCAGTAGGCGTCGATCTTGCGCAACTCGTCCGAGGTGAGGGGCGTCCCGTTGATCGTCGAGCGGGCCGGACCATACGCCGATATCGTAGATGTCTTTTCGTCGTAAAGGACGCCCTCCGACTTTCTTGCGACTGTGGTCATGGCACGCATCTTCTCCTTTGAGCGCCGTAAAGTGAGATAAGCACCCCTACAGGACAAATTCGGGCTGCGACGCACCCAACAGATATCCGCCCACCGCCTTTGCGAGCGGATCCGGAGACAGGTACGCGTGCGCCATCGCCGCCTCGATGTCTTGAAAGCGCTGTTGTAGCGGATGATCGACGAACACCGCGCGTCCAGTTGACGCCCGAAACAGATCGTTGATCGCCTGCGCGACCAAGTCGCATCCGCGGTTCATGTTCCAGCGCACCTGCGCCTTGAGTTGCATCGGAACCGGCGCGCGCTCCTGCGCCATCTGCCACAATTCCGCGATGTCGGTTCGCAGTCGCGTGATCGTGACGTCGATAAGCCAGATCGCCTCGGCGAGGCGCCGCTGCATGAGAGCATCGTCGGCCGCCCTTCCGCCCAAGCTCAACTTGCGCTCGCGGGTCTGCGAAATCCAGGCATCGACGAACCCGCGCGAAGCGCCCAGCACCGAAGCAACCAGCGCCGTATTAAAGACTACTGACCAAGGTAATCGATAAAGCGGGCCGCTGTTGCGCTCTTGCCCCGGCAGTGGCGCATTCATCGCATAGTCAATGAGTGACTGAGATCGATACTCAGGTACGAAAGCGTTTTCGACAATGATGTCTTTGCTGCCGGTGCCCTTGAGTCCCGCAACATGCCAGTTGTCGTCGATGCGATATTGATCGCCCAGCAAGAGAAAAGACTTGAAGTCCGCTACTGGTCTGCCCAACACGTCGCGCGTGCCACAAATCGCTCCCAGCATCACACCGTGACAATGATCGCATCCAGACGAGAACGACCACCGTCCCGAAAGCTTGTAGCCGCCGGCCACCTTCTCGGCCTTGCCGGTAGGGTTGTAAGACGAGGAGTGCATCAGGGCGGGGTCCTTACCCCACATCTCTTGCTGCGCTCTTTCATCAAAGAGAGCGAGTTGCCACGGATGTAACCCGATCACGCCTGCGATCCATGCAGCTGAAGGCGAAACGCGCGCGAGCTCGATCGTGGCGTCGACAAATTCCATCAGCGATACTTCGCCGCCGCCCCATCGCGCTGGTTGAAGCGATCTCAAAAAACCGTTGTCCATGAGAATATTCCAGGTGCGATCGCTGAGCCTCCGGAGCGCGTTGTCCTCGGCGGCGGTCTCCCCAAGCTCCGGCGCGATCCGTCTCGCGGTCTCCACGAGTTCGTACGTCATTGACTATTACCTCCAGGATAAAGCGGCTTGGCTTGCACGCTCAGGCTGCATTTCAGCCTCGATGGATCCGATGCGATCTATCTCGACACGCACCTTGTCGCCTGCCTTCAGCCACTGCGGTGGCTGCATCGCAAGCCCGACGCCACCTGGAGTTCCCGTAAAGATCATGTCGCCGGGTTCCAGCGTCATGGCGCGGCTCAGGTGCGCAATCTGATCGTACACGTTGAACACGAGGTTCTCGGTATTGGAATTTTGGCGTCGCTCGCCATTGACGAAACATCGGATGCCCATCGTGTGGGGATCGCCAATCTCGTCCGCGGTAACAATCCAGGGACCGATGGGCGCGTGCGTATCGAACGATTTGCCGAGCACCCATTGCGTGGTCTGCATCTGCCAGTCGCGCACCGACACGTCGTTGCCGACGCAATAGCCGAATACAACATCGGCTGCGCTCTCCTTCGGAACGTGCTTGCAGCGCTTGCCGACAACCACCACCAGCTCTGCCTCGTAATCAACCTGCGCGGAAGCGATCGGCAGCTCGATGGGATCAAACGGTCCGTTGATCGAGGTCACGGCCTTGGTGAACCAGATTTGATGAGGCGGCATCTTTTGACCTGTCTCTCTGATGTGGTCCGCGTAGTTGAGACCGATCGCCATGATCTTACCGGGTCGCGCTACTGGGGCGAGCAGCCGCACGTTTGCCAAAGCTGCATCCGGCGCGCTGTCTGAAACGATCTTCTCCAGTTGGGGCTTAGCTTCGCTCCACTGTTGGATTAGCTCGATTGCGTTGTCGGACAGAGAAGGGAATGAGCGGGTTAGATCAATGACGCCATTGCCTTTGACGGCACCAAGCTTGACCCCGTTTTTCTCCACATAGCGGACTATCTTCATCTCAAGAAATCTCCTTAGGTTCCCATCGTGCTGGGCGGCATCGGCCCCCATTGGGTACCAACTACTTCTTGAATTGATGAAACGCGCGAACCCCAGGCCGCGTCCAGAAGATCGCCGTCGGTCCAATGCTCCAGCGTGTGTCCCCAAGGGTCACGCCAATAGTCGAAGATTTGGCTCCCAAGCAGATGGCGCCCGACGCCCCATTCGTGACGGCGTCCCTTCTGTTTGAGCCAGTCATGGCCGCACATCAGATCGTCGAAATCCGTTACTTCAAAAGCGGCATGATTGAATCCGGGCTTGCCGGTTCCCAGCAGAAACATTGTGTGATGGTCGCTCGGGATCGGGCCGCGATCGCATCGTAGGAATGCGCCGAGCGCCTGCTCGGAAGATCCGAGATTGATTTCGTCGGAAGTAATGAGCCCTAAGCGCGACTTGTACCAGGCTTCCGACTCGCGGAAGTTCTTCACATTAAGCACGCAATGGCCGAGACGCTTCACATGCGAGGGCCCTTTTGCGAGGCGCTTGCGCGCGTTGAGCCGTGGCGTTGTATAGGCGTCGTTGAGGGGAGCTCGCGCAGGTGGCTCGATTCGCGCAGCCGGTGCACGTGCCGCGACTACTTCTATTTGGAAGCCGTTGGGATCCGTTAGCTTTAGTAGAGAGCCGCCGCCGGGTCCATCCAGACGATCGAGCGACGCTTTTTCTTCTCGAGCGAGCGCTTCGAGGTCTTGCATTGATACGGCTTCGAATCCAGCTGCGACAAATCGCGGCTCGCCCTTGTGCGTCACATGAAGAAATGCATCTCCGTCGAGGCCGCGCATGTAAAGCGCGTCGCCAGTTCGGTCTGCACGGACCATCCCGAACTCGGTCAAAACCGTTTCCATCTGGTCGAGATCCGGCGCGTGGAATCTTACGTATGCGATATCTTGAATCTTGATTCCCATGAGGTACTCCTTACTGCCGTGGGAGAATTGCTTCGATCGCGTCACGCATGATGCTCTCCGCCTCCGCCGGTTTGAGGCCAAGCCCATGAAGCAGAATTGTGCCAAGTCCCTGTGCGAATTCGCGTACACGGCCCGCCGGTAGGTCGAGCGCGCGGTTCACTCCGGCCGTGAAAACACCCATTACGCACGCGACCACGGCATCCTCGGAGGTCGCGACGATCCGGCCTTGAGTCATGCCTTCCGCGGCATCGCGGCGCGCTCCCGCGTTGATTGGCGCCGCCGGATCGGTGGCGCGCGGGAAAAGCCGCATTATTGCGGTTGCCTGCTGCGGTGCGCTGATGCCGAGGTGTAGGACGCTCAGGAATGCACGTGCGATTCGCTCCGCCGGATCGATGACTCCCTCGTTCACGCGCGCGATCTCACCTTCGATCCGCGCACGGGACTGCGATGCGAGTTCGCGTTCGAGGGCGTCCTTGTCGGCGAAGTAGTTGTAGAAGGTTCCATGGGCCACGTCCGCGCGCTTTACGATTTCGTCGACGCTCAGTGCATCCAAACTTCGTTTGGCGAGCAGAGCCTGAGTCGCGTCCAGTAGCGTCTGGCGAGTTGCCAGCTTGCGCCGCTCACGCCGGCCTGGAATCCGCCGCAGTGTCCGATCAGTTCCGCGAGTCGGGGTTGGCTTCATCCGCCCTCCGAATGACGTATTTGTCATACTTGACATATTCGTCATCTTTAGCCATAGTCGTCACACTTGTCAAGATGGTCGAACTTAATTTATTGAATACTTCGATGGGAAGCCGATTGATCATCGTAAGCGTGTCTATCATCGTGGCAGCGATGGCCGTTGTTCCGTCGGGCTGCAAAAAGCCGGCGCTGACCGCCGCGCCACCCGTCCCCGAAGTCGCAATCACCGACGTCATCCAGCAGGACGTGACATCGTACTCGGATTTTGTCGGCACCACCGTTGGGTTCGTCAACGCGAAGATCTATCCAAAAATCTCCGGCTATTTACTGAAGCAGGATTACCGAGACGGCTCGCACGTGCACGCCAATCAACTGCTGTTTGAGATCGACGATCGCTCGTATAAGGCCGCGCTCGACCAGGCGCTCGGCACACTCGCCGAGGAACAAGCCACCCTAAAGCAAAATCAACAGGACCTTGACCGTGATACCAAGCTTTATCAAGCACAGGTGATTCCCAGGGAGACTTTCGACCACATCACCCAAGCGTTTAAGGGGAGTGCGGCGCAAGTGCAAGCGGCGCAGGCGGCGGTCGAGAACGCCAAGCTCAACCTCGGATGGACCAAGGTCTACTCGCCGATAGATGGCGTGGCGGCAATCGCGCAGGCCCAGATCGGCGACCTGGTCGGCACCACGACTCTGCTGACGACAGTTTCGCAGCTCGACCCCATCAAAGTCACATTCCCAATCCCCGAGAAGGACTACATGCAATTCGCGGCACGGATTAACGCGGTGGAGAGCGGAGTCGCGATGCCGGCGCTGCCGTTCCAAATGATCCTGGACAATGGTCAGACCTACCAACATCCAGGCCAGTTTTACGCGGCCAATGGGCAGGTTGACATCCAGACCGGTACGATTCAGATTCAGGCAACTTTTCCGAACCCCAACAATATTCTGCGCCCTGGTCAGTACGCGAAGATCCGCGTCGCCGCCGGCGTCTTGCATAACGCGCTGCTCGTGCCGCAGAGCGCCGTGCTCGAGACCCAGGGGCAATACCAGGTCGCCGTCGTCGGCTCGGACAACAAGGTCTCGATGCGCACCGTCGAGGTCGCCCAGCAGGCAGCCGGCCTTCGAGTCATCGAGCGGGGAGTCTCGCCCGGCGAACGCGTCATCACCGAGGGACTGCAGAAGGTTAACGACGGGATGGAAGTTAATCCGCACGTCGTAGCCGCCCAGCCCGCACCTGACCGCACGCCCGGACCCGCCAGCGAAGCGCCCTCGCCCGGCCCGACCTCAGGCAGCCATAGCTAGCGCAGTGTCGAAGTTTTTCATCAATCACCCGATCGTTGCGATCGTTATCGCGATCTTCTTCGTCATCGCCGGCGCGGTTATGGTCTTGCGGCTTCCAGTCGCGCAGTTCCCCGACATCGTGCCGCCGCAGATCCAGACCACAGCGATCTATACCGGCGCGGATGCGCTCACCGTCGAGGCTAGTGTCGCCACTCCGATCGAGGAGCAGGTCAACGGCGCCAAGAACATGATCTACATGCAGTCCATCAACGGCAACGACGGGACGATGACGCTGCAGGTCAGTTTCGAGGTTGGCACTAATGTCGATCTCGACCAGGTCCAGGTCCAGAACCGGCTGGCCCAAGCGACCTCGAGCCTGCCTGAACAGGTCAGCAACTACGGGCTGACGACGCAGCAGACGGTCGGCATCCCATTGCTGGTGTTTACCATAAGTTCGCCGAACCGGACGTGGGATCAGACCTTCCTATCCA
>Ga0209517_10002237_pt1 | contig 27695 bp, 21 predicted proteins | sample PeaSoiMetSII2010_FD_187695 | JGI IMG/M metagenome (GOLD analysis project Ga0209517, IMG submission 187695) | Peat soil microbial communities from Weissenstadt, Germany - SII-2010 (SPAdes) (version 2) | ecosystem: Environmental > Terrestrial > Soil > Wetlands > Peat | place: Germany...
TGGACGTTGGGCGCGCTGGCCAACGTCAAGACGGTGCGGGTGATGGATACGGCCATTCTGAATGTGCCCATGGCTAAGGTGGAAGGGAATGTGACGGTAACTGGAGGCGTCAAGGGAAGCGGCCACTCCACTTATCTCCTGAACCATAATGCGGACAGCGTGCTGGCCACCTTCCGTTACCGCCTGGCGAGCGTCCCCATGGAATCGGCCGAGGAGCCCTTTGAAGCGGCCGGCCGGAAATTCGCGCGCGGCGCCTTCGTCATTGCCAACGCCGATCGAGGCCAGATCGAAACGGCCGCGCGCGAACTTGGAGTGAGCGTTTGGGCGACCGATGAGAAGCTGAGCGTCGCTCGCCACGCGCTGGAAGCTCCGCGGGTCGCCCTCATGCATGACTGGCGGGAAACCCAGGACGACGGCTGGTTTCGAATCAGCCTCGACCAGCTCAAGATCCCTTACACCTACATTGCGGACACGAAAATCCGCGAGACATCAAATCTCCGGGATCAGTTCGATGCCATTATCGTGCCGCCGGACTGGGATGAGTTGGCGGATCTGCTGCAAGGCATCCCCCTGCGCGGCAATCCTATGCCGTGGAAGAATACTCCGGAAACGCCCAACTTCTTCGCCACAGGACTGGATTCGAGTGACGATATTCGTGGTGGGCTGGGTTATTCCGGGCTTGTCAATCTGGAAAGGTTCGCTCGGGCCGGAGGCCTGCTGGTGACGGTGGAGGGCGGATCGGTTCTGCCGGTGGACGGTGGAATGACGGAGATGCTCTCGCTGCGCCGGCCGCAAAAGCTTGTCTGTCCCGGCGATGTGCTGCTGGCCAGCGTGGAGGATGTGAAGAGTCCTGTAGCCTATGGTTATGGCGAAAAGCTTTACGTCTACTACCGGGCCGGCTCCATCCTAAACGTCGGCTTCGGTGCTGGCCGTCGGCGTGCAGAAGCCGGGGAGGCGCGAAGCAGCGGCCGCGGCTCAGCGACCGACCCGGATGTGATCCAGGGCCGCCAATATATGCCTCCCGAAGAGGAGCCCAAGCGTACTCCGCGCGAGCAGGAACTCTACGTGCCGGACGAAATGCGAATGTACCTGGGCACGCGCATCCCGCCCGCGGCTCAGTTTCCACGCGTGATCCTGCGCTTTGCTGAGGCCAAGAACCTGCTGGTGAGCGGTCTGCTGGACGGAGGAGCGGAAATTGCTGAAAAACCTGCGGTGGTGGATGTACCCCACGGCCAGGGACACATCCTGCTCTTCGCCAGCAATCCCATGTGGCGAAATGAGAACTCCGGCAGCTTCTTCCTGCTCTTCAACGCGCTGATGAATTACCGGCACCTCGACGTGGGGCGAGGCGCGAAGTAGTGTTGGCCCGGTGTTGTGGTGCGGGCGTCCCGCCCGCCGTCGCGCGGGCATCCTGCCCGCGCGCGTGAGCGGGACGCTCCCGCGACGGCGGGCGAGACGCCCGCACCACAGCTCAAAGCGTTTGAAAGACAGGTCTGCGCTACCTGTGCTGAGTCATCCTGTGATAGACTCTGGCCACGTCTTGAGTAGTGTTCTGACTGCCATGGCTCACACTCCTGAAGCTCGACAAAAACTACGCGAAATCTGCAGGGTCGCGGCGCGGGTGTTTTATGAAAAAGGCTACGACGGCGCCTCCATGCAGGACATCGCCCAGGCCGTGGGTTTGACCAAGGCTGGCCTGTACCATCATGTGAGCAGTAAGGATATGCTGCTCTTTGAAATAATGAACTATGGAATGGATATTCTAGAGGAGGAAGTGCTGGCAAAAGTCAAGGATATCCAGGATCCGCGCGAGAAGCTGCGCCGGACTATTCTTGGGCATATCGACCTGGTGGTCCGCGCCCGCGACATGGAGATTACGGTTATCCTCCACGAGAACCGCTCCCTGAAAGGGAACTTGCGCAAACAGATCAATGCGCGCAAAAGAGCTTATATCGAGTTTCTCGAGGGACTGATCGCGCGGGTGCAGGAGCAGTCCGGCATGGCGCCAAAGCTCTCTCCCCATATCGCCGCCTTCGCTGTGCTGGGGATGATCAACTGGCTTTACCAGTGGTACCATCTGGAAGGGCCTGTCAAGGAAGAAGAAATCTCCACCGCCTACACGGACTTCTTCTTTCGAGGATTGTTGGGACGTCCGTAATGGCGCTCGGGCTGTAGGCGCGGCCCTCGTGGCCGCCCCGGGACAACCACAAGGGTTGCCCCTACAGCGCGCGGAAGGGATCCCCACTTCATATGCCGAATCCAACCGTTGCCTTTCAAGGCGAGCGCGGCTCATTCAGCGAAGAAGCCGCATATAAATTGCTGGGAAGGCACATCACGGCAAAGCCTTGCGAAACCTTCGGAGCCATCTTCGAGAGTGTCGTGAGCGGGAAGACAAAATACTGCCTGGCCCCGATTGAGAATACCCTGGCCGGCTCGGTGCACGAGAATTACGACCTCCTGCTGTCAAACGACCTGCACATCGTTGGCGAAGTCAACCTCCGTATTGTGCACAATCTTATCGCTCCACAGGGCACGGCGCTCAAGCGCATTACCCAGGTTTACTCTCACCCTGTAGCCTTAGCTCAATGCGAAGAGTTCTTCAAGCGCCATCCGAAGATTAAAAGAGTCCCCTTCTACGACACCGCAGGAGCGGTGAAAATGCTGGCGGAGCGCCCCTTGCCCGGGGCCGCAGCTATCGCCAGCCGTATCGCCGCCGAGGTTTACCGGGCCCACATCCTGGCGACCCACGTCGAGGACCACCACGAGAATTACACGCGCTTTCTGCTGCTCTCCCGCCGGCCCCAGGTGGCCGCGAAGGCCAACAAGGTTTCCATTGTGTTTTCCACCCGCAACGCTCCCGGGGCTCTTTACAAATGCCTCAGCGTATTCGCGCTGCGAGATATCGACCTTACCAAACTCGAGTCCCGCCCCTTGCGCGGCCGTCCCTTCGAGTACTTCTTCTACCTCGATTTCCTGGGCCACCTGAAGGAAGAGCGCTGCCGTAACGCGCTTTCACACCTCGGCGAGGTCACCAATTTCCTGCGCGTTTTGGGTTGTTATGAAAGAAGTGGCTAGTGGTTAGTGGCTAATGGCTTGCGGTCAGCTGCCCGTTGTTCGCTGCTACCACATGACAACTTGCTTCTAGCCACTAGCCACTAACCACTAGCCACTTCTTTTCTATGCGAAAGGTGGTTTCAAGGTATGGCCGAAGATCGTGGCGCGAACAAGAAACAGTCTGCGTGGCCAATCACCGTTCTTCTGCTCGTCGTGGTGACTATCCTGGTTGTCGCCTTCTGCGGTTACGCCTCCCCGCAGGGCACCCCGAACTTGGATGATATCACCGGCAAATACCATTTCCTTTCCCCAGATGACACGTTGGGAATCCTCGAAGAAGAAGGGAAGCTGAAAGGGTACATTGAAGTCGCGCAAGGCGCCGAGGAATCCGATGACGTGCTGAGTTACGAAATCGTCGCGGGCTTGCGCAAGCGCGACCACGTCGAATTCAAGACCAACGTCATCCACCGAAAGTACTATCGCTTCGCGGGTAAGGTTGAGCGAGGGTCGGGACGCCAATCCGGCGATCCTGATTACGTGCACTTGGTAGGCGACGTCGAAACGGTAACCGTGAAAGGGGACAGCGGGCAGGAGTCTGTGGTCAAGAAACACTTGGTGTTGAAGTGCATCGGCAAGTCTGAGAACAAGGACGAGTGAGGGAATCGGGAGAACAATTTGCGATTGGTGATTTGTGATTTCTGATCTGTGATTACTTGCGCAGTCTCCAATCACCAATCACCAATCACAAATCTCCCGATCACCCGATCAAGGAATGATGGGCAGCTCGACGTGCGACGGGTGTTCGCGGTCGTGAAAGATGGCGTTCGTGGCGACGGCGAGCCGCCGGTTCGCGTTGAGCGCTTCGCCGGTGTTGGGGTTGACATCGAAGCGTGGGAAATTGCTGCTCGAGATATCCAGCCGGATGCGATGCCCCTTAACAAAGAGATTCGAGGTTGGGTAGAGATGGATGGTCAGGGGATAAACCTGGCCGGGTTGCATGAGTTCGGCATGATCGAGCGAGCCGCGAAAGCGCGCACGCAGGATGCCGTCCTCCAGGTTCATGTCCATTCCGGCCGGGAAGTCGGGACTGGGAGGGTGTACGTCGATCAGTTTGGCCGTGAAATCTGTATCCAGCGCTGACGACGATACCCACAGCTTCACATCGATCGGTCCTGTCACCTCCACATTCTGTTCGAGTGGCGGCGTCGTGAACACCAGCACATCGCGCCGCGCAGAAAGGGGCAGGTGGTTCGTACAGTTCCACACCGCCTCGCTGCAGCGCTGGTTCCAAGCTCCCTGCAGCAAGATCCCGACGCCGGACGAGATGTTCCCGCCGATAGTAGGAACGGGGTTGCGTGGATCGAAATCATAACTCGTGCTGCTTGAGGACTCGGGCGGCTTCTCAGTCGAAAGTGCGCCGTCAGCATGAAGATAGTATGGAGTCCACCGCGTGCGCGCCAGCGGCCACTCCTGCTCGTCGCGCCAAACGCCGCCATGCAGGTGCAGGCCCTCCGCCGTCTTTTGCTCGCTGCCTCCGCCCATGACGAAAATCTTCACTGGTGTGTCCCGTTCGGCCCCGTTGTCTGCTCCTTTCAGCCAGTGATCGTACCAGCGCAGATGAAACGCCTCACTATTGATAGCCGCCTGGGGGCCGAAGTCTGTCTCCCCGTGTGAATGATGCATGTGCTCGCCATGGATCCAGGGTCCGAGGATCATTTTCACGGGGCCGTGCTTGGCGCGCGCGAGAGCCATGTAGCTCATGGTCGTCTGGAGCGCCCAGGAATCGTACCAGCCGCCGATGAGATAGACGGGAACGTCCTTGTAGCGGCTGGTCTGATCGACGACGCCAAATCCGGGCTGCTTCCAATAGCTGTCGTTTTCCCCGTGGCTCATGGCGAAAATTAACCAATCCTCGTACTCGGGAGCAAGCTTGAGCGGCGTCGTGCCCTTGCGCAACGGAAGCTGGGCAAGGTATTCGCGGACGTGCTTCCCCGCTTCTTCAAGGGCCTCACGCGCCACCGGATCCCGAGCTTCCCGGCTGCCTTGCGGCGCGCACATGGCGAAGACCCAGTTGAAGAATCGCAATTCGAACGCTCCCCCGTTGCGCATGCCGAAGTATCCGGCGTTTGCCACCGCGTCAACAGGGATCAATGCCTTCAAACCGGGCGGATTGCTCTCGGCCATGGCATGCTGCGTGCCGCCCACGTAGGAAGTGCCGATCATGGCGAAGCCGCCGTCGCTCCAGGGTTGCCGCACGAGCCACTGGGCGGTGTCGTAGCCGTCGTTCACGTCGTCGGTCATCATGTGCCAGACGCCTTCCGAGGTGTAGCGGCCTCGCGTGTCCTGGCACACCACAACGTAACCGTGGCTCACGAAAGGAAGAAGGTAGGCGAGCGAGTTGTCCTTGTTGTAAGGTGTGCGCTCCAGAATGGCGGGGAATTTGCCTTCCAGCCGAGCGCCGTCCCGGCTGGGGAAATGGATGTCCGTGGCAAGCCGCACGCCATCACGCATGGGCACCATCACGCCTTTCGTGACGACATTGGTCGCCGGACCGGTCGCCGGCGAGCGCTGCCCGGGAGCGAGGATAAGCGCCAGTCCCCCGAGAAGCCAGACCAGGAGGAGTAGCGTCGAGCCGCGCCGTGCTGAAAGTCTCATGGAGAATCTCCGCTGTTGCGTTCTGCTCATAGTAGCACAACGCGGCGGAGCGGCAACCAACACGGCCCGACGGGTTCGAGGATGCCGGTACGCCGCCCGGGTGTCATCCTGAGCGAAGCGGCCGAGTGTCATCCTGAGCGAAGCGAAGGATCTCTGCAGTTGATCGTGCGTCGTTGATCTAGAAGAACCAACTGCCGAGATCCTTCGCTTCGCTCAGGATGACAGGCGATCAACTCCTCAGAAGGGGAACAAGCTTGTTACTGTGTGCGTAATACCAAGAGGAGACGGCTAGCCAGTTATGCTTGACTTTGGGTGTGGCCTATCATACCTTTCACATGACAATCAGTAGTCCATTTTGCTGTGACATAGAGCGATTTTGTCGCACCCGGTGAAACATGGAAAATCCCACCTCGAAGAAATGGTACAACTACTTCCTTTCGGTAGATCAGCAGGCTGAAGCCAAAGGCGAGCAAGAGGCGCCTGCGGAAGGTGGCGAGGCGGCCGCAGCAGGGCCGCGCAGCGCGGCGCAAACCGTCGCCGAAATAGCCTCCGGTGTGAGCGCTGACCCCAAGTTTACCGGTCCGGTGGCCAACCCGATGTCCTTCCAGGAAATCTATGGCGCGGCGGAGATCAACTCTCCCGAACACGGGTACACGGTTCTAAAGATCATTGATCTGCTGCACAGCGAGCACATCCGCAACCTTTCGCGCGACGTAAAGAAGAGTTCGCTTCTGCTGGCTCTGGAGGCCGCGGGAGTGAAAGCCGAGGAGATCGTGCAAGACGCCGTGCGGCGCGACAAAGCCTTGGACACTTTCGAGCGCGTACAACAGAACGCTTTGCAGGAACTCGAGGCGCGCAAAACCAAAGAGAGCAAGGAGCTTCAGGCAGAGATCGAGCGGCAGATCACCGAAATGCAGTCCAAGGTTCAAGCCAATAACGATGAGGTGACGAAAGCAAAGGAACAGTTCTACGGCTGGCAGCTTAAGAAGCAGCAGGAAGAGCAGAAGATCGCCGACGCGGTTTCGTATTTCACATCCGAAAAACCCATCACCACCGCCGCTGATGCTGGCGCACCGCAAGCCCAGGCAGGCAAGAAGCCGTAGCCGGTGACATAGGAGGAAATATGTTCAGACGCTTGCAACGCATGATCCGCTCGTTCGTCGGCTTCTTCATCTCTGCGGCCGAGGATCCGGAGTTGATCCTGCAACAAAACATTCGCGATATGAATGACCAGGTGCCACGCATGAACGAGAGCATCGCGATGGTCAAGGCGAACGTGACGCTGCTCGAGAAAGAAGAAGCCAAGTATAAGTATGACATGAGCGAGTTGACCGCGAAGGTGAAAGCGGCCATTCAGGCAGGTCGCGATGACTTGGCGGGAAGTTTTGCCACGCAGCTCGAGCAACTGAAGAGCGCTCTGGCCCGCACTCAAGCGCAGTTGGCAACGGCGCGCGGGGCCTTCGACAAGGCCATGCTCGTCAAGCAGGCTTTCCTGCGCGAAAAGGACCGTAAGACCCAGGAGGCCCTCAACGCCATTCGCGACCATCGCCGTGCTCAGTGGCAGAAGAAAGTCGCCGATGCGATGGAGCAGTTCGAAGTTGCGGGCATCAGCCAGACGCACGACGAGATGGTGCGCAAGATCGAAGAGGAGACTGCGGTCAATGAGGCGCGGATGGAGATGGCCTTGGACAATGTTGACCAGCAGAAAGTCAAGATCGAAGAAGAAGCTGAGAAGCTGCGCGCCAACGAACTGGTGAAGCAATTCAAGGTCGAGATGGGGCTTATCTCTCCGGAACCCTCCGCGCCGGCCGCAGAGAAGACCATTGGTGTAAGAGAGGGAGAGAAGACTTCCTGACGAGAACCTGGGGTAGGGGCGGCCCTGGCGGCCGCCGTGGGGCGACCACGGGGATCGCCCCGACACCTTCGAGGAGGCATTTATGGCGGTCAAGATCGAACGGGGTGGCTGGCTTCTTATCTTTCTGATCGGGCTTGCCCTGGTTGGGTACAGTCTTAATAGGTACGGAGTACTGAACATCGGCAATTGGTTTGGATCGCGTGGCGGGTCCACGGCCGCGAAGGTGGACACCTCAAAGCCGCTACCCCTGCCAGCGGCAAGCACCGCCCAGGCCAACGAGGTCCGGGTTCGCGTCAACATCTGGGTCGGATGCGCGGCGGGGTTGGTGGCGAATGGCGGGCTGGACACGGCCTCCGACTCCATTTATGACAAGAAAGGGCTCAAAGTTTCATTCAAGATCATCGACGATTGGACGGAAGGCTCGGCAGCGCTGGCCACCAATAACGTGGATATGATGCTGACCACCGCGGACGTTTGGGCGAAGGATTTCGGGCAGTTCCAGGAGAAAGGTTTCGGCGCCCACGCCTTTTACATGGTGGACTGGTCGCGCGGCGCCGACGGGCTGATCGGGAAGCAGGGCATCAACAGCCTTGAAGACTTGGCGGGCCAGGTCGTGGCCTTCGCCCCGTATACTCCCTCGCACTTCCTGCTCTGGAATGGGCTGAAAGGCTCGGGCCTGAGCACCCAGCAGCAGAACGAGATTTTTGCCAAAGCAGTGCATACGAAGGATGGCATCGAGCCCGCTACGCTGTTTGCTCAGCAGAAGGTCGATGCCGCCGTGGCGTGGGATCCCGATATGAGCGACGCCGTGACCAAGCGCCCTGGCGCCAAGAAGATTTACGACACCCGCGTGGCCAACCGGTTGATCGCGGACATCCTGGTGGTGAGCGACCGCTTCGCGGCACACAATCCCCAGACGGTCATCAATTTCGCCCAGGGCTGGCTCGAAGGCGTGGAATTCATCAAGGCGCAGCCCACGCGGGCCTACAACTTGATCGGCACCATCAAAGATTTCAATATTCCCACCGACCTGGCCAAGACGATGCTGGGTGGGGTGAGACTCTCCGATTACGCCGACAATGTGGCCTTTTTCGGAAAACCCGGCGGCGAGTCGGATTACGCCAACATCTTCAGAATGGCGCAGGACATGTATCGGGAAGAGCAGTTGATCAAACACATTGCGGATTCCGAAACTTCCGTGGACCGGCGTTACATCGAAGCCTTGAGTGGCAAATTTTCGAGCACTTCCACCGAAGCGCCCATCGAATACAAGGCCCCGGCGAAGGGCGCCGTTCCTATTGCCACCCAGCACCGCTCCATCTACTTTGATACGAACTCGGCGAACATGAGCCTGGATTCCCGCGCGGTCGTGGATGAGATTGCCGAGTTTATGCGCGCCTACGAGAACACGGTTGTTGACATCGAAGGCAACACCGATGCCACTGGGTCGAGAGAGCACAACATGGAGCTCTCGCGGGAACGCGCCGACGCCGTGAAGCACTACCTGATGGAAAAGCATGGTTATCCTGCCAGCCGCATGCGGATCGCCGGAAACGGCCCCGACAAGCCCATGGATAGCAACGCTACTCCGGAAGGCCGCGAGAAGAATCGCCGCACGGATATTAAGGTTTACCCGAACCCCGGGGCGTGACGGGATCTGAAGTCTTATCTCTTCCCTCGCCGGTGGGAGCCTGGGTGGGAACTCGATTTTGCGTGTCATTCCGAGGAGCCGCGGGCGACGAGGAATCTTGCACTGGCTCGAAAACACTCAGGGCGAGATTCCTCGCTGCGCTCGGAATGACGGCGCGAATGAGTTCTTCACACAGACTCTCATGAAGGAAAGGCCTCAAATTTCTTAATGGCTAAGCTTTTCCAGATTCGCCGCGACGTGTCACCTCGCGCCAAGATGGCTCTAGCTCTTTTGAGCTGGGGTCTGATTGTCCTTGCGTGGTTTCTCCTGACTCATTGGGACATCCTTCCGCCTTTTGCTCTGCCTCGCCCGGCGGGAGTCATCCGCGCCTTCGGCCGACTTTGGGTGGATTACAATCTGCTGGGCAATGTCGTGCAAAGCTGGTGGCGAATTGCCCAGGCCTTCTTCTGGTGCGCATGCATCGCGATCCCGCTGGGTGTGCTGATGGCCAGCTTCCGCTGGGTTCACCATCTTATCAACCCTGTGGCGGCCCCGATGCGCTCTATGCCCATCACGGCTTTCTTGCCCGCTTTCATTGCGCTGTTTGGCATGGAAGAAACCATGAAGGTAGCCTTCCTCTGGTTTGGAATGTTCTTCTACCTACTGGCCGTAGTTGTTGAAGAAGCGGACCGCGTCGACGACAGTCTGATCGAAACGGCTTACACCTTGGGCGCCAACCGTGGCCAGGTGCTCTGGCTGATTTTCAGGGCCTCCTTCCCTGGGATCTTCGGGTCGTTCAGAATTCTCTATGACATTGGTTGGACATACGTTATTTTGGCCGAGATGGTTAATGCCCGCCGCGGTGTGGGGTACATGGTGGAAGCCGCGCGTAAAGTTCTGGACTTCGAAAGGGTCTATGCCGGCATCATCGCCATCGGATTTGCAGCCTTTATATTTCGTTGGTTTTTGACGTTTCTGGAGCACCGTTTATTTCCGTGGCGTCAGGTTCAGCGGCCGGCTACTGAGCACCTCGCAGCAGTGGGTGCGGGCGCTACGGCGAAGAACAGTAAGCACTCGGCAGTAAGCAGTCGGCAGTAAGTAGTAGGCAGCAACGAGCGTCGTACGATGGCAGTACCTGGCGGCTTTCGGGATTTGAGGGTTTATCAATTGGCTTATAGCCTGGCGATGCGGATTTTCAACGAGACGAAGACTTTCCCCCAAGACGAACGATACTCGATGACCAGTCAAATCCGGCGGTCCTCGCGGAGCGTCGCGGCGAACTTGGCGGAGGGATATCGTAAGCGGCAATATCCGGCCATGTTCGTGAGCAAACTGGCGGATTGTGATGCAGAAGCGGCAGAGACGCAGGTGTGGCTGGATTTTGCGCGGGGTTGTGGTTATCTGTCTATCGAGCACCAGAAGGAATTCGCGGCAGGCTACGATGAACTCGGCAGGATGCTCAGCAGTATGATCAAGGATCCGAAGAAATTCACGCCTGTTTAGAGATTGACTGCCTACTGCCTACTGCCGACTGCTTACTGCCGACTGCCTACATGGTGTTACGATGCCAAACAAGGTGAAAGTCCAACTCGACAAAGTCTGCCGAACTTTTCTGGGCGCCGCAGGCGAAAGGATCGAAGCTCTGCGGGATGTGAGCCTCGAAGTCGAAGAGGCATACTCTCCCGAAGGCAGGGATTTGGGCGAGTTCAGGGTACTGTTGGGCCCCTCGGGCTGCGGCAAGTCCACCATTCTGCGCTTGATCGCGGGGTTGGATTTTCCTGACAGCGGAAAGATCGAGGTGAATGGCAAGCCGGTAGAAGGGCCCGGCCGCGACCGGGGCATGGTGTTTCAGAAATACACCTCTTTCCCTTGGCTCAGCGTCGCAGACAACATTGCCTATGGGATGACGATTCAAGGCGCGCCGGCGATGCAAAAGAAAGAGACCGTGGCGAAACTGGTGGAAGCAGTGGGCCTCTCGGGATTCGAGAACTCCTACCCGGAACGGCTCTCGGGCGGAATGCAGCAGCGAGTTGCCATCGCACGCACTCTGGCGGTCCGGCCCGAGGTGATTTTGATGGACGAGCCGTTTGGCGCGCTGGATGCCCAGACACGCGGCGACATGCAAGCCCTGTTATTACGCATCTGGGATGAGACCGCATGCGCCGTGCTGTTTGTGACCCATGACGTGGAAGAAGCGGTCTACCTGGCTGACCGAATCTTTATACTTAGCGCCCGCCCCGGTACAATAGTAGAGGACGTTCCGGTGGCGCTCGGTCGTCCTCGAGATCCGGCGATGAAGCAGACGAAAGAGTTTCACGATCTTCAGGATTACGTGCTGGCGTGCCTCCGACGCGCTCCGGGGACGGGCCATGTGCGGGTGGGTGTTTGATGGCGGAGGAGAAAACTCCCCAGCAGGGCACGGCCGTAAAAGCCGGTTCGATGTTGGAAGGGATGGTCAAGCGTCAGGCGGACGAGCTTGGCTTACAGCAGTCCGACCTGGTGAAGGCCGCGCTCAAGTGGCAGTACAACTGGATCGGGCTCGCGGGGGCCGCGCTTTTCGCCGTGCTCTCGGGGACCGGACTTCCGCTGGTGCTGGCGGCGGGCCTGGAGATGATCTATCTGAGCCTCGCGCCTCGCAGCAGCGCCTTCCGGCGTTTGGTGCGGTCCTGGAAGTACGCTGAGCAAAAGCGCCAGCGCGAGATGAAGCTGGGCACGATGTTCAACGAAATGCCGCCCGACCTTCGAACTCGCTACGCCACCCTGGATTCCCTGTGCGCCGGCATTCGCACCAATTACAGCCGTTTGTCATCAACCTCGCAGATGTTTCTGGAGCAGATGGAGCAGAGACTTCAGGGTCTGCTCGAGGCTTACTTGCGTTTGCTCTACGCCGACTACCAGCACTGCGAGTACTTGCAGACCACCGACCCTGACCCCATCAAGCAGAACATCGCCAATCTGCAGCACACGTTGAATTCAGATCCCCCACAGGTTCAGGAGATCAACCGTAAGCGAATTGAAATCCTGGGGAAGCGGCTGGAGAAGTACGAAAAGGTCCGCGACAACCAGAAAGTGGTGCAGGCACAGTGCTCGGCGATCGAAGATGTCCTGCAATTGATCAACGACCAGTCCGTGACCATGCGCGATCCGCAGCAGGTGAGCGACCAATTGGATAACCTGGTTCGCGATGTCGAGCAAACTGAGGAAACCGTGCGGCAGGTCGAGGCCGTCTTCGACATGGCGGTGCCGGGAGTCGAAGAAACATTTGGCCCGCTGCCGACCGATTCATCCGTTTCGAGTTCCGGTTCTGTACCCAACTCGCGCGTTCGGAATTAGAGTTGTAGGGGCGGCCCTTGTGGCCGCCCCAGGGCGACCACAAGGGTCGCCCCTACAACCGAGTGGGCGCACTGGTTGTTGAATAAACATGGCCACCATACCAATACCGAATTCTACACGCTTGGAATCGCTGCCTGCTTGGGCGAGGGAACTCTCCGAGAAGTACTATTCTCGCACGCTGGCCATGTTCGTACTTTACGGCAACGTGCGCGACTATGTGCCCGTGAAGCGAGAAGGCGCCACCCAGTTCCTCAGCTTGCCGCGCTTCTTGAACGAGGCGCTCTTTCCCCGCCGCGATCTGATCCTGAGTTACGATCGGGGTGGCGGCCTCACTTTCGCGCAACCCGAAGCTCAAGCGGATTTCCTCCGTGCCTTGACCGGCTATGACAGTTATCATGGCACCAATTACGCCGCCGGACTGCCCCGCAACCCGGATGGGGTGCTCAACCTGCTTGATAACTACCTGCGGCTGCGCATCGCGGAAGGCAAGAAGATCGCGCTCATCATTGATTATGCAGAGACCATCGCCCCCGCCGGCGACGTGTCGGGGATGCCGGCGGAGGACCGCAATGCCCTGGTCATATTGAAGCGCTGGGCGCTGAATCCTGCGTTCTTGAAGGCGGATGTCACCCTTTGCCTGATTGCGGAAACTCAGACTGACTTGAACCAGGGAATTGTCCAAAACCCTTCGGTCGCTTCTATTGGCATTCCTTTGCCTGACGAAGCTGATCGGCTTGAGTTCATCCGGTCGCAGTTGGCCGGCACGCCACTGCCTTCCGGTTCGGAAGTGACTGACGCTACGCTGGCCAAGCTTACGGCAGGCCTGAAGCGCGTGCAACTGCAGACTCTGATCTCCCACGCGGTGCAGAATAGTCAACCCTTGACGCTCAAATTCCTTACCAAGCGGAAAAAGGAATTGATCGAGGCGGAATCGGGGGGATTGCTGGAATTCATTCAGAGCCGTTTCGACCTCTCGCTGGTGGCAGGGAACGACCAGGCCAAGAAGAAGCTGCAAAACGCGGCGGCCGCGATTCGTGCCGGAAGAACCGATGTCCTCCCCATGGGCTATGTCATCTGCGGACCCGTGGGTACCGGGAAGACCTTTCTGACCACTTGCTTCGCGGGCGAGGTCGGAATTCCCGCTGTCATCCTGAAGAACTTTCGCAGCATGTGGCAGGGTGTCACCGAAGGAAACCTCGAGAGGGTGCTAAACCTGCTGCAAGCCATGAGCCCGATCGCCGTGATCGTGGACGAGGCCGATGCGCAGTTAGGCGATCGCTCGAGTTCCGGCGACAGCGGCGTGTCAAACCGTGTTTTCGCTCAGATCGCTCAGTTCATGGGCAACACCGAGCTGCGCGGTAAGGTTATCTGGTTCCTCCTCACCTGTCGTCCCGATTTGCTGCCGGTCGACCTTAAACGCCAGGGACGAGCCGAGGAACACATTGCCCTCTTCTACCCGGATACCGATGAGGAGCGCCTGGCGCTCCTGCGCGCCATGCAGAAGAAGACCGGCATCGAGATTGGTTCCCAAGAGCTCGAGAAGCTCTTCCTTGAGCATGCTGGAACTTTGTCCGGCGCCGATATCGAAGCGGTGCTCATCCGGGCCCTCATGAAGAGCGCGCTGGAGAATGAGGTTGCGGTAAATGTGGATGATTTGAAAGCAGCCTTGGAGGATTTTGTCCCGCCCTCCTACCCCACCGAAATTGAGTTGCAGAATCTGGTGGCCGTTTTAGAATGCACCAGCAAGAGCCTCCTCCCCGAAAAATACAAGAAGATGGAGCGGGCCGAGGTGATCCGCCGCGTCAACGAATTGGCCGCACTCACGCGATAACAAACAGGCACTGTCATCCTGAACCCTTCACCTGTCATTCTAAGTCCTGCACCTGTCACTCTGAACCCTGCACCTGTCATTCTGAGCGAAGCGAAGAATCTCCGCAGTCGCGTGGCCCCGAAACTGCCGAGATTCTTCGCTTCGCTCAGAATGACAGCGGGGAAAGAGGGACCGTGATCAACATCCTGCTATTGGATCAAGTATTGCGCCAGTTTGCCGTCCGGCGTGGCGAACGTCGAGAGATGCAATGACTTTCCCCCCGCAAATGCAATGCGAAAGTTCCGATACGTCATGCCGCCCCGCAATCCGAAGTTGGTTTGCTCGAAGCTGGAAGGAGTTCCCAAGGGACCCAAGCTCGAAGCAGCGTCGGCTAGCACTTGGGCAGTGAAATAGGAATCGGCGTCGGAGGTCAGAAGCGACCGGTCGATTTTTCCCTGCTGAAGGTCGCTGAAGATTTGCCGTGCCTGCTCAAGGGACGAAGCGGCCTGTGGGTCCGCTTTCTCTCCCGCCAGCAATGTTCCGATCTGGCTGGCGATGGATCCAGCGGCACTTGACCCGTCCAGGTTCGTCAGGACGGCGACAGCAATGCCTTGGTCGAGCCACACGGCGTTGTCACTGACGAAGCCTGACACCGCCCCGCCATGTGTCAGCCTCGGATGTCCTGAGGCGCTCGATATCCCCACGCCCAGCGCATAGTTTACGGGCGCTCCGTTTTTGAGCCGCGCCGGCTTGATCATTTCATCGAGCGTGGCCGGGCGGAGCAGTTTTCGTTCGATCAACGATTGATCCCAAAGTGCCAGGTCGTGCGCCGTCATCGCTAGCTCACCCGCCGCGTACAGCCAGCCCGGCGCTTCCGTCATGGCCGGGTGAAGAGGTCCCAAACCGAAGCGGGTGTAGCCCCCTGCGTCGGAACTGGTCAGTGGATGCGTATCCAGGTCGATGGGGCTTTGCATGCCGAGCGGGCGAAAGATGTGGCTCTCGAGAAAAGCCATCAGCTTCATGCCGCTGACCTTCTCGAGAATCTGACCGGCCACGGCGTAGTTGGTGTTGCTGTACTGCCACTCGGTCCCCGGCTCGAAATTCAGCGGCTTCCCCGCAAACCGTTCAAGGATGCCCTGCGGGGTGACGGGTTGCTGCATGAAAGGAGCCACATAATCCAACGGGTAGTAATCTTCGTACCCGGAAGTATGGGACAGGAGTTGGCGAATGGTGATGTCCCTTGAGCGCGTCAAAGAAGGGAAGAAGCGCCCCACGTGCTCATCGAGCGAGAGTTTGCCGTCCTGAACCAGCAGCAGGATTGCCCCAGCCAGGAATTGCTTGCTGACGGAGCCAATACTGTAGCGCATTTCGGGGGTGGCGGAAGTTGGCGGATCGAGACGCGCCTGGCCGTAAGCTTTAACATAGGCGACCTGGCCGTCTTTCACGATCGCGAGCGAGGCGCTGGGCGACCCTGTATCTGCCAATGCCTTGGTTGCGATGTCGTCGATGCGATTCGTCGTCTCCTGCGGCAACTGGCCTGCCCGAGAGCCCGACGCCGAAACCACAAGAGCCATCAGAAGTATGTTGCGGATGATCGTGCGCATAGGTTCTGCCCCTTCTGAGCGTTTCCTTCCCTAATCCCTAATCCCTAACCCCTAACCCCTATTCCCTGTTCCCTATTCCCTGTTCCCTATCCCCTGTTCCCTGCTTGGCGCGCTCAAGCGCGTGCTTGCATCGTCGTCAGCGTAGGCAGCCACAATTTCTCCGAAATAGACGCGGTGGAAATCTCCGCTGGGATAGAACTCCTCGCGCACCGCCTGGGCCAGCGCCTCCGGCGCCAAATCGTTGCGATGCAGCGTCCGGCACTCGTAGTGAACCACGCACTCTTGGATAATGGGCGATCGCACCTCGCGGCTCGGAATCGGGGTCAAATGCGCCTCTTCAAACTTGTTGTGGTTACGCCCCGAAACTGTCCCGCAAATCCCCACGGCGTCCGCTATTTCCCTTGGGGGCACGTTCACCGTGAAATCGCTCACCTGCTCGAGCCGGCTATAGGTGTACCTGGAAGGCCTGACCAACACGATAAAGACAGGCCGGGACCAGATGCAACCGATGGTTCCCCAGCCGATCGTCATGACATTGGGTTTTCCGTCCGTGCCCGTACTCACCAGCAACAGTCCGTCCTCCCGCATTCGCTGGATCGTCTGGGCAAAGAAATCCGTAAATCGTACCTGTACCTTGTTCACCTCGGTGTCACCTCGTAGATAAGTCCGATTCTCAGTGCAGCGTAGCACGCTGGCCGTCGGAGTTGGAGAGCCCAAAGTTGGGCGACATGGCCTGCGACTCACCAGCCAATCAAGCAGAGCATACCACAGCACCGTCGCTGATTCTTGGGGATCGCCACTGGGTGGTCGAAGTGCCGTGCGGCCTCCGGGAGCGTCCACAGCGCTAAGCCCGTCGGCTTGGGGTGAAGCTCAAGCGCAAGTACGGGAAACCCCGATGACACATTCTGTCACTCCCTCTCGACGGAAATTGGCGAGTCCAGTACTCTTGAACCGGGAACCCTGGACTTAAGTCCTGCTTGTATCTTAACTCGTTGAAAACGCGCCCCTTATCCTCGAGGAAAAAGTGTTTTGAGATTCTGCGTGGCACCCAAAGTGCTCTACGCTATTAGTGCATTACGTTGCTGCTCGCTGCAACAAGGTGGACATATGAACAAGAATCCACGAGGCTTTTCACTCATAGAGTTGCTGATCGTTGTGGCAGTCATCCTGGTCATTGCAGCCATCGCCATCCCTAACTTGATGCGCTCGCGGGCCGCAGCCAATCAAGCTTCGGCCGTGGGATCGCTCCGTGTGATGAATACTGCGGAAGCCACCTACAGTTCGACTTATGGCGGCTACACTCCGACCTTGGGTTACTTGGGCCCCCCGAGCACGGGAACCTCTCCGGTCCCATCAGGTGCGGAACTGATTGACAGCATCCTCGCCGGAGGTTCGCCTGGCGCGAACGAAAGCGCCAAGAGTGGTTACACCTTCACCTATTCTGCGGGTGTCGCTGATGGAACGGGTAAGATTTACTCTTACTCGATTACCGCTGGCCCTATTACCCCAGGGACGACAGGCTACAACTACTACTACACTGACCAGATTGGCGTGATCCGTCAGAACTCCACCGCGCAGGCTGGTTCCACTGACTCGCCGCTGGCTGGCTAGCTGGCCCGAACCCCTGCCAGCTAAAAGGTGTGAAAAAGCCAAAATAGCTCGCGCGAAGCCGCCAAGCCGCGAAGTAGCGCAAAGTCGACGTGGTCTGTTTTCTTTGCGTCCTTGGCGTGCTTTGCGTCTTTGCGTGAACCTGTTTCTTCGCCGCTGATTCCTCCCCGCTTTCCTACTCGCCCATTTCCGTGCTAACCTTCCGAATACTCAGACGTCTAAGTAGTGTGAGGTTTGATCATGCCTAAGCCCGATTCGCTGCAAGGCTCGCTCGATCTGCTGGTGCTCAAAATCCTTTCGCGGCAGCCTCGCCTGCACGGCTACGCTCTCATGACGGCGATCCAGGCGAGGTCTGGGGAAGTGCTTCGAGTGGAGGAAGGCTCGCTCTACCCCGCGCTCCATCGTATGGAGGAGGCCCGGTGGATACGCGCCGAATGGATCACCAAAGAGACCGGGCGCCGGTCGCGCCTTTATGAGCTCACGCCGGAAGGCAAGAAGCAACTTGCAACTGAAGAGTCGCGCTGGGCGGCGGTGACGGCAGCCGTAAACCGCGTTTTGAGAGCGGTGGAGTCGTAAGTCGAGACGAAGCCCTGGCCTTTAGGCCGGCATCTGCTGACCTCAAGGGCGGCACTAGTTCAGATAGGACATTACGCTAAGGACGGTGTGAGATGTCGTTGTGGTCACGGATTGCGAATGTTTTTCGCGGGGATCGTTTGAGCCGTGAGATCCAGGAAGAATTTCAGTCGCATCTTGAAGAGGCGATCGAGCAAGGCCGTGACCCGGGAGAAGTGCGGCGAGCGTTTGGCGGGGCGCTACGACTGCGTGAAGAGAGCCGCGATGCGAGGCTCGTCCCGTGGCTTGACTCGCTACGCGCCGACGCCATCTTCGGCTGGCGGCAACTGAAGAAGAACAAGGTGGCTTCTGCCGCGGCAGTTCTCTCACTGGCACTCGGGATTGGCGCCTGCACGGGTGCGTTCCGGCTCATCGACGGCTTGTTGCTGCGGCCGTTACCTATCTCCCAGCCCGAGCGGCTGTACGTGGTCTCCTTCGCAGAAACGAATAGAGACGGCAAGCTGGAGAGGTACGATTCGTGCTCGTATCCAATGTTTGGCGAGTGGCGCAAGGCGGTGGGAGCTCAGGCCGAGTTGCTTGCGATCTCGTACGCTGAGCGGACAGATCTGACCTATACGGCAGACGGAGAGATGGAAAAGGCGTACCGGCAATTCGTTTCCGGGTCGATGTTCAGCACTTTCGGTCTTCGCCCGGCTTTGGGGCGGCTACTCGTGCCAAGCGACGATCTAACGCCTGGGAAGCAACCTTACGCCGTAATCTCTTATGACTATTGGACGCGCCGCTTCGGGCGGGATCCGAAAGTGATCGGGCGCAGCTTTCGTGTGGGCAATGACCTGTTCGAGATCGTCGGCGTTTCCGAGAAGGGCTTCACCGGCTCCGAACCTGGTACCGTAACTGACATCTTTGTCCCAACTATGATGAATGCAGGGTCTATCAACAGCTCAAACTCGTTCTGGTTCCGGACGTTCGTCTGCCCCGGGTCGGGGGTTGCCCTTGAGACTCTGCGCAACAAGTTGTACGCGAGCTACCGAGCATTCGAGCAAGAGCGAGCGAAGGGATTCACCAACTTTCCCAAAAGCCTTCTGGAGGGGTACCCTAGGTCAACACTGTCCTTGGAGCCTGCGGCCTCCGGTGTCTCCGGCATGCAGGGAGATTACCGCGTCTCGCTTGCAGCGCTGGGAGTCATGGCTGCGCTGGTGCTGCTGATCGCTTGCGCAAACGTTGCGAACCTGATGGCGGGCCAGGCCGCGGCGCGGGCGCGCGAGATGGCGTTGAGAGTCTCGATCGGGGCGGGAAGGTGGCGATTGGTGCAGTTGGTCTTGCTGGAAAGTGCTTGGCTTGGCTTCCTGGCTGCTGCCCTCGGCAGCATCTTAGCCTGGTGCTCCGCACCTCTGATCGTGAGCATGATCAACCCGCCGGACGACCCCGCGCGCCTGCTCCTTCCGGTGGACTGGCGGGTGGTTACCTTCGGGTTGGCTCTGTCGATAGGTGTAGTGCTGTTATCGGGTCTCGCCCCGGCGCTGCGTGCCTCGGCCGTTCATCCCGCCAGCGCGCTCAAAGGGGCAGAGGACACGCGGGGAGGACGACGCCTGATGCACGCGCTCATCGCGGTACAGGCGGCCTTCTGTTTTCTCGTGGTCTTCGTGTGCAGCCTCTTCGTCGCGACCTTCGAGCGGCTCGCGAATCAACACTTGGGATTCGTCGCCCCGCGACTCCTCGCTCTCGAGACTTTCGCTCAGCCCGCTCAGTCATCGACCTATTGGAATCAAGTGGCCGACCACCTGCGAACCGTACCGGGTGTTGAGTCGGCAGCGCTGGCCGGCTGGCCGCTGATGAGTGGAACAATGCGGAACAACTTCATCTCGATCAACGGCGCGCCTCCCACCGATGTTCTGGCTTTCTTCCTGAGGGTCTCGCCCGGCTGGATAAACACAATGAAGATTCCCCTCATCGAGGGCCGGGATTTCCTGCCCAGTGAAACGGATCCGGGGCTTGCGATCGTCAATCAAACCTTCGCAAAGCAATACTTTGGCGGAGAGAATCCCGTCGGCAAATCTTTTGAAATTGTCGGAGCGGCAGGTCGCCGGACCCGTTTCGCAATTCTCGGCTTGGCCGGCGATGTAATCTATCGAGACCTCCGCGAGCCTATCCTCCCGCAAGTTTATGTTCCATTCGCATCGGTCAGTGCTCAGGGTCGGGCGGAACCGCGCAATTGGGCGACGTTCATGGTACGTACCTCCGCCTCCAACCCGATCGCGTTGGCGTCCACCTTGCGCAGCGAAGTGGCGCGGGCGTGGCCGGAATTCCGGGTCAGCAACGTCCGAACGCAGATAGAGATTGACCAATCGCAGACTGTCCGCGAACGGCTATTGGCGAGGTTGGCCTTTTTCTTTGGCGTGGTGTCGCTGCTGCTCGCGGGCGTCGGCGTCTATGGTGTGCTCGACTATTCGGTGCTCCAGCGCCGGAAGGAAATCGGCATTCGCATGGCGCTAGGTGCGCTTGCAGGCGAGGTCACTTGGCGCGTCATCGTGGACGTCTGCTCGATGGTGCTCATCGGCGCAGGCTCAGGCGTTGTGCTCGGCTTCATGGCGGCGCGATACATCCGCGCGCTGCTGTATCAGGTGAAGCCCACTGACCCCGCAATGCTGGCGCTGCCCTCGCTGATCATTCTTGCCGCTGCCCTGCTGGCCGCCTTGCCGCCTGTAATTCGCGCCGTGCGAACTGACCCGGCTACCGTGCTGCGGGCCGAATAGTAGGCGGATCCAAAATAGGGCCTTGCCGTTGAGTAAGGAAGTCGCGCTGGCTGACAGTGACGGCGGCCGTAAATCGCGTCTTAAGGACGGTGTGAGATGTCGTTATGGTCACGGATCGCAAATGTGTTTCGCGGCGACCGTTTGAGCACCGAGATTGATGAAGAACTCCAGTCGCACATCGAAGAAGCCATCACGCAGGGCCGCGACCCGGCGGAAGCGCGTCGCGCGTTCGGCGCGGCGCTGCGGCTGCGCGAGGAGAGCCGTGACGTCAGGTTGATCGCCTGGCTCGACTCGCTGCGCGCCGATGCCATCTTCGGCTGGCGGCAACTCAAAAAGAACAAAGTCGCCTCCGCGGCGGCCATTCTCTCGCTGGCGCTTGGGATCGGGGCCTGCACGGGAGCGTTCCGGCTCATCGACGCGCTGCTGCTGCGGCCCCTGCCCGTGTCAGATCCCGGCCAACTGTACGCGCTGGCTCGCCAGTTCACCGGGCCGGATGGTAAACCCCAAACATACGATTCCTGGGCGTATCCTGACTTCCAGTTGATGCGCGCGGCGGCGAAGGATCAAGCAGAGCTGATCGCCATCTCGTATTCCGATCGGACGGATGTGACCTACGGATCGGACGCGGAAATAGAAAAAGCGTACCGCCAGTATGTTTCGGGGTGGATGTTCAACTCTTTTGGGCTCCGGCCCGCCGCGGGACGGCTGTTCACTGAAAGCGACGATTCGAAGCCGGGCGCGCACCCCTACGCGGTGCTCTCGTTCGACTATTGGACGAGCCGCTTCGGACGAGATCCGAAGGTGATCGGGCGCACCTTCCGAATCGGCAACGACCTCTACGAGATTGTCGGTGTCGGCCCGGAACGCTTCACCGGCACCGAGCCCGGCACGGTAATCGACATCTTCATTCCCACCATGATGCATCCCGGTGTGCAACATTCAGACTGGACTTGGATGCGCACGTTGGCGCGGGTGAAGCCCGGAGTTGCCATGGAACCCCTCCGCGCCAAGCTGGGCGCAATCTCGCGAGCCTTCGAAGCGGAGAGGGCAAAGGGCCTCGGCGGAATCCCCAATGAAGCAATGGATGAAATGCTGAACCAGAGGCTATTGCTGGAACCCGCAGCCGCGGGTGTCTCCGATCTCCAGAACGACTACCGCACTTGGCTCGCGGCGCTCGAGGTGCTGGTGGCGCTGGTGCTGCTGATTGCCTGCGCCAACGTCGCCAACCTGATGACGGCACAAGCCGCCTCACGCGCGCGCGAGATGGCGCTGCGGGTCTCGATTGGCGCCGGGCGCGGACGCCTGGTGCAACTCGTACTTGTGGAGAGCGCCTGGCTCGCCTTCCTCGCTGCCGCTCTGGGCGGGGTTTTTGCCTGGTGGGCAACGCCTGCCGTCGTGAGCATGATCAATCCGCCGGACAACCCGGCGCGCCTGTTCCTGCCGGCGGACTGGCGGGTGCTGGGGTTCGGCCTGGCGCTGACCGTCGGGGTCATGTTGCTATTCGGTCTGGCGCCGGCGTTGCGTGCCTCGGGAGTCAAACCGGTGAGCGCGCTGAAAGGCGGAGAAGACCCGCACTCGCGCCGCCGTGTAATGCACGCGCTCATCGCGGTGCAGACGGCTTTCTGTTTTCTTGTGCTATTTGTGGCCACCCTCTTTGTTGCCACGTTCGATCATTTGTCGAATCGCCCCACCGGTTACTCCGCCGGCCGGGTTCTCACTCTCGAGACGGTCACGACAAGCCCGCAGCCGCCGGCCTTGTGGGATCAAGTGGCGGAACATCTGCGCACACTGGCGGGTGTGGAGTCGGTGGGGATAACCAATGCGGCGCTGCTGGCGGGGTGGAGTTGGAACAATTCCATATCGGTCAACGGCGCACCTCCCAACGGGGTCCTGGCTTACATGCTAAAGGCCTCGCCCGGGTGGCTCGACGCGATGAAAATTCCGCTCCTCGACGGTAGGGACTTCCGCCCCGGCGACACTTATCCCGGCTTCGCGATCGTTAACCGGACTTTTGCCAAAACGTACTTCAACGGTGAAAATCCCGTCGGAAAGCCGTTCGAGGTAATTTTCAGTGGAGGCTTCCGCCTGCGCTTTGAATGCGTGGGCTTGGTCGGCGATGTAACCTACCGCGACATTCGAGAGCCCTTCTTGCCCCAAGTCTATGTTCCCTTTCACTCGATCGATGCCAAGGGTGTGTTGGAGCCGATCAGCCAGGGAACGTTTATCGTGCGCACGTCCGGTGCGAATCCCATGGCTCTGGCGTCCCTGCTGCGGCGCGAAGTGGCGCGGGCGCGTCCCGAATTTCGGGTCAGCAACATCCGCACCCAAGCGGCGATCGACCAGTCGCACACCGTCCGCGAGCGGCTGCTGTCGAGGCTGGCGCTCTTCTTTGGGATAGTCGCGCTCTCGCTTGCGGGTGTCGGCCTCTACGGCGTGCTCGACTACTCCGTGCTCCAGCGGCGGAAGGAAATCGGCATTCGTATGGCGCTCGGCGCGCGAGCCGGCGATGTGGCGGGGCGCGTGACCGTGAAAGTCTTCTCGATGGTGCTCGCCGGAGCGCTCGCGGGCCTCGCGCTCGGCATGGCAGCCGAGCGCTACGTCGAGTCGCTGCTCTATCAAGTGAAAGCAACGGACCCCGCGATGTTGGCGGTTCCTTCCTTAGCCATTCTCGCCGCAGCCCTGCTGGCCGCGCTGCCGCCCGTGATCCATGCAGTCCAAACCGACCCGCTTACGGTGCTGCGCTCGGAATAGTGTCCAACTTGTAGGGGCGGCCCTTGTGGCCGCCCCACGCAGCAGATTCAATCCTTCCCTGCGTGCCGGTGGATTTCCGCCGCCCCGGCATTCGCTTTTTTCACGGACTCAATGAATTCCTGATACGGCTTGTCTTGAATGTCGACCAGGCCGTAGTTCGAGTTCTCACCATCGAACCGGCCTTCTTTGGGCTCATCGACCCACTCGAACCAGTGGTAGCCAACGGCCTCGGGGAGGCTTTCCAGTTGCGACACGTAATCGGCATAGGCTTTGGCACGGGCGGCCTGATCTGGGACTCTGGGCCCTGCGCCCTGCGTGTTAGGAAGGCCGGAGTTTTGGGCGCGAAACGCAAACTCGCCGATCATCACCGGTCGCCCTGTCGCTTTGAAGACAGCTTGCACCGTCGGGCGCGGATCAAAGCTGTAGACGTTGATCGAAACCACATCGGCGTGGTGAGCGCCGCGCAGAGCGGTCTCCGGCGGCATGCCGGCAAATCGCGCCCCCAGGTAGAGGTGATTGGGGTCGGCGGCGTGAATGGCTTGCTCGCACACTTCGAAATACCGGTTGGCGGCGATTTCCAGAAACTGCGCCGCGTCGGATTTGTAGGCGGCGGTGGATCCGGGCTCGGGCAGGTCGTCAAAACTCGCCGCGCTCACACCCCAGGCCTGGTTCAATTTTCCGATATCGTTGGCGTAGCGTTCGCGCAGAAAATCGCCTGCCTTGCGCCGCCCGGTTGCGCCCGCCGGCAATTTCAAGTACATCTCGAGCATGGTTTCCTTGCCGCCCCAGTCCGGTCCCCAGCGCAGTTCGTTGTCGCTGAAGTATCCCAGGAGCATGTGATCGAAGCGCCGCGGCTGGCAGACCTTTCCCGCAATGTCGGCTGCGGCTTTCTCGAACCTCGCATCGAAGTAATCCGCCGGTCTTCTTTCCTGCCAATTCGCTCCCGCCCGCGCGGCAATATCCAGGATCACGGTGTAGGGAACGCCGTGGGTCCAGAGAATGGGGTCCGACCAGGCGCCAATGCTGTTAAAACCCCACTGGCGAATTCGGGCCAGCGCCTCCAGCCCCCAGGCGTTGCGGTCGGGGTAGATCTTCTCGAGGGTTTCGCAATAAGGGCACGCACCGGTGCCGTGGACCTGGTCGGATTCGTACGAGATGTTGTCCACGCCCACGGTGAGTGAGGGCGCGCCCTTCGGATCGATGATCCACCAGACGCCATCACGATTCTCAGCCCGGAAGTAGCCTTCCTGGGCGAAGGCGATGCTTACCGAGCCAAGTACCGCCAGAGCGCCAACAAACGTCAGGACATTTTTCACTGCAGGCAAAGCCTTCATGGTTTTTCCCTCTGCTCACCATCGCGAGCCAACTATTATTTCTGTATGCAAGCGGGGATACTGTACACCCGAGGCTTCGCTGTGCAAACCGGAAAATGAAAGCGCGGCGCTTGACAGGCCGTTTCTTGGTGGTATGATCCACTCGTATATTCCAAATTACATAACTCCGCGACAAAGGCGGTGTAATCATGTGCAGACTCTTGGCAAGCCTGAGCTTGGTGGCGATGCTCGGAGGGGCGGCCTTGTGTGCCGGGCAAGCCAATCGGCTGGTGGAAGAAGTGCGGCCCGCGACCCTGCGTGGCCATGCGACGGTTTATGAAACCATCAACCGCAAAGCGGCAACAAATCCGGTGCGCGACTTGCAGGTCTACCTCTTCGCTCCGGAAGCGGTCAAACCGTTCGAGGAACTCCAGAACAAGTGCCGTCGAGTGATGAGGCAACCTAAGGCCGATCCCGTGCAAACCTATCAACTCTGCGAAATAGCTCTGAACCAGGCGTTCGAGTTGATCCCGACGCTGCCGGCCGTGGCCACCGCCAAGACGGCCGCTGACGGGTCCTTCGCTTTCGACAACGTCGCCCCTGGCCGGTCGTATCACCTGATCGGCATCAAGCCCGCCGAGGACGGCAGCCCCGTCGTGATAGTGGTCAAAACCTCGAGCCTACGCCCGGGCCAGCGGCTCAATCTCGAACTCTCTGAGAACGCGCCCTGGACCGGTCCGATTCTCGAGTAGGTGGCTGGATGGGCGCCACGCGTGGCTCACCGGATCATCACGGCGCCGGGCCTGTCTCTTCTGATGCTCAGGGCGTAATCGCCGTGCCCGAGATCCTTCCAGGTATACCCCTGCGAACTCAGATCATGTCGTAAAGCGAGTCGGGCGCCGGCAAGAGTGACGCTCGCGGCATGGAAGCTCACGCGCAGGTACTCCGTCCCCGGCCCCTGCGTGGCTGTGTATTGGACTTCCTTCGACGCGTACGCCACGTCCTTGAGCACTGCGTCTGAATACAGAATATGATCTTCCCCGGGCGGACCCCATTCCGGAACTCCGGCAAAGGCGGGATAAAACATCCGCGGGCATTCACCATAGAGGTCCGACCACCAATTCGAAATGTGTTTACTGACAGGGCTCTCGAAGCCTTCCCCATCCGCCTTATTACAGTAGGTCACCCAGTTCAACGAGCGGTAGGCCTTTTCCTTGTAGCTTTCATCCCCGGAAACCGCATACCACCGCGCACACTCTGCGGCGTATCGCGCGGTCTGGTAGTCGGTCTTGGGGAGGAAAGAATCCTGCTCGCTCACCAGATTCGCTCCCCACTGCGTTGCCGGTTCGCCGGGTTCGCAACGAACCACAAAGTTGTCTTCTGTCCACTTAATTAACCTGGGCACATCCGCTCGCCAGTCAGGATCGAGCTCGGGGTGATCGAACAGCGCCAACACATAGTTGCTCTTTGGCGTATTGCTTTTGTAAGTATTGCTGTTAATCGCGTTATCGGTATGACCGTCGGCCCAATAGCCGGTTTTCAAGGGAAAGCGCCGCAGGAACTCCCGGGTTTTGTCGCGGGCATTCTGGTAGGCCTTCACGTCGCCCTGGTTTGCCCTGATTAAGTAATCGAACAACAAGTAACAGCCCACCAAATGCGCGCCATACTCTGCCGTGACTTTGCCGCTGTCCATGATCACTCGGTCAGGCCACACGGACTGGGTGGCCGTGCCGGTGCGCGCATTACGGGCCAGCGTGTTGGCCACGTTGAGGGCGGCCGTCAGAAAACGCTGGTCGCCGCTATAGAGATACATCCGGTAATAAACCAGCCCCATATCCCCCGCGTATCCTACTTGGGTTTCATGCAGGGCGAAGTGTTCCCCGTTGGTGAAACCGTGAAATTCCATATCCCCGGCATTGGTGGTCGTGTACGGGAAATTCGGCCACGCAAAGTTCGCCGGGCTCGTGCCGTGAGCCAGCGTGTAGTCCATCAGCTTTTTGTCGATTTCCATCACGCTGGCGTCGCCCGTGTAGGCGTAGTACGAGCGAGCCGACTCAAACCAATTCGGAATCTTCTCGCCCACATCGTTCATCCACGTGTCGGGATCCAAGACTCCGTTCTTATCCCAGAACGCGCAGTAGAAGTAGTATTGCGGGTAGGACGATCGCGGCGGCGGCCCGGGGCAGTTGGGGACCTTCGTCTTAATGAAGTCCCAGCGCAAGCGAAGGAAATGGTCGTAGGCCTTTTCGGCTGGGGCAGGCCAGGGAAGAATCTTTCCCTGGGCATCCAGGATCACCTTGTGGCCGTTGAATACATCCTGCGCGGATGCGGGCAGCAAGGCGGTCGCAACGATCGCCGCGAGCACCGTTCCGCCCAGCAAAACGTCGCGGATCAAATTTTGTCTGGACCACATTCGATTCGGCATGATTACCGTCCTGGAAGCGTTGACCAAGTCCGGCCACGCCCCTCAGCCCCGAAGGGGCATAAGAGAGTAGCCCAGGGCGCCAGAAGATGTGAAACAATTAGCCGTCTGTCATCCTGAGCGAAGCGAAGGATCGCCGCAGTTTTCTATGGCTCAACGACTTACGAACAACTGCAGAGATCCTTCGCTGCGCTCTGCAGAAAGTCGGCGCGTAAGCCTTTTGGAATCAACGGCGGCTCAGACTCCCGGTCGCGCCGACTTTCTGCTCAGCAAGGGCAGCCCCGCGGCTGTCAATGCTCAGGATGACAAACGGCGATTTTTTCACAGCTCCTCA
>Ga0209517_10002240_pt1 | contig 27680 bp, 36 predicted proteins | sample PeaSoiMetSII2010_FD_187695 | JGI IMG/M metagenome (GOLD analysis project Ga0209517, IMG submission 187695) | Peat soil microbial communities from Weissenstadt, Germany - SII-2010 (SPAdes) (version 2) | ecosystem: Environmental > Terrestrial > Soil > Wetlands > Peat | place: Germany...
CGATGGCAAGGCGGGCAGAGGATTTCCAGATTATCTAGGGCGGCGTCAGACGGGTCGCCGTTGCGGTGGTGAATCTGGAAAGGCAGAAAGCGACGGGTGCTATAGGAGCACGCTGGTTCCCACTCTACGACTTCTGGAATCGGCTCAACTAAATCGGGAGCGTCGCCCCTTTCACTCTCGGCCAACCACAGTAACAAAAAGTGGCCGCCTTGCATGGCACCGCACGTTTCGCAGTGATTGGCGTAATAACTCATTTCCATCGGGTACGAATAGTCTGGATGAAAAAATGGGAAACGCTTTCGTACGGCTTCGCCCAGCTTGCGTTCGTCCCGGTCGTCTGAATCGAGATAACGGCACGCACTGTTCCGGCTGTCCGTTACTTCTAAAATGCGGCCTACTGAGTGGCAACGCCAGCAAGCGTGCCCATTCCAAACATGAACGAAGTAGCTGATTTTTTCGGCTGGGACGTTCACGATGGAGCGCTCGATAAGATTTGTGCCGCACTCCTCACAGCAACCCTTAGCTCGCCTCCATGCAGCGCGTCTTGTGGCAACGGGGATGTGATCGCGCGATTTCATATATACGGCGGATTCTACCCCAAGAAGTAAAAGGCCGGGTAGCCTCGCGGCCCCGGCAAAGCGCGCGGATTCAGCGCGCCCAGGGCGTTCCTACGTGTTGCGATCTTAGCCAAAGATTCGACGGTTGGACTTCTTTCCCAAATCTTTCCCACGGAAGAGGTCTGCTTTCTCCTCCTCCGGCCCGTGTACGATGGGGGTAAGCTTGGCTTTCCAGCGCGCGATTGGCACTTCAGCAACCATCGGCACATCAAAGTGGCCGTACACCTTTTTCAAAAGAGTCTCCAGTGCCGCTACGAGCTTGTCGTCTGGCTTTTTCTTCCCGGTTTCGTACGTCCGCCATGCACACAACAGGCGCGACAGTTCGGGTCGCGTCATCAAGACCTCGGCGGAGCCACCACGGTCGAAGCGCAGCCCGGTAACGCATCCAAAGCTAGGCAAGCAAATCACACTACGCTTTGCATTTGCACTCATTTGGCAATCTCCTTTCAGTTGACTGCCAATCACGCTTGGGCCGGCCTCGCGCGTGCAATCAAGTCATTCACCTTTTCGGCGTAAATCATTCTTTGTTTGACACGTTCCCAGCGCGCACGAATCTCGGAATCGGAAAGTTCTTCCTGTTGGCTGTGCAATAAGTTGCCGAGTTTCTTTCCCGCCCGCAATTTGGCCAGTTTTCGTTCGATGAGACATCTTCTGTGGGCTGTGTGCCAGAGGAAATGCACATAGATTAAGCTCCCTTCATCTCTCAGGGTGAAAGGCTCCATACCGAAGGAGGGAGGTCTTCGCGGTTGTGCCAAGACGAGCACCGTATTGCTTCGAAGGTTGTCCCAAACTAACCCATATTCTTCCCACCTGTCGAGCTTATCTAACATCTCCAGAATTCCCAAGTAGAGTCGCTGGAGGTGACCTTCGTACTCCTCTTTGGTGAGGCTATCACGGTGATTCTCCGCGAAAGTCAGCAACCGCAGGCACGCCTCTAGTCCCGACTCATACGCCCGCGTGCCAGAGATGGTTGCGCGGAAGTAATTCCAGCACGGGTACCCCATAAGGGTTCGGTAACGCGGCAGGTCCAACTTGACTTTAAGTGGGTCAGGGATTCTGCCAGATAAGGCTTCCATTTCCGGCAGACTCATTGTGCTGCGATGGCGTTACAGGCATCCTTCAAGGCATTCCCGAGGAATGACGTTCCGCCAGTGTAGAGCAAACCCGCGTTCCGGCTGTAAAGAGCGACTTGGAAGGTTGGCTTATCTGGTGAGCTTGTGAGCGCGTCCAACAATCCTATCTCATCAATGGTCACGGCGTAATCGGCAGTGTCCTGTCTATCCGTAATCAGCATGCTGGGACACCGCTTGTGGAAGTCCTTCGAATAGTCAGGCCCTTGGGAGTTCCCGGCCCGGCCATTCGGTGTGAAGCCGCCCGAAGCCAGCCAAGATTTACGGCGAGTGAGAAAAACGCGAACCGGGCGCTTTAGTGGTGCCTCCGCATCGTTGTCAGACGTTGCTGGCGGGGCGGTTTCATCAATGGCAGCCGTTTGTTTTGCGATCTCTATGGAGGCGGTGGGCGTGGTCCCTAAAGTGTTCCGGCTCCACTCTTTGAGTGGTTTCAATCTCGCCCCTTGCTTGTTGTACTCACTTTCCGTTGTGTTAGCGAGCGCGGCATGGTCCTTCCAGCCTTGCAGGAGCTTGACATGAACGTATGCTGGCTTGCCCGCGATTACGTTGACCTCTATCGCGCTGGGCCGCTGCAACGACTCGACTGTGCATGTGTGTGACCCGGCAGTTGCTATGACCTCGAAAGAGGTTCCATTTTCAATGTGGGCAAGTTCCTCGCCGTTGCAAAATACCGTCGGTTTGAAATCGCCGGTCATGGCGTGCGGCTCCCTGAAAAACACAATCGTACCGGTTTGCTCCTGTGCGTTTAATGCCGCAAGACACGCAAGGACGAAGCCAACGGTTATGGCAACACGCATGATCGAGAGTCGGCACATCCCCATCTAATTCAAATTCCACTTCTTGAGCAACTCACCCAATCGTTCGGGGTCGCTGATTCGATAGTACCGGCGACTCTCACCACGGGATGTGTCGGCCTTTGCTAGGAGACCCAACCGTGCGAGGTGTTGGAGCCTCGACTGGTGAAACGTGCCACCGAACCTGTCCTTGTAACACCGAGCTACCCACGAATAGCAGACTGCGCGCCTATCAAGGGGATTCGGCTCGGTGTTCCAGTAAGTGAGGCAAGCCCAAAGTACCTGCTGCAACTCAGGGTCGATCAGTCCTTCATTGATCGTCATGGTTTCCCCTCCGTGCCGCGATTCTACCACCCCCCAGCACGTTCCGACGAAGCATCTGTCATCTGCGAGGTGGCCGGAAGATGGCGACAAACATAACGTCGCTCAGTTTAGTAAAACCAACTGTGGCATTGATGAAATCGCGCAGTATGATCTTGCCGGTTCCCTACGTCACCCGAGAGAAAGTTTTCGATTCCCTCTCGGAGAAACGCTTTGCCGAAGCCAGGATCGCGTTTTACACGCGCCCGGATTGTTTCCTTGAAATCTTGCGTCAAAGCCATTGTAGTCACCTTCCTGCCCCTTGACGGCGGCGAGAGCGGAGGGAAGTTTCGTACCAATCGTTCAGAGTTGGATCATAGTTCGCTGGATTCACAACGCTGCCCTTGAAACCGCGACGAATTGCGGCCAGCTCTTGAGACTCTACTAGATGTCCGTAAATACACATAGCGTGAGCGTAATACGTTTTTCGTTTCACGATGAACCAGCTTTACTTGAATACACAGACAAAGCGACACGATCCAATCTTAAAATGTGGCTTCCTCACGCTTGAACAAATGCGGAATCACGTCCGCCGCTTCACCTCCAACTCAAAAGCATTGTCTTTGATGTCCTGCTTACGAACGTGGACTTCTCCTGCGTCATGTTTCAGCCAAACCTCCGGGCCCCTCATTTCGATCTGGGTCACGGTAAAGGGAATGTCCACGTTTTGGAACCTCCCAATAACCCTGCCTCCGATACTACTTGTCATTCGATCAAAATTTGATCTCCAACCTTATTGTCCGTAGCGCAATTCCTATGGAAACAGCCAATCGTGCGCCTAGAATTGAGCAATGATCGTTCGAACCTCTTCACCGGACAGATTACCCTTGTGTGTTAGGTCCTTGGCGATTTGCTCCACTTGCTGCCAACGCTCTTCGAGCAGACGTTTCGCTTCTGGTTCGCAGTCCCGCACTAGCTGGTCGAACAAGGCATTGACATTCGCTGGCAGCGGCGCTGGAAGATTGCCGTACCTCGTTTCCCAGCGTTGCCGTAGATCGTTAAATTTATCTGCCACGCACTTCGCCGGAAGAGATTCCACGCCGGCATTGTCAATGCTAGCCCAGGCGCAAGCCTTTATGTGATCCATGTCACTCTCTCTTGCGACGAAAGGGCAAGATCCGCACGCTTTTTCTTCAGCCAAAGGTCCCGCTAGGCTGATAATTGTTTCGCGCTTGAGAAGAAGATCGTTTTTCTCGAGCTCGGCGCGCGCTCTGCCGGTTTGCAGATCAACTAGCCGGATACCTGCGACGCGAACCCCTAAGTGCTCGGCTATTACCGCGTGACCGGCTTCATGTATCGCAGCTCGCACCAACATCGGTAGCCTAGAGCAGGCAAGCCAGGCAAAACACTCGAATTCGGAACGAGGTTTCGCTGCAGGTCGGGCTCACGAGTGCGACATCCTCACCGCTGGAGTGGGATACATAAAGTCAATCAAGTCACGAATAACCTCAAAAAGGCCACCCCAAGGCATGCCCCCGAGTGCGTTGCCATGCGCAAGTCCGTTGCGGATTTCGCTGAGGCTCGACCCGTTGCCACCTTTTAAAACGTTCTGCAAAACACGCGCTCCCGATTCGCGCAGGGCTTCGTCGGTAAGGCCGCCTTGGTTCACCAGATACCGCAGCGCATATTCCAGTCCGGGGAACTTTATTCCTTCCTCTTTTGCTCTTTCGTTTATTTCCGGATAGTGTGTCTTGATGGCTCCTTCTAGCGTCGCCAAGGCCCAAAGCTCGGCCAGTTGAATCACCCCACCGTCAAGCCAGGCGAGGAAAAGCGCCCGCAGCGCCTGATTGTGATAGCGGCGGAATGCCTTCGGCACGCTGCCCCGCAATTGGAGACCAAGCACGTAGTCCCGCCAATCCGCGAGGCCAGTGAATTGCCGAATCGCCGCTGGATTGCCCAGCACGGGCCCCACAATTTGTAGCGGCCCGCTATCGCGAAATAATGGAACGCAGAAATCCAGCAGCAGAGGTGCGTCGTCGGACTCAAACGTCTCGGTCAGTTCTCCGTCGCCGACTGGGAGCGCTTCCCTGTCTGATTCAAACATCCTGTCACCTAGCCGACCGATACACTTTCTCCACCTGCTGTGCAATGCTCGACAGGCTGCTCTGTCCACTGGCTGCGGTCTGCATATCTGCGCTGATTGCCGCGTTAACTTGCGGAGCGATACTCCTATAAGTTGTGATCAAATGGCTGTCGAGAAAGCCGTCAGAAGGAAGCGAATTCAGCTTCTGCAATTCTTTCTCGCAAGCGTCAACGTCCTTCGCGTAGGGGCAGGCTGACTTTACCTCATCCAACACCTTTGGAAACTGCTGCTGCGCGGCGCTGATCCTCGCTTCCAAACGCGCAATGGTGTCGTGGTTCTGCTGTTGAAGGTCTCGAATAGATTGGGCTTCTTGGTCACGGTAATACTCATCGTTCTGGACTGTCAGCACACAATCCTGCCAGCGCCACGATGGAATCCCCTGGGCGGCAAGCGGGCGAATGGTTTGCAGGCATTTCGTGTAGTGGGTCACGCGATCAGCATACCATTGGCGAACATCGGAAACATGGTTGACCCGTTGCTGGCCCCAGGCAATATACCGCTGCAGGTCGGCATTTAGCTGCCGGCCATTCGACTCGACTTCCTGGACCGCATTGTTGGCATTCTGAACCATCGCAATGTGCTGACCAGCTTTGTCTAAACTCGCAAGTACGTCGCCGTACTGCTTCTGGGATATTTCGCGGAAGACTTCCGTTTGGTTCCCCGCACTGAGGGTTAACGTTTTCCCGCTCAGATTGCCGACCAAGTTGGTCGAAGCTCCAAAAAACTCCGCCAAACCCACTAACCCGCTCTCAAGTTGCAGGCTCACATTGGGGCCGGTCATCGTGCCGGTGACATCATAAACGGCATCTTTCTTCCTCGACCCATTGGCATTGAGGGACGAAACGACCAACGAGCCGTTGAGGTGGCCTGGAGGAGATTCGACCAGACGGACCATATCGACTTCGCCGGGATTATCGTGATTGACGAATATCCCTGTTAACATCGAGTGCGCACAGCCCGAGCTAACAGCCAGTGTCAGGCAGACCGTCAACGTGACCGCAACGCCGTGGTAAAGGGTTCGATGGTTCACGGCACACTCCGTCTCAAAGCGCGCATTTCTCCTGTCTGCCATGATGTAGGTACTGACGCGATGCGCCAAGCTGTATCAGCATGGGGAGTGCTCAAACTGGTAAGACAACGGTTTAACAAATCGGAAGACAGGTGGTCGCGGGGAAAACGCTACTTATTGGCTCCCGTCCACGACCATCGTGCCATCTCAGTCAGTGGTATCAGGAACAAGAACGCCATCGGCGGCCCCGTCCAGCCATTGCACGATGGTAGGTAAGCGGCGCTTACAATAGAGGCTTTAGAGCAAGGGCTTCGTCTGTGGATACTGAGTAAGTCTCTGTAAGATTTTGTATCCGAGTTCGCCTATGCTATGCACCGTGACGTTGAATCAGGACGCACAAAGCGGAGATGTTGTGGTTAAGAAGATATTCAAGAAACGTCTTACCATTTTCGATATGCAGAGGTTGGCGCACCATAGCAAAGGCAAATGCTTATCCCGCGAATATCAAGGGGCGTATGGGCGACTCAGGTGGCGATGTTCGATGGGACATAAATGGCAGACCACTCCGAATGAGATTCGTAGGGGAACGTGGTGTCCAACGTGTGCGCACAATGCGCGGAGGAAGTATGACCTGAGATACATGCGGCGTCTTGTTCGAAAGCGCGGCGGAAGCTTGCTGAGCAAGAAATATTCCAGCATCGGTAGCAAGCTCCATTTCGCGTGTCAGCAAGGCCACACGTGGAAAGCTACCCCGCGAGATTTGATTTACAGCAAGAGTTGGTGCCCGCAATGCGGAGCGAACCGAAGAGGAGCCAGAAACCGCCTCGGCATAGAAGCGATGCGCGGCGTAGCGCGGGAACGCGAGGGGCAGTGCTTATCGCGCACGTATACCAGAAGCTCAGAAAAGCTCCGTTGGCGATGCAAGGAAGGGCATGAATGGGAAGCGACGCCCCATGATGTTATCCACTCGAAAAGTTGGTGTCCAACCTGTGGAGGTTCTCTACCACTTTCCATCGAAGCCATGCGAGCCCTGGCGAAGAAGCGTCTCGGCGAGTGCTTATCTCCTTCGTACCGCAATTCGCACACACCGCTTTTATGGCGTTGCGAATACGGCCATATATGGAGAGCTAAACCATATTTCATCAGGCAGGGTGGTTGGTGTCCGATTTGTGGCATCAAGAAGCGAGCCGATGCCCGACGCCACGACATTCCTGCAATGCAGCTTCTCGCACAGACTCGCGGAGGACTTTGCTTGTCTACGGAGTATAGGGGCAGCGCCGAAAAACTGCGCTGGCGCTGTGCGAACGGCCACGAGTGGGAAGCAACGCCGAACCAGAATCAACGTGGCAGTTGGTGCCCTCGCTGTTCGCCGGGCTACGGAGAGCGTTTGTGCCGGTGCCTCTTTGAAATTCTGTTTGATGCTGAATTCCTAAAGATCAAACCGAGTTGGCTCTTAAGTCCGCGTGGGACGCTTCTTGAGTTGGATGGCTTTTGCGAGACTCTCAAGCTGGCCTGGGAATACCATGGCCAGCAACATTACGAATTCGTTCCGCATTTTCACGAAAGTGAACGGCATTTTAGGCTGCGCTTAAAAGACGATCAACTCAAGCGCGCCAAATGTAGCAAGCGTGGTATCAAGCTGATTGAGGTGCCCTATACTGTCCCGCTACGTCAATTGGAAAGCTGGCTTCGGATCGAGTTAGAGAAACACGGTATCAAACACTTTCGAAAAGAATCCGTGCCTCTGTCAATTCTCAATGCCTATCATCCTGACCAACGGGAAGCCATGCAGGTCATCGCGCGCAGCAGAGGTGGGACTTTCTTGTCCACTGAATTTTTGGGTGAAGGATATAAACATCGCTGGAAATGTAAGGAAGGACATGAATGGGAAGCGCGTCCACGAGATATCAAGCATCACGGGAGTTGGTGTCCGACTTGTGGGACGGCCAGGCGCGGCCTTAAACGGCGACTAGGTATTGGAGAAATGCGAGAATTGGGCGGGAAGCGTGGCGGAAAATGCCTGTCAAGAATTTATGTCAACTCTCAGACCAAACTACGCTGGCGATGCAAGAGAGGACACGAGTGGGAGGCTGCACCTAGTAACGTCAAACACAACGCCACCTGGTGCCCCAAATGTCGTAGAAATGTGCGTGTGCCTTGAAAAGAAACACGCGAGCCTAAGGACGGTGTTTGGCTTTCAATCGCTCAGAGTTGAACGACGGAAAGGCCGGGATGCAATGGAAAGTGGCGGGCGTTGATCGTCTGCGTGCGGAGGCAAACAGGTGATGCGCGGTGAATATCGGAAGATAGATTGCAATCTGGGGCTAGATGAACTTGCCGACTCATTCCAACTGAGGTTTGTGAGAGAGCAGACGGAGTACATTAGGGACAACCTCGACACTCTGGTCGCGAACACAATCAAAAATGCCCCGTATCGCAAGAAAGGCTTCCGGTTGGATCGTAGGCCGGAGTCTCAGGTCAAACACAAGGCAGGTAAAGAACTCACACGCGAGGAAGATAAATGGGAACGGGCAATATACGAGAAGTGGGGACCTGCGGGCTTTGGCGAATTCGTCTCAGTCTGCAAGCGGATTCAGACTTATCAATATCCCTTACAGGCCTCTTGTAAAGACAGGTGGGGCAAAATCGATCTGCTCGGCATCGACACGGAATTTCTGCCAGTGCCAATCGAGCTGAAAAAACGCGAGGCAAATGAATCTCCTCTTAGAATGTTGGTGGAAGTAGCAGCCTACGGATTCGCAATCCAAAAAGTCTGGCCGAACCTCAAAGACTGCTGGGTCAAGGCTGTGCGTTGGTTTGGAGTGTCTCCCTCGCAATTTTCTGCGACTTTGGACAGGGTAACCTTAGTCGGTGTCGCACCGGAAGAATATTGGCGTCAGTGGCGGGGGTTGTCTGGAACGGAGGAGGGAAAGTTTCCCTGCGAGGCTTGGCCACCCTTCTGGGAACTGGTGGACCGTTTTGGCAAATGGTTCGATATCCATTTTGTCGCTGTCGAGGGGAGCTGTGATAAGACTGCAAAACGGGCTACAATCGCCGGTGCGCGGATACTTGGACTCCGTTCTCTAACAGCGAAACCGCCCACAGACACCCCTAATTCGACGCAGTAGTGCGAGCGTGCCGTAATGGTCTGGTGAATGCGTTTTAGACAGTCCACCACCCAGATTACTCGGGAGCACAAGCATGAACGTTAGTGATTTTAGGAAGGAATGGGGAATCCGTCGCCTGCTGCGCCGGTTATCCCGACAACGCGTCGCGCTTGTGCTTCAACCGGGGAACGTGTGGGTCATCGAGAAAGCTGTCGAAGATAACGAAGAGACGGACTTGGCCCTAAAGACCTGTTACATGCGAGGCTGGGTAGAACCTATCGAAAGTGCCGTTCCGCGCGGGAAACTAACAGCAGACGGAAAGCTACCTCAGGGCAATGTTTTCAATCAGACTGGACCATTCTACAGGCTGACGGACAGTGGCTGGTCTGTCATAAATCGATCTCACCAGCTACTATTGATGACAGTCCTGCTCGGCCTTTTGACCCTCTTAGCTGCCCTCCGCTGGAAGTAGCCCCTCGGAGTTGTGGGCACGGACCCACTCTCACTGACTTCTATGGTCTTTCGCATTCCGCACGGCCAATTGGGTAGTGTCGAGTGATCTCATCGGCCCACTGCCGCTGTGCCTACCTAATCGGATCGCTGAAACAGTGCTCATTCATTCGGTGCTATCATGCTCTCCCATGGGGATTCGAAATCTCGAAAAGTACCGTGAACGTGGGCTTGCGCAGATTGTTTTGCTCGACCAACGTGAGAGGTGTCCAAAAAGTGGGACCGAACCCGAGGACTATTGGGAAGAGGTCGCAGCGCGGCGCGGGGACGATTATCTGAAGCTCACTGTCCATGAAGCATTGCGCTTTCTTCCATCAAGTCACACTTTTGATTTTAACGAGCAAAAAATATCGGTCCAAGAGTATGCGGAGTTTGCAAAAGGCATGATGCCAGTCGATCCATGACGTGCCCCACGGCCTTTTCGGTCTGCATCTTTGCGGATTTGTTGGACCATAATCCTTCGTGCACTACTCTAGGCCGCGCAATAGCCTAGCCCTGAAAGGAAGAATTGGTGAGGACGCTGCGACAATTTGCGGCCGGAATCGAGGCGATTCCGACGACTACCTCGTGGTACTTGGCAGACTTGGGAGAGGCGCGTGGAAAACAAGAGCTATTTACAAAACAATCTCCTCAAACACTCAAAGCGCTTCGAGAACACGCCTTGATTGAAAGCGCGATCTCGTCAAACCGGATTGAGGGAGTGGTTGCGGATCAGGCGCGCGTTGGAACAATTGTTTTCGGCCACAAGCAACTGAGAGACAGAGCCGAAGAAGAGATTCGTGGTTACCGAGACGCGCTGAAACTGATCCACGAGCAGGGTGCACAAGTATCCTTATCTGAGGACACGATTCGAGAACTTCACAGATTGACTCGGGGCGGGGTTGGGGACGCAGGACAATATAAGGAAAAAGACTCCGACATCATTGAGAAGTCGCTCGATGGAAGGCAACGAATCCGCTTCCAGACTGTTCCCGCGAATGAAACTGCAACACAGATGCATGGATTGTTTTCCCTGTGGAAGGATTGTTTTGAGGAACGTCGAATCCATCCCTTGATTCTCTTGGCTGGCATGAATTTGGATTTCCTATGTATTCACCCATTCAGAGACGGAAATGGTCGAGTCTCAAGATTGCTACTCCTCTTGCAGTGTTACCACCTGGGTTTCGAAGTCGGACGCTATGTCAGTTTGGAGCGTGTAATTGAGGAAAACAAGGATCGCTACTATGAAACGCTGGAGCAAAGTTCGCAGCGATGGCATGAGGGTACTCACGATCCCTGGCCGTACATCAATTACATTCTTTTCATTCTAAAGAGTGCGTATCGAGAATTTGAAGAACGCGTTGGTCAACTAGGTTCGCCGAAAGGGGCGAAGGCAGAAATGGTCCTGGGAGCCATTCGCGCTCAACTCGGAGAATTTCGCCTAGCGGATATTGAGCGCGCGTGCCCCGGTGTTGGCCGCGAATGGATTCGGAAGCTGTTGGTCGATTTAAGAAGTTCGGGCGAAGTGACTTGCCGTGGCAAGGGGCCTGCCGCACGTTGGCGCAACGAGACGAGTAAGGGTAGGAACTCTAAGTGAGGGTATTAGTGAGGGTAGGATCGTGTTGGATGGTATCCACGCCCACGGGTTGCCCTTCGCCTTCCTGATGAACAAGTTTGCCCTGGATAAAGTCGGCGGCTTTCTGAGACTGCGAAGAGGCGGAAACAAGCAAGCGAGAATCAGATTTGAGCCGTGCAATCCACGTCTTGAGATAAGCTGCGGAATTGTTGAGAGTCTTCTGCTCGATTCCCGCCACACCGCACAGCATGGCGGCAGTCATTTCGGCGATGAGTTCCTCTTTTGAATAGGATTCCGAGGCAAAGGAAACCGGGTTGTCGAAGTTTCCTCGATGTAGGCGTTTTGCGTGTCCGGTGCTGTGGGCAAGTTCGTGAAACTGAGTGGCATAATATTCTTCCGATGAGTGGAAGAGGTCGCGTGTCGGCATACCGACCACATCGTTGCTCGGTGAGTACCATGCCTTGTCGGATTGCTCGAACGCTGGCGGGTTCGGCATGTTCATCACGATTTGTTCGCACGTCTCGATGGGGTCGTTGCTGCGTGTCTCCTGCAGAAGGGAAGCGGGGATGTCGATTCCTTCCGTCTGCGAGAAGTTGAAGACGCTGTAATACCGGAGCAGAAAAGGCCGCGAGGTCTCTTCCGTGCCATCTTTCGTGGTTGTCTCTCGCTCGTCGCCAACGTTCCAGAACATGACGGGCGAAGACTTCTCACCCTTACGAATTCTCCCGCCCAGCTTTGTTGCCTGATTGAAAGTAAGCCAGAATCGTGATGGGAACCCCTGCGAGGCAAGAGTAAAGAGGTTGAGTCCGCGATACTCTTTTTGCGTGATCAGGTTTACCGGAGTTTGACAGGTCCAGGGCTTGCGCCAGGGAGCCACGCCGGACTCAAGTTGCTTGATGATTTTCTCAGTGATGATTTCGTAGACGCTTGGCATTTGGTTCACTCCAGTTCTGATCTATTGTTTTCAGGCCCTTTTAGGGCATAAAAAACAACATGCTTTACGGGAGGCTAATTCTGGCCGTGGTTCGCGGCTGTCACGCCCCGAAGCGCATTTCAGCGTAGCCCGGAGGGGCGCGGAAGCGAGCACGGTTGAGGTACGCCGAGCGGAGCTGCACAAGCGGGCTTTACAGTGGGAGCGGACTACGGCCTATCTTGCGCCGAGTAAAGCATGTGGGAGCCTCTGGGATATTGAAAAGCTGCTCGGCCACTTGCCATGAATACCGATGGAGTGAGTTGCGTGGATTCTCTTTAGGATATACAATGTCGATGTATATCAAGGAGGGACCAATGCAGGTATCGAAATGGGGCAATAGTCTGGCGGTGCGGTTGCCAACGACTGTGGTTGACGCGCTCGATCTCAAAGAAGGCGACCAGATCGAGATTCGCATCGCTCGTGAGCGAGTCTTCGAAGTGAGCCGAGATCAAAGCAAGCCTCGCGCGCTCGCTCGGCTACGCAAACTCCGGCGTCCCTTGCCTGCTGGATTTGTCTTTGACCGGGAAGAGGCCAATGCCCGCTAAGGTTTTCTTCGATACGAATGTGCTGATCTATGCCGTGGCGGAGGAAGATCCACGCAGCGCGCAAGCTGAGGAACTCCTCGCGTCGGGAGGGGTGCTCAGCGTTCAGATCTTGAACGAATTTGTCTCTGTCGCGCGGCGAAAGATCTTGATGTCCTGGAGTGACGTGATGGCAGCGCTAGATGCTTTCCGGGTTCTCTGTCCTTCACCGCTCCCCATCACCGTCGAAATGCACGAAGCGGCACTCAAGATTGCAGAAAAGCATGGATACAACATTTATGACGCGCTGGTCGTTGCCGCCGCATTGGAAGCTGGATGCGCGACTCTCTATTCCGAAGACCTTCATGATGGCCAGACGATTGATGGGCAACTCACGATTCGAAATCCCTTTGCTAGATCATCCGACTAGCGGTCTCTACAACTTCAAATCGAGAGACGTATATCCCTTCGATGTTTGAGCCGCGAAAAACACCCTGTCCCCAATGAGAAACACCTTGTTTTCTGAACTTGCAGCTTTTGGCTCCGTCAAAACAGTAGAATTCAAGACAGCGCCTTTCGGTTTGGACTTGAATTGCGATACTCTTAGCTGTCCGTTGGAGGCCACGGGGCGTCCAGCTATGGGCACATTTTTCACTTGACAAATCAAGGCGACCTACTGGATTCTATAAATGGCGACCCACTCGACGGCACAAGTTGCAGAGATTCTTGGTATTGGCACCGACACTCTGCACCGGTGGCTTAAGCAGAAGAGAGTTGTGGCACCTAATCTTCAGCTTGTTGGCGGGGTCAAAGTTCGCCTTTGGTCTGAAGAGCAACTAAACGCGATAAAGAAATACAAGGCGAGCCACTATTGGGGCAAAGGCGGTCGTAAGAAGAGAAAGAAACGGGCCAAGTAAAGTAGCGGGACGCACCGGTGTTACTAGCACCGACGCGCCCCTGACCAAGTCGCACGAATGAGGTGCAACGATGGCTGTAAGAGAAGTTATCCATTTCCGATTCAGGGTGCAACCCACCGCGCTCCCTTTGTTTCTGGTTTTATCCCCTCCTGAGCCGGTCGCTGAATCTCCCCCTTAACTGAAAAGCGCTGAGTGTGTTTCTCTAACTCGGTCGGACTTTCGACCCTCGCGCTACCCGTGTGCCTCGACGAATGGAACGGCACAGTTGACGCTCCTCGCCGAGCGAAATGCTTCGAACCCGCGAGCCCTCCCTCTCGCGCATGAAAGGATCTAGTTTGATGGACCTTCGCGTTTACGAAGTCTTGTTTCAATTCAATCAGGGACTCGACCAAGCTCTTACGTCCCTCGACATTCTTGAAAAGCTTGAGCTGGGGTCCACTGATTACGCCAAAAAAGTCCGCACCAATCTGAGTGAACTGCGCGCCTACGCCAACAACCATTTTGCATGCAAGATTGCGCAGCAAGAGCAGGAGGAAGAGAACCACTTCTACGGGATTCGCCGGAAGCGCGAGAAGGTCGAGGAGGGTCCCAACGAAATCTATCTCGAAGTGAAAGCCCGCGAGTGGCTTCGACGCGAACGGGGTTTGCCGCCCCGTGCCGTGATCCTTCCCTGGACTCAGGCTGATGACGACCGCATCATCGCCAAGCAAAAGACCGCACCTCCACCCCAACCGGAACAGCCCCAGCCCCCTACTGACGAGGCCAAACAGGAAGGCCCAGAAGGAGGTAGCCAGACATGAAAGAAACTGCTTACGAACTTCTTGCCCTACTCGACCGGAGTTTCCGCGAATCCATTGACCTGCTCGAGCGGCTCACCGGCTGCCCTGGTCAGAGGTCCGACGTGCTGGTGCCCCTCATGAACGAGGTGCAATATGTGAGGGCACAAGTAGGCTTCGAAGTGACCTCTGAGGCCAGCGACTTGGAACTGGGCAACATGACCCACTGGAGCCGCATTCATCATAAGGACGAAATGCGGATCAAAGACCCGGACGACGTGTTCTTGGAGGCCGAGGAGCGAGATGAGCAGCGGAAGAAGCTGGGCCTCCCTCCGAGGATTATCGTCCTGCCTTGGTCTTCTGAGGAGGAAGAAAAACTCCTCATCGCGAAGCGGACTCATGCTGCAAAGAAACGCAAGGCCAGGGACAAGCGAGGCTCGTCGTCCAAAGCGCTTGCCGGAAGGAAGAAGCAATGAAGCTGCATCTCTTCCAGGAATTGCTTGCCTTAAATGAAGAGTTCGATCACGTCGTTCATGCGCTTGAGTGCATGGAAAAGGTGCCCACCTATCGAAGCGAGATGATTCGGTGGGCCAGGGCTCATGTACAAAGCGCCCAAGTGGAGGCGAATCGCCAGTTTTTTGACCAGTTTGACGCCATCGTCGAGAACGATGCAATTGGGGCGTACAAATTCCTGCGTGACCACAAGAAGAGGATCACAGACCCTGATGACATTTACCTTGAGATTAAACACCGGGAGGAGGCCCGCAAGGCCAAGGGACTCCCGCCGCGTATAGTCATCCTTCCCGATTGGGATTTCAATGACGAGGAACGCTACGACAAAGAACAGGCCGAGAAACGGAAGCGCGCCGCAAACAAGCGTCGAAAGACGACGAAGAAGCGCACACCGAAGCTTGCGAAACCGCCCCAACGGACAGGCGGTGATTCACAAACCTTCGTCACGCCGACACGGGAAGAGGGAGGCAACCAATGACGAAACGCAAATTACCGGCGAAGCTGTCTCCTCGGGAAATTATGCAAGGCAAACAGTACCCCGGTATCCATGGCAAGGTCGTGGATTGGGCTGACCATGCATTCGAGGAAGGCATTCTTTATATACGCGTTCGGTTTGTGGACAAAACCGAACTCTGTTGGCGAATCGCCACGTCCATAATGATTGAGGAAGCCGATTTGAGCGACTGGAAAACAGGCAATTTCAAGCAGCTCAAAGTATTCGTGCAGAATGAAAGCAATGGGGAGTGATTGATGCACCGTAACGTCGCGCGCGCCTACAATGCTCTCTGGGCAGAACACAAGCGCGTGCGCGTTGTCTGGATGAAAATCCTGGCACAGGGGGATCGGGCCTTGGAACGGAAACTACTACGAGCGGACCTTGAGGATCCCAAACATCGTGATGAAGTTCTACGGTACGAGGAGCGACTTCCGCGTCCACAACGGCGGCGGGTTCTCCGACTGAACACGTACGGCACGAAGCTTGAGTCGGTCATGGATGCACTGCTTAAGCTGTAGAACCGGAAGAAGGCCCAAGGTAGGCGACCGTAGGAGCAGGTGGCACGCCTAGCGGCCAGGGCTGAGGTCTCGTTCGATTGTTCGGTCCCTCTCCAGCGTTGGAGAAGAGGTTGGCTCGCTCTTTTGAGCGACCTTTGGTTCCGTTGCGCGTGTGGACTCCAACGCAGATCGGTGTGAAACATCGCGGCCAAGCCCTTCGGCAAGAGCGGTTTTGTCGTTGGTATAAATTTGGGCATCGTAGCGGCCACGCGACACCGCAACGTACGCCAAGCGACGATTGACGAGCTTCTCTCCTCCCTGCTCGGTGTCTACATGGATAAGCACGCGATCAGCAGTCTGCCCCTGGCTGCTGTGACTCGTCACCGCGTAGCCATGATCGAGATGTGGATTTTCCCGAATGTTGAACGCGATCGCGCGGCCCGAGTCGAGGCGCACTCTGAGGTGGCCACTCTCATCGATCTTCTCGATAGTGCCCAGCTCACGGTTAGCGACGTGATGCTCTCGATTCGGGGCGGTGAACTGTACGCGGTCGCCTTCACTGAACGCCCGCTCTGCCTCCCGATACAGCGTCACACCTTGTAAACGGCGAGGGTCGTAAGTTAGACGCTGCCCATTCTGCCGTTCGACCGTAACGTGGTTCTGCTTCTCATCGACGCTTTCGACGCGTGGATACTCGCCTGGTGCAATGCCGAGCGTCTTGCTGCCCTTGGCGTAACGCACTACATTGCCGGGTTCGTATTGGGCAGCCCATTGGCGGTCAGCTCCAGTGACCTCCTGCCGGGCGACTAAGACTTTCATCCGGTATTCGAGGTACGGTATCCGGTTTGTATCCTGCATGACATAGTGAATCGCTTCATTAATGGCCACTCGTGACTGGTTGTCGGGGGACACCACAAGCGTGCCCTCAGGTTGCTTCTTGTATTCATGCGCGATTGTGGCGATACGCTCGTCGCGGTCGAAGATCTCATGCACGCGACCGCCGGCATCGAGTTTCTCCATCGCCTCTCGGGCCTGCCCTCGCGAGAGCTTTTCTACAACTTCCTTGAGCGCCGGGTCTTTCTGCCGCACAATCTCATCCAGTCGAGCAGTCTGGATTCCTGCTTCTTGCAACTGCTGATACGGTTTGCCCGCTTCAACGGCTTGGTGCTGGCGTGTATCGCCAACGAGCAACACGCGGTCGTCTTTTTTCAGCCGATGGAGGAATTCGTTCATTTGCCTCGTGCTCGCCAGGCTCGATTCGTCCAGGATGTAAAGTCGTTTCCGTTCATCGTGTCCCTCATGGCTTTGGGCAAGATGCCTTTGCAACGTGTTCGATCTGATTCCACTTTCTTCTAGTTTTTGTGCTGCACGAGAGGTGGGCGCTAATCCCTTGACGATGTAGCTCTCTCGCTCGGCAGCTTCGCTGATCGCCGCAAGAGACGTGGTCTTGCCCGCGCCTGCCACGCCTTCGAGTGCCGTCACTTGATCGCGACTCGACAAGATTTGTTCCACAGCCCGGCGTTGCGTGTCGCTTAGATGGCCATGCGCTTCCCGCATAGCCCAGCGCGTGCCAAAAGTCGCTAGCGCCGCATGCCGGTCTTGACCTGCGCGCATGGTATTGATCGTATCCCGCTCATAGCCGATCATCTCAGTGGTCGTAAAAGCCCGGTCCGGCGAGTTGCCTGGCGTTTGTACTTCGACGAACTCACCTGATTTGATCCGCTCTTCGAAGTCGGCTTTCACCTGGGCCAGCGTCGCTCCACCCATGGAGCGCCGGAGCGCATCCGTCAACAGAGCTCGCTCATCGGCTACGGCATCGCGTTCGAAGTTTCGTTCTTTGGCGAAGGTTACAGCCGAGTGAGCAATCTTCTTTCCCACATCTTGGCCAACGTCACGCGCTCTTTCTTTGGCCTCCGCCTTCACATGCTCAGGTTGATCCCCAAATTCAATTGCCATGTTCTTGTGCTGCTGCTGCATCTCTTCGTGCGAGAGCCCGATCTTTGCTTCGCGCGTGTGATGTGCGGCGATCTGCGCAGCGGCTGCACCGCTCTGATTCTCCATCACCAGATGCTCTTTGATCTGTCTCCGTCGTGGACTCGAAGCGTCGAGATACTCGCGGCTATACCCCTTGATTTCCGGTTGACCGCTCTTGCCGTGCTCGATCTCGTAACCCAATTCTTGTAGCCGGTGCGCGAGTTCGGAGCGATACACGGCGGTGGCATATTGCTGCGTGCGATAGAGTTCCTGCGGTTGAAGGGGCCGTGTTTCTCCATTGGCTGTTTCGGTCAGATTGAAGAAGACCACGTGCGTGTGAAGCTGCGGGGCTGCATAACCGTTTACGGGCCTCGCGCTGTCGTGCTCGAATCTTGCCGCGACCCAATTTCCAGTTGTCTCAGGTGGGAGATTTCCTCCAAGTCGAGCCTGGACATATCGCTCCATCTCGTCCAGCGCGACTCCCACACTGGCTCGATGGGCCTCCTGCACGCGTCCATCGCCCCCCACAAGCGCCGTCAGCGATACGCTTTTGGGCGCGGAAAAGGTGGCGTCCCAGCCCGCCCGGTGCTCCATCGCCTTGACGGTCTTGCCTTGCTCGTTCACATATTCCCGCGAAGTCTGATGGCGAACTAACTGGTCTCCGGTAACCGGATGCTGGCCGTCGCTGAGACGCCGAAATTGTTCCTCTTGGACGCCACCACGCAAGCCCCACTTCTTGGCCAATTTCCCGTGCCACTCGCCGCGTATCCGGTCGCCTTCGCTGTAGTAGTTCTCCTGTGCGTTGCTAAACTCCTCCTGATGATAAGCACGCGCTTGACCTGCACTGAGCGGCTTGGAAATGGTAAGCATGCTTTTTTATTCGAAAAAGCGCCTCTTGGTGGGTGTAACGGCGTGCCCCAACTCTGGTTCCTGACTCGGCGTTTGCTCTTGCGGCGCTGATTCCTGTCGCGTCCCGCTCGCTGGGGACCCGAGATTTATTCCCGCATCAGGGGCTGCTCTCTTAGCTGGTTCTTGAGGCGAGGGCGCGACCGGCACCAGGACCTGGGGATTCTCTCTGGATAGTGGAACAGGGAGCTTCTTGTGAAGGCTGAACATTCTGTCCAGGATCGTGCGCTTCTCATTTACTAATCCAAAGCCCCGAAAGCGGTGCTTGGGATTGTGCTTCGCCACACTCGTTAAATCCCGGCCACTTGGTCTCTTCCCGTAACGCAGCGCAATAAAACGTTTGCGGTCCAGAAAGGTCGCTGGCAACAGGCCCGCAAAAAACAGAACGAGCCCGGCCCACAAAGCTGGCCGGACAAGATCCATCAAGGCTTGGTTCTGATAAATCCAGTTGCCGAGGAAGGCATGCATCTCGGAGCTGTTGCAATAACTGCGATGGAATTCAAGGCGCAAAGCGCCATGCTTCAAGGCTTCCTCGGTGAGTGCGAAAGTGTTCTCTCCTCCTTCTGTAACTGCAGGCACTACGTCACTGTCCAGCGCCAATCGGCTTCCCTTACGCGTAACAACTTGCAGCAGGGTATACCAGCCGTTGTCGCGAACAATACCGGCTATCTGCGAGGCCGAATAAGCAGCAAAATAATGTCGTTCAAGGGGCTTCCAGACTCGCTCGTAACGGATGCCTTGGACTCCCAGAGTTACCACGATGGAGAGGAGCACGAGGACGTAGGTATACACCGGCTGAATGCTCGGTCCTACGGTGCTCTTTGCTCGGCCCCATTCCATGCGCATTGCCTTGCTCCGACTGGGTTGTCTCTCAGCCCCTCTGTGGTCCCGTAGTTGCGCTTGTCAGCCGTTCCATCGCTTTCGCCAACTTAGTCGCGTCGGCCCGTCTAATAATGTCGTCCATAGCCGTGCTTGTGAGCTGCTCGCGATTGGCAATGCTGAATAGGATATTCATCAGGATCATTCGCAGGGCCAGCAGTTCCGCCACAATAGTTTGCTCGGCGGGACTAGGCTCAGCTGCCTTCAGCAATGCATCGCGCACCCACTCACTGATCGTCTGATCGCCAGCCAGGACTTCAAACTTCGCGTACTCCTCTTCGGTAACTTTGGTGCTGATGGATTTGCTCCGTGGAGTAGGCATGCGGCACTCCTTAGTTCTGAATAAAAGGCAGGCAATCGGGCGCGGCGTGACGCCCAACAGAATCAACAAGTTCCCATACGGGAACCACGGGTTGGAGGATAGGAACCACGGCGAGCGAAAATTTGCTAGCCGCCGCGTTTGCAGCAAGTTCCCGCATGGCAACCTCAGTTGCCATACAGCACCCGAAACGGGGTGACGTGTCCATCCAACTCCCGGTGCCGAAGGCACCGCTCTTCTCTTAGTCGGCCAAAAGCCGACAACGCGGCCCTTGGCTAGACCGATTCCCGCTGCTGCGGCGAAGCAGAAGAGCATCACAGCTCACCGTACTCCAGCGTCAGCGCGTCCCAGGCCATGCGGATTTCGGGAAGCTCCCACGCGCGGCGAAACAGCGCATGGACCGACTTCCACTCCTTCTCGGAGAGGCCAAACGTGATGCCATTCTGGTGGGCGCGGAACCAGTAGTCCTTGCCCTTGCCTTCCTCGGACGCTGCGACATAGCCCAGGAAGTGCTCTCCCTCCCAACGACGCTTTGGGCTGTCTGGAACGAGGGCCGCAAGCATGGCGCGGAACTCGGTAATCTTGGGGTAGCCATTAACCGGGTACATAGGCCCGCGAGAGCCGGGGAAGCTCAAGAGCAGGAAGAGGTCGCCGCCTTCTCCTCGATTAAACGAGAGCGTGAATTCGCCCTCCTTGATGGACGGAATCGGAGGCTGATAAAAAGAGTCCTGGTTCATGGACTTCGCTCGCAACGGCTCTTGAGTGAGGCAGTAGTGGCCTCGCGCCGCCAGCCGCCACAGAACCGGCCAGTATGGACGGAGTGCGCGGTTTACTGCGTCCGCCCCGGGAAGTTTTTCATCGTCCAGAACGACATGCAGATTGCGCGCTGCCAGGAAGGTGTCCCACTTTACTGCCGAATCACTGAGGCGCTTGCGCGTCTCTGCCACAGTTCGCCGGACAATGTCCGGGGTCGCGTGCTCCGAGTCCTCTGCGCCCTTCGCCTTCGCAGGACGGCACTCGGAAGGAAGATTGCTGACGTAGTAGGGGTCTCGCGTGGAAGTGCGTTCGGTCCTCAGTTCGTAAACAGCTAGGAACGCGTCAAGCACCGCAATGAGGGACTCGCTGGAGACCGGGTTCGGCGTCCTGTCGGAATAGGTTTCGAGGCCCCTCTGCACGAAGTGCGCCAGCAGTATCCACTCGGCCCTCGACAAGATGTGCTGGGCCTCTCCCTTCCTGCGAATCTGGAGGAGTGCCTCGGTGGGATTCTCCAGCAGCTCTGCAACCTCCAAGCGATCCCCGCGAGCGGACTCCAAGATTTGTTTGACGACCTCCGAAGTCGAAACACTCTCTCCCGTCTTCGAGGACAGAAGCTCTTTGGCGCGTTCCAGGCGCGTGCGCAAGGCCTCGCTGATTCGAAGCGAGATTGTTTGTTGCTGTAAGGGTCGTTCGGGTTTTTCTGATTTCTCAGGCATCTGCGGATGCCTCCTTTTCGTTGGCCTCGTCAACAATCTTACACCTTGACGTAATGTTTGCACACATAGTAGGCTGGCGTGGACTTAGAGTCAAGTTGAAAACGGGACCAGGGGGACTCAAGAAAAAGGGCAATGAAACACCGCAGTACCCAACTCGCCACGCGCAAGAACCCAGACTCGCCAAGAGTGCATGGCTCGCGCCCGACAGTGAATCCGTCGTTCACATCGATGAGAGAGTTCGTGGAGTCGCAGGACAGAGAGGAAGTACCTTCAGCGCCGTCGTGCGAGATAGAAGGTCCTGATGTGTCTCCTGCTGGCCTAGCAAATGAAATCACAGTTGAAAAAGAGAAACGTGTGCCCCGGTTGTTGGCGCTGGAGTCCGTCAAGGGAGTATCAGCCAAGCCATCTCAGCCCACGAAGAGTTCTGCCGAAGGGAGGGAACTGCTGCACCTCAAAAGCGACAACAGATTCGAACCTCTCTTAGATGTGGTCGAGGCGGCAATGCTTCTGAGAATGCATCCGAGGACGCTTCGAGCGAAGGCGCGTAAGCGAATAATCCCCGCGATCCAGGTCGGCAGGCGATGGCGCTTTCGCGCTTCCACGCTGAACACTTGGCTAGAGAGATTGCCAAGGTGACGATCCGCGACGTGCGAGAAAACATGTCGATCATTTCTCAGAATCGGATTATTCTGGCGGTGTCCGCCGACACCGTTTAAACAAAGGAGGATTTTTGTTTAAACGGACGCGTTATCAACATGGAAGCGTGGAACGAGAAGAGCGGAAGAAAGGGGCTGACGTATGGGTGTACCGGTGGTGGGAAGAAGACATCAACGGGAAGCTCTTACACCGCAAGCAGCAGATTGGGGATGTGGAGACATATCCAAACGAATCTGCCGCGCATACGGCAGCGGACGCTCTTCGATTAACTATCAACAATGGAAGCAAGCACAAAAGCCTACAGCGAACCACAATCAATATTCTTTGGGAGCATTACTCTCGCGAGGAACTGCCACGCAAGGCTTTGTCCACGCAAGACTCCTACGGTATGTACGCAAAGAATTGGATTGTGCCCCGTTGGGGAAATATGCAATTGGACCAGGTCAAGACGGTAGAGGTCGAGCGATGGCTGCTGGCAACCGAGGTCGCGAATGGGACCAAGGCCAAGATCAAATGTGTGATGTCGGCTTTGTTTTCCCATGCGGTTCGTTGGGAGTTCTGTGGCCACAACCCGATTTCCTCAGGCATTCCGGTAGGAAGTGGAGGAAGGAGAGGACCAAGTACGGGAGTGCGTGTCAGTGCCAAGCGCCAGAGGTCGCCGTTGAAATTGACGGCAGAGCAAGTGGCACAAGTTTTGACGCGACTCGAATTCCGCGACCAGCTTCTCGTGTTTCTGGATGCAGGACTGGGAACACGTCGAGGCGAACTGGGTGGACTTCGTTGGATGGATTGCAATTTCAACGACCGAATCTTCGACGTTCAACATTCCTATTATTGGCGTCGGGGAGGGCATCTGGTTGCTACCAAGTCGGAAGCTTCGGCTCAGCCGTTGCCGATGCATCCGGCGCTGAAGAATGGTCTACTGGAGTGGAGATCAAACAGTCTTTACAACCAACCAGAAGACTTCGTGTTCCCTTCGGAGAAACTCAAGGGTCGCAAGCCGCTCGACTTGGCTTCGGTGCTGAAGAAGAAGATTCAGCCTGCGTTTGTGAGGCTCGGCATCGCGGGCGTAGGCTGGCATACGTTTCGGCATACTGTTGGGTCGATGCTCGCGGAAATGGGAGAACACCAACTCACAATCCGCGACTACTTACGGCACAGCAATCTCCACGTCACGAACAAATACTTGCAGGCGACATCGAATACCAAGCGTCTCGCACAGAACAAGTTGGTCGATGCCTTCCTGCCTGCGGGTTTGTTGCCCAAACCGATTCTGGTTCAATAGGTGACGCTTTGCTGCGAATTCGCCGTGTGGAATTCGCGTCTGGCGCTTATCGTCCCCTAATATCCCCTGATCCGTTGGGATCAGGGCTTGTAAGTGATTGAAAAAAATGGCGGGGACGACGAGACTCGAACTCGCGACCTCTGCCGTGACAGGGCAGCGTTCTAACCAACTGAACTACGTCCCCACTCGCCAAATCAACGAGATGCGCAATCGCCAATATTTATGCGGCTTTGCGCAGTTTGCATACAGTGCACGAATTGCCAAACCTGACCCGAATTGTCTGTATTCTGGCCTGAACCGCCCATAAACCGCCCATAAACTCCGGAGTCTACTTCCGCCTTTATAGTGCGTGAAACACCTCCACCGCCAGCTCCGGGAGCTTCAGGACGGAGCGACCGCGAGCAAAGTCGGCGAAGGAAACTTGAGCGCATCTGTTGCACTGAAATATCCTAACAGCTTCTCGCAGAACACGAAAGAGTCGGTGACGCGACAGCTTTCAGAGCCACCGTCTCGTTCGGATATTGTTCGAGCGAACCAACAATCAGACAGCGTCGCTTGCGAGTGCCGTTCGTCTGGAGTTCGTACCACCGATATTCCCAGGCACGTCGGCCACGGGCCCGCTTCACGATCTGAAGGCTGCCTTGCTGAAATCTCGTCCGTCTCATTCACGGTCCTCCGTGGTTAGGGACGGTACGGATAGCTGCCTAACTTTAACCGCAAGTCCACCCACGCGTCGAGATCAGGGTAGCGGTGATATAATGCTCGGCAATTCCCTCCAACAACTTCTCAGCAAATGGCCTGATAACGTCAGTTAGCCGCCACGTCCTGGTAAGCAGGGAGTCCTCGTTTGGTTTACTGGTTAGCGTTTCGGTCTTGCTTGGCTCTTGACTAGCGGTCCTCTCTTCACGTGCATTGCCTTCAGCGAGCTGGCACTCTGCCCCTGGAAGGTGCCCAGCCACTCGCTGCCGGTTTTCTCGTCCTCGCCGATTGAGAACACCAGCCCCGGACCAGCTTCATACATGACCACAGTGAAGTCGACAGTTGGACCGTCAGCGCCCCCGACGGGACCGACGGCAAATGGAGTGGCCGATGGGAAGGTGTATCGCCCCGCGGCGTCAGGTGCGGCCGCAGTCCCCGCGATCGGAACGGCTTTGTACTCATCCGGCGTGCCCGTTACGAAGAACGCGTAGGGGTCGCTGATATCTACCGGAGTGGGGGGCCCGCCGGTCCCGGTCGTGAAAACAAGCGACGCAAACGTTCCTTGCCCGACGAAGTCAAACTCCCAGCCCGCGCTCCCGGTGGGCCAGGTGCCTTCGCCGGTGAAGGCCTGCGCCCCGAAGCCGTAGCTGTGGTTGAGGTCAGATCCGTCGGACGCTATGGTCCCTTGCGGAGCCACGATTCCCGTGCCCTGGGCGAAATCATCCAGATCGAGGACAAGGGCGGCTCCCAGGTTGGTCGCCGTGGTGTTGTTGGGATCCAGAAGGTTGAGTTTTGGATCCGTCGCATACAGCCCGAGCGTGTGAATGGATCCCAACCCAGTGATATCCTTCATGCTGCCATAACCGAGCACGGTGGTCGAAAAGGAGTAGTTGCCTGCGACTCCGCCCGGGGTGCCCGTGGCCATGACGGTGCCCCCCTCGTCATCATCGCCTTCGCCCGTGAATGTGGCGCTAAACGTTCCAACGGCGGTATTGGCGGCAACGAGTTGCCCCGCTGCGGCGAAGAGCTCGTCCTCCGTGTTGTCCAGGATGCCAAATACGTCCGTTGACAGCACCGTGCTGTCGAAGGAGGGGGCGCTGCCTTGGCCGTAGGCTGAACCCGCCATCGTATCGTCGGCGTCAACATCGATGATGCGTAATACTTCTGGACCAACGATGTAGTAGACGAGCGAGATGGGTTCGTTGCCGTTGTTGGGATCCGTGAAGCCGGTGATGCTGCCCCGCCCGTACACGTCCGCTCCGACGCCGTTGTCCGTCGCTGTGAGAGTATTCCCCAGGAGCACCTTCCCGGCATCATTTTCGTCGTACGTGCCGTGGATGGTGCCGCTGGTGTTCGAGAACACGCCTCCATACGCAAACGGGAAGCCTGCGATGTCTATCCCGGAGAGGGTGAAGGCAAAATTGCCGCCGGCACCACTCGTTGCCGTCTGCAGGTCGAAGCTTCCGCTGGAAGTTGCCGATCCATCGAACTGCGTGATCAGCGCATGACTTGCGTTTATGAACTGAACGGCGAAGGTTTCGATGCCCTTCACCCCAACATTAGGATTGCTGGCCGAAACATCAAGGACGAGTGTCCCGGTGCCGGTGGTTGGATTCACCGTCATCGAACTGCCGGTTGCCGTGATTGTGTAGGCCGGTGACGTGACGCCGTTTTGCCCGTCGTTATAGTCCTGTTCGCCGCCGAGGACGTTGCCGCTTAAGTCAAAGCCCACCGCGCCTGCGACGCCGTAGTAAACCGGTCCTTCAGAGGCGCTATTTTCCAGCCCGTTCACATAGAACACGAACACGCGGGGAGCCGTGTTGCTTTCGGTGAAGCTGGCCGTTGCTGTGGCTCCCGTCGCCGCGGCCGTTACTGAGTAGGCGCCGGGCGTCGAGTTTGCAGTGCATGTTGTTGATGCGGTGCCATCGGAGGCGGTGGTAGCAGTGGTGGCGGAGGGGGTGCAGCTCTGACCGGCTGGTCCCGGAACAGGCGTGAACGTAACCGTTACCCCGCTGGCCGCTGTTCCGTTGGATGTCACTGTGGCTACCAGCATGCTGGTAAAGGCGTCACCGACGTTTGCGGTTTGTCCCGATCCGCTCGTCGCCGTGATCGCGAAGGTGGGAGGCGGAGGCGTCGTACTCGAACTGCTGCTGCAACCCGTCAGGAACCCGAAAACCAGGCAAACCAAAATCAATACGAGAATGTTGGTGAAGTTGCGGTTCATAGCGTCACCCCTTTCTCGGCGGCGCGTTCACGGGTTAGTGGCGATACCTCGATCCCATGCTCATTGCGCATAGTGTAGGTTTTGCCGTTGGCTTTTACGCTGCGCACCACGAAGACTTCCTTGTCGCGAACCGTCATCATGACGCCGGTGAGTTCAATCTGCTGGCCGGGGGTGACGGACAGCGCGTCTTTGCCTTCCAATCCGAATCGGCCCAGACTGGCGTCTAACCTGCCGAAGGCAGTCTCGACCATGAGATGGGAGCCCCAGATCATTCCCGGGGCGGGTTTGTGGAGCACGCTCGATACGGTGCCGCTGAGCGTGACTTCCTTGCTGACGTCATACCACGAATGCGAGTCGTCTGCGTTAAGTGGAACAACCAGGATCGCGAACAGGAGGCTGGTTAGCAGCCCCGCGATCAGTGGGGTCGAACTGATGAAACGACTATGCCTCATGGATTCGTTCCTCTCTCGAGTGATGAAAGTTGTAGGGTGAGTGCTTTGCACAGATGCCGTCCTTCGTTACTTAATTGCCCTTCACCAGAGTGCCGCTGACAACCGTGTCCGCGTCCGTCTCAACGGCTAGCATTTCCTTCCCACAGTCCACAACCACGAAGCTGAAGTGCATTTCGGGCTGCCCCTTCGGCGTTATCGTAGCCATGCCCCTGCAGTCCGTGCCGACCCTGTAAGAACCGGTGACGGGCGCGAACGTTAGAGTCGTGTCACCCTCGCTACCCGCTACATGTCCGCTTATCACTCCTTCTCCAGAAGGGTTGACCGTTAACTTCAACTCACCGATGAAAGCCACCCATCCCGTGGCGGGCGCCCCTGCGAGGAAGAGGCCGGTTGTTTCAAACCCAAAACTACCCTGAACTCCGGCATTGGTGCAGGTCGGGGAGCCCTGCTTCACGGCGAATCCCTCCGAAAAAGGGTGAACGGCCAAGAACCCTGTTGACGTAACCACAATGGAGAAGGGGCTGCCTCCCGTGGGGTCACCCGTGCCGGTGCAGTTCGAGGCGACTGCGTATGTTCCGGTGAGAGACTCGGTGATAATCACACCGTCATGGGATGCTGTGTTCTCTCCGGTAAACGTGCCTGTGGTTGAGTCAAACGTGATCTGGGTCACGGCGGCGGTGGCAGGGGCGCCGTTGCTATCTGTGCCATCGTGCAGAAACCCATAGGTGCCACTCAGAGAGGCGTTTGAACAAGGCGTCCAGGCAGCGGTCGCCGAGGCTGCGGAACTGAGCGCAAAGCTGGCAAGAACAATCATTCGAGCGATGCGAAACGTTGTGAAAATCATGGGGCTCTCCTCTTGAGGGTGTAAATAGAACTGTGTAAACGGCTATGGGAAGATGAAAATAGGAGAGCCCATGGCAATCGACAATAAGCTAATCGACCAACTGCTGACCGA
>Ga0209517_10002241_pt1 | contig 27676 bp, 18 predicted proteins | sample PeaSoiMetSII2010_FD_187695 | JGI IMG/M metagenome (GOLD analysis project Ga0209517, IMG submission 187695) | Peat soil microbial communities from Weissenstadt, Germany - SII-2010 (SPAdes) (version 2) | ecosystem: Environmental > Terrestrial > Soil > Wetlands > Peat | place: Germany...
CGTCGGGCCGGTCGATCCTTTGCGTGATATCAAGAACGTCGAATTTGATCTCATGGTCAGCGATCTTGGACAGATTGAAAAACGCCTGGAGCGGCTGGAGAAAGACCTCAAGAAAATGCGTACGCCGGAACTCGAGAAGGAATTTGACTTGCTCAAACGGGCGAAGACGCACATCGAGTCGGAGCATCCGTTGCGCGAGATGGAAATGACACCCGAGGACAAGAAACGCCTGCGCGGCTTCATGTTCCTCAGCGAGAAGCCGATCCTGTATGTCTTGAATATCGGCGAAAGCACCGCGCTCGGAGATGACCTCGAAAAAGCGGTAGCGAAGCACAAGCTGACCGAGGTCGCCTCTCGGCCCAACGCGGGCGCGGCCGCCATCTGTGGCAAGGTGGAAGCTGAACTGGCGGAGATGAGCGACGCCGATGCCGCCGAGTTTCTCTCCAGCTACGGACTCAAAGAAAGTGGCTTAGTGCGTCTCATTCGGACAACCTATGCACTCCTCGGCCTGATTTCGTTTTTTACCGCCGGCGAAGACGAATGCCGAGCCTGGACGATTCCCGTCCATACTCGCGCCGTCGAAGCTGCCGGGGCCATTCACTCCGATCTGGAAAAACACTTCATTCGGGCTGAGACGATCCGTTGGGACCAACTGCTCGACGCTGGCTCAGAAGCCGATGCGCGAGCCCGAGGCACGTTACGTCTCGAAGGTAAGGACTACATAGTTCAGGATGGAGACGTAATGCACATCCGGCACAGCGGCTGAGAAGCAGTTTTCAACTCAGAACTGGTATCATCCTTCGTCATCCATGCATCCCATTGTTCTCAGTCTCTTGCTCGGCCTAACCGCCGCCGCTGCCAATGTTTTTGGGGGCGCCATCATCGTCCAGAAGAATTGGGACCGCTCTTATCTCAAATACTTCGTGGCGCTGGGTGCGGGATTCATGCTGGCCACGGCTATCGTGGAGGTCTTCCCCGCAAGTCTCGCACTTCGCGGCAAAAACGCCGCGTTTCTGGTTCTGGTAGGGTACCTCCTCGTTCACTTTTTCGAGCACACCGTCACCCCTCACTTCCACTTCGGCGAAGAAACCCACAAAGACCAGTTCATTCACACTCACAAGGGTTACTCAGTTCTGCTGGGACTCCTCATTCACACTTTCTTCGACGGCATCGCCATCACCTCCGGCTTTCTCGTCTCCAACTGGCTGGGTTGGATCATCTTCTTCGCGATTTTTCTGCACAAGATTCCCGAGGGCTTCACCATCACCTCAGTCATGCTGGCCAGCGGCCGCAGCCGGCGTGTGGCCTGGGGTGCGTCGGTTCTGCTGGGAGCCGCCACCTTTGCCGGTGTGCTGACCATGGCAGTGTTCCGGCACCAGGTGAGCTTTGGATTGCCACTTTCGGCGGGTGTGACCATCTATGTGGCAGCTTCTGACCTGATCCCGGAAGTCAATCGTGAGCCGGGGGTCAAGATGGCCCTGGTGGTCTTCTTAGGTGTGGGATTTCTCTTTCTGCTGGATCGCTTGTTCCACGTTCACTAGCGGTGCCCTTAGTCTACGACGTGCTTTGCCGTGTAGCCTTCACGCGCATTGACTTGAAACTTTACATCCTTGCCCTTCTGATCGTGGACTTTGAGCGGGCCGCCGTCCGCGGCAACTACTTCGACCTTCAATTTGCGATAGCTGCCGTCGAGCTTGGGATTCGTAGGGTGATACGCAATGCTGTACTGGTGGCGGATGTCGCCGGCGATGTCGTGGAATATCTCCGGATATTCCGCCTGAAAACGCGGTTGGTAGAAGCGTCCCCCGGTCATGCGGGCGAAGGTCTGCATTTCGTTGTCGGCTTGCAGATAGTCCATCTGGGTCACCGGGATGCCGGCAGCCCCGCGCGTCCCGCTGGTGCATCGATTGACTTCGCAGTATTCCCGGATTATCCAGCCCGTACTGACAGCAAAAATTGTCACGTCTTTGGTGGTTTTGACCTTTTTCACGATCTGGTCAAGGTTGAGCTTGCTGAAGCTGTCGAAGCCGCTGCTGATCAGGATGATGTACTTATGCCCCTCGACCCGGTCCACCCTGTCCAAGGTGTCGTACAAGGCGTCAAATAGGTTGGTCTCGGCGAATCCGGGCACACGCAGCGTATTCAAAGCCCCAAAGATCGCGCGCTTGTCCTGGGTGAAGTCCACCAGAATTTGCGGCTTCATGTCATACGACGTCACCGCCACCCAGTCGTCCGGCTTCAAGGACTGGGTAAAGCTGTAGGAAGCCTGCAGGGTCTCGATGGTGATGCCATAGAAAATGTCTGCAAACTCCACCAGCAACACCGCGGTAATGGGCGCGTCCGATATGCTGAAGTTGCTGATGGTTTGCTGCACGCCATCTTCATAAACCTTGAAATTTTCCTTCTTGAGGCTGGAAATAAACTGCCCGTCCTTGGTGGTGACTATCACCGGCACGTCCACCAGGGGCACACTGATCTGGATCGAGTAGTCCCCCATACCCTCGATCTTTTTGGGCTTGGTCGGCGGAGGTGGGGGCGGCTCTTCTTTTTTCTTGGGGATCGCGTAGGGTCCAACATCGCCCTGCGGGCCGCCTGACTCAGTCGGGGCCTGGGTCTGCGGCCCGTTGCCGGCCGGCGGTTGATCCTGTGCCTGCGCTGAAAGCGCTGTCGCAGCCATGGTTCCCACAGCCAAAGCTGCCCATAGTCCGTGCCGAGCCAAGCTCCGGACAGCCCGAATCAGTGCTTCAGAACCGCAGGAAAACATTGAAATCCTCTGAAAATCCTATGCTAGTATAGACGCAGAGCTTCGCGATTGGGATGTTTTGCTAGGCATCAATCCCTCTCCTATCCGGCAACCTCTATAAAACGCGCGAAGTGTAAGTATTTGGTTCCGGGGCCGGTTCGCGGCCCTCCGGGGAAAACTTGTCATGAGATCAGTAGTTCTCGCCGTGGCCGCGTCCTGCCTGCTTTTGTCCCTCGCCTGTGCCCAAACCAGCAAACCGGTAGAGACGCTTCCTATCAACCAGATTCACGCCGGAATGCATGGCGTGGCCTACACCGTGTTTCAAGGCACCAAGCCCGAGGCCATGGAGGTCGAGGTTCTGGGCATTTTGAAAAATGTCAACGGCCCCAAGGGCGACGTCATCCTGGTGCGATTGGGTGGCGCCAAGGCGGAGTACAACGGAGTGGTGGCGGGCATGAGCGGCAGCCCGGTTTACTTCGGCGGTAAACTGGCCGGGGCTGTGGCCTTCCGCATCGGAGAATTTTCCAAGGAACCGATCGCCGGCGTGACTCCGATCGCGGAAATGCTCGAAATCAGTGCTTTGGATCGAACTCCCACCGCCGTTCCGGTGGACGCTAAGCCCACTTCGCTCCCTCCCCGCAAAGTCGCCAGTCCCGCGGTGAACGGTGAGTCCATCCAGGATTTTGCCAACTATCTCAGGCCGATTGAAACGCCCCTGGTCTTCGATGGATTCTCTGAAGATGCGGTTCAGCGCTTCGCTTCCCAGTTTGCCTCGGCAGGCATCGTTCCGGTGATGGGCGTGGGCTCGGTCAGTGATGCCAAGCAGCCCGAGCCCATCGAGCCGGGCTCGGCGGTAAGCGCCATTCTGGTGCGGGGCGACATGGACATTGCGGCTACCTGTACCGTCACCTACATGGATGCCGAGCATCTGTTGGCGTGCGGTCATCCCCTGATGCAGTTCGGCATGGTGGACCTGCCCATGACCAAGGCCCAGGTGCTGGCCACGGTGCCCTCGCCGCTCAACGCGTTCAAGATCGTAAACGCCACCGAGGCCATCGGCGCATTTGTGCAGGACCGCCATAACGGAATTCTGGGTGAGTTCGGCAAGACCCCGGAAATGATCCCGGTCACTCTTACCATTCACGGCGATTCCAGCTCCAAGCAGTTTCACTACGAGGTCTTGAACAACGCGCGCTTAAGTCCGGTCGCCATGTCAGCCACGGTGTTCAACGCCTTGCACGGCGTGAACGAATACGGCGAAGAAACCACCTACCGGATGAGCGGCCGCATCAATGTGGATGGCTACCCCGAGGTCGCCATGCAGGACATGTTTGCCACCATTGACGGCGGCCAACCCGGCGCTATGCTGGCGGCAACTTCATTGGGTGAGCGCTTCAGCCGCATTTACGATAATCCTTACAGCATGCCGGCGATTCGCGGCGTGCAGCTTGATTTCGACGTGGTTCACGACCGCCGCTGGGCCCGCCTGGAAAATGCCCGCACCGACGTCACTGAAGCCCGGCCGGGAGACGACATCGTCATTGAGGCCATGCTGCGGCCTTACCGCGGCGAGAGCGTGGTGCAGCAGATTCACGTCCGCATCCCGCCGTCCACTTGCAAGGGCCCACTGCGCATCCTGGTCAGTGACGGCGATACCCTCGACCGGTTCCGGCATGGCGGTCCAACCTTCATTCACAAGCTGGACCTGGCATCGACCATCTCCTTTCTGAACAAAGAACACGTAAACAACCGGGTTTACGTCTCCCTGCTCGAGGCCGATCCCGAGGCCATGATTGCGGACAAAGTCATGCCCTCGCTGCCGCTCTCCATCATGAACGTAATGGAGGGCATGCGCGGAACTCAGGACATGGTGGTTTCCAACGAATCGTCAGTCAACGAAGCGGCCACCCCGGCGCTTGACTACGTCGTGGCCGGCGCGCAGTTGCTGACGGTAAATATCAAGTAGCGCGTCGTGTCCCGATCCCAAACCTGGGTTTCTTCGCGATCTTTGCGTGCACTTTGCGTGCTTGGCGGTAAGAGCTCTTGACCGCGAGGTACGCGAGGAATCTGCTCAGAGTGCAAAGAAGCCCGCCCTGGTAGTGTCCTGGCACGGAGGCGGGAATTGCGGATCACCAGTGGGAACTTGTTGATTTGTTGGAGCTTGTTGGGTAGTCTTTTCCTTTATACTAAAAGGGTAGCCAATGGCCCTCAGAGTCCCAGCACAGCAGATTCCCTACGTCAAGAAATTTCTGGAGCTACCGGATGAGAAGATTCAAGGCTTCCTTGACGCTCTCGGTGCGACAGGACCGAAGTTCAACGTGTTTGATCTTGCTTCCGCAATATCAGGCCCCTTGGGACTACCGGACGACTTGACGCTAGGGATTATTCAGGTCTTGGCGAGTCTTTACCTCACAAGGGACCGGAGACAACCAACGGAGCAATTCGTAGATCGCGACGTTTTTTTTGCTCTAAAAGCGTCGCAAACGTTCTCCGCAGAACAAGCTGACGTTCAATGGAAAAAACTCCGACAGTTCCTTATCGCTGCTTTGTCATTGGAACGCACACTGGGGACGACCGCAAAAGCGGGGCACGTGCTGACCCAGCATGAGCACATATTTAATGGTGCCAGAATCATGACTGATCTTCGTCCGATCTACCATCTCGATGTTTCTGAAAAACCAGACGCGGCGATCATCATTCACATGTTGAAGATATCGCAGCGCGATAATGTCGGGAACCAAGCGGAGCACTATTTTGCACTTGACAGCAATGACATTGCGACCATGAAGGACATCCTTGAACGCGCAACGATCAAAGAAAAGACACTAAGAGGCATCATGAAGGATTCAGGCGTAACAGTCTTGGACCCAAAGCTCGTCTTTTAGAGACAGAAAGGAATAGACATGCCCACGACAGTAGAGGCGACTTGCGGTTGGAAAGATGAGGCTACCCTACCTGAAATCTGGGTGCGCCCAACGAAAGAAGATCGAGAACTGAAAACGGAAATTGAGCAGGCAAGAACAAAGCTCCTTGCGTTAGGTCATGACTGGGACGGGGAGGATAGCGCGGCTTATTCAAAGGATACGCTTGATCGCGCCGTCAGTTTTTTGACTACCCACTCCATTAAGGGCTATGACCTCTGCTCACTTTACCCACCCGCGCCGAGGATTGGCCCTGGCCCAGAGGGAAGCATCGACCTTCACTGGAAGGAGAAGACGTGGGAATTGCTGGTAAACATACCGGCAGATAATAGTCAGATGGCCGTGTTTTACGGGGATGATTATGGAGCCCTCAAGATCAAAGGCAGCTTCGACCCGAGAACGGTCAATTTAGGAATCGTGGCATGGCTGATGCACTAGTCTTTCCAATTGAGGAAATACCGAATGCCGATTCAGTCTTCATGCGCGCCCACAAGACCCATTTTCGAGGCGGTGACCTTGAGCCCAGCGTGTTCAAGGCTCAAGATGGCGCGATGTCGGTTGATTGGGACAAATACTCCACAAAGGAGGAAACGAAACAACGAGCCAAGAAACCAACAGATAATGCCGTAGTCAGTTTATCGGTCGGCGGCATTCGGAAAATCAAAGACTTGAATGTCATACATACGCCGGAGCCTACCAACAAAGCCCATTCCGAGGTTAACCTACCCGACAACCGCGTAGACTACATAGAGGCCCGGCTCCGGCTCCATCGGCTGGCTGAAATTGTGCTACCGCTGGGCTGACGCACCAACGCACTCTTAGGACAGTACCCCCTCCCGAACCGCGTGCATTCCCCCCCACTTTTCCGATAAAGTACTTGTTTCCATGCTTGACCTGAATTTTGTCCGCGAAAACCTGCCCTTAATCGAGGAGAAACTGCGCGCCCGCGGCCTGGATCCCGGCACCCTGCTGAAGGACTTCCATCAGGTTGACGCCCAGCGCCGCCAGGCCATCACCAGCGCGGAAACCCTCAAAGCGCATCGCAATCAAAAGACCGACGAGATTGCCAAGCTGAAAAAGAGCGGCCAGGATGCCTCTGCACTCATCACCGAAACCAAGGAGCTGCGCGAGGAAATTCAGGGACTGGAAAAAGCCGCAGAAGAATACGACACCCGCTTGCGGGACATCCTTACCGGGCTGCCCAATATGCCGCACATGAGCGTGCCAGCCGGCAAAGGCGCCGACGACAACGTGGAAGTCAGCCGCTGGGGCACACCGCCGAAATTCGACTTCGCTCCCAAGCCGCATTGGGAGTTAGGAGAGCAACTCGGGATACTCGATCTGCAACGCGCCGTCAAGCTGACCGGTGCGCGTTTTGCCGTTTACTGGGACCTTGGCGCGCGCATGGAGCGGGCGCTGGCTAACTTCATGCTCGATCTTCACACCCGCCAGCACGGCTACACCGAGGTGTTGCCGCCGTATCTCGTGAACTCGGACTCCCTCTACGGAACCGGACAGCTCCCCAAGTTTGCCTCGGAGTCGTTCCGCGTCCCTCATGGAGACACCGACCTCTGGCTTATTCCCACTGCCGAAGTTCCGGTCACGAATCTTTACCGCAATGAGACGCTCGATGCCTCCCGCTTGCCCATCTGCCTGACCGCCTATACGCCGTGCTTCCGCAGTGAGGCCGGTTCCTACGGCAAAGACGTTCGCGGCATCATCCGGCAACATCAATTTCAGAAAGTGGAGTTGGTGAAGTTTTCCCGTCCCGAGACATCCTACGAGGAATTAGAAAAGCTGACCGCCAACGCAGAAGAAGTTCTGCAAAAGCTGGGCTTGCACTATCGCAAAGTTCTTCTCTGTACCGGCGACATGGGGCCTTCCTCGGCAAAGACTTACGACCTTGAAGTCTGGCTGCCGGGACAGCAGTTATTCCGTGAAATTTCTTCCTGCTCCAACTTCGAGGCCTTCCAGGCCCGCCGGGCCAACATCCGCTTCCGTCCCGAGGGCAAGAACAAGAGCGAGTTCGTTCACACTCTGAACGGCAGTGCCTTGGCCATCGGACGCACCTGGCTGGCCGTCCTTGAGAACTATCAGCAGGCCGATGGTACGGTGTTGATTCCAGAGGTATTGCGTCCGTACATGGGGGTAGACCGGCTGCTGCCCAAGAAGTTTTAGCCAGGAAAAGCGACTTGCATCCCCTAACCGTGATCTACATTGCTAAGGTTCGGAGAAGAACATAAACTGGGACAGGGCTGAATTGAATACGACCATATTGGCAACGCCCGCGGCGCCGGTGCGAGGAATCTGGAGCACAATTCGCAGCTATATTCTCTGGTCCCACGAGCGGGGCACCGTCCAATACGACGTGATGGTCACTCTCATCCTGCTTTTTGTCTTCTTCTCACCTCGGCTCATCAATTTCAGAGATAAACCGGTCGACCACAATCCGCGGGCCGCAGGAGTTCTAGTCACTCCCGACGGTCAAAATGGATTCATTTACCAGATCGACGCCAAGGGAGTTCAGGGCAAAGAAGATGACACCATTCGCGCCGAACTTCTCAGCATCATCGAGCCGGTTTCTGGTGAGGTCAGCATCTCCAAATATGAGGTTGTCCGTGATCGCTCGGGGCAAGTGCTGTCCTATAGAGTCTGGGTACAGCGGTAGACAAAATGGTTCCCCGAGCGCTCATGCGCCCGCCATTCTATGCCTGCTGTTGCTCTCCTTTGCCTATTCCGCGTGGGCACAAAAGACTCCGCTCCAGCAGGTGCTGGAGCAAATGGATCGTACTGCTGCCAATTTCCATACCACCCAGGCAAATTTTGTTTGGGCCCAATACACCAAGATCGTGAATGACACTGACACGCAAAAGGGAATGGTGTATTTTCGACGTTCCGGCAGCCAGGTGGAAATGGCGGCTGACATCAGTGATCCGGAACCTTCCAAGTATGTGTTATTTACCGACAGCAAGATTCAGGTCTACCAGTCCAAGATTGATCAGGTGACCGAATACAATGCCGGCAAGGATCGCGCCGCCTTTGAGAGTTTCCTGGTGCTGGGTTTCGGCGGCAGCGGCCAGGACATGCTGAAGTCTTTCGACGTGACCTACTCCGGAACCGAGAACGTCGACGGCATCGACACGGCCAAGCTCACTATAGTCCCCAAGTCCGAAAAAGTCCGCAACACCTTCGATCACATCTGGTTGTGGATCGATCCGGCGCGGGGGGTGTCGCTTCGTCAGCAGTTATTCGCACCCGGCGGCGACTACCGTCTGGCTACCTATTCCGACATCCGGCTCAACCAGAAGATCCCCGACGGAACTTTCAAGCTGAAGACCACGGGCAGGACTAAGTTCTTGTCTCCCAAGGGTTAAAGTGCATTATGGCGATGCTTCAATGGCAAAAGATAAGGGCTGAAAAACCCGACATGGGGCGTTATACTGCAATCACGCCCCAAGGCAGAGAGCAAGAAGAAGCCGCGAGGCGTTCTACTTTCATGGCTAAAGTTTTTACCATTCCGGTTCCGCCCAAATTGGGACCCAGCCGGCGACGAGAGCGCAGTTCCGACCCCCGCTACGTGGATGGCCAGCGCTTGCTGGTCGAGGCTATGAAATATCTTACCCAGGCCGATCCCGTGAACAATCGCGCCGCGATTGCGCTGTTGTCCGAGCACGTCCGCACCCGCTTCCGCATGACCGACTCCCCGCTGGGCTAAATCGGATCGAGCTCTCTCGACCCACTCGCGTCGTCCTCAAAAAACAAACTTCAGGGCAAGCTGAATGATTCGGGGATCGCGGGCCTGTGTGATTTGGCCGAAATTGTTGTCGAAACCGTTGTGGTCCGGGTTGAAGAATTGGGCATGATTGAATGCGTTGAAGAATTCAGACCGGAATTCGATGGTCTTGCTTTCCGTCAGTTTGAAGATGCGCCCGAAAGTCAGATCGAAGTTGTTTCGCCCGGGACCACGCAAGATGTTCCTGCCGGAATTCCCAAAGCTGAAGTTGGGAACGTTGACGCAGTCGAAAGCGTTGGGGTTGAAATAGAAATTCCCGCTGGTGACGGCGCCGCCCAGACAGTTGGCGGTGGAAGGATCGAAACTATGCAACGACCGGGGGCCAAAATACTGGATGGGCCCGATCAGATCGGCTCGATCGAGAAAGATGTTTTCCTGACTGGAATTGTTATTGGAAAAAATAGTGAACGGGGTCCCAGTTTGAAAACTGGCGATTCCGCTGGTCTCCCAGCCCTCCAGTAGCTTGCGCGCGAATCCGTTCTGGATTCTCTGGGCCAGGGGCAGCTTCCAAATTCCGCTGACTACAAGTCGTTGTCTGACATCGAAGTTGGCCGATCCACGATCGAACGCATGGTTAAACGGATCGGTGTATACCGAGCTGTTGTAGCGGAATCCCGACTGATCATCGATGGTATGTGCGAGCGTGTACGCTCCACGAATATTGAACCCGTGGCTGAAACGCTTATCCACGGTGAATTGGAACTGGTTACTACTCGAGGTGCCGCTGCTCAGATCGGTGAACAACTGCAAAGCTCCCGTGGGGCTGGAGTTGGGGTTCGTCGGGTCGGCGCAGCCAGCGAGTGGGCGCGCGCAATCAGGGTTGGTGAAGCCAAAGTTGGTCAATTGCTGCTGCATGATGCTTTGCACCGGAGCGTTCACATCGGTGGTAGCGATGGCTTTGCGGGAAAAACTGCCCACGTAGTCGGCTTCAATCATGGTGTCGGGCGTGACCTGATACTGGAAGCCGAAGTTCACATTCTCCGAATACGGAGTCCGGAAATGCGGGTCGACAACGTAGGCAAACTGGATTGCGGGGACGCCGAATGTGGACCCCACTTTGCCGCCGGTGGGATAAGGGTTGGGCAGGCCAAACGGCGTGAACGGATCGGCGATGGCGTCGGAAGCAACTCCGGTGTATTGCGCGGGAAGAATTTGCGTAACCTGACCGAACGGCGCCTCCCCGCCGAACTGCAAATTCAGGGCGCCGTCTTCGATGTCATAAAAGATGCCATAACCGCCACGCATCACCAGCTTGCCCTTGCCCAGCATGTCCCAGGCAAAACCAAACCGAGGCGCGAAGTTGTTGCGGTCCGGATACGTGAGACCCCGGTTCGGAGTCCCCGGATCTCCGGGATAGAGAACACCTTGAGGTGCGCCGGGAAAAACTTTGGATTGTTGGCCCGGAAAGAATCCTAAGATCTCGTTATGTGGATCTTCCAGCGGCGAATCGTACTCATAGCGCAACCCATAACTCAACGTCAATCGCGGCAGTATTCTCCAGGAATCCTGGCCAAAGAAGTGCCAGTCGGTGGTACGAATACCGTACACCGCTTTGGAGAATTGCGAGTACTCGTCGAAGAATCCGCCCACGAAATCAGCCAGGGGACTGCCCGTAAAATTCTGATCGTTCCCGAAATCAAAGAGGCCGTTGTTATCGAAATCGAAATTAAAGTTGTTTCGTACTCGGCGGATGTCGGCGCCAAACTTGATGTTGTGGTGGCCGCGGGTCATGGAAACGCTGTCCTGCCAGTGGAACGTGACATCGTGGATCTTGGTCGGACCTTCGGGGTTGGGCCCGAGGTTGAAGCTCGGAGTCGTTATGACTGGCGGCGCAGTGCCGGCGGGATCATCGGGGTTCACATTGGTGAAGCCGAGGGCCGAGGGAGATGTGGTGTCATGCGGTACAAATTGAAGGACCGCGCTGCGATTGGCGGCAAAGATAAACTCATTCACCACCTTTGGGCTGAATGTGTGAAGCCAGGTGATAGAACCCAGCTGCGTCCGCGTAAAGCTGTTGAAACCCGAGCCCACCGGAACGTTTCCGCCAGTGGTGCCGCCATTTGTGACCTGGAAAGGAAAATTCTGGCCCAAATCATCGATGATGTAGGACGCTGAGATCGAGTCCTTCTGGCCAATGCGATGGTCAACGCGGGCGATGCCCTGGTCTTCGCGGTCGACTTCGATCGGCGACGACACAAAATTATTGTTTGGCAAGTTGGGCAGCGGCAGGTACTTGGCAATGTAGTTCGCGATCACCGAATTCACCGGCACCTGGTTGTTGGGATAGTTGGCGCCCGTGATGGGATTAATCAACTGCGTCTGCGGCAGCAATTCGCTGAAGTCGCCCTTGCGCTCGTTCGGGCTTAGCACTTGCAGGATCGGAGCCACTTCCCCCTCGTGCCGGCGCACTCCCTGATAGGCAATGAAGAAGAAGGTCTGGTCTTTCTTGATCGGACCGCCCAGCGTCCCGCCAAACGTGTTCCGCTTGAAGGGCGTGACTGCCGGCAGAAAATAGTTTCGCGCATTCAGCGCATCATTGCGGAAGAACTCAAACAAGTCGCCGTGATAGCCATTGGTCCCTGACTTGATGACCTGATTGACGATGCCGCCCGTAGTGCGTCCGTACTCGGCTTCGTAGTTGTTGGTGAGGATCTTGAATTCCCCCAGCGCATCGGGATTGGGATTGACCACGGCATTGTTGCCCAAAAAATCGTTGTTGTCGGCGCCGTTTACCAGAAAGGTAAGGGATTCAGAGCGCTGTCCACTTACGGAAAAAGGGTTGCCACTGCCATCGTCCTCATCCGGAGGAAACACCCCCGCCTGCAACAGGCCGAGCTGGAAGGCATCGCGCTCCACCAAGGGCAAATCCACAATTCGGCGTTCGGTCTCCAGGTTCCCCAGGGTCGCGCTGATGGTGTCCACCTGGGTCACGTCCCCGGTGACTTCCACTACCTGGCTAGCCGCGCCCACCTGCAGCACCACATCCAACCGGGCATTCTGGTTGACGTTGAGGACAATCCCGTCTCGAACATATTTCCGAAAGCCGGTCTGTTCCACCGTCACCCGATAAGTTCCGATCGGCAGCAGGGTGAACTGGTAGTATCCGTCACCCAGCGTCATACTACTGCGCGACGCGTTCGTGCCCGTGTTGGTTACCGTCACATTCGCCCGCGCCAACACGGCTCCGGTCCCGTCCTTCACCGTGCCGGAGAGCGTGGCCGTCACCTCCGCGGCACGCATAGAAAACGCGCTCAGCAGCACAATCAGAAGCACTGCCGGGATGGGAAAGCCGGTGTGGTGACGATGTGAGAAGGCAACCATGTTGAGCTTCATAGACGGTTTCTCCTGACGAACAGGTACAAGACAAGAATGTTTCCAGGTCATGATTGGGTGAGTGGCGCCCGACTTGGGGCAATGCTTGTGCAATCTCCTCACCAAACGAAGCGTTTCTCGCTGCAGGGGTTACTCGGTTGGATTGGCATTGTATACACAATCCTGAAGCGGAGAGTACTAATTTTTGAAAGTCATGACCCCGAGTCAACGGCGGCCGGACCAATCGCCTTCCGGAACAAGGCAGCCGCCAGTACGATCAACACTGGATAACATTCCATGGTGTAGCGCGGCTCGGGATTCTCCAGCGTAGCCAGGAATACTGATCGTAGAACCACAAACGTGAGCAGCAATCCCAGCGGGCATGCAAAGCGCCCGCGCACCAACCCGAGCAACCCGGCGCCGATGTACGCAAGATTGAGGATTCCCATCACGATGCCTGCCGCCAGCCACTTCGGCTGTTCGTCAAACTCCCACCAGCGGGTGCTGCATGGCATCATTTCCGTTCGCGGGCGCAGCCACATATCGGCGACACGCAGCGTCGGCAACCAGACGTAGTAACGCCAGCGGGAATGCTGAATGCGCTGCGCCGCCAACGCGGCGAATCGGGCATCAAGGTCGGCCGTCACATGCAATCCCTTGTTGTAGTCGTTCAGCAACTGCTCGGTTTGGTCGAGTTGATCATCAGAATCGAAGGCGCGATTCGGAAGATTGTCTACATCCATCGCGCCTCCCGGAACCGCCCAGTAGATTTCTTCCACCGAAGCGTAGTTGGCTATCCACGTCTTTACCCAGCGGTTGAATCCCCGGGGTACGGGGTCGTCGGCTTCATTCGCGTAGCGGGGAGCGAGCGGCTGAAACTCGTGGAAGGTTCGGAAATTGCGCACCGTCCACGGGAGCAGAGGCACGAACGCAGCCAGCGCGACGATCAAACCTGCTTTGATGATAATCCAAGAAGACATCCCTGTGGACTGCCTCGTCCGCCAGACCAACAAGACCACCAGATAGACTGCAACCGCCGCCAGGAGCAGCCCGCCATCCGGGCGCAACAGCATCGCTGCCCCGATTGCGAGCCCACACCCCAGCCACAATCGAGCCTGCCTCATGCTGGCGAGCCCCGCCAAAGCCAGGTCCAACGCCAGCACCGTGAAAAAAACTTCCCAGGTTTCCGTCAACGCGGCCGCAGCGTAGGTGGCCAGAAAAGGACAAAGCCCTGCCAACAAGAACGCGATTCGCGCTGCCCGTGAACACACGTACCGGCGGGCGATGTCCGCAATCAGAAAGCAGGTGCCGATATCAACCAGTATCTGCACAATCAATGCAGCGCGGTAATGTTCCATGCCGAAGATCGTGAAGACCAGAGCCAGAAACGCGGGATACCCAGGAAGACGAATATAGGTGGGCGACACTTCATTGATTCCGCTTAACCCGAAAACGCCGTGCCGCAACCAGTTCTTGGCAATATCTCCGTAAACCAGCGAATCGGACACCACCGCCGGAAAGCGGAAAACAAAGAACAGACGCAGGGCAAGCGCGGCGAGCGTCGCAGCGACAAAGAAACGGAAGTGTTGGCGCACCAGTTCGCGCACAGAGGCAATATAGCAGTTCTCAGCTTCTGGCTCTTAGCTGTTGGCAAGATGACACTCCCGGCTGGGCTGAGAATCCACTCATTTTCCCGTGAAGACGTTGAATTCGCCCGGCCATCCGATTGCTAAAAGGAGGGCATCACCTCAGTTGTCCCATCCGGAGATTAAAGATGTCTCACACAATCGAATACCAGATACGGAATGTCGGCGCTCACTTGGGCGCGGAAAAGAACGAAACGCTTGACCCCGTCGATTGGAAAAGTTTCCGCAAGCAGGCACACCGCATGGTGGACGATATGCTCGACTACACCGAAAACATTCGGGAACGTCCGGTGTGGCAGCCCATCCCGGATGAGGTACGGGCGCGGTTTCACGATGCAATTCCCCGGCTGCCGGCTGATCTCGCCGCAGTCCATGCGGAGTTCCTGCGGGACGTCCTGCCGTTCGCCGCGGGCAATGTTCACCCCGGATTCATGGGCTGGGTGCATGGCGGCGGCACACCCGTCGGCACGCTGGCGGAGATGCTGGCCGCGGGACTCAATGCCAATCTCGGGGGCCGGGATCAGGCTCCGATCGAGGTCGAGCGTCAACTGGCCCAATGGATGCGCGAGATATTCGGTTTCCCAGAAAGCGCGACGGGATTGTTTGTCACCGGAACCTCCATGGCGAACCTGATCGCCGTGGTCATCGCCCGCGATGTGGCGCTCGGCTTTGAGGTGCGCCGCAGCGGTATCTCCACCGGCACCAGGCGGCTGACCGCATATGCCTCGACTGCGGTTCATGGCTGCATCGGCAAGGCAATGGATATTTCCGGCGTCGGCAGCGATGCTCTACGGCTAATCCCAACCGACAGTCGTCACCGGATCAACCTCCTGGCGATCGAGCAGGTAATCCAAAGCGATCGCGACGCCGGCTTTACACCGTTTATGGTGATCGGCACCGCAGGAACCGTGGATACCGGAGCCATCGACGATCTTGCTGGCATCGCCGATCTCTGCCGGCGCCAGAACCTCTGGTTTCATGTCGACGGAGCTTATGGCGCTCTGGCGATGCTGGCTCCTGATCTTGCCCCGCGACTCAATGGCATCGAACGCGCCGACTCGCTGGCCTTCGATTTTCACAAATGGGGACAAGTGCCCTACGATGCCGGCTACATTCTGGTGCGAGACGGAGTGTTGCACAGAAACGCTTTCGCCTCTGCGGCAGCGTACCTCAAGCCTATGCAGCGGGGACTGGCTGCCGGCTCACCCTGGCCTTGCGACTTTGGACCGGATCTTTCACGCGGCTTTCGAGCGCTCAAGACCTGGTTCACACTGAAGGTGTACGGTATTGATGCGCTAGGACAGGCTATCTCTCGCACCTGCGAATTAGCCCGCTATTTGGAAAGCCGCGTCACGAAGACACCAGAGCTCGAACTGATGGCTCCGGTGGAACTTAATATTGTCTGTTTCCGCTATCGCGCTCCCGAATCCGACCCCATCAACCAGCAGATTGTCGTCGAACTCCAGGAGTCCGGGATCGTCGCCCCGTCCACCACCATGATCGCGGGCCACCTCGCGATCCGGGCAGCCATTGTCAACCACCGTACCAGTCGCGTCGAAGTCGATGCTTTGCTGGACAGTACGCTGTTTCTCGGCCGCGCTCTTCAGAACCGCGTCGGCCCGCGCAAGGTTGCGCAGCAGACCCAATTACATGCACACAGAGTTTTGCAATCACAATTGCAGACCGTAGAGAAACAGTTGGCATCGCAATCCGCATCACCCGCCCTTCGCTTTCTGCGGGGCAATATCCTGGAAAAGATGGGCCGCAGCCTGGAAGCTAGAGGCGCCTATGCAGCGTTACTCGCTATAAATCCCTCTCATGTAGGGGCACTGAACCAGCTGGGAAATCTTCTGTCCGCAGCCGGACAAAAGACGGAGGCACGAAGACTCTTCTCCGATGCAGTTGCCAGATCTCCGGACGATCCCATGAGCCGCGTGAATCTTGCCAGCCTCCTCATTCAGGACGGGGAACCGGAAGAAGCTCGTAAGCACTGCGAGCACGCCCTAAAAATTAATCCGACCTGCCGGCAAGCGCATGCCGGCTTGTTGCTTGTGTTTACGGAGCTGGGTAACCCCGAACGGGCTTCCTGGCATCGCCGTGCTGCTTTTCAGAACCGATGCGTGATCCCGGTAGCGTATCGCGGCGACCGGCCGCCGATCACGGTATTGGAGCTCATCTCGACCACCCGATGTATTTCACGAATCACCAATTTTCTAATCGACCGCGTTTTCCAGAAATACCTCGTCGTCACCGACTTCTACGACTCCAAAACCACCCTGCCGCCGCATCAACTGGTGGTCAACTCCATCGGTGATGCTGACTTGGCTGCCGTGGCGCTGGCCGGCGCGCAGTCACTCGTTGTCCATACCACAGCTCCGGTCATCAATCCGCCTGCAGCCGTGCTGGCCACTGGCCGTTGCGACATCGCACGGCGTCTTTCCGGCGTACCCGGGGTCATCACCCCGAAAACCATCGCCTTCCCGCGGGAGTTGCTGGCTGCACCGGACGCCAGAACCACATTGATCCGGCACGGCTTTGAGTTTCCTCTTTTGTTGCGGACCCCAGGTTTTCACGGGGGTGAGCACTTTCTGCAAGTGGAAACCTTCGCTGATCTCCCCGCCACGCTGGAAAAGCTCCCGGGCCGCGATCTGAACGTAATACAATATCTCGATGCCCGCGCGCCTGATGGAAAGGCGCGCAAGTATAGGGTCATGATGATCGACGGGAAGCTCTATCCCCTGCATGCTGCCATCTCCAACCACTGGAAGATCCACTATTTCAGCGCTGAAATGGCGGACTATCCCGAACACCGCGCCGAAGATGCCGAGTTCCTGGAGGACATGCCCGGCGTGCTCGGGCGCCGCGCTATGGCCGCGCTCGCTGAGATTCAGAAAGCGCTCGGCCTTGATTATGGCGGAATTGATTTTGGATTAAACGATAAGAGAGAGATCCTGCTGTTCGAAGCCAACGCGACCATGACCGTTCTCCCGCCCGGCGTAGACGAGCGATGGGACTACCGTCGGCTTGCGGTCGAACAGATTTACAAGGCCGTATGGAAGATGTTGATGAACCGGGCACAGCCCGTTTCGAACCGAAACTACCAGAAATTGCCGGTAGGTGCTTGATCTCTACCAGCGCATTTCCCCAGAACGTACGAAAACAATAAAGCAGACGCACGTCTCTTCCGTCAGACCAAACTGCTACTCTCACCTGAACCGCAGCTATAAACCTCTCTTCACCTCACCGACTCTCGCACCAGAGCCGGCTTCGGTTTGACCCCGCTTTCCATGCGGCTTAGGATGTAACTCAACTCTAACTCATGCCCCAACCGGTCTTCTACGATCCCAGGAAAGCGCGCTGGAAACGCTTGCGGCGCGTCTTCGACGCGTTGGCCGTCGGCTTCATGCTGCTGGTGATTTTCTTTATCTACAACGCCTTGCACGGCGAACCCTTACCTAAGCTGTTGTGGAAGACGGAAGCCAAGCCGTATCACGCACTGCGCGAGGCGGAGAACAAGAAGGCCCGCGAACGGCGCAAGTTGGCCGCCACCAAGCGTGGGCGCCGCAAGAATAAGAGCGCCCCCTTGAAACTCGACTCCGAGGAAGGCGTCCGTGCCGCCTTCTATGTGGCCTGGGATGCTGCCAGCTTTTCTTCTTTGCGTGAATACGCGCGCCAGATCGACTTGCTCTACCCTGAATGGCTGCACGTGTTGACCCCCGATGGCCGGGTGCAAGCCATCGATGAGGACAACGGCAAGTTCTTTCCGGTCGTTGAGGGTTCAACCGTTCACCCTGTCGACTCCAAGGTCATGCCTTTTCTCAAGGTCGAGGACACGGACATGGAAGTGTTCCCCATGGTGAACAATTCCGACGGAACCAGATGGGTTGACATCAGCGCTTTTCTCAACGATCCCGAGGCCCGCGCTCACTTTCGACAACAGCTCATGGCGTTTCTTGCCACCGACAAATACCACGGTCTGATGGTGGACTTCGAGGAATTTCCCAAGAAAGGCCAGCCCGGCTACGACTCTCTGCTCAGCGAGCTTTCCGGCGCGCTCCACGCCAAAGGCCTGAAGCTCTACGTAAGCGTGCAGCCTCATAACCAGGATTTCAATTACCCTGCAATCGCCGCGGCCGCCGACGGCGTCGTCGTGATGGACTACGACGAGCACTACCCCGGCGGTTTGCCAGGTCCAATCGCCTCTCACGACTGGTTCATCAAGAACCTGCAAGTCGCCAGGCAGGCCATCCCTCCCGACAAGTTCATCTGTGCCATTGGCAATTACGGCTACGACTGGCCCCAGCGCGACCGCCATGGCAAATTGCCGGACGGAATGAAAGACACCAATTCCTCGGTGCAAGACGCCTGGCTGACCGCGCGGGATTCTGAGGAGGACGTGGATTTCGACGGCGACAGTTTGAATCCGCACGTCGGGTACATCGACGAACACAACGTCCGCCACGATGTCTGGTTTCTCGATGCGGTAACCTCACTCAACGAAATGCGGGCGGCCCAAGCGCTCGGAATCCAGACCTTCGCGCTCTGGCGCCTGGGCTCCGAAGACCGCTCGCTCTGGAAAATTTGGGACGTGCCGGGGGAAGCTGATTCGATGGACAAGTTGAAAGATGTCCCGCCTGGCGACGACGTGGACATGGAGGGCATCGGCGAGATTTTTCGCATAGAAGCCGAACCCGCCGACGGCAAACGGTCGCTCACCGTAGATCCGGCCACGGGACTGATCACCGACGAGAATTTCGACCCGTTACCCGAGCCCTACCGCGTGGCGCGCTACGGCTATAACCCGCGCCAGGTCGCAATCACCTTCGACGATGGCCCCGACCCTGACTGGACACCCAGGATTCTCGACATCCTCAAGCGCGAGCACGCGCCGGGAATTTTCTTCCTGATTGGCTTGCAGGCAGACCGATTCGGCGCCCTTACTTCCCGCATTTATCGCGAAGGGCACGAGATCGGCAATCACACTTTCACTCATCCCGACATCAGCAACATCTCGCGCCGCTTCAACGAACTGGAAATCAATCTCACTGAGCAGTTGTTCGCCAGCCGCCTGGGGATGCACACCATCCTCTTTCGTCCGCCCTATTCCATCGATCAGGAGCCCGACACCACCGACCAGGTGCGGCCGTTAAAAATCGCACAGGACATGGGCTACATCATCGTAGGCGACAAGATCGATCCCAACGACTGGCTCCGCCCTAGTGCCGCCGACATCGTAGACCGCGTGACTACCCATTTGCCCCCGTGTGCTCCCACCGATCGCTTTTGCGGAAGCATCATCCTGTTGCATGACGGCGGAGGAGATCGCAGTCAGACGGTCGCCGCTCTGCCGGGAATCATCGAAGCCATTCGCGCCAAGGGATTGGAAATTGTTCCCCTCTACACGCTTTTGGGGAAGACGAAAGCTGACGTCATGCCCCCGGTCCCGGCCAACGAACGCTGGGCCGCGCGTTTGGACCGAATCGCCTTTGGCTTATGGGATTTCGGCAGCAATGGCATTCTTTGGATCTTCTTCCTGGGCGATTTGTTGATGACCGGGCGCCTGCTGTTTATCGGGGCGTTTGCTATCTTCGATCGCCTGCGCACCTCGCGCCGTGCGGTCCCGGAGTTCGGTACCCCCACCGTGGCAGTGCTCATCCCTGCCTACAACGAGGAAAAGGTCATCGAGAGAACGGTGCGGGCTGCGTTGGCCTCGGACTATCCCCAGTTGCGTGTGATCGTCATCGACGATGGCTCTCTCGACCGGACGCTGGAGATCGCCCGTGCTGCTTTCCAGCGTGAAGCGTCTTCCGGCCGCGTGCTCATTCTTACCAAACCAAACTCCGGCAAGGCGGACTCCCTCAACTTCGGACTGGAGCACTTGCGCGACGAAGAGATATTCGTCGGCATCGACGCAGACACCGTCATCGCCCCCAACGCAATCTCCCGTCTCGTGCCGCACTTTTCGAATCCCAAGGTCGCTGCCGTCGCGGGCAACGCCAAGGTCGGGAACCGTGTGAACCTCTGGACCCGTTGGCAGGCTTTGGAATACATCACCAGTCAGAACTTCGAGCGCCGGGCGTTGAACGTTATGGGCGCGGTCAGCGTGGTGCCCGGAGCCATCGGAGCCTGGCGAACTTCCGCCGTGCGCGAAGCCGGTGGCTACCACACCGATACGGTGGCAGAAGATGCCGATCTCACTATGAACCTGCTGCGGCGTGGTTATCGCGTGGAGTATGAGGACCTGGCGCTGGCCTACACCGAGGCGCCGCGTAACGCCAGGAGCTTAATGCGTCAGCGTTTTCGCTGGTCCTTCGGCATTCTTCAGTCCGTCTGGAAGCATCACGCGGTTTTCGCCCGCAAGGGTGTGCTGGGCTGGGTGGCGCTGCCCAACATCGTGATCTTTCAGATCCTGTTGCCTCTGGTCTCGCCATTTATTGATCTCATGTTCGCCGTGGGCGCTCTCTGGTATTTCATCCAGAAACACTTCCACCCCGATTCCACCGACCCTGCCAGCTTCCAGCGGCTGGTGGTGTTCTTTGCCGTGTTCCTGGTCATTGACTTTCTGACTTCTGCTCTTGCCTTCGCCTTGGAGCGCCGCCAGCCGGAAGCGAAAGAGGATGCCTGGCTGCTCAGCCAGGTTTGGCTGCAAAGGTTCGCGTATCGGCAATTGTTCTCTATCGTCTTGCTCAAGACCCTCAAACGTGCCATTGAAGGCCAGCGCTTCGCTTGGGACAAACTGGAACGCACCGCCGCCATGAGCTTCAAAAACCTGTCCGCCCCGCCGACTCCGGAGTCAACCAAGACCCGTTAGCCCTGAGAATCCGGCAGTTACACCCGTGATTGCCGTCACAGACACGGTTTGGCCGGTGGTGTCTCCTTTGAAAGGAGCACTACGCAATGACCCGGACCATTATCGAACCTTTCCGCATCAAGAGTGTCGAACCGATCCGTTGGACGACGCGCCTGGAACGCGAGCAGTTGCTGCGCGCAGCGCATTACAACCTGTTCCAATTGCCAGCCGAGGATGTGCTCATTGACCTGCTGACGGACTCCGGTACCGGCGCCATGTCCACGAAACAGTGGGCCGCGATCATGGTGGGCGACGAGAGTTATGCCGGCAGCAAAAGCTTCGATCACTTTCGCGACTCCATTCAAGACATCTTTGGTTATCGCCATGTGATTCCCACCCATCAGGGTCGCGCCGCAGAGCGCATTCTGTTCGGCGTGATGTGCAAGAAGGGCGACATCGTCCCCAACAACACGCACTTCGACACTACTCGCGCCAACCTGGAGTTTGTCGGCGCAGAGGCGCTCGACTTGGTGATCGCCGAGGGCAAGCAACCCAGCCTCTTTCATCCCTTCAAGGGCAACATGGACGTGGATGCATTGGAGAGCTTGATCCAACGGGTGGGGAGAGAGCGGATTCCGCTGGTGATGCTGACCGTAACCAACAACTCCGGGGGCGGCCAGCCGGTTTCGATGGACAACGTAAGCCAGGTCAGCGCGGTCTGCCGGCAGCATCGTATTCCCTTGTATTTCGACGCCTGCCGCTTTGCCGAGAACGCCTATTTCATCAAACTGCGCGAGCCGGGCTATGCCTCGAAGTCTCCCAAGCAGATTGCGCAGGAGATGTTCAGGCTCGGCGACGGCTGCACCATGTCGGCAAAAAAAGATGGGATGGCAAATATTGGCGGATTCCTGTGTACCAATGACGACCTGCTCGCCCAACAGGAGAAGAACCTGCTCATCCTGACCGAGGGCTACCCAACCTACGGCGGGCTCGCGGGGCGCGATCTGGAAGCCATCGCGGTCGGCGTGCAGGAGGCACTCGAAGAGGACTATCTGCGTTACCGCATTGCTTCGACGGCATATCTCGGCAGCCACATCGCGGCGCAGGGAGTGCCCATCGTGCAGCCACCGGGAGGACATGCCATCTACCTGGACGCGCGCGCTTTTCTTCCCCACATTGCACCCCAGCAGTTTCCTGGCGTGGCCCTCGCCGCGGAACTGTATCTGGAGGGCGGAATTCGCTCGGTCGAGATCGGTTCGTTGATGTTCGGCGCCGCCGCCAAAATGGACCTGGTCCGTTTGGCCATCCCGCGACGTGTCTACACCCAAAGCCACATTGACTACGTGGTCGAGGTCATTCTCGAAGTTTGGAAGCAGCGGGAAACCATCGCGGGACTACAGCTCACCTATGAAGCGCCGTTCTTGCGGCATTTTACAGCGCGGCTGGAACCGCTGGAGCAGCCCGTTGTCCAGTTGGCCTGAGTAAGGTAGAACTCCAGAGTGGGCGCAGCCGTCCTCTTTCGTTACACTCGAAAAGGCGAACATGAGTGCTCTTACTGCCTTTGGACTCTTTGCAGTCACAGCCATGGTCGTGTGCTACGCATTCGAGAAGCGTAGCCGGTGGTTTGTCCTGGCCTTTGCCGTATCCTGCGTGCTGGGATCGATTTACGGGTTCCTGCAAGGAGCCTGGCCCTTCGGCCTGGTTGAAGCAGTTTGGTCGATCATCGCCTTCCGCAGATGGTGGGTTGGATCATGACCGCAGCGAGGCCCTCTTCGCGTACTCTGCGGCCTTTCTCTGCGACCTCCGCGATTTAAGGCTTAGCGTTTCCTGAAATCCCACTGATGCGTTTGAAAACGCGGCCCCCGCTCCCGGTGCTACAATTTAGGGTTCTTAGCGCGGTTCCACAGCATCCATATATCTCTGAGGTTCATTTATGGCAACCCTGGAAGCTCCCGTCCAACCCAAAATTCGCCTGCATGAAGGCCCGTTCACTGGCGAACCGCTCACCGATTTCAACAAAGAAGACAATGCCCGCAAAATGCGCGCCGCCATCGAGAAAGTTCGCGGCCAGTTGGGCCGTGAATACGACTTGATCATCGGCGGCAAGCGAATCAAGACTGCTGACAAGATTAAGTCCCTGAACCCTGCCAAGCCTTCGCAAGTTGTCGGCATCCACCAGAAAGCTGGGAAAGAGCACGTTGAGCCGGCCATGCAGGCTGCGCTGCACGCCTTCAGCCAGTGGAAAAATGTTCCCATCGAAGAGCGCGCCAGCTTGCTCTTCCGTGTCGCTGACATGCTACGGGAACGCAAGTTCGAGTTCGGCGCCTGGATGGTGTTTGAAGTCAGCAAGAACTGGGCCGAAGCCGACGCCGACGTCGCCGAAACCATCGATTTTTGCGAGTACTACGCCCGCGAAGCCCTGCGGCTTTCCAAGGTCAAGACCGACATTCAGCTTCCCGGCGAACGCGACACTCTGCATTACATTCCGCTGGGCGTGGGCGCGGTAATTCCGCCGTGGAATTTCCCCTGCGCCATCATGGCAGGGATGACGATGGCTTCCGTGGTTTCTGGAAACACTGTCATTCTGAAGCCGTCGAGCGATTCACCCACCATCGCGGCGAAATTCGTGGAATTGCTCGAAGAAGCCGGCATTCCCGAAGGTGTTGTCAACTTCTGCCCCGGATCGGGCGCCACTTTCGGCAACGCTATCGTGGCTCACCCCAAGACCCGCTACATCGCTTTCACCGGATCACGCGAAGTTGGACTGGATATCAATAAGCGCGCAGCCGATGTCGTCCCCGGCCAGGTTTGGATCAAGCGCACGGTGCTCGAAATGGGTGGTAAAGACGCCATCATCGTGGATGCCGACGGCGACTTCGATGCCGCCGTTGAAGGCGTCGCGCAGGCTGCGTTCGGCTTCCAGGGTCAGAAGTGCTCGGCCTGCTCACGGGCGATTATCGATGAGCGTATTTATGACAAATTCCTGGACGCTTTGAAGGCCCGGGTGGAGAAGATCACCGTCGGCGATCCCGCGGAAAACCCCAACATGGGCGCGGTGATCAACGAAGGCTCGATGAAGTCGATCCTGGGCTACATTGAATACGGCAAGAAAGACGGACGGCTCATCACCGGCGGTGGGCGCGCACCGGGCGAAGGTTACTTCATCCAGCCGACAGTCATCGCCGATATCAAACCCAAGTCAAAGCTCGAGCAGGAAGAAATCTTCGGGCCGGTGCTGGCGGTAATCAAGTCGAAGAACTACGATCACGCTCTCGAAATCGCCAACGATACGGAATTCGGACTCACCGGCGCGGTCTACACCAAGTCGAAAGAAAAGATCGAACGCGCCAAGCGCGAGTTCCACGTCGGCAACCTGTACATCAACCGCAAATGCACCGGCGCGATGGTCGGCGCGCATCCCTTCGGCGGCTTCAACATGTCGGGAACGGATTCGAAAGCCGGCGGCCCCGATTATTTGTACTTGTTTACGCAAGGCAAGTCGATCGGCGAAAAGAATATTTAGTTTTGAAAGGGCGCGGCTTTGAGCCGCGCCGTACAGCGTTCGTCAGAAATTTGTGGCAACGGCAGTCGCTTTGATCGCTCAATTTAAGTGATCTGACCGTCAAACGCTCAGCTGCATAACCACCCAATCCGCGCCCGCAGGTCACACCGCATCGTGCTCTTCGTCACTGCAACATTCTTGCTTGAGTGATAAGAAGTTTTCGTACCTCCCTCTGGTCCGTTGGTAGCCTTCAGGACCCGGCAGTTGTTGGTACGCCGCACTGCCACCCACCAGCAGGAAAAGCATTCATGGAGAATCCCAATGAAAAAATACGCAATCCTCCTGGTCACGATTTTTTTGGGGCTCGCTTCAGCGTTGAGTTACGCGCAGGCTCCTGTACCTTTCATCAACCTGCCGCTCATGCCTGATGCAACGGCTCCCGGCGGGCCGCAATTCACTCTCACCGTCAATGGCAGCGGCTTCGTTTCGGGCTCAGTAGTGAATTGGAATGGCAACGCGCTGGCGACGCAATTCGTCAATCAATCGCAGTTGACAGCAACGGTTCCGGCGGCGAACATCGCCACTGCGAGCACGGGTTGGATAACGGTGGTGAACCCTGCCCCGGGCAGCGGAACATCGAATACCACGTTCGTCTCGGTGACCGCCAACGTCGGCAGCGAAGTTGCCTTCAATACCTTCTCGTCCCCGGCGACAGGCGTTAATCCTCAATCAGTCGCCCGGGCCGACTTCAACGGGGATGGCAAGCTTGATCTGGCGGTTGCTAACGCGACGGATCCGGGTAGCATTTCGATTCTGCTGGGGGACGGCACGGGGAATTTCACGCTGGCGTCGTCCCCGGCTACAGGAGATTATCCGTTATCCGTGGTGGTAGGCGATTTCGACGGAGACGGCAAGCTGGACCTGGCGGTCGCTAACTTTTATAGCGATACGGTTTCCGTCCTGTTGGGGGACGGCATGGGCAATTTCACTTTAGTCTCGTCTCCCGCCGTTGGTAATTGGCCCAGTTCAGTGGCAGTCGGCGACTTTAATGGCGACGGCAGGCTGGATCTGGCAGTCGCCAACGAACAGGACAACACGGTTTCCATCCTGCTAGGGGATGGTGCGGGCCAGTTCACATTGGCCTCAACTACGGCTGCGGGTGACGCCCCGACCTCGATCGCGGTAGGCGACTTCAACGGAGATGGCAAACTGGACCTGGCCGTTGCTGCCATAGGAGGGATGGTTTCAGTCCTGCTGGGAGACGGCACGGGCAATTTCACTTTGGCATCGTCTCCGGCTACGGGCGTTGCCTCTTTATCAGTAGCAGCGGGCGATTTCAATGGTGACGGCAAGCTGGACTTAGCGGTGGTTAATCAGTGCGGGAGCGACCCATCGTGCAAGTCCCCAGGCACAGTTAGCATCCTGCTAGGGGACGGCACTGGCAACTTCACCCTAGCCTCGTCTCCGACTACAGGCATGTATCCGGGATCGGTGGCCGTGGGCGACTTCAACGGCGACGGTAAGCTCGACCTGGCGGTCACCCAGACCGGGAGCGAGCCCCTTTCCATCTTTCTGGGGGACGGCACAGGAAACTTTACACTCGCCACCTCGCCGGCCACGAACGGCGGTGTGGCGGTCGCGATTGGGGACTTCAACGGAGACGGCAGGATGGATCTGGCCGCCCTCGGGGCCGACTCAGTTTTTATACTGCTGCAGGCCGCGCCGGCTGTCAAACTCTCCCCATCCACCCTCACTTTCGGCACGCAACTGTTCGGTACCAGCAGCAACGCTCAGCCCGTGACCTTGACCAACACAGGCAAGGCGGCCCTTCAGATCAGCAAAGTCGTCACCAGCCCGAATTTCTCTCAAACCAACAGCTGCCCCCGCAAATTACAGCCGGGAGGACAATGCACGGCAAACGTAGTCTTCACGCCACACAACGTCAATACGATCACCGGCACCATCACGATTACGGACAACGCTCCCAACAGCCCGCAAACGGTTCAGCTGACGGGAGTCGGTACGGCCGTGACGTTGTTGCCGTCAAGTTTGAACTTCGGCAGCCAGCCGGTGGGAACCACCAGCCAGCCGCAGTCGGTCACCTTCACAAACTACGCTCCCAAGGCAGTAACGATCTCCGGAGGCGGTCTCACGGGAAGCAATCCCGGATCCTTCGCCCTAAGCAACAACACCTGCGGGACCAGCGTGCCGGCAGGGAGCAGTTGCACTATCAGTGTCACCTTTGCACCTAAGTATTCAGGGCCGAAAAATGCGACTCTTGAGGTAAATGACAATGGCGGCGCCAGCCCGCAAACCGTGGCGCTCAGCGGTACCGGCACCTAACCGAAAGGACGGCAAATAAAACTCAGCAAAAATGATAAATACGCAAATCAAAAAGGCCGCCCTTCGGGCGGCCTTTCCATCAAACCCAAAAATCCTACGACGGCATGGCCTGCCCTGATGGCTGCGGCGGCGCGGCCGAAGCCGTGGCTGCTGCTGCCTCATTCAGAATCCGGTGATGAATCGTGAACAGCGCCAACTCCAGCCGGTCGGAAACGCCGATCTTGTCATATACGTTGCGCAGATAATTCTTGATCACCTGCTCGGTGGTCCCAAGTTGCGAAGCGATTTCTTTGTTCTTGTATCCCTGCACGATGAGCGCGACAATGCGCAGTTCCTTGGCCGTCAGCCGGTCGCGCACCCGCAGGCCGACCATGTCGTTCTCGGTCAGTTCGCTCGGTACGGCGATGTCCTGTATCCAGGTTTCGCCGCGCGCCACTTTGCGCACGCAGTCCACCAGCGCCGGGCTGGTCACATTGCGATAGACCACGCCATGGGCGCCGTTGCTCATGTAGCGCTGCGCGCTTTCTCCGGTGTCGGCGAGCACTACCACGCGCGTCTTCACTTTGTTGGAGGCTTGCAGCACGGCGTTGAAGTCGCCATGGAAGCCACCGGCCACCACCAGCACC
>Ga0209517_10002243_pt1 | contig 27650 bp, 28 predicted proteins | sample PeaSoiMetSII2010_FD_187695 | JGI IMG/M metagenome (GOLD analysis project Ga0209517, IMG submission 187695) | Peat soil microbial communities from Weissenstadt, Germany - SII-2010 (SPAdes) (version 2) | ecosystem: Environmental > Terrestrial > Soil > Wetlands > Peat | place: Germany...
GAAGCGGCCCTGGCTGTGGCCAACGCGGCCGAGCGTGGTTTCACCGCGGGCGGCGGGTTGGAGGGCATGAGGAACAGCATGCTGCCCGTGCAGAAGGAGATGTTCAACCGCGGTCTAGTATCGGCCTACGATTTGGCTACTACCTGCGCTTTGCTGGGCAAGAAGGAAGAAGCGCTGCAATACCTGCAAGCGGCCTACGAGAAGCGGGAGACAGGTCTGCTGTATCTGAACCGCAATCCTGACTTCAACCTCCTGCACGACGATCTAATCTACAAGGAGATCACGGAGCGGGTCGCCGAACGATTGTCCAAGAACCCTCAACTGTAGCAGGGTGCCCCTCTGGTCGCGCTTTTCGAGAACTGGGCTTTCCGATCCGTTCAGAGTTCGTGTTAAAGTTCGTGGATTTTCGCCCATCACAGTGTTTTCGTCCGCCGTATGCCGGGCAAGGTTTAGCGGCATACTCGCGCCCTGTCTTGGGGTTTAAACTGATCCGTGGGAGACAGGTCCGTCGAGGGAGGGAAATATGACGGCCCAAGACAAGGACTACACTGTCGACACGGTGGGAAGGTGCAGCATCGCCGGATGCGTGCGCTCGCATCTGGCTCACTGCGCCAAGTGCCACCGCGAAGTCTGCGGGCATCACGCAGAGGACTGCGAGTGTTGCGGCAAGATATTCTGCCCGACATGCTACACCGAGCACGCGCGCGAATTGTACAGCCAGACCGCCCTCAGTACGTAAGCAAGAGCCTCCCAGCCTGCCAGAGCCTTTTCCGGTCCCCCGAAAGACCAATCCTGGTCGAAAGCGTTTCGAGCAAACCCGCAGCTTCGATTCCAGACCTTCCGTGGTGATTGCCAGATTCCCCACTCATTCGCGCCCGGGAATGGGAGGCTTCGGTGATAATAGAACGAGGCGGGAACAATCCGAAGCAGGGGAGATGGAATGGCTTCTAAACTCGATTCCACCGGCAACAGCGCTGTCGTTGGCGAACGAAACGTTAGCGAACGAAACGCTGGCGCATCGAGCTGCAAGGTGGCTCTGCTCGGCTTCGGCACGGTCGGGAGTTCCGTAGCGCGAATTCTTTGCGAGCGCTCCAACACACACCTGCGCCTGACCCACGTCCTCAATCGCAACGTGGCCCGGAAAAAAGTGGACTGGCTTCCCTCCTCGGTGCAGTGGACGGAGAAGATCGACGACATTTTGTCGTCGAACGCCGACATCGTAGTCGAGGTCATGGGCGGCCTCGATCCCAGCGAAGACTGGATCCGGCGCGCGCTCACCTCGGGCAAATCCGTGGTCACCGCCAACAAGCAGTTGATCGCGCATTGCGGCCCGGAATTGATCGGCCTGGCCCGCCAAATGAAACGGCAAATCCACTTTGGCGCGTCGGTAGCGGGCGGCGTGCCGGTGATTTCCGGGTTGCATGAAGGATTGGCCGGCGACGAACTCTTCCGGATCTGCGGCATCCTCAACGGCACCTGCAACTACATTCTCAGCCAGATTGAGACGAACGGCATTCCCTTCGCCACGGCTTTGCGCGAGGCGCAGAAGCTCGGTTTCGCCGAGGCCGATCCCACCGAAGACATCGAGGGCCTGGACGCGCGGGCGAAGCTCGCTATCCTGGCGCGCGTCGGACTGCATTGTAACGTCCGGCCTGAAAGCATCGTGGCGCGCTCCATCTCCGCCATCGACGCGGTTGATTTTGAATACGCGAACCAGCTGGGTTGCACGATTCGCCAGATTTCCTGGGCGGAATTGAAAACAGAGTCGGGCACAAATCTGAGCACAAAGCCGAACAGAAAGCCGAAAGGCGAGGAACTGTTTGCCGCGGTCCAGCCGGCGCTGGTCGAGCTCTCATCGCCCTTGGCGCGCGTGGAGGGCAGCCAGAATCTGGTCATGGCAACCGGAACCTACGGCGGCCAGACGGTGTTTGGAGGCCACGGCGCAGGCGGACATCCCACCGCCGTCGCGGTCGTCTCCGACATTCTGGCCATCGCTCGCTCCCAGCAAGCCGGCATCACGATGACGGATGCCGGCCAGCCCGCCGAAACAACGCCCACCGTCACCGCCGATTTCACCACCAAGCACTATCTGCGCTTTCTGGTGAGGGACCGCCCAGGCATCATCGCGAGCCTCGCCACAATTCTCTCCCACAGCGGCATCAACATCGATTCCGTACTGCAGAAGCCGGGCTGCCCGAAATCACACCTGCCCTTCTTGATTACGCTCGAGGAATGTAAAGCGTCGCTGGTGGAACAGGCGTTACAACAAATCAACTCGCTGGATTTCCTGGTACAGCCGTGTTTGCATTTGCCGATTCTGTAGGCGAGCCCTTATCAATTTCGCCGCCACTCACACTCGTCAAACCGTTCAGTTCGAACTCGCTGCTGCTTTTCGCCGCGGTACCGCCTTCATGATCGCCCGCAGCGCGTCGTTGACCGACTCGCCAGTCTTAAATACCTTCGCAACATCCGGCGCAAGCAGTACCACGACCGACTTCACCCGCGCACGACGTGCGAAGCGGTTGGGCCGAGCTTTCGCGTAGTCAAACCGGTATTCACTCCGCAGATCTCTTGAGCGATGCAATCCGCGAGACTTAACTGCCGATGCTTTCTTCATAGTCCTTCTGCTCTCTTCGTGTCGCTTCGCGAGCGCTGATGATTCGGACCCGGTCCATGGCGCGTTCCGTGAAGCTCACCAACAACATCCGATCGAGGATCGAATACCCCACGATAATCTCGCGTTCCTCGCCATTGGAATGATCCTCGTCTGGAAAGATCGTCGCCCTAGTATCATCGAAGACCGTACACGCTTCATCGAAACTGACTCCATGCTTCCGCAGGTTGCTTTTGGCTTTGCGAGAGTCCCACTCAAACACCAGCGGCATGTGGCCTCGCCGTTCCTACGCTTCCACCTGGAAGAACTGCGCCATGTTGCGGAATTTCTGATAGCGGGTTTCCAGCAGATCCCCGAGCGGCAGCCGCTTGAGTTTAGCCAATTCCTCTTGCAGCGCCCGGTCAAGCAACTCCGCTGCCTGCGCATGGTCGGTATGCGCGCCGCCAGCAGGCTCCGGGATGATGGCATCGATGCAGCCTAGTTCGCTCAAATCTTTCGCCGTGATCTTCATGGCCTCCGCCGCCAGAGCCTTCTTGCTGGTATCGCGCCACATGATCGAGGCGCAGCCCTCCGGCGAAATCACCGAGTACACGGCATTTTCCATCATCAACACGCGGTCGGCCACGGCAATCGCCAGCGCTCCGCCGCTGCCGCCGACGCCAATCACGGTCGCGATGATCGGCACTTCCAGGCGCGCCATTTCGAGCAGGTTGCGGGCGATGGCTTCTCCCTGTCCCCGCTCTTCGGCGTGCAGCCCGGGATAGGCGCCATCGGTATCGACAAACGTTAGAATCGGCCGCTTGAACTTCTCCGCAATCCTCATCACCCGCAGTGCTTTCCGATATCCTTCCGGGTGCGCCATGCCGAAGTTGCGATACACGCGCTGTTTCGCATCGCGCGCCTTCTGCTGGCCGATTACGATGACTTCCTCGCCGTGAAAGCGAGCCATCCCGCAGACAATCGCCGGATCGTCGCGGAAGCCGCGATCCCCGTGAATTTCGCTCCAATCGGTAAAAATGCGCTCGACATAATCGAGCGTGTAGGGACGCTGCGGATGCCGCGCCAGTTCCGTGCGCTCCCATGCGTTCAGGTGCGAAGAAATCTCGCGGCGCAGGCCGTCGACCCGCTCATGCAATTGCTGAACTTGCCGAAGCGTTTCCGCGCTCTGCCCTTCCAGCGTCTGCAGCTTGGTGATCTGCTGCTCGATTTTTTCCAGTTCCTGCTGCGCCTTCAATCCAGAATCCATCTTGATGACGTTCCCATTCTTTCGGGTATGATGTGCTTCCACAATCGAGAGCATGAAGTCCGCGCTGGCGACGGCGGCATTCTCCGCGCCGTGTTTCGCGCCGCTTTCCGCCGCACGATCGGACTTATCCGCACGCTTTATTTTTGCTCGTCTCATCGGCCGCGTCGGTGAGCTGGCATGCTCTTCCTTTGCACGATCAACTGATTTTGCGCACGCTGCCGCGCCCGCACAGCTCTTCCACGCGGCTCAAGAAATTGCGGTCCGGCATCACATTATAGCCTTCCGCTTCCATCACGGCCATGAAATCGCCAGCCCGCTCCACGTCAAACAATACCTGCGCCTCGCCCTTGCGCTCGCTGCAGAGCGCGTGCAGTGCATCGACCGTGCTTTCCGTCGCACTGCCGAGGGGAATCCGTATGCGGAGCGCCTTCGCCAACGTCACCGGAGCTTCGTCGAGCGAAGTGATATCGTTGGCCGTAACCTTGGGATTCGCGCCTTCTTCAATGCGCACGCCCCCCCGAATCAGCACCGGAACCTCGAGCTTTACTTTCTCCGCGAGTTTCCTGTAGGCCTCGGGAAATACCAGCAGCTCCACCTTGCCCGACATATCTTCCAGCGCCGCTTGCGCCCACAGTTCGCCCCTTCTCGACTTTGCGACTCGCAACCCCGAAATCAAACCCGCCGTCGTGATGTTCTCGTCCTTGTTGGTGGATTTCTTCATGGCGGCAATATCTTCGGTGGAGAGCGCATTCAAGTCGGCGAGTTTCTCCTTGTACTTCTCCATCGGATGCCCGGTAATAAAAAATCCGAGGATTTCTTTCTCCGCCTGGAGCCGTGTGTGCTCGTCCCAGTCGGGCGCGTTGGGGAGCGCGTCGTTCGCCGCCTGCGCCGTTTCATCCGCAAACACGCCAAACAGCCCGTGCTGTCCCGACTCCGCGTCGCGCTGCGCCTTCTGCGCCTGTTCGATCGCAGTGTCGAGCGCTTTCATGAGCTGTGCCCGCCGCCCGAAGCAATCCATGGCGCCGCTCTTGATCAGCGACTCCAGTACGCGCTTGTTCAACAGCCGCAGGTCGACTTCTTCGCAGAATTCGTAGAACGACCGGAAATTCCGGCCCAACTTCTTCCGCGCCCCGACGATGGACTCGATCGCATTTCCGCCCACGTTCTTCACCGCGGCCAGCCCAAACCGTATCGCCTGCCCATGCGGGGTAAAGTTCGCATCGCTCACGTTGATATCGGGCGGCTCGACTGCAATCCCCATCTCGCGGCATTCGTTGATGTACTTCACGACATCATCGGTGCTGCCGGTCACCGAAGTCAGCAGCGCCGCCATGAAGTCCAGCGGATGGTGCGTCTTCAAGTACGCAGTGTGATACGCCAGCAGCGCGTACGCCGCCGAGTGCGACTTATTGAAGCCGTAGCCGGCAAACTGCGCCATCAGATCGAAAATCTTTTCGATCTTCCTGGGCGGAAAACCGCGCTGCGTCGCGCCCTGCACAAACCGTTCGCGCTGCTTAGCCATTTCCTCGACGTTCTTCTTGCCCATTGCCCGCCGCAACAGGTCCGCTTCCCCCAAGCTGTAGCCGGCGAGCCGGTTCGCCGCCTGCATCACCTGTTCCTGATACACGATCACGCCCAGCGTCTCATGCAAGATCTCTTTCAGCTCGGGCAATTCGTATTCAATCTTCCGGCGCCCGTGCTTGCGCTCGATGAAATCGTCAATCATGCCACCTTGGATCGGCCCGGGGCGGTAGAGCGCATTCAATGCGGTGAGATCTTCAATCGAATTCGGCTGATAGCGGCGCAGAACGTCGCGCATCCCGTGCGATTCAAACTGAAACACGCCCGAGGTCAATCCCTTATGAAAGACTTTCTCGTACGTCTCCTGGTCTTCGAGCGGGATGTCGTCCAGCTTCAGAATCGTCCCCCTCTGCGCGATCAGTTTCAACGCGTCGTCGAGAATGGTGAGCGTTGTCAGCCCAAGAAAATCCATTTTCAACAGGCCCATCTTTTCGATGGCCTTCATGTCGAACGCAGTGACGATTTCGTCGTTCTTGGTTCTGTGCAGCGGCACCAGTTCAATCAGAGGACGCGGCGAAATCACCACGCCCGCGGCGTGTACGCCGGAATTCCGCACCAAACCTTCCAGCTTCCGCGCCGTATCGAGCAACTGCCGCACCTGCGGATCTTTTTGATACGCCTCCTGCAGCGCCACCGACTCCTTGAGCGCATCGTCCAGCTTGATATTCAGCGTGGTCGGAACCATTTTCGCGATGCGGTCGACATCGCTATAGGGCATATCCATCGCGCGGCCGACGTCCTTGATCGCGGCTTTAGCCGCCATCGTGCCGAACGTAATAATCTGCGCCACATTTTCCCGCCCGTATTTGTGGGTGACGTATTCGATCACTTCGCCGCGCCGGTTCATGCAGAAGTCGATATCGATATCCGGCATGGAAATGCGTTCCGGGTTCAGGAAGCGTTCGAACAGCAGTTCATGCTGCAGGGGATCGATGTCCGTGATCCCGAGCGAATACGCGACCACCGCCCCCGCCGCCGATCCGCGCCCCGGGCCCACCGGAATGCCGCGTTCGCGGGCGTAGCGGATGAAGTCCCAGACGATCAGGAAATAGCCCGAGAACTTCATTTGCTGGATGATGGCGATCTCGCGCGCCAATCGCTGCTCGTAATCCGCAAGGGAATGTTTGAGCCGGCCGTTAGCCGCCGCCGTGCGCAGACTCTCCATGCGCCGCGCGAATCCTTGCCGCGTGATGTGCTCGAAATAACTATCGGGAGTAAATCCGTCGGGAACGTCAAAGCGCGGAAATGGGCTGGGAACCTTCTCCAGTCGAAAATTGCAGCGCTCGGCAATCTCGAGCGTGCGCGAAAGCACCTCAGGCGAGTCTTTGAACACGCGCAACATCTCGTCGCCGTTCTTGACGTAGAACTGCGTGCCCTCGAACTTCATCCGGTTGGTTTCCTGAATGGACTTCCCCGTCTGAATGCACAGCATCACGTCCTGGGCGTGCGCGTCGTCTTCACAGAGGTAGTGGCTGTCGTTGGTCGCGACCAGGGGCAGCCCGAGATCCTTCTCCAACTGGAACAACCCCGAATGGATGCGGTGCTCCATCTCCAAGCCCTGGTCCTGAATCTCGAGGAAGAAGTTCTCTTTGCCAAAGAGATCACGGTAGAATCCGGCCGCGGACCGCGCCGCCTCGTACTTCCCTTCCGTTAGGCGCTCGGCGACTTCGCCTTTCAGACATCCGGATAGCCCGATCAGCCCCTTTGAATGCTCCGCCAGAAATTTCTTGCTCACGCGTGGCTTGTAGTAAAAGCCGCGCAGCGAGGCTTCCGAGGTGATCTTCACCAGGTTGCGGTAGCCTTCTTCGTTTTCCGCCAGCACCAGCAGATGGTTATAAGTGTCACCGTCGGGGGGAGTGCGCGTGATGACGTGGTCGTCTTTCTTGCAGATGTAGAGTTCGCATCCAACAATCGGTTTGACCCCGGCCTTGTGCGCCGCATTTACGAAATGCACCGCGCCAAAAATATTGCCGTGGTCGGTCATGGCGACCGCGGGCATGCCAAGTTTCTGAACCCGATCAACGAGTTTCTCAACGTCGCAAGCGCCGTCGAGCAGAGAGTAATCGCTATGCAGATGCAGATGGACGAATTGGTTTTGGCTCATGAAATGGCTTTTGGCTTTTGGGTCTTAGCGGATCGGATTCATTCTAACGGCTGGAAAAATTCGCGCAATGACAGAAACTGGTGCAATTTTGCGAGACGAAGCGCTATCTCGGCACCTGAAAATCCACGCCGCGATCGTCATTCATCTTGACCGTGGCAGGAAGATCGAGCTGGGCGAGTGGAATCTTCTTCGCGGCATTCTGGTTAAGCACCCAGAGCGTTCCACCGGCAATCGCGTAATTCCGCACTTCTTCTACATGCTTGTCTTGGAAAACCAGTGCCGTCGCGGGCTCCATCTCCTTCGGCCGATTGCGCGCTTCGACATCTGCTTGCAGCCGGTCGATCTTTCCGCTCAGCGCCTGAACGTCGCTCCGCAATCCGCTGCCCTCAGGAGGTGGAGCGGGGTAAGAGGGATCCTGATACGAGGCATACGAATCCTGATCTTCGTTTTCCGTGTCATAGAAAAACGGATCCTCGTAGCCGTAATAGCCGTAGGGATAATAGGACGCGTAAGGGTAATAAGGGTAAAAACCCGGTCGTCCGTAAAAGCCGCGATGATGGTGGTCGGGGTTTCCAGTTCGAAAATGAACGCCGGCTCCGCGGCCAAGACTGCCGCCGTGAAACGCGCCCGAGGCGTGTACGGCAGAGGAGCGTCCGGAAAAACCGCCATGCGAGGCGAAGTGAGTGCCGCCGCCCCCGCCGATGTGCCCGCCACCGCCGCCACCGCGATGCTGTGCCCACACCGGCAGCGTGAGCAGAATCAGGCTAAACGTCGCTATGGACAACCAGCGCCGCATACCACAATTATAGCGCAGTTTTGACACCGCCTCATTTGCCCTTTTTCTTGCCCTTGGCGGGGGTACTCACCTTCCTTTTCGCAGCCGGCTTCGAAGGCTTGGCAGGTTTGTTCGGTTTCTTGGCGACAACCGCCTTGGCTGGCTTGCTCGCCTTGGCAGCCGCAGCGGGTTTCGCTGGCAAGGGCTTTGCCGCAGCCACGGGCTTCACCGGAACCGGCGCGGCCGCAGCCGACGCCGCTTTCCCCTTCCCCCCAGCGCCCGGCTTGCTGCCCGTCGCCGTAGGAGCCGCAGCCGCAGCCGCAGCCTTGGCTCCTCGGCCGCGCTTTGTCGGTGGCGGTGGCGGTGGCGGAGGTGGCGGCGCCAGCGGTTTGAGGTATTTCAGAGTCTCGGTCCGCGAACGCAGCTTGCCATCCAGCAACAGCATGAACACGTCGTTCGCGATCTTCGGATACTCCGGCATCTGCGGCGTAATTCGCAGCTCCGTCATTTCGGGCAGTGGAATCTTCTGCTGCACTTGCCTCCATTTCGTAAAGAAATTCTTGATCTTCTGCGCCACCGCCTGCTGCCGCGCCGTGATCGCAAGAAACAAAATCATCTCCGGACGCGCCGACGACAGCAGTTGCCACGTCCGCGATGGCGTGGCCGCCTCTTTACCCAACAAGCGCTTAGCCAGGCTGTGGGCATTCGAATCCAGATCCTTCCACGACTCGACCAGATCCTTGCGCGGAATCGCCCGGCGCAAATCCGAAATATCACTGTCCCCCAGCCGCTCGGTAAGGAAATGCAGCACCGCCGGGGCAACTTCCGGCGTATATCCGAGCTCGTTCATTTGCTGACGCGTCTTCATCAGCGCGCCCAATCCGGCCGTGTCCACCTTGGCCGTGCTCCAGCGCGGATTCAGCACTTTCAGCCATCCCTCTTTTTCGTACGCCTTCAAAACGCCGTGCGGATCGTCCTCGTACGCCAACTGCTCGATCTCGTATCCGATGCTCGCATTCCGGATGTACTCGATGTAGCCGTTTTCTTTCCCCGATTCGTAACGCGCCTGCGTCCGCTCTTCCAGCGGCCAGTGGAACCGCGCAGCAAAGCGCGTGGCCCGGATCATCCGCGACGGTTCCTCAAGAAACGCGTAGTTATGCAGTACGCGGATCACTTTGGATTCGATGTCGGCGGAGCCGTTGAAGGGATCCATCAACAACCCGCGCGATCCTTCGTTCATCGACAGGGCCATCGCGTTCACGGTGAAATCGCGGCGGCGAAGGTCTTCAATGATCGTCGCCGGAGCTATCTGCGGCGCCTTGCCGGGCTTGTCGTAGCGCTCCGAGCGCGCCATCGCAATCTCGGCGCGCACGCCGCCGGGCAGCGTCAGCAGCAAGGCCCGCGTTTCGTCGTCGGCGTCACCCACCACCGCGCCCGCCCGCTCCAGATCTTTTTGCAGTTTGAGCGCGTTGCCCTGGACCGTGAAATCCAGATCGCGAATGGGGAATCCGGTAATGATGTCGCGGATGGCGCCACCGGTCAGATAGAGATTCATCCCCGCCGCCTTGGCGGCGTCTAGGACCAGTGCGACTGCCTTTTGTTGGTCCGGCGAGAGCCGGGTTTCCAGTGTGTATATGTAATCGGCCATGCCTTCCTAGTCGCCGTGCGGTGGCCCTTCGTTGGGCTCAACCGGGGCGTTATTCACAAGATTTCCACAGGGAAGCCGCCGCGAACCGCCGCGCGGCCCGGCGGCGGAATCTAAATCCCTCTAGACATTAGACTTATACCGCATCACCGCAATTCAGTAAACAACAGAAAATAACACAACGTTTACCGTTTGGCTACTGCGAAGGCACAAACTGGGCGAATTCATCCGGAAAGTGCGAGAATCCCATCTGGAGGTGTGGCGCGGACACTCTTGTCCGCGAGAACTTAGCCCCCAGCGCCAAGCTGCGGGCGCGATCACCCTGTCGTTACGAACTGCGTTACGAACTGGAGAGCGTCCCAACCGCCATGCCCTCGACCCACAAGAAAGTAATCGTGCGGAAACACGACCGCGACTCGGTCAGTGGCTTCGTCGCTCCCGCCAACTTTGTGGTGCAGGGCAAGCTGGAACTGCTCAACACGTCCGGCAATGTAGTCGCCATCGATCTGCGCGACATCAAGGCCGTTTATTTTGTCCGTGAGTTTTCCGACGCCGATGTGATGCTCCGCAAGACCTTCACCACCCGTCCAAGAACGGAAGGCCTCTGGGTGCGCCTGAAGTTCAAAGACAGCGAAGTAATCGAAGGCATCCTGCCCAACGACCTAACCCAAAATCCCGCCGAAGGATTCCTGATGAACCCTCCCGACCTGCGCTCGAACACGCAACGAGTCTTCGTGCCCAGAGAAGCCTTGACGTCGGTGACGGTGCTAGCAGTAATAGGAGCCGCCAACCGCCGCCGCAAAGGCGGCCAGCCGGATACAAGGCAAGTCACGCTGTTCGAGCAGTAGAAAATCAGGTGTCAGGTGTCAGGTCTTAGGTCTCAGGAAAAGCCCCTCGGATTCACTGTGACATGGGTTGATCTTGTTTTTCCTAAGACCTGACACCTAAGACCTGAGACCTGCAACTGAGACCTGCTCGATTACAATTCTCCCGGACCCATTCTATGAAACTCGCCGACATTGCCACCGCGCTCAACGCCCGCCTGGACAACGCTTCTCCCGACACCGAAATCACCGCCGTAGCCGGAATCGAACAAGCCGGTCCGGGCCAGCTGACCTTCGTGTCCAATCCCAAGTACAACGCCGCAGGCAAGACCACCTCAGCTTCCGCAGTCATAGTCGCCGAAAACTTTCCCGCGATCTCCACGGGAATGCTGCGCAGCAAGAATCCCTATCTAGCCTGGGCAAAGGCGATAGAACTTTTCTACCAGCCGCCAAGCTACGCCCCCGGAATCCATCCCACCGCGGTAGTTCATCCCCAAGCGAAGCTAGGCAAGAACGCGCACATCGGCCCCTACGTGGTGATCGACGAAGACGTCAAGATCGGAGACAACGCCGTCCTGCTGGCCCACGTAGTCATCTATCGCGGAGTCACCATAGGCAACAATTTCTTCGCGCACGCCCACGCCGTAGTCCGGGAATTCTGCCGACTGGGCGACAACGTCCTGCTGCAGAATGGCGCCAAGGTAGGCATCGACGGCTTCGGCTTCGCCAAGGACGACGACGGCCACTGGCACAAAATTATCCAGTCCGGCAACGTGGTCATCGAAAGCGACGTCGAGATCCAGGCCAACACCTGCATCGACCGCGCCAGCGTAGGCGAGACCCGCATCGGACGCGGCACGAAAATCGACAACCTGGTTCAGGTAGGCCATAGCTGCACCGTAGGCCACGACACGCTGCTCATCTCGCAGGTAGGCTTGGCCGGAACCACGGATGTCGGCAACAACGTAATTCTCGCCGGACAAGTCGGCGTCTCCGGCCACGTCAAAATCGGCGACGGAGCCATCGCCATCGCCCAAAGCGGCATCCCGCACGACGTTCCCGCCGGAGCCATGGTCAGCGGCGCTCCCGCCATCGATCACCGCTTGTGGTTGAAGTGCTGCGCCGCCTACGCCAAGCTGCCGGAAATTGCCAAGGCAGTAAGAAAGTTGTCGGAGCGCGAGTAACCACAAAACACTTTGTCATCCTGAGCGAAGCGAAGGACCTGCTGTTGGCCTGCTCAACCGCACTCCGCACAAACTTGGCGGAAACTCCGCGACGATCGAGCTGGTCGTCAACTAGCCGGAAACCTTCGTGTGGCGCGGGCGCCCTCGCCCGCGGCCGTTGATTTTGGGTGTGCGGTGACTGAGTTCCGCCCCGTCTGCGCCACTACTACCCCTACCCCCCCTTTTTTTCGGTCTTTTGGAATCAAAGACTTAGGGGGTGGTTCCCGCCAGGTCTTTGGGTTTAAAGGGCTTGCGGGTAAAGTCTTTAAGAACCAACGAGTTATCTTGTCAAAGAGCGCTGAAAATTGGTTTGGGGCAGCTTCGAGGGCCGTCTTGGTTGACGGGCTCGAAACCGCCCCAATCAGATCTCTATCGTCACGCGCTACGGGTCTTATGTCAATGGATTTCGAACAATTACGATTGCAACGTCTGGAGCGAGCAAAAGCGCGTGGAGAAGCTGCGCTACATTCACCGCAACCCAGTCAAGCGTGGATTGGTGGAGCGTCCGGAGGATTGGTTTGTGTAGAGCGGACACTCCTGTCCGCTGCCTCTGACTCGTGCCCGGAGAAGAGGGAGCAGTCGAGATCGAATCGCACTGGACCGCAACCCGACGCGAAAAGTGGGGAATCCTTCCAACCGTCCGGCTGCGCGGGCCAGGCTAAAGGCCCCGCCCTTCGCTTCGCGATAGGACGGGCCACCCGCCCGGAGAAGAGGGAGTAGTCGAGATCGAATCGCACTGGACCGCAACCCGACGCGAAAAGTGGTGGAATCTTTCCCACCGTCCAGCTGCGCGGGCCAGGCCTAGAAGCCCCGCCCTTCGCTTCGCGATAGGACGGGCCACCCGCCACGGGCTGCCTAGGGGGCGAATCAGGTAAGCCCATCGGGAGGTGAGGACCCGGAGATTCAGCGTATCAAGTGAGCGAAACGGCTGAGGACCCTGTCGATCAGTCCCATGATGATTTTCGCATACCACATGCACAGAAGCACGAAAGCGGTCACCAACAGTTTCTTCATCCCCATTGCTCCCCCCGGGGCAAATACTTGGTGCTGCGCATTGGAATCTCGTTCCGGCGCTCGGGGACGAATTCCAGATTGCATTTCGGCACGTCTTGGGCCGGGTCGTCTGGGCCAAGTCGAGGGGAGGGGGATCAGCTTAGCACCAACCGCCGCAGGTCGACCACCTGTAGCTACTATTATCCACCGTTTAGGGGATTTCTCCTATTTGCTGGTTAGGGCGTGTTTCAAAAATAGGTGCTTTGAAAAGGCCCGGCTTCAGCCTGATTAGATAACCGTGTCGGCTCCCAAGCCGCCGAGTAAACTTGGTGCGCTCAAGCAACCAGGGCTCGGAGGAAAGGAGCCGAGCACATGAAGATTGTAGGTTGTGATTTACATACGCGCTACCAGCAGATCGCGATGCTGGACCAAGAGACCGGCGAACTGATCGAGCACCGGTTAGAGCACCAGAGCGGAGAGGCGCGAGCATTTTATGCAGCGCTGTCGGGTCCGGTGCGAGTGGGGATCGAGGCCACCGGGCACACGCGCTGGTTCGAGCGCATGCTGGCCGAGTTGGGACACGAACTCTGGATCGGGGATGCGGCACAGATCCGGGCCTCGGTGGTGCGTAAGCAGAAGACGGATGCGCGCGACGCGGCCCACTTGCTGGAGTTGCTGCTGAGCGAGCGCTTTCCGCGCATCTGGCGGCCGACGATGGCGGAGCGCGATCTGCGGCAGTTAGTGTGGCATCGGCAGAAATTGTGACTGCGACGCAGGGAATGTTACACCGCCAATGTTCAGCCGTCACAGCGCAATCACCGCCGACGAGCCTAATCTCCTTCATGCCGTGGGGACTGAAGCGCTATCAGCAGACCCGCCAGCTTCATTTTGTAACTTTCAGCTGCTATCATCGCAAACCGCTCCTCGCCGATCCGCAGGCGCGCGATCTATTTGTGCAGACGCTTGAAACCGTGCGGCGCTGGTATGGCTTCTGGCTGATCGGATACGTGGTCATGCCCGAGCATGTGCATCTGTTATTAAGCGAACCGGAGCGTAAAAACCTCGCGCTCGTATTGCAAATGCTGAAACAAATGGTCTGCCGGAATCTGCGGCCCGCGTCCGCGAAGAGCCCTTTCTGGCAAGCACGCTATTACGATTTCAACGTCTGGAGCGAGCAAAAGCGCGTGGAGAAGCTGCGCTACATTCGCCGCAACCCGGTGAAGCGTGGATTGGTGGAGCGTCCGGAGGATTGGTTATGGAGCAGCTTCCATCACTACTTGACCGGAGAAGAGGGAGTAGTCGAGATCGAATCGCACTGGACCGCAAGCCGACGCGAAACGCAGGGAATCTTTCCTACCGTCCGGCGGCGCGAAGCAGGCTAAGAGCCCCGCCCTTCGCTTCGCGATAGGACGGGCCACCCCCGTTGACTCGACTCGCAGCTGAGTCTACGATTTTAGTAAGGCGGGAAGGGGCATTCTCCCGTGGTTAGCCGACCATGGTCCGAGATTCGCTCGCCCACCCGAGACCGTGGAATGAAACTGAAAAGCTTTCTCACCGCCGTGATGAGTCTTCTAAGTATTCTTGTATTTGGGCTTGGAGGGGCACGGAGAAATGTGTTCTGGTTGTGGATAGGATTTATCTGTTGCCTGGTCTCGGGAGTCTTTGTTCAGTTGTTTATCAACCGCATAAAGAATGAGGGTGCATCCGGCCGCAGGTAACAAAGCACTCCCCATTAGGGATAGTTGCTGAAACCAGGCGTGGCTGTTGAAAAACTCTTTTCACAGGATTTCACGAACGAAATTCGTTCGCAAGTTATTGAATCTTCGTTCGCCGTAGGCGCGGAAATTCGCTGAAATTACTGGTTTGGTTCCTTTTTCAACAGCCACAGGCGATTTCACTCAGAACCCGGATTCTGAGTGTAATCGGGATGTTACGCCAGTTGAAAATGCTGGGAGCAAATCGGTTCGCCCGTCACTTCACAAGGTTCTGCCGCACAGTCACCCACAGCGGAGTATGATCGGGGCCTATGGCGATGCCGGTTGCTCTCCCCACTGCGAAGCGCAAACGCGGGAACCCCAATTGGGGGCGTCCCATTGCGCCGTCGCTCGCTCTGCCTACTGAATTTGAAATGCGGGTCAGACAGCTGCAACTCACCACAGAGACGTATACCTGCTCGCGTGACCTCCGCGGCTGGTGTGAGCAAAACAGGAATCGGCTCTATGTTCCAGAATGGTTACTTGAAGAGTGGGGCATCACCGTAGATCTAAACTTCGGCGCCATTGCGCGACCCAACCACGCAAACAATTCGTGACCTAGTCCACGATTGAACCTGACCGACCCGAGGTCTAGAATTCATCTAAGGACTGTTCCGTTGGGAGGTGGTCTATGCCCGACTACGAGTTCTACTGCCACGCCTGCAAGAAAACATTCTCAAAGGTGCTGACGCTGGCCGAATACGAGGAAGGCGAAGTCCTCTGTCCGCATTGCAGCAGCGATAACGTAGAACAGAGTTGGTCTGTGTTCTACCCCATCACTTCCAAGAAGAGCGCCTGAGAACCAGGTCCCCAGCATTGCACCAAAAGTGGGCATTGACACTGGCCCCACTGGGGCCTAGCTTCGAGATGTCTCCATTGGCCACAGCCAAAACTCAGCCGCACCCAGCGGCCCAGCAACGACCCTGACCCACGAGGACATTCGGCAGTTGAATTCATAAGACCGAAAGTCCGTCTCCTGATGACGGTTTCGGCCCGAATATATGGTGGTCAAGCAGTTGGTTGCAAGACCGACTCCACCCCAGGGACCCACCACGCAGCCGGTCAGCTTCGACCGGTAGCCTCGAGCGTTTTCAGAACAAGCGCAGAAGGAGTGTTCCTATGTTTACACGCACTGTCGACGTAACCACCAAGCCGGGAAAGGCAAGAGACCTCGCTACCCTTATCAACGAAAAAGTACTGCCGATTCTGAAAAAACAGACCGGATTCGCGGATGAGACCCTTTTGGTATCGGATAAGGAACCGGATCGCGTCCTGGCGATCAGTTTCTGGAATACCAAAGAAGATGCTGAGCGCTACCATCGGGAACAGTACCCTGTCATCCAACAGATGATACGGCCCCTGCTCGACGCAGAGCCCGTGGTTCGGACCTTCAACGTCGATAGCTCAATCACGCACAAGATTGTTGCGGAGAAGGCCGCCTAAGAGGTCCTTTTCCCAATCCTAAGGTTTCGGGCACCATCGAAGAGGGCGGCGGCAACGCCGCCCTTTCTCGTCGAGCCAGCTGGGTTGCTGACGTCTACCCTTTTTCATCACAAAAATCCTGTGTGCACCATCACAGACTTCTAACTGCCCGTCGGTGACAATGGTATCGACCTGTGTGCCAGGGTCGAGGTGCGCCCGTCTCCCAGGAGACGGACCTCGAAGCTGCCCCAGCTCCATCAGTCGGCGCTCTTTGACAACAGAAGTTGAGGCGTTTAGCGGGCGTGAGCCCGCTGCCGAAATCCTGAGCGAAGCGAAGGATCTTGGAGTTTGTGGCAACGACCGGGCATCAGCCCGCCGCCGAAGCCCTGAGCAAGAGAAAATGCGGTTTAAGTCCTTATTCTTTAGGAGTTTCCATATAAGTCCTTATTTTTGAGGATTTTGCGGAAATGTATCGCTAACCCTATGATTCTAATAGATCGACAAAGGGGGGGTAGGGGGTTCCCCGGCAACCAGCCCGCCTGCCACTCTTGCAACTCCGCCTGAGGGTGGCCCGCCCTGTGAGGGGCCTAGAAATTTCTTCCCAGAAACTCCTTCAGTTCGTCGAAGCGAAAACTGGCATCTCCGATCTCGACCTCCAGCAGCAATTGCGCCGTGGCCAACTGGTTGCGGAAGTCGAGGGCAGCGGAGGTTTCGGCGTCGCGCACCAACTGAAGACTGCTTTCGATTTGTTTCTGTTCCTCTTGCAGGGCTTGGAGGCGGGTCTCCTGGACGGAAATGCCGTCCGCAAGCTGCTGCTTAAGGATGTCGGCGTTGCGGCTGACATCGCCTTCTTGAACTTTCTTCCACTCGTCGTAGGCGTCGGCGGCTTGGTCGAGATGTTTGTTGATGGCTCGGCTGGCGAGGTTGTAGCTTACCGACACCTCGCCGTAAGCTCCTTTGGTATCAATCAACGGATCGATCTGCTGGTGCGCGCCCACCGAAAGCGCCACGTCCCAGTTATTCTGGCGGTTTAGTTTGTCCAAAGCCTTTTGCTCGTAAACTTCCCTGCTCTGCTTCTCGGCGACCAGTTCCCGCAGTGGCCGGTCACTCAAGGGCGGCGTATAGAGGGCGACAACTTTCGACTGCGTATCGGCTCGATCCGCGTCGAGCTTGATTCTGGTGGTTTGTAAGGCGAAGGCCGTGGGCCGGGTCGCGTTCTGCGCCTCCAGCATCTTGTTGGTCGTGGCCAGGAGCGCGTCCAGACTTTCCCTTGCGTGTTGGATCAGCCCTAATCTGTGTTGCAGGGCGCGCTTCTCGAGGCTCGGCAGCGCATATTGGATATCCTGCTGCGCCGAAGAGGTCGCGCTGTAAAGTTCGCAGTTCTTGCGCGCCGCATCCATCGTCAGCCCAGCCTTCCTCATATTGGAAAGGCTGCCGGAGACTCCCCACACCAACTGCATGGGCAAGCCGGTGTTGGGCTGGGTCACGCCGCCGACCGCATTCGGCGTGAGCAGCAGGTCGCGCTGCGCCGCGGCTTGCTCGGTTACGTATCGGCAATAGGCCTGTTGGTCCTTGGGATTCTCGTCGGCCGCGAAAGCAACCGAGAGCATCAGCATCACTACGGCGAAGCCGGTGCCGAATTTTGCTGGGAAGGTTTTGGTCTCTAATTTAATCGAGAGCATCTTGCGTCTCCTCAGAATCAAAATGAAGATCAGAGATTGAAGATCAGAAGAAAAGCGGTTTGCGGTTCAGGAACACGGTTTTCGATTTTGCGGACTCGGTGTGGTCGAGTTGCATCTGGATTAGAAACCCGCGGATGTCCGTCTTGAAGATCGGATGGATGGCATGTTCTTCGCCGGCAAAAATCTGCTTTACCGTGCCCACCTTCCTGCACGCTACCATGTTCAGGTAACAGTCGTAGACGGCGGTGCCGATGGAGATATTGCTCTGGTTGTCATAGGGCACGAAAGCGAAGTACACGACGTTGCCTCCGTCCACGCTGAGGTAATAGGGTGTCGACTTGGCCGTGGCTAGCGCCTGTCTCAGCATATTGATCTGTTTCGTCTCTTCGTAGATCTGCTTCTGCGCCACGCCGATTGCAATGTCAAGCTGCGCCACTTCCGAGATCAGTTCGGCCTGCTTGTCGAGCACGTCCAGCGACTTGGTATCGGTCGTCGTCTTCTCCAGAATGCTGTCGGTAAGCAGGATTTCGCCGATCTTGCTGTCGGTATAAGTGCTCTGGGCCTGATTGAGCGCGGCGCGCTGGGTCGCTGCATCTCCCTTGGTGATCAGGCCGGCGGCCAGATCTTTGTCGATGGTGGCTTCCACTTCTTTGATTTGCGCCATGACGGTTTGCGTTTTCAGGTTGTCGGCCTGCTTCTGCTTGTCGAGTTCCAGCAGTTGCGGGCCGGTGGCCCGGTTGTGCTGTTTTTCCCGGACAATGGCGGCCTGAAGTTCGGGCGCGAGCGCCAGCAGTGCGGCCCGGTGCTTGGTCACTTCAGCAACGCCATCCTGCAGCCGCTTCATGTCCACGTTCAAATCTTCGAGCGTCTGCCGCGTGGTCACCAGCTTCTGGGTGAAATCGAGACTCTTGTCATCAGCCGGAGAAAGAATCACCGGCGCGGCCCAGGATGTGTTCAGGGCATAAAAGCCCATGACAAAGCCGTACGCCAGCACTCCCAAGAGCACCGCATAGAGCGTTATGATGGCAAAGATCCGATAAACCGTGACCACAGACTTATAGACCATCGGCTGGATGCGCGGAGCTTTTGCCTCAGCCGGCACTTTCTTGACTTCTTCCATCTTGACGTCCGTCGTCGCCATCCGTGCTCTCCCGTTCCGGTTCCTGTATTTTCGCTCGCGTGCCCCAGTCCCTAGAGTCCAGCGTACACAGCGCCAGCGTAGTAATGAATAAACTGCTGACCACCGACCAAGCTAAATAGGCGCCGAAGGCAAGCGGGTTGTTGACCGCTTCCCGGGCGCTGTATCGTCGAATCACCAAAGCGAGAATCGCCGCAATCGCGAGATATCCGATCAGCGGCGCCGGACCGGCCAACTCCATCGGATTCCCAGAAATCACGGTGAGCGCCACCAGCAGCCCAAGGATCGCCCCCAGTGGCGTCAGCACCAGCGTCAGCACTGTATTCGGGTGCAGGGTCCAGACGTGCTGCGGCAGCGTCCTCAACGTGTAGAAAAGATCGCGCACGATGCTGCGCTTCCAGCGCAGCTGCTGCTTGAACAGCTCCGGCAACGTAGAGGGCACCGTGGTCCAGCACACGGCGTCGTTGTTGATATAGGTTCCGTAGCCGCGCAGCAGCGTCTGATGAGTAAGAAACCGGTCCTCGCCCTGGTTCACCGGAATGCCGAACCAGTGGCGGCTGCGAATCTTGGGTTCGATCTCCAGCAGCAACTCGCGCCGGATGGCAAACAGGCAACCGCTGATGCAGCCCACGCTCCGCGTCCAGTTTTCCGGAACCTTGTAGACCTGGAACGCGGCGTAGTAAATAAATGTCTGGATCGCGGTAATCGCGTTTTCGTTAGGATTTCGAACTCCAATTCGGCCGCCCACCGACCCGATCTTAGGCTCCGAGAAACAAGCCGCCAGCTCCCGGATCGCCTCGGTGTGAAAAATACAATCGGAGTCGATGGAAATGATCAGCTCTGCCGTGGAGTGCTGCAAAGCGTTACAAACGCTGCGCGCCTTCCCGCTGTTAACCGTGTTCCGTCCGACCCTGACGCGGATGTTCGAAAAATCACGCTGCGCCTCGAGCATCCACTCGTAGCTGTCGTCTACCGAGCAGTCGTCTTGCGCGATCACTTCAAACCGGTCGTTGGGATAATTGCTCCGACTGATGCTTTCGATGGTCTCGTAGACGGTCTTGCCCTCGTTGAAACAAGGCATCAGCACACTAACCGTGGGCTGGTAAGTGTAATCTTTTTTGACCGTGGCTCCGGGAACCGACCACTTCAGGATCAGTGCAAACGTGTATTTGAGAAGCGAGATCAGCAGGCAGAGAATCAGAATCAGCCAGACGAGAACCGGAGCCATGGATGCCTTGCGTGCGCCACCGTAACTGCCGCGAGAATATCATAATTCCGGTAAAAGGCCGCCCGACGACCCGAGGGACCGGCGGCGTCCCGGCGGGAATCACAATCTCTTTCGAAGAAATTCCACCACGACATACCCGATGAGCGCGGCGATCACAGCAATGGCAAAATTGACTTGGCTGAAGATATCGTGGATCGCCCAGGTCAAGCCCTTTCCGCGCCCCATACCCGAGCGCGTAAATTCCCCCATCAAGAGATTCGAATAGAAGAGGAAGATGATAAAACCGATTTCGGTTAGGGCTCTCCAAACATTTTTCTTCATGTCTACTCTCGTATCTCCGCCGGAAGCCCGCTATTGATCGCGGCTCGCACTTTGGCCATCAGGCACTCGCGTTCTCCGAAATCGGCGGGCTCGATGGGATCGTGAAACTCGACGGTCACCATCCCCGGACGAATCGCAAAGCGCGCTTTCGGCATGCAGTCTTCCGTCCCGGAAATCGTGATGGGCACGACCGGAACTTTGCACTCCTCGGCGAGATAGAACGGGCCTTTTTTGAACGGCAGCAGCTTGCCATCGAACGAACGGTGGCCTTCCACGTAGATGGTCATGTTAATTCCCTGCTGAATGACTCGGAGCGCGTCGCGCACCGCCGCGATGCCGGCATCGCGATTGCCGCGGTCGACGGGCACGAGCGATCCGAGCGACATGATGTGGCCGAGAATTGGCACCTTGAACAGTTCTTTCTTCACCATCACCGAAGTGCGGCGCGGGATCAACGGCAGGGTGAGCGGCGGATCGAGATTGGAGATGTGATTCGACATGAAGACGTAGGTGCGCGCCGGATCGATTTTTTCGAGGCCGAGCGTCCGCACCTTCACGCCCGCGATGCGCACGCCGGTGAATGCCGCCCACATGCAGGTGTTGTACAAAAACCGGATGTCTTTGGTGAGATACGTCCAGGGAATCGCGACGAGCGCCGCGAACGGCAGCGCCGCGGCCCAAAACAGCAGCATGAGAATGGTGCGAAACACCTAGGTCTTCACCCCGACGTCTGCGCCCCGAGCTCTTTCACCCTAAGCGCTTTCACCCCGAGCTCGCGCAATCGTTGGGGTAGCTTCTCATAGATGCCGCCGAATCCGCCATTGGAGAGAATGGCAACCACGTCTCGTTCACGCAGTTCGGGCGCGATCGCGTTCACGATGGCATCGGCATCAGCGAGGATGCGCGCTTGCTTGCCGCGCTTCTGGATCTCGCCGATCACGCGATTCAGATCGAGCCGTTCCGCCTCGGGAATCGCTTCGGACTTGAAGATGGCCGCTACCACTACCTCATCGGCTAGCGCCAGGCTGTGGGCTAGCGCATCCTGCAGCACGTTGCGGCGCATTGTGTTCGAGCGCGGCTCGAGCACCACCCACAGACGCGATTGCGGATAGCGCGCCCGCAACGCCCGAATCGTCTGCTCGATCGCCGTCGGATGATGCGCAAAGTCGTCAATGATCGTGATTCCATTGACCTCGGCCTTCACCTCAAGCCTGCGCTTCACGCTGCGAAACGTTTCCAGAGCTTTCGCTATCGCATCTTTCGAAACTCCATAATTCGCTGCCAGGGCCGCTGCGGCCGTCGCATTCCAGACGTTGTATTCTCCGCCGAGTGGGAAGTTGAAATCCGCCCAAGGCTTTCCATCGCGCAACACCGACCAGGACGTTCGTTCCTCGCCCAGCTTCAGACTTGCGATTCTCCAGCCCGCGCGATTGCCCTTCGGATCCAAAACCCCGTAACGCTCAACCGGGCAGAATGCTTTCTGCAGACAGCGGTCAATGCTCTCACTCCGGCTCCTGCTATGGCTCTCGCCAGAATCGAAGGCGACAATGCGTCCGCGTCGTGGAACCAGATTCACCAGACGCTTGAAGGCCGTCTCTACCGCTTCCAGATCCTTGTAGATATCCGCGTGGTCGAATTCGACCGAGGTGAGGATCACGGAATCTGGGAAGTAGTGCATGAACTTCGGACCCTTATCGAAGAAGGCCGTGTCGTATTCGTCGCCTTCCAGGATAAAGTGCTTGCCTTCGCCCAGGCCAAAACTGCGGCCGAAGTTCTCTGGAATGCCGCCGATCAGGAATGAAGGCTGAAGGCCAGCAGTCTCGAAGATCCAGGCCAGCATCGACGTCGTCGTGGTTTTGCCGTGGGTTCCGGCTACCACCAGAACGTCTTTCCCTACCAGGAATTCATCATGCAGAATCTGGGGCAGCGAGCAGAACGGAATGCGCTCATCGAGCACGCGCTCCAGTTCCACGTTGCCGCGAGAAAGCGCGTTGCCCACGACCACGAGATCGGGACTGGGATCGAGGTTGGCTTCGGCAAACGGCTGCGCTACCGGGATGCCCAGCGATTCGAGAAACGTCGACATCGGAGGATAGGCCGCCGCATCCGAACCGGTGACGCGAAAGCCGCGCTCTTGCAGCATGCCGGCGAGGGAGGCCATCGCCGTCCCGCAGATGCCGATCAGGTGAATGTGTTTATTTTGGGACATTCGATCTTTTGGAATTGCAGATTGCAGAAGTCAGATTGCAGAAGTGAGATCTTCCTTTTGCCGTTTGACTTCTTGCTTCTGACTTCTCATTTCACCGTCGCCGTTTACAGAAACCGCACTATAACTAGTCTCATAAATGGTTCTGGGGGCAGGCTGTCAGGCCCTCAGGGGCTAAAGCCCGCATTTTGATTGGGCCTGAACGGCACGGCTGAAGTCGTGCCCTTCCCAAAACCCGGAAACGCTGATGTTTTTCCGCAGCCTGTGAAGCCGTGCCCGACCCAAAACCATTCATTAGATCAGTTCTACTACCAGGTTCAAAAGCGGCGGACAGGAGCGTCCGCCCTACACCGTGGCTGCTTCCAGAATCCGCAGTTCTACTGCGTCATCCACGGTCAGTCGCGCTCGCACTCCAATCGGCAGCGTGATATTCGCGCGCGAGACATGTCCCGAGCGCAACCCGAACGCGACCGGAATCCGCAAGTCTTCGACAATCCGCAGAATCACATCCTCCAGCGTGTAATCCTGATCCGGACCCTGCCGGCAGTCCAGCATCTCGCCGAAGATCATGCCGCGCACATCTTTTAGTTTTCCGGCCAATTTCAGCTGCATCAGCATCCGGTCGATCTGGTAAGGCTTGGTGGCAACGTCTTCGATAAAGAGGATCGTGCCCGCGGTGCGAATCTCGTGTTGCGTGCCCAGCGACGCCACCAACATCGACAGGCACCCGCCGTAGAGGATTCCTTCCGCCTGCCCCGGCGCTAGCGGCCTCGCTCCCGAGCCTTCCGCGATGCTCCACTCCGCCGCTCCGCCCACTGCGTTCTGCCACGACTCCAGATCCAAGCCGTCGGCAACGGCGAAATCCTTGGCCACCATCGGGCCGTGGAAGGTCACGAAATTCGCCGAATCGGCCATGCAGCACACCAGCGTCGTGATATCGCTGTAGCCCACCAGAATCTTGGGATGGAAAACAATCTTTTTCGGATCCAGCGTCAACGGCAGGTAGTTCGATCCGTACCCTCCTCGGGCGCAAACGATCGCGCGGATATCGTCGCGCGCGAACATGTCTTCCAGTTCCCTCGCGCGGCGCTCGACCGACCCGGCAAAATACAGATCGCGGTCGAGAATCGACTCGAAATAAAACGGCTCATAGCCGGCGCGACGAAGACCGTTGCAACCTGCCTCCAGCATTTCGGGATTAACGTTCGAAGCGGGCGCAACAATTCCCACCTTGTCGCCGGGACGGAGCGCGCGTGGCTTGGTTCGCGAATTCTTGGAAGCGGATACCATCGGGATTCGATCTTAACAGCCTCGGACGATCCTCGGCGTTACAAATCCAGCGCCTAAAGGCGCTTGATGCTTGTGCGCTTGCGGCATGCCTGAAGGCATGCCCTGATACGAGTCTCACGCCAAATACTAGAGCATGCCCTGATCCGAGTCTCACGTACGCCGAACGCTAGAGCAAGAATTCTCCGCGGCAGACCAGAGTCGCCGGTCCCCGCAGATACACTTGCCCCTCCCAGCGCACCGTCTGCGCTCCTCCGGGGGCAATCACCGTCACCGGCGAAGCTACCCGCCCGCTTGCAATCGCCGCCACTGCCGACGCGCACGATCCCGTACCCGAAGACTCGGTCTCTCCCACGCCCCGCTCAAACAGGCGGATCTCGATTTCGTTCGCGCCACGCACCACCACGTACTCCACATTCGTGCCCTGCGGAAACTGCGGCTGCGTACCAATCAGCGCGGCTTGCCGTTGCCACCCTTCCTGAAAGTTTTCGACGAAGATTACGTAGTGCGGATTCCCCATCGACACTTTGGTTCCCACCGTCCGCACGGCGCCCGTCTCAATCGACAACTGGCCGCCGAGCTCGGGCTTGCCCATCTCGGCTTCGAATTCGAAGGTGGACCCTTGCCGGCCGTCTTTGCGAGAAATGAGGCGGCAGGTCTTCAGTCCGGCGCCGGTGCGCACGACAACTTCCGTTTTGTCGTTTGGGTTGCGCGAACAAATTTCCGCCGCTACACAGCGGGTGCCGTTGCCGGAAATTTCCGCCTCTGAACCGTCGGCGTTGATCAGGCGCGCCTTTACGTCGGCTTCCGCATCCGGAAACAGCCATTCCACGCCATCGGCGCCCACTCCCCGATGGCGATCGCACATCCGGCGAGTGAGTGCGCTGAGATCGCCGGAAAAATCCGCGCCCTCCACCAGCAGAAAGTCGTTGCCGCAGGCGGAGGCCTTGGTAAAAGGAATTTTCGCGTTCGGCGGCTGCGGGGCGGTCATTCGTGTTCCGTAACCCCGAGGGCTCTTACGCTGCCAAACGCGTTCGATTCGTGCAGCCGGATGGAAAACGCACTCTGCTGTTCATGCTCGCAATCCACTGAGAACACCAGGCGGAAATCCTGGTCGACGGACGTGATATGCACGCTCTGCATGGTGAGTTGCTCGGTGTCGAGAAGGCGGTTCACTTCCCGCAACATCCCATCCACATTGTGGCCCGTCACTTCGTAGGTCGTAATCAGCGACTTCAGCGAGAAGGTGTGCTCCATTCCCCCCAGCACCACCAGCGCGATCAAGATGATGCCCGTGGCAAAGATCGCCGTTAGATACAGGCCGCCGCCGGCCGCCATCCCGACCGAGGCGACGACGAACAACGTCGCCGCCGTCGTCAGGCCGGTCACCGAGGCTCGCGCGTGCAGAATGGATCCCGCGCCGATGAAGCCGATGCCGGGGATGATCTGCGCCGCGATGCGCGTATGATCGCCTCCCAGGCTGCTCGCGAGCTGGTTGGAAAGCACCGTGAACATGGCCGAGCCGAAACAGATGAACATATTCGTGCGCAGACCCGCCGGTTTGTGCCGCAGTTGCCGCTCCAGGCCGATGATCCCTCCAAGGATCGCCGCCAGCAGCAGCCGCGCCAGCGTCGAACTGAGCACGACGCCCAGTTCATTGCGCAGCAGTTCGATGATTTGTTGGAATGAGCTCATAGCAGCTCCCGGCTTCGAGCGGATTCTAACACCGCTATCCCGCGCTTTCTGTGTTGCTTGCCGCGCAGGGTTAACGCGATTGATTCGGGGCGTTCCGCGCCACGTAGATGAGCGCAGGCGGTTGTCCGGTCGCGTGGATTACCGTCAGCAGCGCGAGATTAGCCCGATTCACGCGTTGGTCCACCGCATCGCCCTCGAAGGCAATCACAAAATCGACGTAGCGCGGCGGATCGGCCAGGGTGCGCTCCCACAGGCCTTCGGGGTCGGACGGCCGCTTCCACACGCGGTGATTTTCGCTATTCACCACCTGTCGCAGGGGAATGCCCGCCCGCTGCATGATGCCCACATGTTCCCCGAGGTCCATCAGAAAGCGGGAATTCCGCGGCAATGTCTCGACCACGTGCAAGACCGCAGAATTCAGAGGGCTCTGGATTCTCCAGTTTCTCTGCGCTTCCTGCAAACATTGAGGGCCCGCTTTCCAGAGCGAGGCGTAACTGACCAACATCAGCGCAAACAACACCGCGACCAGTTTTCCCGCGTGCCTCGCCCCCGCAGCAAGGGAAAAGACCGACGCAGTCAGCACTCCGGCCGAAATCGCGAACATCGGCAGCAACTGGAGTCCGTAGCGCTGATTGAAAGTAGCAAATGGCCACCAGGTGTGGACATGAATCGGCACCGAACCGTACGCAATCGAAAGCGCGTAGAAGACCAGCGGAATCCACAAGAACAGCATAGACGCCGATTGCACCCGCAGTTTCCAGGCTCCGATGGCCAGGGCCACCAGGGCTGCCGCCAGCCAGAAGCGGCCCCAGTTTCCCTCCGCCAGATTCAACTGCGCCGATTTCAAGAAATAGATGGCCGCCACTGGGGCACTATGAAGCGCCGGATTGGGCGCGCCCACGCGCTGCTCAATCGCCTTCGCCGAGTACGAACCGTTCGCAAACTCCAGCGCGTTTCCATACACCGCGCCGTTGTAGACCAGCCACAGGACGGGGACCACGGCGATGCCTAGCAGGAAGATCGCGGCAGCGCGGCGCAGGTTGCGATTCTGCCATCGCCGCAGCGCAATGACAACGACGACCGCTCCCATCACCGTCGCCAGAATCCATCCGTCGTAGCGCGTGAGTTCCGCGCCCGCCAGACACCAGGCACAACCTATCAGCGGAGAGCGCGCCTGCGTCTGTCGTCCTCGTCCATCCTTGATGGGCAGGGTGCGAAGAGATTCCGCGAAGTACACGACGGCCCAGATAAACAGCGCCAGATAGATGGACTCGGTCATGGCCGTCGCCTGCATGTAGATCAGGTTCGGATTCGCTCCATAAGCGAACGCCGCGGCCCACGCGCCCACGGGAGCCGCCGGGTTCGGGCCCGGTTCCGCGAGAAGACCGGCTTTCAGCACGCCGCGCACGAGGCGGAATATCCCCATAACCCCGAACACATAGGCGATCATCGAAGGAATCGAGCCGCCCGCCCCGCTCTGCCACATTGCGTTTGACCAGATGAAGGGGATCAGCAGCAGATGAGGCAGCGGCAGCCAGACTGTCCCCAATTGCAGCAGGCCGGGAGTCTGGGAATCGAACACGCGTCGCGCGATATTGATGTGCGCTACCGCGTCACCATAGAGTAGAAGATCGCTTCGTTGAAAGTAGTAAAGAAAGGAAAACAGGGAAACAAGAACAGCGACTCCGCCCACGCGGGCCACGCTGCGGTCGGGAACGGCGGCTGAGTTGACGTTTAATCTGTGCTCGCTGTTGGCTCGGTCATGGCTAGGGCGCAAAGTGTACCCTCAGCGGCTAAAGCCGCATTTCTAACAAAGCATCTACCGCAGCGCTGAAGCGCTGCGCCACCCAAAACCAAGTGCAAGATCCAGTTTTTCGCAGCCTGCTGGAGAGATGCCCCTATTCCAGGTGGG
>Ga0209517_10002244_pt1 | contig 27648 bp, 25 predicted proteins | sample PeaSoiMetSII2010_FD_187695 | JGI IMG/M metagenome (GOLD analysis project Ga0209517, IMG submission 187695) | Peat soil microbial communities from Weissenstadt, Germany - SII-2010 (SPAdes) (version 2) | ecosystem: Environmental > Terrestrial > Soil > Wetlands > Peat | place: Germany...
TTCTATTATCCGCGGTTCGCGCCCTAGTGGGCTTCCATTCCATCCATCTGCGCGCGCTTATCGGAACCAATCAGCAGGTGGAGATCACCGCCAGTGCGCTGCTTCTGGGCGTGCTCAACACACCCAGCTACGGAGCGGGTCTGCGTCTGGCCCCTGATGCCCTTACGGACGATGGGAAACTCGACTTGGTGTTGATTGAGGATCTGAACTTTCTGGAAGTCCTCGCACTGCTTCCATCTCTTGCCCGTCGAGGTGAATTGCGTACGCCGCGCATCCAGCGTTTTCAGGTGGACCGAGTACGCATTGAGACCGACAGGCCGCGTTCATTTCACGGGGATGGCGAGATCCTGGGAAATACTCCTGTGGAGGTCACAGTCGTGCCGAATGCCGTGCGTATACTCCGCCCTCGCAATTCCCAATCAGAAGGCTAATTTGCGCCCGTAACTGCCGGAGTCGCTAACTTTTCTTCCGGTCAATCTTGAGATTGAGCGTGATTTCCTTGCGGCTGTCAAACGACGACACCGTCTTGGCCTGAGATTTTGCGCCTTCCAATTCTGCATGGACTTCGTAATCCGCGTTGGGATCCAACCCGCTGAACCGGTAGTTGCCATCCGAATCCGCGAAGCTGCTGCGTACTGCGTTGGTCCGCAGGTTTTTCAGGAACACGACGCTGTTGGGAAGGGGCGTTTCCGATTTGTCGGTGACGATCCCGCGCACCGTCCGCAATGGCGACTCTTTCTTGGAGTCCTGCGCGCCGGCAATAGCTGCTAGCACGAGCATGGCCAACCAGAAGTAGGCCATCCTGCGGTGTGCCTTCATTTTATGTCTCCCGTCTTTCCCGGATTCACCGGTTCCAGCCGGAACGATAGCTGTCCCTGAATGGCGCCGGCGTCGGCTTTCACTGTTTGCGACTGTTCCTTGAAATGTTTTGCCTGCACCTGCACTTCGTATTCGCTACCTTCCGGTACCCGCACGGCGAATTCCCCGCGGGAATTCGTGTACGTCTCCCAGCGGAATTTTTTTTCGCTGGTCTGCCGAATACGAACCCTTGCATCCGGAAACGACAGCGCCTTTTCATTAAAGACCGTGCCAGTGATCAAGTAAACGGGTACCGGCTTTTTCTTGCCCTTGGAAGATGAACTTGCGCGTGAATCTACCGGTGGAGTCGCCGGGGGTTGCGACGGTGACGCAGGCGGTGCGGTGTCTGTCGGCTGTTGACCTGCAACCGGGCACGCCAGACTCAGAAGCAGCCATAGGTAGAAAGGGGTTGTTATTCGCATGGGAGACACTTTGCCGGGCACTGAGGTCACTTTCGATTAGACGATGCTCAGAAAGCCGCAGGATGCCTCGCCCCTCCCAATGAAGAGGCTATTCATCCGCATCATCCTCCTCTTCGTCCTTCTCGTCGTCATCCGGGAGGTCTCCATTTTCGTCAGACTCGTCCTCGTCCTCCTCAATGTCTTCCTCATCCTCCTCGTCTTCCTCGTCAAGATCGTCGGAGATGGGATTCAGCGCGACCGGGTGGGTCTGGGACACCTCGAGCTCGCACTCGCACTCCGGGCAGCTCAGGATCTCTCCCTCTTCCACTTCGTCTTCGTCTACATCGATTTCTGCGCTACATTCTGGGCAGCGGAGCACGTCTCCATCCTCCGTGTTGATCTTCTTACGGCGTTGGCGCGAGCCAGGCTCTCACCATCCGGCGTATTATATACCCGAGCGGAGGATGTCAATCCTGGGACTCTTCCGCTGCAATTCAGTGTAACTCAACAGTCCGGACGAAAGAAAAGTCTGCCATGGCACGTGAGTATCCAGAACGCCCCGTTGTTGGAGTGGGTGGCGTGGTCATCGAGAACGGGCGCGCGCTTCTGATCCGCCGTGGCAGCGAGCCGCTGCGCGGGCACTGGTCCATTCCCGGAGGGACCCTTGAACTTGGCGAGTCCTTACAGGAAGGTGTTGCACGCGAGTTACTGGAAGAGACCAGTTTGCAGGTGCGCGTCCTGGAAATGATCGAGGCCTTCGATCGCATCTACACGGATCAAGAGGATGGGGGTGGAGGCTCGCCGGATCGCCCGCGCTTCCACTATGTGATCCTCGATTACCTTTGTGAGCGTGTCGCCGGGGAAGCCCGGGCGGGAAGCGATGTTACAGATCTGGTCTACGCCGGGGAAGATGAACTCCATTTGTACCAGCTCACGGAAACTGCCACACGCGTTCTCCTCAAGGCCTTCGCGATGGACCGCGAGCGCCGCAGAGGGCGATGAGTCGCAAGGGGCCTCAGTCCATCGAGCAGTTTGTTACTTGGACAGCTTCAGAATGTCAATGTTTCCGTTGGCATTGGTGAGCGAGAGGGTGCAGCCCCCATTGCCGATCTTCCCGTTTATGGAATCGCCGCCAAGCGGGCCGCTCGTCGTGATGGGGAGTTCGCTGTTGATCCGGCCGAACGATGTGTGTGCGTTCAAACTGTAGCCGGCGCCTTCCGGCAGGCGCACCTGGATAGGCGAGAAGGAAGTCTTGACGGTGATGTTCTTGCACGTTGCAGACTGGCGTGCGGCGGAAAGCACGACGGCGCCATTCTGGTTGTCCACCGAAATAGACCCTCCGATATCGTCCAGGGTCACGGGTCCGAAGCTCGTTTTTGCGGTGGCGTCCCCGCTTACGGAATTCGCCGTCACTGGGCCATTGGAATTCTCCAATGTGAGTGCGCCGCTGACACGCTGTACGACTATTCCGCCAAAACTGTTCTTTGCAAAAGTATCGCCGCCAATATCGCTCAGTGATATCCGCCCGTTTCCGGTGATGGCTCTGACACCCTTGCGAATGCCGGTGGCCTCGATGGCGCCAAACGAGGTATTCAGTTTCGCGTGACCCTTCACCACTTTCACGTTGATCTCTCCGTTGGAATCCTCCACTTCGATCGAGCCGCCCACCTGCTCCAGCGACACTTCGCCAAAGGTCGTTTTCACATAAACATCTTCTCCGGCAGGCCCTCCCTTAACCCTCCCGTTCGACGAGGTGCATTTCACGCGCCCGGTCACGTTGGCAAAGGCAATCGCCCCGAAACTCCCGTTCAGCGTTGCGGAGCCGCCCACCGTGTCCACTTCGATGGCTCCGTTGTTGTCGTTGACGGTCAGATCGCCATGGATGTTACGGGCATTCACGCTCCCAAAGGAATTGCTGACTGTGGAAGATCCCGCATCGCTGATTTCCACGGCGCCGTTCCCGCCAGAGACGCTGACCGCACCTTGAACATTGCTTACGGTGATGGCTGCAAAGCGGTCTTTCACGTCCACCGTTCCTTTTACCGTTGAAACAGTCACCGCCCCATTGTTATTGACGACAGTCAGGTTGCCGTCTGCGCCAATCACTTCCACCTCCCCGAAGGAGTTGGTGAGTTTTGAGGCGCCGCCATCGTGAAGTTCCAGCCTGCCGTGGCCGTTTTCGACATCGGCCCAGCCGCGAACGCCGCGAATTTCGACGTTGCCGAAATTATTGCGAACCCAGAGCTTTGCATCGTTCGGAACCGCGATGTCGTAGTCCACGGAGTAAGAAGGGCCCTTGCCCGCCCGGATGTACCAGGTGTGCTGATCCGGATACGCCGTGCGCACCTTGATGCCTTCCGCGTCTTGCGAGACTTCGATTTTGATTTGATCCGCGTTATGTTCGGCTTCGGTCTGCGTTGTTGCCTGGACACGTATAGTCGCGGAGATTTTCACTGCACGGCTGTTTTCGCCGTGAATGTGGACTTCGCCGAACTTGTGTTCCATCGCGAGCGTCTGGTTGGCACCAAGCGTCAGCGTCTTCTCAAAACTACGGGTGGCGGTATCCTGGGCGGCATTTCCCGCCAACGCAGGAATTGCCAGCAGGCTCAAGGCCAGCGCAGAGAACGCAGTGATTTTCGCACGAATTGAAATGAGGGCGGGCTTCATCGTTTTGTCTCCAGTACATCCTGCAACGTCACTTTCTTCTCCTGGTACATCGCCAGGAGTTGATAGCGCAAATGGGCATTCGAGGGATTCTGCCCAGCTTGCATGCGCAAATCGTCTATGGCGCTGTCCAGCATGATCAGTTTCTCGTTGTAGCTGGCCATCAGCGGCGAAGCTGGCGAATCCAGCTGAGGTTTTGCCTCGGCAGCCAACCGGTCGATGGCCTTCATGTAGTCGCGCTCCGTGCGTTCGACTTCCACGAGCGTGCGATCCTTCAGCAACGGGCTGTTCGCATCGTGCACCACAGGAGTGGGATGGAGGAGCAGATACCCAGCCGTCACAGCCATCAGCAAGACCAGGGCCCCGGCCATCGCTGTCTGCCACACCATTGGGACGCTCCGCCAGGACGAGAGCCGCTGCAACCAGAATTTGCGAATCACCGATTTTTCCGTTTGCTGCGCAAGCGCCGTTTCGATCCTGGGCCATAGCCCTGGACTTTCCTGGTAATCCCGCAATTCTTCGGCCGCCGCGCTTAGGGCTTTCCACGCGCGCACTTCTTCCGCACACTCGGCACACGAAGCGGCGTGAAACTCCAGCCCAGCCCACTCTTCGGCACTGCCATCCAGAAGAATCCGTTCGCGATCTGTACAGGTGATGTGCATCATGCTCCTCCCGCCTGGCTGCTCCGGGGAGCCTCCAACACTTGCCGCAAGTATTTCTTCGCCTGAAACAGCGTGTTCTTTGAAGCTGTTTCCGAGATCTCCAGCATTTCCGAGATCTCCGCGTGGCGGAACCCTTCCACTTCATACAAAAGGAAAACGTCGCGCTGGTGCTGCGTAAGTAGGGCGATGGCGCGTTCCAGGGCCAGCTTCAACGAAGGATGTCCTCCCGGCGCGCGAGGTTCTGCCGGCAGGGCTCCTTCTTCTCTTTCTTCTGGCACGATCTCTTTTCGGCGCATCCGGCTGCGCCTCAGGTCATGGCAAGTGTTCACCAGAATGCGAAACGTCCAGGTGACAAACGACGACTGTCCGCGAAAGCCGGCGATGCTTCGCTGCACTTTCAGGAAGGTTTCCTGCACGGCGTCTTCGGCGTCGCTCTTTGTGCCCAGCAGGTTTCGCGCGAGGTTCCTCATCCGCGCGCCTTGCGACCGGTAGAGACGCTCGTAGGCGCGCAAATCGCCAGCCCGGCATGCCGCAGCCAGTGCCGTATCCTCCGGCATAGCTGCTTCAGGATTGGCTTGCGATCCCCGTTCGGAAGGTTCCACTCGAGATATCCCCTCGCGCGCCACTGCTGAGATTCTAAGCTCCCACGGCAGCGTAACGCCCACGGGTCCCATTACTTTCTCCTGCGTTATAGACGACACAAAAGGGAGATTCGTCGGAATTGGAACCCTCGACAATTCGGTTTTTTGTAAGGTGCTTGTAATTAACCGATTACGAGGACTCTGGCGTTGTAGGGTCCGCTTTTGGGCCTAGATCGTGCACTCCCGGGGCAGGCCGCCCCGCGTCCGCTCTCGCCGCTCGAATTCCTGCACAGCATTCCGCAGGTCCACCGGCATAAAGTCCGGCCAGCGCTTCGGCAAAAAGACGAATTCCGCGAAGGCGCACTCCCAGAGCAGAAAATCCGAAAGCCGCTGTTCTCCACCCGTGCGGATCAGCAGATCCACTTCAGTCGAGCCGCCATGTTGCACTTCGGCGAGTAGATTGCCGAAGGCTTCGCTGGAAAGGTTGGTAACTTTGTAAAACTTGGTTGCCGCCTGGAAAATCGATTGTCGCGCCGAATAGTCGATCGCCAACCGCAGGTGCAGTGCCGTGCCCTTTGCGGTCAGCGCTTCTGCATCGGTAATCGCCGATCGCAAGCGCGCGGGCAGGCGATCACGCCGCCCGATGATGCTCAGACGAACGCCTTCTTCAAGGCAACGAGAAGTCTCTGCCTGGAGGTATTCCTCGAGTATCCCCAGAATGGCGTCGACCTCCGCAGGCGGGCGTTGCCAGTTCGCCGAGGAAAGGGCAAACAACGTCAGTGTGTGTATCCCCAGGTGCGGCGCGCATCGGATAATGCGCCGTGCCGCTTCCGCCCCCGCGCGGTGACCCTCCGAGCGCGGCAAGCCCCGCGAACTGGCCCAGCGGCCGTTCCCATCGCAAATGATGGCAACATGTACCTTGACGGCCGTATCGGCCGCCACCGGGTGTACGCGATCCATAATCGTGTTTTCCATGAGCATGCTGCTTCCTCCGCCGCCGACGTTCATAATGTACTTTATAATGCAAAGTGAACTGGCAAATTTTTTTAGCCCTCGCGCGTCGCCCGGATCAGCGCTTCCATATGATTCAGGTAACGCTCCAGCGCCCGGCGCCCGCCGGCGGCCAGCCGGTATTCCGTTTTAGGCAGCCGTCCGTCAAACGATTTCGTGCACACGATGTAGTCCGCTTCCTCCAGTTTCCTCGCGTGCACGCTCAGGTTTCCATCCGTAGTCTTCAGCAGGGCTTTCAATTCGTTGAAGGTCAGCGAACGGTTCACCGCTAACGCGCTGACAATGCCCAACCGGATGCGCTCGTGTATCAGCCGGTCCAGGTTCGCCGGCACCGCCTCCCGTTTCTGGCTCGGGACCGCGGAGGGGGCTTCCTCTTTTTGCGGACGCACCTGCCGGACTGCCGATGATCTCGCCATAACTCTCCCGTTCTCCAAAATCCGCTCAGCCGCCGTGCCGCAACGCAATCCACAAACCGAAGCCGATCTGCACCAAACCGAAACCCGCGGCCATGAACAGATTTCCCCACTGCGCGGGGGCGAACAATGCCGCTGCGCCAAGTCCCATTATGCAAAGCCCCATGATCGGCACGGCACGCACCGAAAACGCTCCGCCCGTGACAATCGCCGTTCCATACAGCAACAGCCACACCCCCGGCAGGGCAGAGAGTTGACCCAGTTGGAATAGCGCTACCGTCAATAACCCGCCCACAACGATCGGCGGTGCGAAGCTCAGCACAAACTTTCGCCCCGGTCCGCTGAATAATGAGGAATTGGCGCGCCGCGCTTTGGTCGCTGCCGAGGGTGCCGCGATCGCCACCGCAACAAAAGCCTCTGCCAACCACACCGCAACTAAACCTCGTGGTGTGCCCTGGCGCGAGGCGAACATCGCTGCCGCCAGGGCCGTAATGCCCATGGCCACACCACCCCAACCGGGCACCGCGGTGAATTCCGCAGCGCGTTCCATGGTTTCACGGATATAGCGGAGATGATCCGCGGCGCGGGCATCAATGGGGATGGGCGCGCGGGAAGGAGTGCGGATGGGGCTGGTCGTCGGCACAGCAGAAGAATAGCGCGGGAGGGGAAGCGTTGTCAAGTACTTTATTATATAAAGCGAAGCTCATGGCTCTTTACGGTATCTGCCGCGCAATCCGTTCCACCGGATAATCACCACGTCCAGAAACATCTGCACGCTGTCCCTCAGCATGCTCACCTTGGTAGCCGGCGAATGCGCCCAGCGCACCGGCACCTCCACCGTGGACAAGCCGTGGTGACGCGCCAGATACAACAGTTCCGGATCGAAGCCAAATCGCTCGATGGTCTGTTGCTCGAAGAGCACCCGGCACCGCTCTCGCCGGAAGGCCTTGAATCCGCACTGCGTGTCCACAAATGGCAACCACAATACGATTCGCACAATCTTGTTGAAGACGATGCCCGCAAATTCCCGAAAAGCCGATTCGCGCACTTCGATCAAGCGGCGATCCACGGCGCGCGAGCCGATGGCCACGTCATGGTCCTCCAGGGCTGCGAGGAGTTTGCCGGCCTCTTCGATCGGCGAGGAGAGGTCCGCGTCGGTGAACAGAACTATCTTGCCGCGTGCCTCCAGCGAGCCGTGGCGCACGCTGTAGCCCTTGCCCCGATTCGTGCCGTTTGCCAGCACGCGTAGATGCGCGATCTTCCCTCGGAAGGATTCGGCCACCTCGGCGGTGCGATCGGTGCAGCCGTCGTCCACCACGATAACTTCGGTATTCTTATTCTCACCGGCAATGTAACGCGCGATCTTTTCCAGCGTGGCTGATAGCCGCAACTCCTCGTTGAATGACGGTATGATAATCGACAGCTCCGGGGCGTAATCGCTCATCAAATCCACACGTCCTTCCAGCCGTGGCGACCCAGGAGGGGCACGAACCGGCAGGGTTCTCTTCGTTCTGAACTGAATTTTCCGCAGTGCTTGGTCAGCAGCAGCAGGACTTGATGTTCTTCTCCGCCCACAGGCACGATCATCCGCCCGTCTTCCGCCAGTTGCCGCGTCAGAGGTTCCGGCACATGGGGTGCCGCCGCGGCCACGAGGATGCCATCATATGGCGCAAACGCCTCCAGGCCCAGCGAACCGTCGCCACAGTAAATCTGGATATTTCCGTACCCCAGTCGTTGCAGCCGATCACGCGCTCCACTTGCAAGCTCCTCCCGGTATTCGACCGTGTGTACCTCCCGGGCCAGGCAGGAAAGAACCGCAGCCTGATACCCGCAACCCGTGCCGATTTCTAACACTTTTTCCGTGCCCTCCAGATGTAAGCCGGCACACATGACGGCAACAATGTAGGGCTGCGAGATGGTCTGGCCGCCGCCGATCGGCAACGGCTCATCGGTGTACGCCAGATGCTTCCAATGAGACTCAACGAATTCATGGCGCGGCACGCTCTTCATGGCGCGCAAGACTCGCTCATCTTCGATGCCGCGCTTTCGGATTTGCGTTTCCACCATGGCATCGCGCAGCTCCGCATAGCCTTCTTCAGTTAGTGTCCTGGCTGTACTCAGGGTATGCATTTCCCCAAACTTCTCTCCCGTGCGTGTCTCTTCTCCGGCTCGCAAGGAATTCAGGCTGTGCCTTAGCCCAAGCATAATCTACTGTCGCTTCTGCCGTAAGTGAAGGGTTCAGGCTCACTCCCGGCCGGAGCGCCCGCCAGAGCCGGGCGCCACTTTCCCCCTGCACCTCCGGCCAGTATCCGCGAAGCAAACCTGCACCGCAGCGCAGGCGCGCCCGTTTTCGCTCTTCCCTACAATCAATCCTAAGGCAGGACCGTAGAGTGTGGAGGATGAGATGAAAGCGGCGATTGCATTGATTCTGATTTATGTGGGAACGTTTCTTGTTGCCATTCAAGGTGGCTCCTCCACGGCGGTCCAGGCCGCCTCGCAATCCACAGCCAGCAAACCCAGTCCTTCGCCCGCCCCTACCATCGATCCTGCAAAAGACGCCGACATCCGCGCGCTTCTGGAACTCATCGGCGCCCGGGATCAGTTCCAGGAATCCGTCAATCTGATCGCCGATCAATACCGCGAAAAACTTCTGGCCTCCGTGCCAAATAATGGGAAGGGCCAGGCCTTTATCAACAACGTGATTTCAGGGTACGAAAAGAATTTCGATGTGAACCAGGTGACCGAACAGATGGTCGCGGCTTATGACAAGCACTACACGGATGACGAAATCAAGGGCCTGCTGCAGTTCTACGGTTCACCCCTGGGACAAAAGGTAGCGGCCGAAGGCCCAAAAATCTCGCGTGAAGTCCAGGAAGCAACGCGTGCGGCGGCACTCAAGGCCGTCAAGGACGCTCTGCAAGCGGCCAAAGAGCAGGATCCGGTCACCGGACAGAATGCCCGGCTATACAATCCTCCGCCACGTCGCTGGCAACAACAGCGCCGCCCCCCGCAAGATGCGCCGGAGCAGGCCGCGCAGCAGTCGCAGCCCTGAGTTCTCACTTCGCGGTCATCACAAATCGATGAGTTGCGTTGCGCGGGATTCTTAAGGCAGGCGTTTCTTGAACTTGATATCCATACCGAAAGTGCCGTTCTGGTCTCGCAGGCCCACCACGGAAATATTCCTGTTCACGTTGTACTCGATCTGGATCACCTGCTGCTGTGTGGACGTCACGTTCGTTTCGTAGAGTACCGTCAGGTTCCGCGTCACCTGCTGCTCGACGGTCACGCGCGCCGCTGCGTTCTGGCCGGAGCTGCTTGCCCCCACCCCGGTGAGGCCGGGATCCACGCGGAATCGTGTAATGCCGAACAGCCGCTCCACGCGCCCACCCAATTGGCTCGAAATCGCCTCCGAGAGTAATGCCGATGCGCCGGAAGTGCCGCTCTGCGTCGTGCCCCCCGTGCGTAGGGTTGATTCCGCGCCGGTCTGGCCCACCGCCAGCAATGTGATGATGTCATTCGCGGGCAGCGGGGGATCAGACCGGTAGGACAAACTCAGCTTGCTCGCTTCCCCTGTGAAATTCAGCGTGATTTCATATTGCTGAATCGTCGTGGTGGCTTCGACATTGATCACCGGATTCAGCCGGAACGGGTTGGCAAAGTTCAAATCCCCTCGCGCTACGTGATAGTGACTGTCGCGGAAATACAAGTCTCCGGAGAGCACGTGGATGTGCCCGAGCAAGATGGGGTGTTCCGCAGTGCCTCGAACGCGCAGGTTGGCATCCGCTTCCAAATGCGCCCCCGGCCATTCCATCCGAGCATCGGGTGTGGAACTTGCCTCCACGTCGAATTGCAAATTGCGTAAGAAATTCGAGCTGCCGGAGCTGCTTCCACTCGTGCTGGATACCAAGATGCCTGCCGATTCCAGCCCCTCGCTCAGATTCACCCGCTGGACAACGACTTTCCCGGAGAGTAGACCTCCGTCCAACGTGCCCGCAAGCCGAAGCGATCCCCCGGCCAGCCAACTGAGCCCTTCGGGGTAGCGAATCCGAATGCGGTCGGTTTTGGCGGAGATATCGTATCGCAGCGGCTTCTCCGAATAATTGACGCTGCCAGAAAGGGCCAGGATGCCTCCACCAGCTTCGCCAGTGACATTCTCGAAAAACAGCCGGTTGGCATCGAACACCAAATCGCCTTTCACGTTGCTCAGCCCCGTCGGTAAGTCCGCGGAGCGCGCCGAGGCATTATTGAGCTTCACGCGTCCAATGATCCTCGGCCGGTCCACCGTACCCTCAATCGATGCGTTGATATCGGCATGGCCGGCGACATCGACGTCTGGAATGGAGGCGCTCAGCAGGCGCAGGTCCACCGAACCGTTCATTTTCATCGCCAAGGCCCGCCGGCCGCTGAACTGAATTGAGCCGCTCAGCTCGGCGTTTGTATCCGTTCCTTTTAGCGAAGCGCTCACAATCTTCAGGCTGTCCTGTGTGGAAGTCAGGTGAATCGGGCCAGAATTTTCCAGTTGCACGCCGCCATAGGTCAGCAACAGCCGGGTGAAATTGCCATCCACCACCAGGCTCTCCGGATGCTGAAGTTCCCCGCTAACCGTAATATCGCCATCTGCCGTGCCGTGGCCGGTAAATTTTTTCAGGTGCAGTACGGAGAGGAGGTAGGGATCGAGATTTATGTTTTGGATCGTGATCTTCCCATCCACCGGCAGAGGGTCGGCCAAGCCCAGTTTGATCCCACCCGTAATCGCTCCTTCGTTCATTGCGGATGCAAGCTTCAAGCTCGCTTCTTTTCCATTGGAATGCAGCTCGCCTTCCAAACTCCCGATCACTTCCGTGCCGATCTGCAAATTCACCACGCGAAAAGAGCCTTCCGCGAGGGGTTGCGTAACCGGGCCGCTCGATTTCAGACGAAAAGTGATTTGCCCTCCCAGAGGAAGACTGGCCGACTGTATCTTTCCGAAATTCGCGAGCGGCAACGAGGCCCCCACCAGATCTGTCGTCAAGGAACGGTCGGCAAATCGGTACGCTGCCGTACCCGTCACGATTCCCGCTCCCCCGGTCTTTTCGGTGCCCGGCTCAAAGAACCGCAACTCCGCGTTGGCCAGGCGGACTTCGTCCGGCATGACGCTCAGTTGCCCGCGCAGGCGATTAAACGTGACGCCATATGCGTCCCCATCGGCCACATCGAGCAACCCGGCAAGGGTGGGCTCTGCGCGCGTGCCGTGCCCGTGGAATTGCCCTGTCACCAGTCCTTTTAAGGGATATTTCCAGCCCGCCAATTGTTCCAATCCTTCCATCGGCACCTTTTCCAGGTTGATATCGCTGGTCCACTCGTTGTCCGGCAGAAAGTCCCAATCACTAAGCTGCATCCCCCCGTCGATTTCCGCTTCCATAGCGCCGCGGCGCGCGCGCCCTTTGTTGATCACCAGTTGGTTCGGCGAATAGATCAGATCGCCTTCCAGCGAATCCAGCGCGAAATCCATATAACGCATGTGCTCGCCACGGAAGTGGCCCTGAAACTCCGGCCCATCGCCGGGACCCGTGATTTTCCCAATCCATTGCAACGCCCCGCCAATGCGCACCGCCGCTTCCGGCGTACCGGGTTTGTCCCCCGCAATCGCATGGATGAAATCGTTCCAGGGGTCCAGTGAGCCCACATCGAGTCGCACATCAAGTGCCGAATTCCTGGGATGCAGCACGCCAGTAATCGAACCCCGGGTAGTTGGGGTCTCAAATTCCAGTTGCTGCAAGTCGAGAATGTCTGGCTCGTCGCGATAGCGAAGTTTCCAATCGCCCGTCACGGGAACGTGCCCCGCTGCAAGCTCCTCCGGTTCGTCCCAATGCATCCGCGCGCTGATGTCGAAGTCGCGAAAATTGTCGTGCCACGTTTCCACGGTGTCCGCGGAAATCACCGCATCCCAATGCAGTTTGTCGACGGGAAATCCCGCGTGATCAATCGCCGGGGCAACAAGAGAGAGGCGGATGTCCTGTACCCTCGTCTCCGCGCGGAACTTCAGCCCATCGAAGCGCATGGCGATGCGCCCTTTCACGCTCCCCTCCAGCGCATAGGCCGCGAAGTCCGGAAGAACCACTCCTTGCGGATCCAGAACGTAGCTCGACCGGCTGGTCAAGTTCGCAGAATGAAAATCCTCAAAACTCAGTTTGATATTGTCCGCGGCAAAGTTGCCCTTGCCCGTCAGCCTGCCGCCCTCAAGACTCCCTTCGCCCCGCAGATCCACGCGCCCCAGGGGAATTTCTGGCGTGCGGAAAGCTTCACGCAGGTCGAGCAGGTCCAGCCACCCGCGATAACGATAGGTCCAATCTCCCGCGCTCAGGTCTTTTGCCTGCGCTTGCAGGTCCACATGAGAGCGACCGAGGTCCAAAACGCCTTGTTCCAACGCGAACCCCTGCGGACCCAGCGAGAATTTCGCGGAAAGATTGGCCGGTACCGGGACGTCGCGACGCCGGGCTAATTCAACGGACTCCCATTGCAGTGTGCCGACATAGAGGGTCTGCCCCGGCTGGCCGCCCCGCGTCAACTGGAACTGCAGCTCGCCGCCTTCCACCGCGACCAATTTCTTTATGTCGTTGTAAAGCAGCCAGCCATCCTTGATTTCCACGCGCTGCACGTGCAGATCCAGCAGCATTTCCTGCGGCGTCTTCTGCCCGGCGCTCGCGCGTTTCACTGTGGGTAGATTGTTGCTCCCATCTTTTTCCACGCGCAGGTGCAACCGCGGCGATTGCAACACCAATTCATTCAGCGCAACCCGCCGCCCCCAGAACGAATCGATGCGCAGTCCCACGCGGGCCTGTTCTGCGCTAAACAGCGGCTCCGTGCTCGCCGGCTCTTTGCCGTGCACCACCAAGCCATTCAGCGTGGCACTCAACGAAAACCAGCCCACGGAGACAGTGCGGATTTCGACGCGCGCACCGGTCAGCGCCTCAATTCGGCCGATCAGGACGCGACGCAGGAGCGGGTTTGCCAATCCGCTGCCCACGGCGATGATGGCCAGCGCGATACCCAGCAGGGTCCACGTCCCCAGCACCCAAAGGACGTGCTCCAGCCAGAGGATTTTCCGCCAGCGCGACTCTTTGCTCATGGCTTGCTCTCGGTCAACAGATTCTCCACGCGAATCCGCGACCTGCTCTCTTTCAGCCAACGATCGGCTTGTTCATTGATCGCGCGCTGCACCAGCGCTTCCTGAATGAAATCACGCGCGGCTTCAAGAGTCGGTGGTGTCTGGCCCCGCGCTTCCGCCCTTGGCACCACCCGCGTTTTGTAAAACTCTTCCACATCTTTTTCTTCGACCTGGATCGAAGGGCGAAATCTCGTGTCCAGGTAATTGCTCAGGTAGAGTTGCGACTTCAACATCGCCAGCAATTCTTCGCTGCTCATACCGCTCTGCGCCCTGCGGTCTTCAAACTCGGCGGGTGAAGAATATGTACGCTTTAGGCGCGCCAGGCTGCGCTGCACCTCTTCATCTGAGGGTTGCGGGTACCGGGCGGCGTTGGCCTCGCTGCGCACAATCCACTGATCGATCAGTCGATCCAAAAGCTGCGCATCGCTTTCCGATTTGCCGTCGATGAATAGTTGGTAACGACCCAGCGCACGAATATCGCTAGCCAGAATAATGTCGTTCTCGACGCGTGCCGCAACCCGATCAATGACCTCCTGTGACAGCACGATTTTGCCGGCGATCAGGACGGCAAGAATCACGCTCAGATTTAAGAGACGGCGTCGCATTAGAAACTTGACCCCAAATTAAAGAAGACTTGTATGGCCGGCAAGCGTGTTGCTTGCTGGCAGAGCACCGCCCCACTCTTGCAAGGGATGACGAATTCCGGCCGGTTCAGCTCATAGCCGACATCAACGCGGATCGGCCCGACCGGTGTTGCGTAGCGCAATCCCACGCCGATGGTGTGCGAAAAGTAGTTCAATTCGTTGCTGCAGTTCTCCACGCATTGCGTGGGGTTGTAGCGCCCTGGGGGGAACCCCGGATACGCCGCCCTGAACACTGGATCGGGCGGCGACCAGCGAAAGGTTATACGCGTCAACCGGCTGTAGGTGTTGCCTCCGTCATAGAAGAGCGTGCCACCGAGGCCTGCGCCCACAAAGGGCAGTTTGAGCGGAAACCGCAATTCCTGATTGAAGATCATGACCGCCTGGCCACCAACCGGAAAGCCCGTTGACGAATCGCGGGGCCCCGCTTGATTCAGCTCAATGCCTCGCAAAGAAGTTCCGCCGCCGGCAAAGAAGCGTTCCGGCAGAGGGATGACCGTCGGTAGCGGCGGCGTGGTAGGCGCGGGAAAGGTTAAAGAGACGGTATCACCATATGGTACCAGGATGCCCATGCGGGTCGAGCGTGCAAAGCTCCAACCTCGTTTGATTGGCGTGTAGGTCGAATTCTGAAAGAAAAATCGGGCAAAGCTGGCGCTGGATCCGATCTTGGTGGCCGCAAGGCTCATGTCCGCGCTGTTGAAGCTTCCTTTTGTGGCATCCGCCGGATTGTCCCGCGTGTCGCGGAACCATGTCATGCCGAACTGCGAAATCAGGGTTGGTTGGTTAAATAGCGGAATTTCGTCTGCCGGGATGTTCAGATTGCTTACCGTTATCTTGCGGAACGCGTAGCGATAGAGTATGGAAGAACGCGAGGAGATTTGCTCTGTGAGCTGCAGGTTGCCTTCATAGCGTGTCTGCGAAAAAGTGTTGATGTCCTGCGATTTTTCGAAATATGCGGTGGCTTGCAAACTCAGTTTGGGGCTGTTGAGAGTATTTGGCGCGGAATACGCCAGAAGTGCCCGCCCCTGAATGGTGCTGCCCCGCAATTTCAGGGTCAGAGAATCGGCGCGGCCGGTCAGGTTTTGCTTGGAAATTTCCAGAATTCCGCGCGGTGCCGCTTCCAACTGTCCCCCAGTCGGATTGGTCGTGCTGGCCAGGCGTTGCACCTCGAAGCCTCCGCCATACGCGATGGTGTAACGTTTGGCTTCTTCCACGAGGACAACGACATCTTTGTCGGGGTCGGTACCGCCAGCGTTTTGCGGCTCGATGGTCACCCGGTTGAAAACCCCCAGGTTGTAGAGTTTCTGCTGAGACTCCACCACATCTCCCTCGCGAAGCGGCTGATCCGGTTTTACCTTCACCTCGCGGCCGATGACTCGCGGGCGCGTGCGCTTGTATCCCGTCAGGAGCACGCGATGCACGCGAATCTGCGAACCTTCCTCGATCTTGTAGACCAGGCTCATGGGCTCCGCGCGTTCGATGTGGTACTCCTGTGTGTTGCCTTGCGCCGTTTTGGATTCCCTGGTGGCCGAGTCTTCTTTTGCAGCTTTTCCTTCAACATGCGACGAGTTGTCGGGCTCCGCGGTCCACGAGAATTGAGCATTGGGGAAGCCCTGATTAAAGTAGAGGGCCAGAATATTGTCGCGGTCCGTAGCCACATTGATGTCGGAATAAGGCTGTCCCGGCAGAGAGCCGATTACGCTCCGAATCTCCTGTTCCGGTATGGCTTTCATGCCCTCGACGGACAGGCTCGAGACCAGTGTCTGCTTGCCTTCTTGGATGACGAACCGGATCACCAGGTCGCCCCGCTTCCCCTCGAAGTCGTCCTGTATTCTTCCTTCCACGTTGGCGGACAGAAAACCGTTGGCAGCGTATAGACTCTTCATCGACAACACATCCGAATCCAGCAAGCGACGGCTGAATCGCGCTCGAATCTCGAACGAACTGGGCGCAATGATCACCCGGCTGCGCAGCAGTGACGTGCTGAAATAGCGGTTCCCTGCGAACTCGATGCGAAGCAATTTGTGCCGGTCCCCCCGATTCACCGTATAGGTGATCACCTCCTCGGACCCTTTCCAGCCTGACTTCTTGCCGTCAACCTCGCGCTCTGCCGTGGCATAGTCTACCGTCGCGTCGAAATACCCCTCGCGCTCCAATCGTTCCCGCAAATTGCGCTTTCCTTCCTCGAGCAGGTCGGTATCCACCGAGCCTTCCTGATAGACCGGAATGAGTTTCTTCAATGTGCGTGCGGAGAACTTCGCGCCGGCCACTTCCACCAGAACGCGCGGCCCTTCCGTCACTTCCAGCGTTAAGGGCAGCGTGTTGTCCTGCGCACTGTATTCGCCCCGCCTTAGCGAAACGCGCGCGCTCAAGTGTCCCCGCTTTTCCAGGTATTTCCGGATTCGCTCAATGCCCTGCTGCCCGCGGGCGATGGTCAGTTCGCTCCCATGCTTCAGCCTGAAGAGCTTCAGCAGTTGGGTGTCAGGATAGTGGGTGTTGTTGAGGAGTTCGACATTCCGCAAGCGCACCCGCGGCCCGGAGTCCACGTGCACAACCACATCCATTTGGTGCGTTTCTGGATGAGGCTGGCGCTCCGCCGTCACTTTTGCCTGATACAGACCTTCCTCGCGCAACGCTTCCGTCAGCCGGTTGATCGCGTCATCGAGATCTGCGGCGCGGTACGTCTGCCCCAGCGACAACTGCATCGCCGCGGCCGCCGAGGCGTCCGAAGGGGGCGCTTTCAGTCCTTCGATTTCCAATTGATTGATGAACAGGTTTTCCCGCACCACGAAATCCAGGCGGACTCCACCTCCCTCGTGCGAAACGACTGCGCGCAAATCCGCGTAATCGCCGGTTTGATAGAGTTTCCGGATGCTCGCGGCCACTTGGTCGCGCTGCAGGGGCGCCCCGATTTCCACCGCAAGACCTCCGGGGTTCGCATTCAGGACGCTGCCATTCTCGCGCACAATCCGCACGGCAACGACGTTTGAGCCAGACGTATTCTCCTCGCCGGCGGCTTTTTCCGGTGCCTGGGCGCACGCGAACCCTCCTCCCTGAAGCAGGAGCAGGAGCGCTAGACCTCGCAACCTGTTGAACCGGCATACTTTCATGTATTTCTTCACTCAGACGAAGACTAGCACAGAGGCGTTGCCTTCCCGGAGGCCATTGGAGTAATCACGAAAGGAATTTCCAAGGCTGGAACTCTATGTTACGTGAGCCACCCGCCCTGTGAGAAATGCTCTCGAAAAATGTTCCTGGAAGGCATTGGCAGGGAAGGGCAGGAGCGCCCTCTGTGCTCCCCTGCCGGAGGAAATGACGGGTCTCACAAGCGCCCGCGGCATCCTGACAAATGCGCCTCACCCCCAGCGGGCGCACTCGCTTTATTCCGCAAGTGCAAGGGAGCCGACTTTGTGGGGCTAGCGGGAGAACCCGCCGCGGCCGGTTGGTGTGCGCATGGCTGCGCGATCCAGATTCTCGCGCAGGTTCATCAGCGTGAGGAAAGTGCTCAGGACGCGCGCTTTCAAATCGTCCGTCAGGTGCAGCCCGCTGGTCGCGACCCTTGCCAGGCGTTCCCCGTTTTCAGTGATGAAGCGCATGATTTCGCGCTGCCGGTCGTGGGGCGTATTCCCAAGGGCCGTCTCGCGTCGCTTCTCCGCGCAGCTCGCTTCCAGCGACAACGTGAAATGCAGAATGCAAAGCTTCTCGTCGGCCAGCGCGGCTGGCACGTCATGCTTGCATCCCCCGATATGGCATAGTTCAGTCATCGGCGCAAAAAAGGGCGATGACCGATTCGTAACACTCCCGGAGCAAAAAATCCAGCAGTCATCTCGGGGATGCGGCGAATCGTGCAGCCGTCCCTACCTGTCCTTTCGGTCAGACCACTTCCAGGGCGTCTTCCAGGTCGGCGATAATGTCGTGCCAGTCCTCCAAGCCAAGGGAGAGGCGGATGCCTCCGGGCCGCAAGCCGCAGCGGATTTTCTCTTCGTCCGGGATCGCCGCGTGCGTCATGGAGAAGGGATTCTCGATCAGCGTCTTGATCTGCCCCAGGCTGACTGCCAGGGTGATCGTGTAGGCCTTCTCCGCGACGTAATCGACAAATCGCTCGGCCGCCTCCGCCGCGCTATTACCGGTGCCGTCTCTCGCTTTGAGCTCGAAGTACAACATGCAACCCGGCGCGAATGCCCCGTCCGGCGTGGTCATCTGCCGCCGGGCCAGTTCGCGCTGCGGAAAGTTGGGCAGTCCCGGATACAACACCCGCGCCACCTTCGCTTGGCGCTGCAAGAACTCTGCTACCTGCATGGCACTCTTCTGCTGGTTCACCATGCGCGTAGCCAGTGTCGGCAAACCATACACCAGGATGGGCCACGCATTCGTGGGCGAAAGGACACCTCCAAAATCCTTGCGGTAGAGCATGAGCAGATTGAAGTATTCGTTCGCGCCGATCACTGCGCCGCCCATCTGCGTGCCAAACCCGCCGATATCCTTGGTCAGGCTATGCACCACCAGGTCGACGCCATGCTCCAGCGGCCTCTGGCAGTACGGCGTGGAAAACGTGTTGTCAACCACAATCCGTATTTTTTCCCCGTGCGCCCTTCCTGTGTTCAACCGGTCCACCACGCGCCGCACCGCCTGCAGATCAATGAGTTCCATCGTTGGATTGACAGGCGTCTCGAAATAAACCACGCGGCACTGTTTTGTGACCACGCTCGCAAGCGTTTCCGGGTTGCACAGATCGCAGAAATCCGTGCGGATCTTGTAGCGCGGCAGCCAGCTGGTCATCAGGCTGTGCGTACAGCCGTAGACGACTTGGTGTGCCACGATCTGGTCGCCGCTGGCCGTGAGGATTCCCAGTGCCCCGCTTACTGCCGCCATGCCCGTCGCAAAGGTGACGGCCACTTCGCCACCTTCCGCCGCCGCCAAATTCTCTTCCAACATCCCGCGACTCGGCTCGTCTAACCGGTCATAAATGTAGATGGGCGCCCGGCGCGATTCCGGCGTGGCAAATTCGATGAATCCTTGCGCGCCACGGTGCACCGAAGACAGCCGGTATGTGGCGGAGCTCGATTGCGGCGGCACCACATGGTGATCGTAATCCCAGCGGCCGGTAGCAAAGCTTCCGTGGATCAGCCGCGTGCGCAAGCGGTATTGTTCGCGCGGTTTTTTCGGTTTGCGTTCATTGGTCATGGCTGGCTCCTTTTCCGGCAGGGCCCCCGCGCAACCGCTACATTGCGGCTAGCGGGTGAAGGACATCGTGCAGAACCCCATCATAGTCCAATTGTCCTTGGCCGGAAGGTGACGCGAGGTGCGCTGGAGGGCGCAAGATGCTGCGGCAATTGAGTTGACACTCCGGCCCGGGAACTGTATAAATATACAGTGTATTGCATAAGGCATTCTCAATGAGCGCGACAAAAACATTTCGCCACGGACAGATTCTCCGCCTGGTTTCCGGTGAACACATCGCCAACCAGGAAGAGCTTCGTCACCGCCTTGCCAAGCAAAAACTCCGCGTCACCCAGGCCACGCTTTCCCGTGATTTGCAGGAGTTGAGGCTGGTCAAAACCAACGAAGGCTACAAGTCCGGCTCCGGCCTGCCGGAAGAAGCCGCCACGGTTCCTCCGCTTACCCGCGCACTCCGCGAATTCCTCCTGGACATCCGTCCCGCACAGAATCTCCTGGTCCTCAAGACACCTCCCAGTGGCGCACAGCCCCTGGCGGCTGCCGTCGACGGCGCAAGATTCCCCGAAATTGCCGGCACCATTGCCGGCGACGACACCGTTCTGATTATTACCCCCAGTGGCAAGGCCCGGGAATCTCTCCAGAAAAAAATCGAAGCACAGGTGAAATGAGGGATCCCCGGCACATCGCTGTCATTGGTGTCACCGGCTATACGGGTTATGAGCTGGCCACTCTCCTTCTGCGGCATCCGGTGATTTCCCGGCCCACTTTTTACGTTCGAGATACCAAGGGCGCACAGTGCCTCTCCGAACTTTTTCCGCAGTTGCGCAGTTGGGGCGAGGCGCCCTTGAAGCCCCTTTCCATCGAGGCGGTCACGGCTAATTCCGCGGGTACGGCTTTTCTCGCCACGCCCCACGAAGTTTCCGCCGAGATTGGGCCAAAGTTGCTCGATGCGGGTTTGCGCGTGATCGATTTGAGCGGTGCATTCCGCTTTTCTTCGGCGGAAACGTTCTCCTCCTGGTACAAGCTGCCCGTACCGCATGAAGCGCATCTGGGGGACGCCGTGTACGGCCTGCCGGAGCTCTACGCAGACAGCATCCCGGGAGCGAAGCTCGTTGCCAATCCCGGCTGCTATGCGACCAGCGTGATTCTCGCGTTGCGCCCGCTGACGCAGGCCGGCCTCGTCTCGCCGACGCAAAACGTCATCTGCGACTGCAAATCCGGCGCGAGTGGCGCGGGCAAAGAACCGCGACGCGATCTCCATTTCGTCGAAGTAGGCGAAAACTTCCGCGCTTACAATCTTTTCTCGCATCGCCACACGCCCGAAATTGTCGAGCACACCGGTCTGCCGGCGTCGCAGGTGATTTTTTCAACGCACCTGCTTCCCGTTGCCCGCGGCATCCTGTCCACCATCTACGTAACACTGGCCGCGCCGCAAACACCGCAGGCCATCGAAGACCTGTATAGGAAGTTTTATGCGGGCCGCCCCATGGTGCGCATTTCCCCGGCAGGCTCGCTGCCCGAATTGCAGCACGTCACGAAAACAAATTTCTGCGACATCGGCTTCGTTCTGGACACCGATGGAAAACGCCTGATCATCATTTCGTGCCTGGACAACCTGGGGAAGGGCGCGGCCGGGCAAGCCGTGCAAAACATGAATCTCACGCTTGGATTAGAGGAGCAAACCGGACTTCTATGAGAATTGTCATCAAATTTGCGGGTGCTTTGCTCGAAGATGCTGCCACCATGCAGCAACTTTCTCGCCACGTGGCTACGCTCGCGCGGCATGGCCACGAAATCCTCGTTGTTCATGGCGGCGGCCGCCTTTTCACTGCCACCTTGAAGCGGCTTGGGATCGAGAGCAAATTCGTCTCTGGATTGCGCGTCACCGATGGCGAAACCCGCGATGTCGCTGTAATGGTTTTTGCGGGGCTGCTTAATAAACGCCTTGCCGCCGCGATTTCCGCGGAAGGCCAGCCCGCGGTAGGCATCTCCGCGGCGGATGCGGCCTGCTTCTCCGCCGCACCCCTCGTGCATAACGACATCGAGGGCAGCCTCGGCTATGTGGGCTATCTGACCAGCGTCAATGTGCGTTTTCTCGAATCACTCTGGCGGGAGAAACTTACCCCCGTTGCACCTTGCCTCGGGCTGGGCACGGACGGCGAGCTTTACAACATCAACGCCGATCACATGGCTGCGGCCTGCGCCGAATTCGTCGAAGCAGACCATCTTGTCTACCTCACCGACGTCGCCGGCGTCCTCGATGGCGACAAAGTCCTCTCCGCCATTTCCTGCGAACAGATTGACCATCTCGTGCACTCGCGCGTTGTCTCCGGCGGCATGATTTTGAAGCTGGAGGCCGCCAAGCGCGCCCTCGAGGGCGGCGTTCGCGAGGTTCACATTGTAGGCGGCCATTCGGCTGCAGCTGCGTTGGCCCCCAGCTTGTTTTCACCCGTTTCCGGCCCCGCGATCTTTTCCGCTGTTCCCGGTACCCGCGTATTGCGCGGCTTCTCTTCCGCGGAGCACTCGGCCGGAGCGTCTGTCTGACACTCTTCTACCTTTGGAGAATAACGAATGACCGCATCACTCACGATTCCCGTATCTATCGCCAAGGACCTCCTCACGGGCGCCGAATGGTCGCCCGCGGACTCGCGCGAACTTCTGCAGCGCACCGCGGACATCAAGGCGCGGCCGTCGCGCTTCGCCTCTGTGCTGCGCGGCAAGCACATTGCTCTCATCTTTGAGAAGCCCTCTCTGCGCACGCGCGTCACGTTCGAGGTCGGCATCCAGAGTATGGGAGGTGACGTGGTTTTCCTCGATCACACTCAGGCGCGATTGGGCGAGCGCGAATCCATCCCCGATGTGGCCCGCAATCTTGAGTGTTGGGTCCAGGGCATCGTCGCCCGCGTCTACGAGCAGCGCGTCCTGGAAGAAATGGCGGCCAGCATCAATATCCCCGTGGTTAACGCGCTCTCCGATAAATTCCATCCCTGCCAGGCGCTCGCCGACTATTTCACACTCGAAGAGAAGTTCGGCTCGCTGAAGGGCCTCAAGCTTGCTTACGTCGGCGATGGTAACAATGTCTGTCATTCGCTCCTGTTCCTCGGCGCGCGCCTCGGAGTGAACCTCCGGATCGCTACGCCGGCGAATTACGCTCCCGCTCCGGACGTCCTTACGGACGCGAAGCGCGTTGCCAAGGAAACCCGCGCGCGCATCGAGTTGTTCACCAATCCCTCGGAAGCGGTAGCTGGCGCGCAAGCCGTCTACACCGATTCCTGGACCAGCATGGGCTTCGAGGCCGAAGAAAAGGTACGCCGCAATGTCTTCAAGGCCTACCAGGTCAATCGGAAGCTCATGGAGCAAGCCGCACCCGGCGCCTTTTTTATGCATTGCCTCCCGGCGCACCGCGGCGCGGAAGTGACCGACGAAGTGCTCGACGGCCCGACGTCCATCGTGCTCAAACAGTCCGAAAACCGCATGTACGTGCAAAAGGCCATCCTGCACGCGCTGTATTCCTAATCCCTTTTGGCATCCTTAGGAGAAAACCCAGTGACCCCGCAAGTCCATAAACCAAAGAAAGTCGTACTCGCCTATTCCGGCGGCCTGGATACGTCCATCATTATTCCGTGGCTGCGCGAGAATTATGGCTGTGAAGTGATTGCCATGATCGGAGACGTTGGCCAACAGGAAGATCTCGAGGCCGCCCGCAAAAAGGCGCTCGCCACCGGCGCATCCAGCGCCTACGTCGAAGATCTGCGCGAGGAATTCGTTCGCGACTACATCTGGCCCACGCTCCGCGCGGGCGCTGTATACGAGCACACCTACCTGCTTGGCACCTCTATGGCGCGTCCTGTTCTGGCCAAGCGTCAGGCCGAAATCGCCTTGCAACTCGGCGCTGACGGCCTCTCCCATGGCTGCACCGGCAAGGGTAATGACCAGGTCCGCTTTGAGTTGGCCTACAAAGCCATCGCACCGCACCTCCCGATTATCGCCCCCTGGCGCGAGTGGGCCATCGACTCGCGTGAGGACGCCATCGCCTACGCGCAAAAGCACCACGTCCAGGTGGAACAAAGCCGCGCCAACATCTACAGCCGCGACCGCAACATCTGGCACCTGAGTCACGAGGGCGGGGATCTCGAAGATCTCGCCAATGAGCCCCGTGAAACGATGTGGCAGTGGATCGTGTCGCCAGAACAGGCCCCGGATAAACCGGAGGAAGTGGAGATTGGCTTTGAAGCGGGTACCCCTGTATCGGTGAATGGTAAGAAGCTCGCACCCGTTGCGCTTCTCAATGCATTAAATGACATTGCCGCAAAGCACGGCGTTGGCCGCACGGATCTCGTCGAAAATCGCCTGGTGGGAATGAAATCGCGTGGCGCCTATGAAACCCCGGGCGGAACTCTGCTTGTTACCGCGCACCGCGAACTGGAGCGGCTTACTCTCGACCGGGAAACCTCCCACTTTCAGCAGGCGCTCTCGGGACGTTACGCCGAGCTCGTCTATTACGGCTTGTGGTTTTCACCGCTGCGCGAATCACTGGATGGCTTCTTCAACGTTGCGCAGCAGCGCGTCACCGGCTCGGTCGGCCTGAAACTCTGGAAGGGTACGCTCAATGTCACCAAGCGTCTTTCGCCCTTCTCTCTCTACCGCGCCGACCTCGCCAGTTTCACCATGGGCCGGTACAATTCCAAGGACGCCGAGGGTTTTATCAATCTTTTCGCTTTGCCGGTCACCGTGCGACCCAAGGCCAAAGCCGAAGCCCAGCATTCTTGAGAGTTTTCGCCGGGGCGCGGCTACGTCTTGGGAGAGTTTCTGACGGCCGCGCCCTATTCCATTGCGGGATTTGATATAGGTTGTGGTGCTTGTTGACACCACTGAGCGATGCGCAGAATTGGCCGCCCCTATTCTGGATGTTGCAACGCACGCACGACTTGGGATGCCTATGACCGAACGCAAAGACGATCGCCTGTGGGGCGGCCGCTTCGACCGCCCACCGAACGAAGAGTTCGACGCTTTTCAGCGTTCTTTTGCATTCGACCGCCGGCTTCTCCCCTATGAACTTGCCGTGGATCGTGCCTGGGCCAGGGCTTTACAGCGCGCCGGCATTCTCAACGAGGCGGATGTTCGCCAAACTCTCCGTGCCCTGGACGATATCGCGGAACGCGCCAGGACCGATCTCACTTGGCTCGACTCTTCAACCGCCGAAGACGTCCATCATTTCGTCGAAAAAGCCTTGGCCGAGTTGCTCGGCCCACTAGGCTGGAAACTGCACACCGGGCGCAGCCGGAACGAACTGGTCGCCACCGACTTTCGCCTCTTCGTTCGAGATGCCGCTGCGGACGTGCGTGTAGGTCTCATCGCCCTCATCCGCGCCTTTCTCGATCAGGCCAGGACCCACCTAAAGGTTCCGATGGCTGGCATGACCCATCTCCAACATGCCCAGCCCATTCTGTTGTCTCATTTCCTGATGGCCCACGCGGAAGCCTTTGCGCGCGACCTTATCCGCCTGCAGCACGCCGCCGCCAGCGCCGACGCCTGCCCCATGGGCTCCGGCGCCCTGGCGGGATGTTCGTTCGCCGTCGATCGCGAAGCCATCGCCCACGAACTCGGCTTCTCGCGGATCACGACAAATAGTCTCGATGCCGTCAGCGATCGCGATTTCGCGCTGGACTATCTGTTCGCCCTCGCCGGGATTGCCACGCACCTCTCGCGCCTCGCTGAAGACTTCGTGCTTTTCGCCTCGCAGGAATTCTCCTACGCTATTCTCCCGGACGAATATTCCACCGGCAGCAGCCTGATGCCGCAAAAGAAAAATCCCGACGCCTGGGAACTTCTGCGCGGCAAAACCGGTCGTGTCACCTGCGCACTTTTCAGCCTTTTCACCACGCTGAAAGGCCTGCCTTCCAGTTACCAACGCGACCTCCAGGAAGACAAGGAAGCCCTCTTCGCCGCTCACGACCAGCTTGCCTCAATGGTGCATGTCGCCGCTGGGGCTGTTTCTGCCATGCGGTTCAACGAAGCCAAACTGGCCACGGCCTCTGCGAATCCTGCCCTTCTTGCTACCGAAGCCGCCGACTATCTCGTCAAAAAAGGCATTCCTTTCCGCCAGGCCCATGATCTGGTCGGAAATCTCCTGCGGGAAGCGGAGCTCCAGGGGAAACCCTGGACACAGTTGTCGCTCGAGGACTTCCGGCGGATTTCACCCGCGTTTGACGCCGATGTCGCCAACGCGTTGCAACTCGCCGCTGCCCTGCAGTCCAAAAACGTTGCCGGAGGCACTTCCGAAGATTCTGTTCGCGCCGCGATTTCGCAGCTCGAACAAAAACTCAAATCACTGGAGAACAAGCCATGAGCCTCAGTTCTGCATTCGGTATTTTCGAAGCCGCATCGCACCGCGTGGAGGATCGGAGGTCGCTTCCGTGAGCGGCCTTCTCCCTTTACGGATGCTCACCCCATGAAGTACGCCCTCTCCGAAGCCGCCCTGCCTCGCGGATTCCGCTTCTCGGCTACCGCTTGTGGCCTGAAGAAGACTGGCGCGCTGGATCTGGCGCTGCTCTCGAGTGACGTACCGGCTTCGGCCGCAGCCGTCTTCACGCAAAACCTCGTCGTTGCTCCGCCGGTTGTGGTTTCCAAGGAGAATTTGCGCGCGTCCAAGGGCCGCATGCGCGCCGTCATCGTCAATGCCGGCAATGCCAATTGCGCCACGGGTCCCGCAGGCCGTGCCGCCTCACTGAGAACCGTGGAGGAAACATCGCGCCGCCTTTTTTGCCAGCCTCACGAAGTTCTAGTCTGTTCCACCGGCGTCATCGGCGTGCCGTTGCCGCTTGAGAAGATTCTCCGCGCCCTCACTGGCATTACGCGGAATCGCCGGCCGTCCGCGCGCTCTTTTGCTGAGTTCTCTCTTGCTATCTGCACCACGGACACGCGCCCAAAGACGTCCACGACGTTCTTCAAGATGGCGGGGAAGCGCATTCATCTCGTAGGCTGCGCTAAGGGGGCCGGGATGATCCATCCAAATCTCGCCACCACCCTCGCTTTTGTCGCCACAGACGCCGCCATCTCGCCATCACTTCTTCAGAAAACCCTGCGAGAGGTTGCCGGGCGAACCTTCAATTCCATCAGCATCGATGGCGATACCTCCACCAACGACACACTGCTGGTTCTGGCCAACGGCCAGGCGGGCGCACCTGCCATCCGGCCGGGGACCTCGGCGCATCGCGCGTTCGCCAGAGCACTCGAAGAAGTTTGCCACTCGCTGGCCTTGCAGATCGTCGCCGACGGCGAAGGAGCGCAGCGCGTTATCGAAATCGAAGTGCGCCACACCAAGACGCAAGCTGACGCGCGCCGCATCGCCCAGACCATCGCAACCTCGCCGCTGGTCAAGACCGCTTTTGCCGGCGGCGATCCGAACTGGGGCCGCGTCTTTGCTGCAGCTGGGCGCTCCGGCGTCAAGTTCGATCCCCACCGCGTAGACATCCAGTTGGCGGGAATACCGGTGCTGCGCCGCGGCCAGCCGCTTAAATTCAACGAGCGTGCTGCCAGCAACCGCCTGCTGGAAAAACAAGTCCAGGTGGTAGTCGATCTCCACGCAGGGCACGAGTCCACGCGCTTCTGGACCTGCGATTTCACCGCGGAGTATGTGCGCATCAACGCTTCGTATCGCACCTAGACGCAGCAGCGCGCCGGTTATGCCAACCTCAATGTGCCTGCCAGGGCGCCCGTGGTATCCGCGTGCCATCTTGGTGTCAAGTCCAGACCCAGTACCCGCCGGCACCCTCTTCCCAACGATTTATTGTTGCAAAAGAGGTCATTTTTCGAGACCATGCACGGGACCACTGAAGTGTCCCTCCCGCCCCCTGCGGCACGCCCTTCGGTTTGCCACGTCGGCGGTTTTGATTCTTCGGTGCGCTCCGCAATCGTGGTTAGGTTCCGGACAGAAGGAGTCCGCTGGTGAAGAAGCTTTACGTGGGTAATCTTCCGTTCAACGCTTCGGAAGAGCAGTTGCAGGAATGGTTTGGTCAAGTGGGTGTGAATCCCTCCGCGATCAGTCTGATTCGGGATCGCTTCACGGGACAGTCTCGGGGTTTCGCCTTCA
>Ga0209517_10002245_pt1 | contig 27634 bp, 29 predicted proteins | sample PeaSoiMetSII2010_FD_187695 | JGI IMG/M metagenome (GOLD analysis project Ga0209517, IMG submission 187695) | Peat soil microbial communities from Weissenstadt, Germany - SII-2010 (SPAdes) (version 2) | ecosystem: Environmental > Terrestrial > Soil > Wetlands > Peat | place: Germany...
ATTCCTGGGCGGTGCGTCTGGTCCTGCTCGGCGCAAGCGTGACCTTGTGCTACACGATCTCCCCGTTCGGTTTCCACGGGCTTCCCGCCGCAGGGCTAGGCTTTTTTGTTGCCATGGTGATTCTGCTGGCGGAATTGCGTCTGCGCCACGCGGAGATCAGCGGGCTTGTGGGAGGAGCCGCAGGTGCTGTCTGCGGTCTCTTGGCTGCCCTCCTCGTTACCCTCGTCATTTCGCGCACCGCTGAGCCTGAACCTGCCAAGTCCTTCTTTGAATTCACCACGCTGTTTGCTTTCACCTACCTGGGGCTGGTCATCGGCTTCCGCAAGGGGAAAGAGTTCCAATGGCTCGTTCTGCCGCGTCGCGCTCCAGCCCTGGCCCTGGAGTCCACCGCCTTTAAGTTGCTGGACACCAGCGTTCTGATTGACGGGCGGATCGCGGACATTTGCGAAACACATTTTCTGGATGGCACGCTGGGGCTGCCGCGGTTTGTGTTGCACGAACTGCAACTTGTGGCCGATTCCAGCGATCCGTTGAAGCGGCAGCGCGGGCGGCGCGGCCTGGAAGTGCTCCAGCGGATGCAAAAGCTTCCCGGGCTGGAGATTCGGATTCTGGAGGAGGATTTTCCTGCGAGTATTGGCGTGGATCAAAAGCTGGTTGAGCTGGCGCGGCGCACGGGATCGAAGATTGTCACAAACGATTTCAACCTGAACAAGGTGGCGCGTGTGCAGGGCATCGCCATCTTGAATGTGAATGAACTGGCCAACGCCATGAAGCCCGCGGTGCTGCCGGGCGAATCCATGCGTGTGCTGATTCTGCGCGAAGGGAAGGAATCGTCGCAGGGCGTAGCGTATCTGGACGACGGCACCATGGTGGTGGTGGATGGAGCGCGGCGGCTGATCAATCGCACCGTGGACATCATGGTTACTTCGGTCCACCAGACCCCGGCGGGCAAAATGATTTTCGGGCGGCTGGACGAGCGCGGCGAACAATCCAACGCGCGCTCTATGGCCCAAGCGGCGGCGGCGAGTTCGCGGGCAGACGCTGCGTTGCCTGCCAACGGTAATGGAAACGATAACGGCACTGAGCCGCGGCGGCCGGAGTCCACAGAGACACTGGAGCCGGGCTCCCGCAAGCGTTACTCGGAAAGCGAAACCTAGAAGATCGGTAAACGGCCCGGGCGCGCCTGTTGATGGGGCCGGAATTCGTCCCGTAGAGTTTTTCTTCCTGTACCGCTTGAGGTACACTCAACTTTCTGCAACCCGCGCTTAAGCCAGGGATAGACTGCTTCGGCCGGACTGCTTTCATCCTATGACTCATATCACTGCGATTCTTCCTGCTGCAGGTCTCGGCACGCGCATGGGCGCGGAGACACCGAAACAATTTCTGGAACTAGATGGCGTGCCCATCGTCATCCTCAGCTTGCGCCGGATTGCGGCTTGCCCGCTGATCTCGGAGATCATCGTGGCCACGCGCGCGGACAATGTGGAGCGGCTGGAGGCGCGCATCCGCGAAGAGAATTTTGCGCAGCCGGTGCGCGTCATCAAGGGCGCCGATTCGCGACAGGGTTCGGTGGCGCAGGCGCTGAACCTGGTGGGCGAAAATACGGAACTTGTGGTCGTGCATGATGCCGTGCGGCCCTTCGTGACCGTGGAAATGATCACGCGGGTGATTGAAGAAGCACGGCGCTGCAAAGCCGCGATTCTGGGCGTTCCGGCGATGGACACGGTGAAGGAAGTGAAGCGTGCAAGCCTGCCGGAAGATGTGGCGCTGATTACGGCGACGGTGCCGCGGGAGCGCATCGTGCTGGCGCAGACGCCGCAAGTTTTCGAGACACGGTTGTTGAAGGAAGCGTTCGCGCTGGCCGAAGGCGATGGCCTGAATGCGTCCGACGAAGCCGCGTTGGTGGAGCGCATGGGCCACGACGTGTTTGTTGTCCAAGGGTCCGAGCGCAATATCAAAATCACGAAACCCGCGGACATGGACCTGGCGCGGTTCTATCTTCACTCCGAGCAGAAAAAAGCATGAGCGTACGTTGCGGCATTGGGTATGACCTGCACCGGCTGGCGGAGGGGCGCAAGCTGATTGTTGGCGGGATTGAAGTGCCATTCGAGAAAGGCTCGGTGGGGCATTCGGACGGAGACGTGGTGGCACACGCATTGTGCGACGCGCTGCTGGGAGCCGCGGGGCTTGGTGATATTGGAATGCATTTTCCAGACAGCGATCCGAAGTGGAAGGGCGCGAACAGCCTGCTGTTTCTGGAGCACACGGAAAGACTCCTGGATGACAAGCATTTCGTGATCGAGTACGTGGATGTGGTGGTGATTCTGGAGCGCCCAAAACTTGGCCCGCATTTCCCGAAGATGCGCGAGGCGTTGGCCAAAGCGCTGCGCGTTCCCGTCGAGAAAATTCATCTGAAAGCGAAGACAAACGAGGGCGTTGACGCTGTGGGCCGGGGTGAAGCGATTGCCGCATACGTCGTTGTCACGCTGTCCGCGCCTTGAACTTACTCTACCACTTACAATGAAAGTGGTGTCATTCTGAGCCCATCCGATGAGGATGGGCGAAGAACCTCACTGTAAACACGGATCTGATCCGCGGGGTGAGATCCTTCGGACCGCATACGGCGCGGTCCTCAGAATGACAACGGTGAAAGGGTCTCAGGGTGCAAAGCCATGATCGTTTGCGGGAATGGAGGCTAGAATCCCTTCATGTCCCCGCCTGAGCACATTCAGCCGCATCCGGTGCGCGAGAATCCGTTTCGCGGGGACGACATACTTGCGTTGCTTCGCGAAAACCAGTGGCTGCAGGCCGAGCCCTCGCCTGAGCAAATTGTGTTTTGCGAGCATGCCGCAGCGCTACTTGGCCATTTTGCTGAGGATCGCATCGGACTCGCAAACTTGCTGCGTCTCGTGTTCGCGTATGACGCTGCGGCAGTGATGCTCTCCACCGAAGCGCATGCGGTTCTCAGCCGGTATGCCGCGCGCGATGTGGTGCGGCATCTTGCGCTGCTGGTACTTGACGGTGGGCCGTTCACTTCGGACCGCTTTAAGGACGTGGTGACGCATTTAAAGGAAACGCTCGAGGTGCGCGGGCGCGATCTGTTTCATCCGATACGGCTGGCGCTGGCTGGGCGGGCTGGGGAGGGCGAACTCGACCGCGTGATTTTGCTGGTGGACGAAGCGGCGGCGCTGCCGTTTGCCGTGCCGGTCAAGAGCGTGCGCATGCGCATTTTGGAGTTTTGCGCTGCGCTGGAGTGAGGGGCCGGTTGGGTGGGTTTTCTCACACGGAGGTTTCGCTATAGCGGTAAGGGGGTGGAGGGATCCCTCCGCTCCGCAGCCCGACGCGCCAGACAACGGCGCGGAAGAAAAAGTCGGGCTGCTCCGGTCGGGATGACAGGTTTTTAAATTGTCGAGGTGAAGAAATTGGTGTGGCGCGGACTGTGAAGTGATTACTGAAAACTGTAAACTTACAAGCCATGGACCGATTTACAGGAATTCACGCGGTACGCGAAGCGCTGGAAGCGGGGAGCGCCTTCGACCGCATTGTGATTGCCAAGGGACGGCAGGATTCGCGCATCGAAGAGATTGTGCAACTGGCGCGAGCGCGCGACATACCCGTGCGCTTTGAAGACCGCGGGCAACTCGATCGGCTGGCCGACTCTCGCGATCATCAAGGTGTGGTGGCGATGGCGGCTTCGCGGCCCGCGTCCACGCTGGAAGACATTCTGGCGCACGCCAACAGCGTCAAGAACCAGGCCGGGTTGATTGTGCTGCTGGATGGCGTGGAAGATCCACACAATCTGGGTGCGGTGATTCGTACGGCACTCGCTGCGGGAGCGCACGGTGTGGTGATACCAGAGCGGCGCGCAGCGGGGTTGACGGACACGGTGGCACGTGCGTCCGCGGGAGCGATTGCGCATCTGCCCATCGCCAAAGTTACGAACCTGGTGCGCGCGATGGAGGAGTTGAAGGAAGCGGGATACTGGCTGGTGGGGCTCGATGAAGAAGGCAAGCAGAGCTACACGGAAGTGGATTACACGTCGCCGACGGGAATAGTGATGGGCAGCGAAGGGAAAGGCCTGCACGAATTGACGCGGAAGCGGTGTGATTTTGTGGTTTCGTTGCCGACCAGCGGCCCGGTGAAGTCGTTGAACGTGTCGGTGGCCACCGGCGTTGTTCTGTTTGAGGCGCTGCGGCAGCGCGGCGCGCATAAAAAGTAAAATGCGGAATTGCGGCCTGCGATTCCTGGCTACTTGTCATATTGAATCAGGGAAAAGACGTCCATGCCGGCAAGGCGTTCGCGGCCGTGGAGGAAATTCAGTTCGATGGCGAAAGCGGCGCCGTCCACGTGTCCGCCGAGTGAGCGGATGAGTTGTGTGGCGGCAGCGGCGGTACCGCCGGTGGCCAGCAGATCGTCGCAGAGAAGAACATTCTGTCCCTCGTGCACGGCGTCTTCGTGAATTTCCAAAGTATCGTTGCCATATTCCAAGCCGTAGGAGATGCGCGAGGTCTTAGCGGGCAGCTTGTTGGGCTTGCGCACGGGAACAAATCCGGCGTTGAGGCTGTAGGCGAGAGCGGGAGCGAGAATGAAGCCGCGCGCTTCGATCCCAACGACGAGATCAATTTTGTGGCCAACATAGTGGGCGCAGAGCCGGTCAATCAAGGTGCGGAAGCCCTGCTTGTCCTTCAAGAGCGTGGTCACGTCGTAAAAGAGGATTCCGGGCTTGGGATAGTCCGGCACTTCGCGAATCAATTTTTTCAGATCGTCCATCGTTGCGGCTCCCTGTCAGATGGTCATCTCAATCGTGAAAAACCCGACGTAGCGGGTATCCACGGTGTCCGGCTGTTCGTTCAAGCCGGCCACATCGGACATCATGGGCCCCTTTTCCAGGGCGACGCGAAGCTGGCCGAGCCTTTCGGGCGAGCCCATGGCAAATACCTCGACGCGGCCGTCACGGCAATTGCGCACATAACCGTGCAGGCCCAGTTTCCCGGCCACGTGCTCGACGAAGTTGCGGTAGCCCACGCCTTGCACACGTCCGGTCACATAAAAGCGCCGTGCGTAAAGTTCCTGGTTCACGGTTCCTGGAAAATCGATACGGAAAACCCCGCGATTCTCTTCGCAGCGGCAATCTGCCCCACAATTTGCGATACACTGGCGGTATGCCGAGGGCCGCGGGCGGCGCACTCACGGGGTCCGCGCATCCAACTAATCATGAAGAGTCATCGCTTCCGTCCGGAGACTATTTTAGCGCGCGCGGCGATTTTTCTTGTACTGGCATTTTTCGTTTGCGTGACGGCTTTGCCACTTTGCGCGCAGGAAAATGGGCCCGGCCCGCTGACGCCTCCGCCGGAACACACCGTGCACCGGGTGGTGGGCGTGCCCGAACCGGAAGCACCACCTTCCTTGCCGCCCGCGCAAATCATCAAGGCGTTCGCGCAGAAAGAAGAGTTGTACCAGGACACGCGGCCGCAGTATGCCTATCGCAAATCCATACGCATCCAGGAATTTGGCCCCGACGGCAAGCCCAGTGGCGAGTATGACGCCACGTACGACGCGGTGCGTTCGAGCGACGGAAAGCTCTATGAAAAAGCCATTGCCGCGCCGCAGTCCACGCTGGTGTACCTGCAATTCGAGCCCGAAGACGCGCAATTGCTGACGCGCATTCCCGAGTTTCCGGTTACGCCCGCGCTGATAGCCAAATACGACCTGCAATACCTGAGCACGGAAAAAGTGGATGAAGTGGATTGCTACATTTTTCAGGTGCACCCGAAAACGCTGGACCGCCAGCATCCGCTTTTCGACGGCATCCTGTGGGTGGATCAGAAATACCTGGAAGTGGTGAAGACCTATGGCAATTGGGTCACAGACCTGGGCCCTGTTCACCCGCCGACCTTGCCTTTTGGCCTGTTCGAGACTTACAGGGAAAATGTGGATGGCAAATACTGGTTTCCCGATTACGCGCGGTCCGAGAGCGCATACAAATTGAAAGACCGCGACGTTCCGATTCGAGTGACGATCAAGTGGACTGACTTCAAGCCCTTTCCGGCAGTCAGCGTGCCGGTGACGCAGACGGCCTCTCCCGCGGCGAACGCGACACAGCCTGCAAAACCCTGAGCAGATACTCCAGTTGATTCTAAAGTTTTGAGTTGAAGAGCGATTCCTCCGCTCCGGGACGGCGAAAGGCGCCGTCCCTCCGGTCGGAATGACAAGTTTTGGAAACGGGATGGGGCGTCTGGAAGCAAGAAGAGAGTCAGAAGGCGGGACGGGAGTCTGAAAGCAGGGTTTCAACAGCGCCGAATAATTGCGCAAGAGTGGGGCGTCAGGAGGGCTGGAGCGGGCGGCGTGCTTCGCCGTAGAGTTTCCGCAACAATCCGGGCAGCTTGCGTAGATCGTCCAGCAAGAATTCGGGACGGACCGCGCGCAAGCGTTTTTCCGTGGGAAAGGGCCCCAACACGGCGATCGCACGCACGCCCGCAGCGCGCGCCATTTCCACATCTTCCGGAGTATCGCCGACGTAGACACATTGCGCGGGCGCGATGGCCATGTTGCGCAGAGCCATCCGCAATGGCGCGGGATGCGGTTTTTTCTCCCGCAGGTCGCCGCCGCAGACGCGTGTGCGAAAAGCGCGCAACAATCCAAATTCGCGCAATTGGTGCGTCACGCGGTTGCGGTCGCCGCTGGTGACCAGGCCCAGTTTGTGACGGCGGGAAAGTTGCGCAAGGACACGCCGCGCGCCGGTGATCAGCTTGGGGCGGTGCTTCGCATAATAGGCGCGCCAGATGCGGTCGGCATCCGGCCACCGCGCCTTGGGTATTCCCGCCGCGCGATAGACGGCATACCAATTGGGAGAGTAATGATGCTCGAGTTCCGCCAGCCCCCACGGCACACCCAACTCCTGAAACAGGGCGAGATAGGCATGGGAATCCGCGTGGTAGGAATCGATCAGCGTGCCATCCCAATCAAAAAGGACGGCGGCGAGGGCGGGAGGAGAAGTCATCTCGACAAGAGTAGCAGAACCGGCGACGAGAATTTATTTAGCAGTGGAAAAAGAAGAGGCGTTTAGTCTGTCTCGTAGCGATAAGGAATATGATCGTCACGATCGAAAGCGAAATCATTGAAGCTGGCGGCAATGCCGAACCAGCCGGGCATGTTTGCGGGCTCGATGCGTCGCACGCACGCCTTCGAGGAGACGACCACGTTGCCATACCCGAGCGGACGGCTGACCAGCACGATGTCCAGTTCGATCTCCGTGCCGGCTGCCAGAGGCTTGGGGCAGAGGAAATAAACGCCGGACGAACTGATGTCGCGCGTGACAAGAGAGACCTGGAAATCCTCGAGTACTCCGGAAACGCTTTTCAGCTTCAAGGGTAATTTCAGGGAAGCGCGGGGAGATTCGCGCTGTTCTTTGTGCACGCCGACAGCATGCGTGGGCACGCGCACAAACCGCCGAGGTTGCGGCGAACGGAGCAGCGGCATGACCCGCAGTGCAGGGCTCCGCGCAGGCTCCAAAGTTTCGGGAAATGCGGGTGCGGCGCCCGAGTGAACCGAAGTCTCCGACGAAGACGGCAAATTTTCCCAAGCTAATGCGCGATTGCTTGCACTCATCTCGCCCCTCAGAGAGATGAACAGACGAATAGAGCGACTTCCGTCTTTCTATAGCCCAGTAGTACGACACGACCCCGAAAAGATGTTGGGAAGCCAACATCCCACTTTGAGGGAGTGCCTGTCAACCTGTGGAAAAGGGCGGAAGTGTCCTAAGATGAAACAGATAGTCATGGTACTCAACCCATTCGTCTCCTTTGTGGATCATTTCTTGGCCATGCCTGGTTAAATATGGCGCTGGACTTGAAACCATGTCCCCGTATCATCTTTTGACAGACCCGTGATGTCGCCCGCGACGCTAGAATCCGCACCGAATAGCCCACCTGAGGCGAATGCCGCCCCCAAGGGGGCCTCTTCGCTCCTGCTGGTCTCCTTTGCCGCAGTCTATGTCCTGTGGGGCGCTACGTTCTTCGCTATCCGCATCGGGATCGAGAGCTTTCCACCCCTTATACTGGCCGGTTTGCGGCATCTATCGGTTGGCCTGGTGTTTTACCCCATATTCCGGCGCGTAAGCGGGGAAAGGCCGACCTTGATACAGTGGCGCACCACCATTGTCACGGGGGTCTTGCTGCTTCTGTGCGGCAATGGGACGGTAAGCTGGGCGGAGAAGATCATTCCCTCGGGGATTGCGGCGCTGCTGGTGGCTACGGTATCGCTGTGGATGGTCCTGGTGGACTGGTTCCGGCCGGGGGGTACGCGCCCCGCGCCGCGCCTGCTGGTGGGATTGGTGCTGGGTTTTGCGGGGATGGCGCTGCTTGTCGGTCCGAAGCACCTGGGAGGTTCCGAGCGCATCAGTCCGTTTGGGGCGTTGGCGCTGGTGCTGGCTTCACTCGCGTGGGCGGTCGGCTCGATCTATTCCAAGCACCACCCCATCCCGAACTCGGCGATGCTAGGCGTGGCGATGCAGACCATTGCGGGAGGCGCGGCGTTGCTGATTCTCGCTGGCATCAGCGGAGAGTTCCGCGAACTGCATCTGGCGGCGGTGACATTGCGATCGTGGCTGGCTTTAGGGTATTTGGCGGTGTTTGGCTCCGCGCTGGGCTTCAGCGCGTACGTTTACATCCTGAAGCACGGCACGGCGGCGCATGTGGCTACCTATGCGTTCGTGAATCCAGTTGTGGCGTTGTTCCTGGGATGGCTGCTGGGAGGCGAGACGCTCAGCTTGAGAACGGTATTGGCCAGTGCGGTGATCTTGACGGCGGTGATCCTGGTGATCACCATGCCGCACAAGGATCCGTCGGAAGCGATGCCCTCGCCGGGAGAGGCATGACTTGGAACATTTACTTTACGTGGAAAAGCGCTGATGACTTGTCAGATTTGTGGGGATGGACCTTGCCTAAATGGGGTCGAGCAGTGCTCGACCCCTACAACGGCCGAGCCAAACATTGGTGGTGGAAAACGGATAGATGCGGCGGACAACTCGCGGTAGTCTTGGCGCATGAACACGACGATGAGCACGACACAGTTTGAGAAGCAGCCGGAAAACATCTCAGCGCGGGCTGCGGCCAAGTATTGGCAGGCGACGCTGCATCGGGACTCGCGCTCGGACGGCGCGTTTGTGTTTGCGGTGCGCTCCACGCACATTTACTGCAGGCCGTCTTGCCCAGCGCGGCGGCCGCTGCGGCAGAATGCCCTTTTTTTTCACACGCCACAGGAAGCTGAAAAGCAGGGGTATCGGCCTTGCCGGCGGTGTCGTCCAAAGGAGCGTCCCGAGCTTTCGGCGTTGGTGGCCAAGGCGGCGGAGGCGCTGGGAAATTCGGAAGAGGAAAGCGTGCGGCTGGAATCGTTGGCCGCTCAGATTGGCACTTCGCCCGCAAAGCTGCGCCGGGCATTTCGCCGCATGACCGGGCTGACGCCGAAGGCTTTCGCCGAAGCGGCGCGGATGACGCGATTCAAGAAGATGTTGCGCGAGGGAAGCCACATAAGTGAAGCGCTGTACGCTTGCGGATTTGGATCGCCGAGCCGCGTTTATGAAAAAACGAACACCCATTTGGGCATGACGCCCGCAGCGTATCGCAAAGGAGCTCCCGGCATGGAAATTGGATATACAGTGGCAAACTCATCGCTCGGAAAAGTGCTGGTGGCGGCGACGGCGCGCGGCGTTTCCGCCGTGTACCTGGGAGAAAAGCCGGAAAGCCTGGTGGATGCCCTGCGCAAGGAATATCCGCGCGCGGAAATCCAACGGACGCAAGGAGCAAACGCGCAGTGGTTGCAGGAAATTCTTCAGCGAATCGAAGGGGATGCGCCGAGCCTGGATTTGCCGCTTGACGTTCAGGCAACGGCATTTCAGCGTCGCGTTTGGCAGGAATTGCAGAAGATTCCGCGCGGAACGACGCGGACGTACACACAAGTCGCGCGGGCGTTGGGGAAGCCGCGGTCGGTACGCGCCGTGGCACGCGCTTGCGCCACCAACCCGGTCTCCATTGTGGTGCCATGCCATCGCGTGATTCGGACGGATGGGAACTTGGCGGGATATCGCTGGGGATTACAGCGGAAGGAAAAGCTCTTGGAGCATGAGAGTGCTCGCCTCCGGGACTGAAATCTTCGAATTTACGAGGTTTTTCGGAACGAGCGAAGAGACTGCGGAAAAGGCATTCTGTTTCTCATCCCGAGCGGAGCGAGGAATCACTCATGGGAGGAACCCAAGAGAAGAGAGATTCCTCACTTCGCAGACTCCGTTCGGAATGACGCGATGATACTTGGTGTCCAAGCTGTGAAGTTGAACGCTTCCGAGATTAGCTGTAGAAAGCTTATTTAGCCGCGGGGCTTTTCGACTTTGGCGCCTTTGGGCCAGTCGGGCTTGAACTTGCTATCCTGAATTTTCAGATTCTTCATGACGTTCTTGTAGTGGGACATGAAGTAGTCGCCAGTGCCTGCTTCAAAGAATTTCTGCTGGATGGGGAGCCAGGAGGCTTCGTCCACCCACATTTCAATTTTGGTGATTTGATTGCGCGCTTCTTCGGAGTTCGGCGTCAGGTCAATCACCGCCGTCTTATGGCCATCGAGCTCTTCTTCGCCAACCAGTGAGATTTGATAGTTCTTTTTCAGGCTTTCGCCCTTGGTGCCGAAGCCGAGCGCGAGGTATTGATCCGCAAGGGCGCGGTGCTTGCCGATGTTGTACTCCTCGACGCGACTGATTTTCGGCGTAAAAATATAAAGATTGTCACCTTCGCGCAGGATGGTGCGCTGGTCGGGGCTCAGGAAATCAATGCGCATTTTGTCGTCCTTGCGGACGAAAATTTGGCCCGTCTCGACAGACGTGTCCTTCACAACGGCAGTGTATTTGATGTGCTCGAGGTCGGCGGTGAGGCTGTGAAAATCCTTGGCCGATTTGTCCATCATGGTAAGCACAAAGCCGAGGGACACCTTTCCCCCGGTTTGTCCAGCGCGGGCAATGCCTATGCCGGCGAACGCGACGACGAGCAGCAGTACGACGAAAAGCAGGCGGAATCGTTTCAAAGCAACCCCTGGAGCGATGTTTGCGTGAGTCTTAGCCACTTCAAATCGTAGCACAGCGCGGGCCGAAGCACAGCACGGCCGGAAGCCAGGATAAATGGTGCGGGGGGGCACGCCGGGCGGATTGCGGCTCAGCGGTGGATGGTTACTTCGTAGGCCGTGACATTCCCTTTTTCATCGCGTAACGGCTCAATGGTGACGATGGAGAAACGGCCATCGTGCAGGTCTGGCCGGGCCTTCTGCAAGGCGTTGTGCAGATCGTTTTGCAGCGCCGGAGTGCGTTCGGGAGGCGCCAAAACGTGCGCGTCCACCCGATAGACCTCATTTTCGCCGTTCTTGGGAAGCAGTTCGACCTGGCTGGCGTTGGCGGGCTGGCCGACTTGAGGCTGGTCGCGGAACCACCCACGCGGAGTCAGCAGTACGTACACCAGAATCAGAATGACAGCGACATCGTATTGCCAGGAGCCACGTTCATAGGCCCAGAAGAACGTCTTTGAGAGGATTTGACCGAGGCTGGCCATGTCAGTCCGCCGGTACTCCATCAACGATGATGCCATCGCGCATGTGCACGACGCGATCGAAGTACGTGGTGGCCTCGGGGTTGTGGGTGATCATCACGATGGTCTGCCCGAGGTCTTTGTTTAAGCGCCGCAGCATCTCGAGAACAATATCGGAATTCTTTGTGTCCAGATTGCCGGTGGGCTCGTCAGCCAACAGGATTTTTGGTTCGTTGATGATGGCGCGGGCAATGGCCACGCGCTGCTGCTCTCCGCCGGACATTTCCGAGGGCTTGTGATGCAGGCGGCCTTCCAGGCCAAGCATTTTGGTGACGACGGCGAAGCGGTGGGGATCGTAGCCGTCGCCGTGGATGTATTGCGCAATGGCGATGTTGCCCTTGGCGGTGAGGGTGGGCAAAAGGTTGAAACGCTGAAAGACGAAGCCGATCTTGCTGCGGCGGAGCTTGGTGCGCTCCGCATCGCCCATGGCGGTGAGATCATTGCCATCAACCAGCACCTGGCCGCGTGAGGCGCGCGCAAGCCCGCCAATCACATACAGCAGGGAGGACTTGCCGCAGCCAGAAGGGCCCATGACGGCCACGGCCTCGCCGGGGAAGACCTCGAAATTCACGCCGCGCAAGGCAGGGACTTCGACCTTACCCGCGTGATACAGCTTCCAGAGATTCTCGGTTTTGAGTATCGGTTCCAAAGGCTTTCGCTCTGGGTCCAGCGTTCCGTCGGTTATCGTCCGTATTGTAACTGTGATTGGCATGTATGCCTAGTTTTCCAAACTCCTTAGTCGTAGGTCAGCGCGTCCACAGGATCCTTGCGGCTGGCGACCCACGCCGGATAGCTTGCGCCAAACAAGGCGCCCGTTAACGCGATGAGCGCGGCGCGCAGGACCCATTCCGGCGTAATCAGAATCGAGAGCGTGGGCCAGAGAAAGAGAAACCCCGCCCGGACAAGGTAACTGAGGCCCACGCCGGCTGCGATACCGAACAAGCACAACAGGGAAGTTTCCGCGAGCAAGGCGCGCACGATCAAGACCTTGCTGGCGCCGAGGGATTTCAGGACGCCAATATCGCGGGTGCGTTCGAGCACCGTGGTGTACATGGTCAGGAAGATGACAAGCAGGCCGATGGTGACGGCCAGAGCGATCATGGCGTTGATGAAAGTCTGCAGTCCGGGAATATTCGTTGAGGTCATTAGGGTCATGAAATCCTTCAACGGGCGGACGGGATGATTGGGCAGAAGTTCCTTGATCTCGGCCATGACGTCTTCTGTGTGATCGGGATGCGTGCATTTCACAAGGAAAATGGAGGCTTTATCCCGAGCGCCGACAAGATCCTGGAGAGTGGCGATAGGAACGAATAAGCGGGCCCCCTTGCCATGCTCGACGATCGCCGCAACCTTCCAGTCATGATTGAACAGGTTGAAGCTATCCCCAACTTTAAGCTTTTTGGCCTTAGCGGCCCAATCGTCAATGATCAGATCGTCGGGGCCTTCCATATCGTGGCCCGCCAGGAAAACGAATCCCCCGGAGACGTCACGGAAGGTATCGCGATCGATGCCGTAGACGACGTCAACGCCGCCGGAAGAATTGAACTGCAACAAAGCCGGAGAAACCGCCTGGACATAACGAAGTTCCGCAATTTTGTCGGCAATCTTGATGGGCATGGGCGAGCCGCTGAAGCCGATGAGGATTTGCGCAGCGGGAGCCTGCACCATGATGTCCGCTCCAATGCCTTCGATGCGCTTGGCGGTTTCGCGGAGGATACCAGAGGTCAGGCCGACAATGATGATGACCAGCATCACTTCCACACCAATGGCAGCGACCCCGATGAGCGTGCGCATGGGCCGGTGAAACAGATTGCGCACCACGAGATGGCCCATCATGGTTTTTTGTCCTCGGCGGCGCCGCCCAGTTGCACAATTTCCGCGCCGGCCGGAGACGCCAGCTTGAAGCGCTCCGCATCCAGCGGCTCATTCAAAGCAATCTTCGTGACGTTCATGTCCAGGCGATATTCATCGTGGGGCCGGTCAATGCGAATCACGCGCGGGAAATCCCCGATGGATGCGTTGCCCGAAGACATGTTGGTTGCCGGAACTCCCTGCCAGTCCGCATAGTGCACGTCGGAAACTAGGGCACCCTTGGGGCCGAAGTATTGCAGGCGCGAGATGTGCAGGTCCGTGCGATCAAACCACACCTTCCGCAGGCTCTCTTTCTTGTACCCACCGCGCAAAACGGTGAGGACGTAATACCTGGCGTCCTCGTCATTGAATTCCTCGATGAAGATGGCCTCTTCCTTGCGCACTTCCGGCCAAAGCAGCGCGTCCACCAGATGCTGGGGACGCAGATTCTCGATGGGCTTGGTGCTGGGACGCTCGAGGGAAACCGGCCCGATGAGGAATTTATTTTTTGAGGGGATGGAAACCTCAAACTCCTGGCCATCGCTGGCCATATCGAACACAGTTTTCCCGACGACAGGCACTTGCCCGATCATGCGAATGTTGTAGGGCCGGGAGGCCTGAAGGAAAGCTTTGACCTCGTGATATTCGTCAATCACGCCGCTGTATTTCGAGCCGGCGATGGGCTTCAATTCCACGGTGGCATTCACGGTTTGCACGCCCCGCGCGAAGGTGTTGTAACGCTCCAGGAGTTGCTCCTCCGTTGCATCCAGCGCCACCGCTCGCTGCGCGGCGGGCACGGTGGTGGCGTGGTGGACCTGGCCGCCACAGCCGCAAGCGGCGAGCGACACTGTCAGCAAAACCATGCAGAAGCAAACGCGTGACATCAATGAATTCCCTTGTACTGAACGTAGAAGAAGCAATTTAACAACCACGGGGAAGCGGGTCAAACGGCCAAGAAGGCGCGCTTCCAGTTTAGCGCAGTCTCGCGGTTTATTGGGGCCGGGCGATGTAGACGTCGAAGGGTTGCAGCGCGGGCCTTACCCTGCGGATCACTTCGCTGGGCCAGAGGGTTTCGCTTAACACGGTCACCCAGGCATCCTCGGGCTCAACCACGGCGCAAAAGGCGTAGCGCGGGTAGGCCGTCTGATACGCTTCCAGGCCGCGAAGCGATAGCTCGTTTTCAAGAGCGGGGTCGGCATCTTGCGCGGCAGGCCCAGCGCGCATGCCAAACGTCTCCGCTTCGAAGCGCGCCAGCAGGTGGCGGAGTTGCTCGCTGGTAGGCTGCGAAATCACCAGGCAGCGCGGCGCGGCTTCACGATAGAGAATGGCGTGCATGTTGCAAAACTCTCGCACGCGTTCGATGTGGCTGAAAAAATCGAGCAGAAACACTTCCTTGGCCGCCAGAGCCGGGAAGGCGGCGGCCCAGATTTGCGCCGCTTCGTTTCCGCGCAAAGGCTCGCGGCTTTCCGTTTCCAGAAGCTCCAGGCCGATGGCTTTGGTGCTGGAGCCGAGTTCCAAGGCCTGAACATCGAGAGAATAAGGAGGCAGTTCGGGCACATTCATTTCCGGTTCCAACGCTACTCCTCCTCGGTTTCCCCGAACTTTTCGCGGAAGCCGGGCGAGGCTTTGCGCACGTCGAGCCAATCGAAGAAGGCGTCGGGCGTTTCCAGCCAGATGCGGAACCACTCCGCGATTTCCTTCTTTTCCTCGCGCTTGTGCGCTTCGACCTTGCGATTGTGCGAGATCATCTCCGCGCGGCGTTTGCCGAGGCGGGCGATTTCCAAGACCCGCTGCACAGCGGCTTCTTCGCCATGAACTTTGAACCGCCGCATCAGCTCATCCAGGCGCGTCAGGCTGACCTCCGCATCGGGCAGCGTCTTGAAATGCAGAATATCCTCGAACTCTTCCTCGAAGCGTTCCTCGGCCTCTTCGCGTTCGGTGAGCTGTACCTTCCAACCGACGGCTTTCAGGACATCCGCGATATAGTCGTTGCTCGTTTTTCCGGCTTCGCCATGATCGGCAAGAAGTTTGCGCCGCAACTGGTCGATTTCCGCCGGGGTCCACTTCTGAACGCCGATGGCGCGGGCGGCTTCCAGGATCAGATTTTTTTTCGTTTTCAAATCGTCCATTATCGTTTGCCTTTGTGAGCGGGACGCGCGGCATGCTTCTTGCTGACAGGAGGTTCCGGGGGTTCCGCCGGCTCGCCCTTCAGGAGACGGTGGTATTTGGCCACATTTTTGTTGTGTTCCGCCAGCGTGGCGGCAAAAAAATGGCCGCCTTCCGTGTTGGCCACGAAATAAAGGAAATCGGTTTGCGCGGGGTCCAGCGCGGCGCGCAGCGAAGCTTCGCCGGGATTGCCAATGGGGCCGGGAGGAAGGCCCGCGTGCACATAGGTGTTGTAGGGCGAAGGTATACGTAAATCCTTCAGCGTGAGCGTGCCATTGTAACTGTCGGTTTGTTCCAGCGCGTAGATGACCGTGGGATCACACTGCAGGAGCATGCGCTTTTTCAGGCGATTGTCATAGACGCTGGCGACGATAGGGCGCTCGTCCGGCCGGGGCGTTTCGCGCTCGACCAGAGATGCCAGGGTCACCGTGGACAGCAGGGAAGTGGAACGCGCAGGAACTCCGGGAGCGGGATCTTCCGGATAGATCTGTTTGATGGCGTCATGGAATTTATGCACCATCATTCGCGTCAGATCGGCAGCGGCAGGATGGCGGGAGAGGCCATAGGTTGCGGGGAAGAGAAACCCTTCGAGCGTGGCAGCTTGCGGCGCAATATCCTTGATCAAGGATGGATCGCTGGCGGCTTTCAGGAAATCATCGGCGGGCATGATTTTCGCGACTTCGAGCGCGTGGGCGATGTCGTACATGGTCTGGCCTTCGCGTACGGTGAACGGCTGCTGGAAAATCTCGCCGTTCGCTAATTTCCAGAAGACATCTTTGCCCGTCAGCGGATGATCGAAGAAGTACTCACCGGCGACCAGCGTGCGCTTGGGGTGGCGCCTGGAGTAAATCTCAAAGGCCATGGCGCTGCGAACTACACCGTTTTTTTCGAGGAGGTGTGAGGCAGCGCGAAGCGAGGTTCCATGCGGGACCTCGACGAAGACGCCTTCCGGCGGAATGACTCCAAACGGTTTTTCGATGGAATACCAGAGGTATCCGCCCACGGCGCCCGCCGCCAGCAATACAAGAAGAACGAAGATGGCCAGGACCTTCACGCTAGGCGCGCTCCTCCGTGGAACCCTCTCGCGACAGATATTCGCGCAAAATCACCATGGCGGCAATGGCGTCCACGGTGTATTTTCCCTGAACGTTACGTATCAGCTTTCGCTTGCCGTCATGCGTGGTTTCATGGGTGATGCGGCGGCCCATCTCTTCTTCCAGGATGCGTTCGGCCTCCCAACTAGTGAGGCGTTCGTCGATCATTTCGACGGGGATGCCGATCTGTTTGCGGAGGCGGCTGGCAAAGCCCGTAGCTTCCTCGGCCATGTCGCCGTGCGTGCCGTCGAGGCGGAGCGGCAGGCCGACAACGATCTGCTGGACGTTGTGTTCGCGGACAAATTCGCGCAGGCGGCGCATGTCTTCGTTGCGGTTAACGCGTTCTAGGGTGTCGTGAGGCGCGGCGATGCGGGCTTGAGAGTCGGCGACGGCGAGACCGATTTTCTTGCGGCCGTAGTCGAGTGCGAGGATTTTGCCCTGTTTTTGGGGCGCTGCGGGCTGCGGTACGGCTGATTTTGCGGGAGTTTGCTTCACACCTCAGTATAGCGTGAACGCCAATGCCAAGGCGTGCGGCGCGCTACGGTTTTCTTCCGCGGGCGCCGGATTGCCAATCAGGCCACATGCCCAACTCCTTCAGTTGTTCGTCGAGCTGGGTTTCCTTCATCAGGGCTTCCATTTCGGCGCGGGAGAGGCGCTTGCCGATGGGTTCAACGCGATCGGCGATCCCCCAAGCGGTGACGGCGGCGAGGACCGTGTTCAACTTCAGTTCGCGGATATCCACTTTATCGAAAGTGTCAGACGCGGCGTGGTAGTTTTGCATGTAATTCGCCACTTCCTGATTGGCCGCCAGGGTGGGCACGCCTTCCAGCAGAAAATCGAAATGGTCGCTGCTGGTGTCCGCGTCGAAGGTGTGATTGTCCACACCCCAGCCAGCGAAGGGGCGAAGGATTTCGCGTACGGCGGGTTCGATGTCGCGGCGCCCGCCTAGGGAATAGCCTGTCACGCGGCCGGTGCCGCTATCGTAGATCACTGCGGCGCGGGACTTGTCCATTTCCGCGCGATGCGTTTGCACATAGGCCCACGAGCCCAGCAGGCCCTGCTCTTCGCCACTGAACAGGATGAAGCGGATGGTGCGGCGCGGGAGAAGGCCGCTGGCTTTAATGGCGCGAGCCGCTTCGATGACCATCGCGGCATTGCAGCCGTTGTCCAGCGCGCCGGTGCCGAGTTCCCAGGAATCCAGGTGCGCGCCGAGTACCACGATTTCGTCGGGTTTTTCGTACCCGCGGATTTCGCCGACCACGTTGAACTGATCCACCGGTCCGCCAATTTTGTTGGGCATGGTAAGCCGCACGCGTACTTTGCCGGCATGAGCCGCCACGACGCGCTGCAGGCGTAGCGCGTCTTCGCGGGCGACGATGGCCTGCGCGATGGGCTCGAGCTTTCCATCGGATGAATTGGTGTGCCGGTAGAGCAGTTTGCGTTCCCGCTGGCTGGTCCAGAGGATGGCGATGGAGCCGGCTTTCAACGCGCGCTCGATGATGGCCGGCGGCTTGCCGTATTCTTCGGAAAGATCCTTCCGGGTGTAGCTGACTTCGTTGTGGACGATGAGGATCGCGCCCTTTACGGTGCTGCCATCGCGCGCAAATTCGGCTTCCGTGCCGTCGCCTACGTCAATGAGTGTGCCTTCGAGGCCCTCGGGTGGTGTGGCGGGAGAAAGTCCTACGGAAACCAGCGAAACGGGAAATTGCACAGGGCCGAGCAATTCGAGGCGTGTGTTGCCTTCGCTCCACGTTACGGGAAGCAGGTACTTTTCGGTGTGAACATCCACGCCGGCAGCGCGAAAGGCCGCTACGGCCCAATCCACAGCTTTGGCCATTTCCGGCGAACCGGTGACGCGCCCGCCGATTTCATCGGTCAAGCGGCGCAAGTTTTCTTCCAGGGGCGAATCGCCCATGACCACAGGAGTGATCTTGGCGGCGGCTTGCGCGCACGCGGAGGCTTCGGTTGCGGAACAGCCAGGAGTGCCTTGAACGTCCTGGAGCGGGTGCAAGGTATCAGTTTTCATGCGCGGGAGCTGGGCAGACAGAGAGAAAGCAAAGAAGCAAAGAAGTGATGAGGCAAGGAGAAAACGGCGCGTCTGCATCGGGAAGTTCCTCAGGAATGAGAATATGCTTGCGAGCAAATTATAACGCAGCGGGATGCGGAAAGCCCTTGACCAAGGGAAGAAGCGCTTAGCAACCTAATATCAATTTGTTCGCAAACGCACTGCGTAGCAGAGTGCGTCCGCGACTTTGGTGACTTGCGCCATTTCGGCGACGTCGTGGACGCGGACAATGTGTGCACCGCCCAGGATGCAGGCGGTGACGGTGGCGGCAGTGCCCCAGATGCGCGCTCCAGGATGCGCGGGTTTGCCGTGGACGGCGAGCGTTGCGCCGAGAAAGCCCTTGCGGGAAGTGCCCACCAGCAACGGATAGCCAAGCTTGGCGAGTTCCGGCAGCTTGGCGAGCAACTCGTAATTCTGCTGGAAACTCTTGCCGAAGCCGATGCCAGGGTCGAGGATGATCCGGGATTTGCGCACACCGGCGCGGCGCGCCATGGCGATGGAATGGCGGAGTCCCGCGATCACATCTTTCACCACGTTCTTGGCGAAGGGCGGCTTCTGCATCGTATGCGGTGTGCCACGCATGTGCATCAGGATCAAGGGCACGCCGAATTTTGCGGCCACTTCCGCGATGCGCGCATCGTTCTTCAGGCCGGATATGTCGTTCAACATGGCTGCGCCCGCGCCCAAGGCGATTTCCGCGACACTCGCTTTCTGGGTGTCCACGGAGATGGGGATTTTCAGGCGCCCGCGTAAGGTTTCCAGCACTGGCAACAGGCGCTGCAATTCTTCGGTGGCGGAAATGCCAGCGGAGCCGGGGCGTGTGGATTCTGCACCAATGTCGAGAATATCCGCGCCGGCGCGCTCCATGGCCAGTGCGCCGTCAATGGCGCATTTCAAGCTGAAGAACTTGCCGCCATCCGAAAAGCTGTCGGGGGTGACGTTCAGCACGCCCATGATGAGCGTGCGCTCACCAAGGTGGAGGGTGCGGGAGGGGAGCTTCAAGCGAAAGAGTCTGCGTGGCGGCATGGATAAGGGAAAGTGTAGCGTAGAAGTGGGAGCAAGAACCAAACGCAGAAATCAAAGGGCGTTGCGAAGTGGTAGATCGAAGAGGGATCCCTCGACTCCGTGACGCGGCGGGCCAGAAGACGGCGCGCAGGAAAAAACCGCGTCACTACGCTCGGGATGACGGGTTTGGGCTGGGCGCGTGCGGCATCGCAGTGGTGTAAGTTGAGGTCCTTCACCCGCAAAAGGCGCGGGTTCAGGATGACAAAGTGCTCAGGATGAAAAACTCTTGTTCTCTAGTCCAAATCGAAATCGCGGATGGGCTTGCCGGCCGGGGCGTCCTTGGCCTTTTTCATGGCTTCTTCAAATTTCTTGGCAAGGATGTCTTCCTTGTGGGTTTCCTGGAAAAAGGAATCGGCGAATTTATCTTCGCGCTGGCGATGCTGTTCTTCCAGGATAGTGGCCGCCTGGGTGAGGTCCACATCGGGCCCGGGCTTCACGGGTGCTTCGTGCGAAAGCACTGCGCCGAAGATCGGGTCAATTACCAGTTTGGCCTGGCAGCACGGGCAAATCACATTCAGGTTTTCGCCGTCTTTGCGTCCCATGGCCGTATTCTACCCCAATTTCAATGGACAGGGTGCCCAGCGACGCCAGCCGCTCGCGGGCAAGATTCTGTTTGACAGTTCAAACCATTTCCCGCATTCTCCCGCCTATGTTGGACCCGGGAATCAGACGCCTTCTGGATGCCTATCCGGCCATCTACCTTGCCTGCCACCGGCAACACGTGCGCCAGAACGAATCTGGAAGAGCGATCACCGAACGCCAGGCCAGCGTTCTGGACCACTTGCATGCCACGCGCCCCATGACTCTGTCGAAGCTGGCTGAGCATATGGGCGTAGGCCGGTCGGCGATGAGCATCACCGTAAAACGATTAGTGCGCGAGGGGTACATCAAAACGAGCCGGGACAAAAACGACGCGCGCTGCGTCGGCTTAACCTTGACGACGGCGGGAGTAAAGGTGAAAGAACAAAATACGATACTTGATCCGGAGCTCGTGAGGAAAATGTTTCGCTTGATGTCCGCTGGTGAATTGGAGAGCGCGTTGCTGGGCATCGAGCGCCTGGCGAAACATGCCAGGATCCTGTTGCGGCAACGAAAGAGGGAGAGTGGAGGATGAAGATTGCGCTGATTTTGCTTGCCGCGATTTTACTGCTGATTGTCGGAGTCGTTGCAATTGGCGCCCTGCTGCCAAAGCACCATGTGGTGTCGCGCAGCGCTAGGTACCGGGCCACGCCAGAGCAACTGTTCAACTTGATCGTGGGTGACCAGAAATGGCGCCCAGACGTAACAAGTTGCGAAACCGCTGACGATGATAGAGGCTGGGTGATTCAGCGAGAAACCACGCGCAACGGTGAAACCATTACTTACGAAATCAAAAATATCAGGCGCCCGACTTCCCTGACACGCCGGATTGCCACGCAGGGCTTGCCGTACTCCGGAACATGGAGCTTCTCCCTTCAGCCCAGCGGCGAAAATACCGTCGTGCGAATTACGGAAGACGGTGAGGTACACAATCCGGTGTTTCGGTTTGTGTCGCGCTTTATTATTGGTCATACGCGCACGTTGGACGCCTATCTGCGCGCATTAGGAAAAGCGACGGGACAAGATGTCGAAGTCAGAGAGTGATCACGCGGCTTACGCCAGTGCCGGCAAACCGGCCAGCGCCATGGCGATTTCCTCCGCCGGATAGTCGTAGTTCTGCAACTTCCCTGCCTGATAATCAATGTACGATTGCATGTCGAAATGGCCGTGCCCGCAGAGATTAAACAGAATCGTCCGCTGCTTTCCTTCTTCCTTGGCGCGCAGGGCTTCGCGGATTGCTCCAGCGACCGCGTGGTTGGCTTCCGGCGCGGGGGTGATGCCCTCTGCGCGGGCAAACTGAATCCCGGCGGCGAAGGCGTCGAGTTGCTGCACCGAACTGGCTTCAATCAATCCCAAATCCATGACGTGGGAAACCAGAGGAGCCATCCCGTGGTACCGCAATCCGCCCGCGTGAATTCCTGGAGGAATGAAGGTGCTCCCGAGGGTGTGCATTTTTACAAGCGGCGTCAAATGGCTGGTATCGCCAAAATCGTAGGTGAATCTGCCTTTGGTCAGGCTGGGGCACGCGGCGGGTTCCACGGCCACTACGCGCGCTTTGGTCTGGCCCTTGATCTTGCGACCCAAATACGGCATCACTAGGCCGGCAAAGTTTGATCCTCCGCCGGTGCAACCCACAATGATGTCGGGTTCATCGCCGGCCAGGGCCATTTGCTCCAGGGTCTCCAGGCCGATCACGGTCTGGTGCAGCAAAACATGGTTCAACACGCTGCCGAGCGCGTACTTGGTGTTGGGATCCTTCGCGGCCACTTCCACAGCCTCGGAAATGGCGATGCCCAGCGAGCCGTTGGTATTCGGATGTTCTGCCAGAATGGCGCGACCGGATTCCGTCTCGTTGCTCGGGCTTGCGGTGACGCTTGCTCCGAAGGCTTCCATCAGTGCGCGGCGATAGGGCTTCTGGTTGTAGCTGACCCGCACCATATACACCTTGCATTCCAGACCAAAGAAGCAGCAGGCCATTGCCAGGGATGAACCCCACTGGCCCGCTCCCGTTTCCGTGGCCAGCCGTTTCGTGCCTTCTTTCTTGTTGTAATAGGCTTGCGCGACAGCGGTGTTCGGCTTGTGCGAACCCGCAGGACTAACTCCTTCGTACTTGTAGTAAATCCGCGCCGGGGTATCCAAGGCCTTTTCCAGGCGGCGTGCGCGAAACAGCGGCGTGGGGCGCCATTGCGCGTAGACTTGGCGCACCTCTCCCGGGATTTCGATCTCGCGCTCTGTGCTGACCTCTTGAAGGATCAGGCCCATCGGGAACAGCGGAGCGAGATCGTCAGGCCCGATGGGTTTGAGCGTACCCGGGTGCAAAACGGGCGCCATGGGCTTTGGGAGATCAGGAACGATGTTGTACCAAAATTTTGGGAGACGGCTTTGCGGCAAGTTGTATTGAATGGAGTCCATGGAGCACATTCTACCAGCGAGACAGCAAAAGACTAGCGATGGTTGAGGCCAAAACAGAAGTGCCCGCGAAGAGAACTCGCGGGCGTCACATTACTACTATTGTGGCTTATCCGTTGCTGAGTAGTCCTGGCTTATGCCTTGCCGGATTAGGGCAAGGTTGGTTTCGTCCGCCGAGATGACGGGGCAGTCGAAGCCGGGGTCGATGCGCATGTCTCGTAAGGGACCAATGCCAGCGAAGAGAATCAATCGCACCCCTGATTGAATCTTCAGATTTGGCTTGCTCGTTTCAAGTAAAATTGGTACTTCACGAATCTCTCCCACCTTCCACTCAGGAAGCCCTTTGAGCCGGTCCAAGACGCGCACTTTTGCGCTATCTTCGTGATAACCCTGGGAATCAATCTTATCTCGATATTCGACAACCTCGCCTAAAGCAATGTGCGAACTGTCTCTACCAACCACCTCTACAGCTGAGGGCGGGCAGGAATCTGCTTTGGACGGTGCGTTCATGTGCTGCTTTTCAGCGAGATATTGCTTCCAGGCAGCGGGCATGATGTCGTTTTGATCTAGACAAGGGTGCCAGCGAGTCAGGCAGGAGAGGTTGAACTGCGTCAAATGGCGAGTGTCGGTAGGGGCAGCATAAGGGGTGAACTTCACCCACCCCATGACGCAGATTTCGCAGCCACCGGGGCGGCCAATTGCATAATCGGGGTGAAGCGCCAGTTGCGGGTTGTACAAACCAGTTTCGTAGAAACTGAATCTTGAGACACTCTGAGCGCTTGCGATGAGCGTGTACTCCACAGGCCCGCCATCTGAGGAAGTCCAAGTGCCATTGCGCGCATAAGTCTCGATGCCAACTGAAATGCCTTTACCCCATATGATGCCGTCGCGCATGCCGATGCTGGCCGCAATTCTCGCAGGGTGGCCTCCAGCGCGCACATATGTTCGAAACATGGCGAACAATGCACGCTCAAATGGGCCGGTGTTATAGCTGAGCTTCAGGCGCCAACGAAGGTAATCATCTAATCTAACAAAAATATTCTTGCCGAGCAGAATTCCAGTCACGAAATCGTTCAGCGTGATTCGGAGTGAACACTCGTGTTCATTGCAGGGAAGGTACGATTCGGGCTCTGGACCCCACTGTTTGAGCTTAGCTTGTGCTTCTTGCCAGGATGTTTTGCGCAATTCGAGCGATTGAACCTGGGACAAGAGAAGTTCCGCGCGACGGCGAAAAAGGTGTTGTTCAATTTGGATGGCGATAAACGTTATAGAGAGCAAGGCACAGAGGCCGAGGAAGAGAGCAAAAAAGATCTTAAAGAGAGAGCGTAATCTTCCCACACCAGGATTAGACACCAATCCACGGGGAATGTTCCATCGGCAAGATTGGCAATCAGTATTTAAAACTTATGACTTAGAACTTAAGACTGGCTCACGCCTTGGCTGGTGAATCGCCGCGGGTGAAGCCTGGAGCGGGTCGCAGCTCCGGTCGGACGACCTTAGGGTCGGCGCTGGGAGCCGGAGGCGGCGTCGCGGGAGGCGTGCGCGGCTTTTCCGGCAGCGGCTTGCCTTCCATCAGGAGTTTCACTTCGACGGCGTCTAGCACTTCGCGTTCGAGCAAAGCCAGCGCCACCTTCTCCAGGGTTTCGCGATGGTCTGACAAGAGGGCGTGGGCCTTGCCGTAAGCGTCGTTGACGATGCGCTTCACCTCTTTATCGATGTGCAGCGCGGTGTCTTCGCTGAAGTCGCGGTGCTGGGCGATTTCGCGGCCCAGGAATATGGCCTCTTCCTTTTTGCCGTACGCCAACGGTCCCATTTCGCTCATGCCCCATTCGCAGACCATGTTGCGCGCGATGTCCGTGGCGCGTTCGATGTCGTTGCCTGCGCCAGTGGTGATGTGGCCGAGGAAAAGTTCTTCGGCGGTGCGGCCGCCCATGAGCACGGCGAGCATGCCTTCCAGATATTCCTTGGTGTAGGTGTGCTTATCGGCTTCGGGCAACTGCATGGTGAGGCCCAAAGCCATGCCGCGCGGGATGATGGTGACCTTGTGCACGGGATCAGCGCCGGGAGTCATGGCTGCGACGAGTGCGTGGCCGGCTTCGTGATACGCGGTGTTCTTCTTCTCCTCGTCGGAGAGAATCATGGACTTGCGCTCCACGCCCATCAACACTTTGTCCTTGGCCATTTCAAAATCAACCATCAGGACAAATTTGCGATTCTGGCGAGCCGCCCAAAGCGCCGCTTCATTCACCAGGTTGGCGAGGTCCGCGCCGGAAAAGCCGGGAGTACCGCGCGCGATGATGGAGAGATCCACGTCGTCGGAAATGGGCACCTTGCGCGTGTGCACGCGGAGAATCTCTTCGCGGCCCTTCACGTCGGGGCGCGCCACAACCACGCGGCGGTCAAAGCGGCCGGGACGCAGCAGGGCGGGATCAAGGACGTCGGGGCGGTTGGTGGCGGCAATCAAGATGACGCCTTCGTTGGACTCAAAGCCATCCATTTCGACGAGAAGGGCATTCAGGGTTTGTTCGCGCTCATCGTGACCGCCTCCGAGGCCCGCGCCACGGTGGCGTCCGACAGCGTCAATTTCATCAATGAAGATGATGCAGGGAGCGTTCTTCTTGCCCTGTTCAAAGAGGTCGCGCACGCGGCTGGCGCCAACGCCCACGAACATCTCCACGAAATCCGAGCCGGAAATCGAGAAGAACGGCACATTTGCTTCGCCTGCAATGGCGCGGGCGAGCAAAGTCTTGCCCGTGCCTGGAGGCCCAACAAGCAACACGCCCTTGGGAATGCGCCCGCCGAGCTTCTGGAATTTCTGCGGATCCTTCAGAAATTCGATAATCTCCTGGAGCTCTTCCTTGGCTTCGTCGCTGCCGGCCACATCCTTGAAAGTGGCTTTCTTCTGCTGCGCGGAAAGCAATCGGGCGCGCGATTTGCCAAAGCTCAGAGCCTTGTTGCCGCCGGCCTGCATCTGGCGCATCAGGAAAAAGACAAAGCCAGCGAGCAAGAGCAGAGGTAGGGCATTCAGAAGGATCAGCACCCAATCGCTGTTGCCTTTTTCCTTGACGTTGAGTTGCACGGTTTTATCGCGCAACGTGTCCATAATTTGCGGGGCCTTTTCCTTGGGAAGCAGCAGGTGGAATTTGCGGTTTGCCGGACGCACGTATTCGCCCTGAAGCTCGTAACTGTTCTGCGAGAGATATAACGTCACTTCCTTAACGTCGCCCGCGTCAACCTTCGCGGCGAATTCGCTATAGCTGGGCGTGTCCTCGCGCGCAGCCTGGCCCTGAGTGGAAACCAGGCGCCAGAGCATGACCCCCAGAAATACGATGGAAATCCAAAATATAATCGTCTTAGCCGTGGAACTCGAATTCACATTGCCCTCGCTGTTAAGCCTGAACCCTTAGACCCAAAACAAACTCTTGCAGCGCCCCTAGCGCTTTTTCCCGGCGGACTGTTTCGGCTTGTTTCGCCGCTGTGCCCCACTGCCCGCCACCAGGTGCTTGCCGTTGCGGCCGGTGCCGTTGGCGGCAGCCAGGCCGTAGCCAGTCCACACTTGGTTAGATGCAGTCTGGAAGCCAAAGTAATCGGGCTCCAGGTCCACATGGCGTCTGGACGGCTTGTCCAGAAGCACGGCCAGGCGCAGAGAACGCGGCTTGCTTTCGCCAATGCGCCGCAACAGAAAATCCTGCGTAATGCCGCTCTCGATGATCGCGTCCACCAGAAGAACATCACGGCCCTTGAATTCCGGATGTTCCTTGCTGGCGGCCATGGCGTCGCGATTGGCGAAAAAGATCTCGCGGCGCGTGCGCCCGCCCAGGTCAACGTCGCGCACGTCCTCGCGGACAAAATGCACGACCATGGGCGCATCAATGGCGCGAATCAGATCCGCGGCAAAAACGAACGCGCGGTCCATGGTCACCACAATGTCCAAACGGCGGCCGTGGCAGCCACGCGAAACCTCGCGACCCATGGCCTTCACGCGGTTCGCGATACGCGCAGCACTGTAAGTGGTGACGCTTGCCTTGGTCACGATGCCTGGTCCTCGACGATCACTACGCCTGTCCGGGTCTCTGCACCTGCGGCAAATTCATGGGAGGCGCCTAATCCGCGAACCCATGCGATTTGCCCGCAACTCGTGAGCACCGGCCAGGCCCTTTTTTCCCAGCGGCTGACACCAATCTCGTTCAACAGGCGCGCCAACTTGTGGCGCTTCTGATGACCCAGGGGTTGCATGGAATCACCTGGGCTCCAGTTGCGCAGCACAAGGGGTACACGTAACCTGGCACGGTCCAAGAACGCCCCTGTATTGCTAGTTTCTCGCCCTTCGCGGGGCCAGTCAATCACCCTGAAGCGCAGGCGGCACGGAAGTTGCACAAGATACAACTCGGCCCCGCCGGTGCGCAGATCCACCTCGTAGGCGTACTCGCGCGGTACGGTTTTTTCCGGGCTTTCCCGCTGATTTTTCGCTGCGGGCAGAAAGACGAGGGTCTGCGATTCCCGGCGCACATCCACACCACCGGGTAGTGGCAGGGACTTCCCGCTCTCGGGCTGCTCGGCGAGGGCGAGAAGCGCCCCCACATGAGTGGCGCTCAATTGGCCGGTGCGAGGCTTCAGGCGTTCGACAATACGCCGCAGGAGGCGAGTTTGGATGGAACGAGGCTCGCGAAGAAAATCGGGAAGTGAGAGGCGCACGGCGTTTTGTGCCGGTTGCGCGAATTGCTTCTCGCGTTGCGCCGATTGGCTTTCCAGATAGGCTTCATCTTCCCGCGCGAATTCCGCGAGCT
>Ga0209517_10002246_pt1 | contig 27602 bp, 23 predicted proteins | sample PeaSoiMetSII2010_FD_187695 | JGI IMG/M metagenome (GOLD analysis project Ga0209517, IMG submission 187695) | Peat soil microbial communities from Weissenstadt, Germany - SII-2010 (SPAdes) (version 2) | ecosystem: Environmental > Terrestrial > Soil > Wetlands > Peat | place: Germany...
CCGCCCGCTGATCCGATCCCCGCATGACATCCCCCTGCAGCTTCACAGCCCCACTTGAATCATGCTCGAATCGCTCCGTCGAGGGTTTTTCAGCAACCTGCTAGACCAGGATTTCAGGCGGTAGGGGATGGCTTAGGAAGTGCACTGGGCTTGCCGTTAAGCCGTAGGCACCCGACTGGAAGACCACCACGAGATCCCCGACCTCTGCGCGCGGTAGAAACACCTTGTTCGCCAGCAAATCAAGCGGCGTACAGAGACAGCCGACGACGCTCACGGTTTCAGAGGCGGTCTCATGCATGCGGTTGCCGATCGCGACCGGGTAGTTGCGCCTGATCACCTGTCCGAAATTGCCGGAGGCCGCGAGGTGGTGATGGAGGCCGCCGTCCGTTACCAGAAAAACGTGACCACGTGACACCTTCCGATCGATGACCCGAGTGACATACAAGCCCGCTTCACCGACGATGTAGCGGCCGAGTTCAACGATCACCTTTGCCTCTGGCATCGCCAGGTGCACACGCTCAGTAATCAGACGCTTGAGGTTCGCGCCGATAGGCTCGAGATCAAGCGGAACATCCTTCGGAAAATAGGGAATGCCGAAGCCGCCACCAATATTCACATGGCGCACCGGCGACGGGGCATGCGCAGAAAGCGATAGCACTAGATCGATGATGCGAGTTTGCGACTCCGTGATAACATCCGCACGCAGGTTCTGTGCGCCCGCGAAAATGTGAAATCCCACGAAATCGAGGCCAAGACTGCCGAGCGCTCGGAGAACCTCGGGGATGCGCTCCGCGTCGATGCCGAATTGCTGAGGGCCTCCGCCCATCCGCATCCCCGATCCCTTAACCTCGAAATCGGGATTGATGCGGATTGCGATCCGCGGCGCGCGACCCGAGCGGCTCGCCAATTCGGCAATCCGTCGAAGCTCGTTTTCCGATTCGATCTCGATTGTAACCCCCGCCGCGATCGCCTGAGCGAGCTCTGCATCGGACTTGCCCGGTCCCGCGAAGGAGATGTCCACGGCCGGCATGGGTGTATCGAGCGCAGTGCGCATCTCGTGAGCAGAGGCCACATCAAAGCCATCGACCGAACGGGCGAGATGCTGAACGACCGCCGGCATGGGGTTGGCCTTGATCGCGTAGTGCAGAGCAACCTCAGACGGCAGGCTGCGACGCAGATGGCGGATGCGGTCGTCGATCAGCCGGCGGTCGTACACGAAGAACGGGGTCTTACCCACGCGATCCGCGAGTCTCGACAGCGGCAATCCGCCCACCACGAGGCTGCCGTCGCGAACTGGGAAGGCGGCGATGCTCGGATGCGGGATGGGAGGCGGTGAGGTCACGCGCCTTCCTGCTGCAGGAGGGTGGCAAATTCGCCGGCGAGCACCTTGCGATCGATCTTACCGTTGGGATTGCGCGGCAGGTCGGTTCGCTCCACGATCCGAAGCGGAACCATATAGGCCGGCATGGTGCGCGCACAGTGCGCAAGGAGAGCCTCCGGATCGAGTCGGACCCCTGTTGGAGCGCTCGCTACCACTACAATCGCCTGCCCCAATCTTGAATGAGGAATGCCGATAGCTGCGGCGGCCCCAACCAGTCCTGAGGAGTAGAGGATTTCCTCGATTTCCGTCGGACTCACCCGATACCCCGACGTCTTAATCATCTCGTCGCGACGGCCTATGAAGTAGAGAAAGCCCTCCGCGTCTCGGCGTACGATGTCGCCCGACCAAACGGCGATCTCAGGCACGCAGATCCCCGAGGGTTGTCCGGGTGCTGGGCGGTAGCGTTCGGCGGTACGTTCGGGATCGTTCCAATAGCCCATGGCCACCAATGCTCCGCGATGCACGAGCTCACCGGGCTCGTCGGGCTCACACAACTCGCCGTTAGGACGCACCACCAATATCTCAGCGTTGGGAATGGCCTTTCCGATCGAATCCGGGCGGCGGTCCACCTCGGCTGGATCGAGATAGGTCGACCGAAATGCCTCGGTGAGCCCATACATGAGATAGGGCTTCGCGGCAGGCAGGACGTTGCGCAAGCGGTCTAGCGTCGCGCGCGGCATGTGGCCACCGGTGTTCGCGAAGTAGCGCATGGATTTTCGGGCCGTCTCTGGCCAATCAAGTTCGGCGAGCTGGATCCAAAGCGGTGGCACACCCGTCATTCCCGTGATCTGCTCCTCGGTGCAGGTGCGGACTGCATCCCGTGCTAGCAAATAGTTGAGCAAGACCACTTTCGCTCCCACTGCGAAGGCTGTGGTGAGCTGGCTCAGCCCGGCGTCAAAACTTAAGGGGAGGACAGCAAGGATGCGATCTGCCGGGCTGTTCTCGAGGTATTGGCTGACGCTCTTGGCTCCCGCCACCATGTTGCGATGGGACAAGACGACGCCCTTTGGACTGCCTGTGCTCCCGGACGTGTATAGAATTGCCGCCATGTCCGTGTCGATGACGCGCGCGGGTCGGCCAGTTGCTTCGGCTGTCGTGAGCTCACGCCAATCGAGGGAGTTCACGTTTGCAAAGCCGAGCGGCAAGCCATCCCCTTCGACTATGGCTATCCAGTGGAGGTCATGGCAGTTCTGGATTTCCTCGCCGAGATCGGCCGCGCGCTGTCTCGACGTGATCAGAAGTCGTACATTGCAATCCCGCATGATGTAGCCGACTTGGCGCGGTTTCAGGACGGGGTTGATGGGTACGAAGACACAGCCTGCTGCGGATGCGCCAAAGATCGCGACCACCGTCTCGAGGCGCTTTTCGAGATAGACGCCGATCCGTTCGCCACGCTTAAGTCCGAGGGCCGCGAAACCAAGAGCCGCTCGAGTGATACGATCCAAGAGGGACTGGTAGTCGAGGACGTGGCCCTTGGAGGAAACCGCCGGCAGCAAGGGGAAGCGTCGCGCTGACCCCTCGACGAGGTGATGCAGGAGCTCGCTCATGGGCTCGGTGGCCCGCGGAGAAGGGCTGGCCCAGTGAAAACCAACATATTCCGATCACCATTCCTGGGACACATCTACCCCTCGGTTATCGTTAATGTCTACAGATTCAAGCCGACTGATCGGCCAGGGCACCTAGCCGACGCGTGCCTCACCAGCCGAAGATCCGCCGCGAAGCACCATCCGAGAGACTCGTGAACGAGCCCATCTCGCGACCGCCTTTTGTCGATCCGCTTGCCGGGAAGGTAGGTCATTAACTTCGGAGAAAGATTTCCACCGTCACTAACTGGACGGTTGGCATCATGCTTGCCGCGGCCACCGCACGGCTTGTGCTCCTTGATTTCCCTGCCCTGTGGAGACGCTCACGAGCTATGAAGGGAGTCGTTGCACGCTGTCTTAACCGTGCCAGGAGTCTGGGCACTGTCGCGGTGCAACAGCCTCACTGCATCGGCGGCAGTTTCGCCAGAGAAGGCTTGATCGGACCAGCTCTGGTTAAATTCGCAAATGTCACCGATATAATCGCCATGGACCATCGAGCGCGCCACCGGCAGCGCGTCAGAAGACGCGCAGTCCCGGCACGACGACGCGCAGACGGTAAAGCGAGGTCGAGGCGGTGACAAAGAGCGTCCGTAGATCGTCCTCGCCGAAGGTGAAGTTCGCCGTGTTTTCCGGCGTGTGGATGACACCGAGGCAAATACCGTTGGGATCGAAGATGTGGATGCCGCCCGGGCCAGTGCAATAGAGGTTGCCGTGACTATCGATCTTCATGCCATCTGGCGCGCCGGGGCCTGCACCCGTGGTCGCCGCCCAGATCGCACCCCCGCTCGCCGTGCCGTCGCCAGCAAGAGCGAAGACACGAATGTGGCGCTCTGCCGTATCGTTGACGAAGAGGTGCTTCTCGTCGAGCGATAGGCAGAGCCCGTTGGGTTGAGTGAAATCACGGGCCAGGAGCGTCAGCCGGCCGTCCCCCGGATTGATCCGGTAGACGCCGCGGAATGACAGCTCGACCTTGCGCTTAATGCCGACACCGTCCATGCGACCATAGGTCGGATCGGTAAAGTAGATCGTGTCGTCGCGCGCGACAACGATGTCGTTCGGGCTGTTCAGCTCCTTGTCGCCGAAGTGGCTCGCCAGTACCGTCAGTGTTCCGTCTTTTTCGGTCCGCGTCACCCGGCTTGTCGCATGCTCGCAGCTGACGAGCCGGCCCTGGCGGTCGAGCGTGTTACCGTTCGTCTTGTTGCTGGGCTCACGATAGATCGTGACGGCGCCCGATGGCAGCCACCGATATAGGCGGCTTGCAGGAATGTCGCTGAAGATGAGCCAGCGCTCGTCGGGGTGCCAGACCGGCCCTTCGGTGAAGCCGAAGCCGGTGGCAAGGCGTTCGATCTTGACGCTCTCGCCGACGATATCGACTAAGCGTCTGTCGCGGATCTCAAGGCTCAATGGGTGGTTCTCTTCAACTGCCGGATTCATTAAGCCGATTGTCGGCGTCACGCGTTGCTGCGCCTGTGCGACGAGAGGCAGCACCACAGCGCCACTAGTCATGATCAGGACCTTGCGCCGCGTCATCTAAGCCTCCTGACCACCACCTGTGTACAAGGCCCACGAAATAGCACAAGTCTCGCGGCGAGAAAGGGGGTGGGGTATGCGGTGGTAGCCCATAGGCGTACCGGGTGGCGGGGAGCCCGGTCGTCGGTGGGGGCCGAAGTCTAACGGCGGTCTGCGTGGGCGGCGGTCAGTCTGTGCGGGGACCATATGTTGAGATCGTGGAATAGCGTAATGTCTACCAGACTTCTACGCGCTGCCTTCGAACTGCACGATCGCCTGACGATCTCGCCGCTACGAATAGGCGGTCGCGAATTCAAAAAGATCCTGACCGGGAAGAATATTCTCTCGTCGGACCAGGTTGGCACCCGCTCGGGCGAACAACGCGACCAGTTCCTCTGCAGAGAGGCCGTTGACCCACCCGTGACGTAGTCGTGCCGTCCCATGCGGGAACATTGGCGTAAGCATGTAATAGCTCACGAGGAAACGCCGGCCATAGGGCACTATATTGCTGATGAACCAATCAAGGTCATAAATGTACTCGAGCAGCCCAGCGCAGACCACGACATCATAGAGCTCGTAAGGCGGTAATTGATGGCTATTGAAATCGCAGATGATCGTCTCAGGCACCCGTCGAATGAGATCAACAGGCTGATAACGGCAGCCTTCAGGCAGGAACTCACGGAGAGTCATCAGTCCGCAACCGAGGTCCATTACAGAGGATTTCGGACCTATGTGTGATGCGATCTGGGCGCTACGCGGCTTCCAAGCTAGATAGTAAGAACGATCATTCGACCATCGAGAGAAGTCGGTCCCGCCCCGCCAGACCATCACTGCGGTTCTTGAGGCCCGGAACATCCATTCAATATCTTGCAGCAATCGGAGGATGCGTGGCTGGTTTGCGAGCAAACGCTGAATACGCCAATGCATTCTCTATTCGCCACGCATTCTGTTTACTGTAGGCATGACTGCTCGCAACCCGGTCCGCGGGCCGCCACTCAGCCAACGCAACGAAATAATGCCAACCCAGGCCGATATACGCAAGCAGAAATTAGGCGCACATTATCAGTGCTGTGATGTGATGGGGCGCGCAGTGAAAGAGTTAATGCTTAATAAAAAACGTGGGACTAAACATTGCCTTCTGCAAGAATATCCCATACTCTCTCTCTTTTGCGAGACAAAAAGGGATGCGGGCTTTGGTTTCAATAGGAAGGCTGGCTGCTATTCCAAGCACAGCGCGGCACGTGGTCAAGCACCTCGCGTCTTTGCAGCCGGCGGTTGCACTTCCACCAAAGGGGTGGGGCACCAAGGGGTTCAAATTTTGGACCTTCCTATCACTGCTACTTGACTGTTCGGATTGCTCGAGGCTCCTCGAACTGGGGTCTGGCAGAAGTACCATCACCTTGGCTGAGTATGCTAAATCTCGAAATGCTGTCCTTAAATCGCTTGAGACCGATCGAAAGTGGTTTAACAAGGCTCGTTGGGAATTGCGGTGCCTGGGCTTATCGGATGATCCGATCCATCTTGTGAAGTGGCAAAAGGGGCCGGTTTGGTACTCTGTGGATAAATTTCGCTCGATCGCACGGAGTAACGGAAGTTTCGATTTCGCGTTCATCGACGGGCCAAACGACAATAGCGGCGGATCACTGGGGATCCGGGACACGGATATTGCGCTTCGGGAAATTCAGAACTGCACGTCTGGTGCAGACATCTTCGTGATTGACGATGTTCAGAGGCAGCACGTTTTCGATACAGCCGATCGAATGCTGACTGAACCTTCACAGTACGCGAAATTATACTATGATTATGCTGTAATGCCCACGTATAAAAATACTCTCTGCATATACGTCAAGAAATCATCCCGAGCCCATTTGGGACTTGACAAAATTCTGGGTGTTATCGACATGCAGTTCTACGCAAGCTATGATCGAACGAGGTGTCCCGAACCGTGACTGCTAGTCGACAGCGTGACCCATCGAGAAAGGGGGCTTCAATGGTTCATTCGGGGACCGAGTTAGGTTTCTCGTTTGCACGCTTTGCTAAAGGTTTTGACCAACATATCAGACAGAGCATAAGAGGCTATGCAGAACTCATGTCAGACTGCATGGGTATCTCCGAGTACTTCGTGGAAAACGAGACGACCGTATTCGATATTGGCTGCTCGACGGGCGCCTTTCTTTATGCGGTAAGAGACCGGAATGAGGCTCGATGTCCTAGTGCGCGCTACATCGGCATCGATATCGAGACCAGCTTCACCTCCCAGTGGCGGGAGCTGAATCTCAATAATCTCGAGCTTCAGGTTGCGGATATTCGCTCGTTTACAATTCCCAATAATTGCTCTTTCGTTACTAGCATATTTTCACTGCAATTCATTCCGGAAGCGGAGCGCCCGAAGATTGTGGATCAGATCTATCGGTCGCTTCGACCAGGTGGGGCGCTGATCGTTGCGGAGAAGACATTCTGCAGATTGCCGAAGCTGAACGAAATGCTGACCTTCATTCACTATGACTTCAAGCGGCAAAGCTTCACGGATGCAGAAATCCTTGCCAAGGAGCGGTCGCTTCGCTCCATCATGAAGTTGTGGTCCGAGGATCAAATCGTAAGCTCCTTAGTGAGTGGGGGATTTGCGCATCCCAACGTGCAGTGCTTTTGGCGAAATCACAGCTTTGCGGCATTCATCGCGCTCAAGTGAATAATTGAAGTCCGTGCCAGGACAAAAGCGGATCAATGGGCCGTCCGCCAAGTAGCCTCGCTCGAGCGCCGAGACCGGTGCCCGAGCGCGGGCAATCTGCGATCTCGTTGAATGCCGGAACGATCGCCAGCCGAGCCGCCGGGATCATGCTCGCCGCGGCAACGGCAGGGCTCGTCTACGATCTTCCCTTTGCCGGGTTCGCCGTCGCAGGGGTCCTGATTGCGTGTGGCGCGCTGCAGATTCGATTTCGCGATGCTTGGCTCATTACTCTGCCGGCGCTGCTGCCAATTTTCGACCTTACCCTCTGGAGTGGTCGGCTTTACGTCAACGAGTTCGATCTGCTGGTGCTGACGACCGCCGCGGTGCATTTCCTCACGGCGCCCGCGCGCCAGCAGTTTCCACGGTTTACCAAACTTGGTGGCGTAATCGTTGTCCTGCTGCTGCTGTCATTCACCGCGAGCATGTTCATCGGCGCATGGCCGCTGCCGAGCCCAGACGCGAATGAACTCGGCTCCTACCTGAGCAACTACAACGCGCTCCGCGTCGCGAAAGGTATTTTCTGGGCTCTGCTTCTTCTGGCCCCGCTGCAGATGCGCCTGTCCGAGGACTCCGCGAAATCCTCTGCAATGTTCATGGTCGGGGTCTCTATCGGGCTTGCGTTTTTAGGGCTTGTGGTGCTTTGGGAACGCGGCGTCTTCCTGGCGATCGCCCAAGCATCCGGCCTATATGCGAGCCGCTATGCGATCCTGGGTGCACTGCTTGATTTCACGTGGGAATACCGGGCCACGGGACTCTTCTCGGAGCTGCACACGGGTGGGGAAGCCATTGACACATATCTGGCGCTGGCACCGCCGATAGCGGCAGCGGCCGCTCTGGCGCTTCGCCATCCCCTGCTGCGGCTCCTTTGCCTCGGTGCATTGGGGCTCGGGATGTACGCGGTCGTGGCTACATTCTCGCGCGGTCTTTATCTCGGTTTCGCTAGCGGTATCGCGACCGTGTTCGTCTTGGCCGTATTGCGACGGTCTGCCGTTCTTCGTGGGCGCTTTGCTGCTTTGCGCGCTGGAGCCGCTGTCGGGCTCGCTTTCGTGGCGCTCTTCGCGGCTTACGCCCATGGCGGTTTCACGGCACTCGGCTACGGTTTAGCGCTGGTGGGCATCAGCCTCGCCGCCGCCCATTTCGTGGGCAGCCGCTCTTGGTGGGTGGCGAGCCCGCTGCTGATAGCGCTGGCGGTGATCGGATGTTATTCGCTGACGCAGGCTTTCATGTCGAGCCGTTACAACGTAACGGATGTGTCGGCGGCTTGGTCATGGGCGACGATCTTAAGCGTGATGTTAGCACTCGCCGCCGCACTCGTCGGTGGCGGCACCGTCCCCCCGGAGCGCCGCACGGGCGCAATCACGGTGTTCGTGCTGTTGGCGATCATATCCGTCATCGGGATTCCCGCGACTGGTGGCTACCGAATGGTCGAGCGGTTTTCCACGGCGTCGGAAGACGCCCATACACGGTGGGAACACTGGGCTGAATCCCTCCGTCTCATGAGCCCTGAGTGGAAGGGGCGACTATTCGGAATGGGGCTAGGGAGTTTTCCGAGGCTGCATTTCCGTCGCGGCATCGAGTCGGAGACGACTGTCAGCTATCGATATAGCCGAGATGGGTCGCGCACCTGGCTCGAGCTCGGGGCGGGCGATTTCAATCTCACGCAAAAAATTCCTCTGAGACCCGAAACTGAATACGACCTGACGCTTGCCACGCGGGCCGATGAGGCAAATGCACGCCTTTACGTCAAGCTTTGTCCCAAGCTGATACTGTATAGTGATCGCTATACGCCGGGCTGTCCGGAGTTTGCGTTCAAATCCGAACCGGCGGGAGAATGGGTGACCCATAGTGTCAAACTCAACAGCGGTGCATTGGGTAAGGACGCTCCGTTCGCCTGGCCGATTACGCTCATGCTCCACAATGAACGCGACTCGCCGCTGATCGATATCACGGATATCCAGTTAAACGATGGTCAGCGCAACATTGTCGCGAACGGCAGCTTTGCTGCGGGTGGCGACCGTTGGCTCATGATCAGCGATTTTGAGCATCTCGCGTGGCATATAAAGAACCTCTATCTTGAGGTGTTTTTTGAGACCGGCGCGGTTGGGCTAGCGATATTCCTGTTGGCATTCCTCATCGCGCTTGCAAATGCCATCAGGGCTGCGAGGCGGCGCCTGCCGATCGGCATCGCCATTTCGGGTGCGCTCGTCGCCTTCGCCGTCGTTGGAGCGACGGGTAGTCTGCTCGATAATCCGCGACCTGCCTCGCTATTCTTTGTCGTCCTGTTCTGGGCGCTGCAGTTGGCACCAGATCTCGCCTTCCAGGAGCAACCCGGGACTGCGACGACGCGACGACGGGGGCAACGGAGGTTGTCAACTCATCTCCAACGCGGCGGCACAACGGCGGTGACGCCAGTGGGTGCCCTGGTCGGCTGCGCTTGACGCCACAGCGCCCGCTCATCTGTCACATCATCTATAGGTTGGCGGTAGGCGGGCTGGAGAATGGACTCGTTAATCTCATCAATAACCTGCCGGATGATGCGTACCGGCACGCGATCGTCTGTGTGACAGAGGCCACGGATTTTCGCGATCGCATCCGCCGCAGCGATGTTGAGATCCACGAGATCCACAAGCGCCGGGGTAAGGACCTAAGCGCGTACGGGCGGATGTGGCGGGTTCTGAGACGATTGAGGCCGAAGTTGGTGCACACCCGGAACCTGCCGGCTCTCGATATGGTCGTACCCGCTTGGCTCGCCGGTATACGGAAGTTCGTCCACAGCGAGCACGGCCTCGATCTCTTGGAGATCGACGGTAAGAACGCCAAATATAACCACCTTCGGCGCCTTAGTCGCGTGGTGGTCAATCGCTATGTCGCCGTATCCGATGACCTCACCCGCTGGCTCAGAGAGGAAATCGGCGTCCCAAGCTCCCGGTTGGAGACGATATACAATAGTGTCGATACCGCACGCTTCTCACCCGATCTGCCGGCGCAATCAGTACTCCCCGACGGCTTTGCGCCACCGGGCGCGATCGTGGTGGGGACGGTGGGACGTCTCGACCCGCTCAAGAACCAACTGTCGTTGGTTGACGCGTTCGCTCATGTGCTGGCACTGCGTCCTGAGCTGCGGCAGAAATTGCGCTTGGTCATCGTCGGCGAGGGCGACCAACGCAGCACGCTCGAAGCGACGATCGCGAAGGCTTGCATTTCGGACCTCGCCTGGCTGCCGGGCGCGCGAAATGACACTGCAGCCCTATATAGGGCTCTCGACATTTTTGTGCTGCCGTCGCTCCGCGAGGGCATTTCAAACACGCTTATCGAAGCAATGGCGAGCGGCCGGCCAGTGATAGCCACACGTGTTGGAGGCAACTCCGAAGTCGTACGAGACGGCGTCACCGGCCAACTCATTCCACCGCAGAATTCGGAAGCCCTTGCGGCGGCGATCCAAAACTATGTCGAGCATCCAGAACTCAGGCGTGCACACGCCGCCGCCGGCCGAGAGTACGTGTGCCAGCGCTATAGTCTCAGGACCATGCTCGAGAAGTATGATTCGCTTTATCGATCGCTTCTGTGATTGGGGCCCAGTTGGCCCGCCGCTTCCTTTGATGTTGGGGCGACTTTGGATGCCTGAGTGCTCGCTTTTTCGAGAGCATTCTGGAAGAGCATGACAATGCGGCGCGCGTTGTTACTCCAAGTGAAACCTTTTCGCACCACTGTTGCACGAGCGGCATCGCCAAGGCGCTTTCGAAGCTCAGGATCGCTGCAAAGCCGCTCGACCGCCGCCTGGAACGCTGTGTCACTATCCGGTTCGAACAGCAAAGCCTCATTCTCGCTCAGCACTTCGCGGATGTTCGCTGTAGAGGGGGCCAGAATGGCCCGCCCCAGTGCCATATATTCAAATAGCTTCAGCGGTGAGGCATACGCGACGACCTGAGGCTGCAAAGCGATATCAAAAGCGGCGATATAGTCGATAATCTGTTCTCTTGGGACCAAGCCGGCAAAGGTCACGCGGTCGCTTACGCGCCGCTGTGCCGCTCGCTCTTTCAGATCGCCTAGAACTGGCCCGTCGCCGACGATGAGTAAATGCAGGTTCAGCGTCTGGCCGCGGTCCGCAATCAAATCGATCACACGCTCCAGACCGTGCCATTCTCGGACAAATCCGGTAAAGCCCAGGACGACACGCCCATCCAATCCGAACCGCCCGCGAATCCGAGAGCCATCAGGAGCGTCGCATAGGAACTCTGCGCTCACTCCGTTCCTAATGACCACGATCCGGCTAGGATCAACCCCGCGTTTACACACCAATCCTGCTAGTACGTCGGTGACTGGAAGCACGTAATCCGCCGCGCGCCATGTAGATCGTTCCGTCCACGCCGCCAGTCGCTTATTTGCTAAGCCCGCAAACCGGCTGCGTTCATCGGAGAGAAGTCCGTTCACTTCGAGCAGCATTGGGAGGTGCGTGATCCGCTTCAGCCAGACGCCGGCCAAGAAAAAAAGATTGAAGCGCTCATAGAGTACGTCAGGCCGCTCGCGGCGATACACTCTCCAGAGCCTCCAGAAGGCCGGGATCCCGTAGCTGAATTCCAGAAGTTCGTAGATTGATGCCGGCACGACTCTCTTGAGCGTGTCGATGAATCCGGCGTTAGCGCCAAATCCAGATCGTTCTATCGCTGGTGGGGCAACCACCACGACTTCATGGCCGAGGTCACGCAGTGCGTGCACGATCGCATCGATGTGCACGATCTGACCATCCTTGGAGCCAACGCGATGATGGTAAAGGATCTTCACTCTCTGAGACCCTTGCCGTGAGAGCGACCAACGCAATTAACCGCGATTGCGGCTGACGATAGATCGCGCGCGCACAGAATTGCATTTTGGCGGCAATGGGATCCCAGAAGACGCTTTGCGAAAGGAGTTTCCGGGGCCACGAGTGGTTCGGTCGTCAAATAACTTTGTCCATGTGTCGAATTGCTTGATATCGATCGTGTCCAGGTTTGCTATGGCTGCGATTTCCGCAGCGTCGGAAATTCTAAACAGTACGCCGCAGGGGAAGCTTCCATTCTTGCGCTAAGCACCTGATCTTGGCTAATAAACCAGTCAGTTACGCACTGGCCCGAAATCTGCATATTGCTTCCTCATCACGGGGTACCACACCCCCAGCGGCATGACACGGCCGCTCGCGGCAGACTAGCTTCTCGGGATGCCGGATCTTCCTCACGCTCTTTGGCGTCGTATGCACTCGTGGGAGGTGCGAGGCCCGGTGCGACGATAGCGGCATGCCCGAGGAGCTATGGCGACCGACGCTTCGAAGCAACAGCGCTCTCACGGCTCGACAGTGCCTCTGCCGGACAATGCCGTGACCGTGCCCTTGAGGGTATTGCCGATCAAGCGAGCCGAAATTGCGGTGCCATTGCGAACAAACGTGGTTGGCCCGTCATAGTCGTTGATGAATGTATTCCGTTCGATGATCAGCTCGGAAGTAGGATTACGCAGGCTCTCTTCGCCGATCGAGACGACCGCAATATGATTCGCGGCCCGCGGCCCCTTCTCGATGACATTGTTGCGCAGGATCAACGAGCCTCCATCCGGGACATCGACAGCGAAGCTCGCCGTTCCCACGGGTCCGTCTTTGATCGTGTTTCCGACGATCTCCGTGCGCAATGCGCGCGATTTGATATGATGTCCCTCATTCTGCTGAAGAAAGACACAGCCGGCGACCCCCAATGAGTTGATGGCGCCGATATAAATCCCATGTGCGCAATCCGGATCGCATTTGCCATTGCCAGTGAAGGCGCTGTTGCGAATCACGATCCGGCTGCGCGGATTCGGACCAGCTAAGATTCCATTTTCATTGTCCCTAAACCGACTCCCTTCGACCGTGAGATTTTCACCCATCGCGCGGATCCCAGCTCCGTTCTTGTTAGTAGACCGCGCATGCGCAAAGGTTATGTTGCGAACCGTAATGTTGGCACCATTCGTTACGAAGATCGCCTTGTCCTCGCAAACCCGGTCCCGTATGGCGACGTCGCCCTTGCCTTCGATCACTAGGTTATTGACGTTCCAGACAGCACAATCAACATACTCGCCTTGCTCGATGAGGACTGTGTCGCCGGTTTTGGCTATTGCTGCTGCGTCGCTAGGATTCTTAAGTTGATTATTGACGCCGACCATCAGGGTCCGGGCCGACGTGCCAGGGGTGATCGAAACGGTGGCGAGCGCCAAGCCCGTCGCTAAAGTTAAAGCTCTTAGAGTCATCGCCCTCTCCAACGAGCGAGTGAGTTAACGATCGCGCATCTGAGCCATTGATATTGAGTCACACGTGCTCCGCCGAGTCAAAGTCGGCGCCGTGGCCGGTTTCCCGGCCGGTAGAGCCTGGTTGCGTTTGCCTATTGCGAAGCGGTGGCTCGTGGCACGAGATCGTCGCGGTTGGTACCAGACAGCTCAAGCATTGTTGAACCCGTCGAGCGAGACCCGATCGCTCCGCGCAGGAAGTGATGGGTTTGCGCTTTTGGCGGCCAAGGCTGTACTCCACCTCTCCGGCAGGAGCACGCGCTTGGCCGGCTCGTCCTGTTCTGGCGGCATCGCCACCCTGGAGCCGGGATCGGCGCCCCGGGTCTAGGAAAATCCCGAACCGGTCCTAACCACGCTCTCGCCCGCTCATGGTCGTCTTCTCATCTGGCTCGGCAGGTTCGGTTCGATCGCCGCAGGTGTGGTTTGCCTGAGCCATTGACGTCGACCAAACGCCAGCTGCTCGCTCGGCGGTGCAGCTTTCGGCGCCAAACGGCACGGAAGCAGACACCGCTCCTGAGGCCCCGACTACCCATTATCTATCTGTGCCGGTGCGCGGCCGAGATCGCCGCTCGCCACGCATAGCCAACGAGGCAGCCTGCTAGGAAGGCCGCGAGCAAAAGGAGGTCATTCGCCACCCCTGCCATATTCACCCTCCGCTAGTGCGCTCGAGTTTAGGGCGTTTTGCCGGTGGCGCCCCGTGCCGTATTTGTGGCACCGGCGATGCTTCAGGAATGCGTCGGCGGCGCTACGCTCGGCCTTTTTTCGTCTGTCGCAGAGCCGAACTTTCTCTTTCATTCGATATGGTTTGGGGAACCGATAGCTTTACAAGATCGTGAGTTGGGTAAGATCATCAGAATTCAACGGCAGTTTACTAAAATTATAGACAAATATAGAATAGTGAGAGAGAAACCTGTAAAGAAAACTTCGTTAGTTGTAATGCCCAGTTGACGCTTCGGCGCAAATCGACCTGCATCGATGTGGCACGACCGCTTAGATAACACCGGGTTGTGCTCGCAAATTGTTCATCCCAAGCAATCTATTAGCGCCCCCACTTTTTTGACACATCGCCATTCCTCGATCAAGGCATGACGGTTGCACCACCTGAGATGAGAGTTCTCATTCTTGGGATTGGTGTCATGAAAACTCGGTTCCTCATCGCGCTTGTCGCGGCGACCCTTGCGACGGGTGTAACAAGTCCGCCGGACGCGGGCGCAACTCCGATCAGCGGCTCAATCACGCTTTCTTCTGGCGGTGTTCTTCCCGGTTCGCTCAATGGGACGAACCTTTCCAACAGCACAAAGTTTGAGCTGGTCGGCGATACGCAGACCACGGGCCTGCAAACCGGCGACTTCCTTTCGGTACCGATCGGCTCGTTATTGCCGACATCGACGACAGGTGAACCGAGCGTGTCTTTGGACCTTGCCAACATCACCGCCTTCACCTTTGGGGACGCTGCGTTCGGCACCTTCGATGCGACGACGCTCCTCATCCTGACGCAGACGCCAACCAATCTTGATATTTTCATCACCGGCACCTTTACCCCGGGAACCGACTTCCCGGCGGGTTCGACGGCGCCTCTGGGTGCCAGCGATCACATCAGTCTGAACGAGACGGGCGTCGGTGCGAACGAGTCCATCTCGTGGGGCGCAACATTTGCGTCGCCGCCCGCGGCCCCTCCCACCATTCCGGAACCGGGACCGCTCTTCTTGATGGGCACGGGCCTGTGCCTGATAGTGCTGTTGCGGCGGCGCAACGGAGTCCGAACCTAAGGGACGATTGCCGGAGAAGGTTGGGTGGTTCCGCGGCTCCTTTCAAAGGCTCGGTGAAGGCGTCGAGGCCGAGGCACTCGGCCTTGAGCGCCTGTGGGATCATGAGGCTCAGAGCCCGCCACGTCGTGGCTCTCAACTGGCATTCCCGGATGCGGTACGATTTTCCGCCAGCCGCCTGACGGCTCCGATAATGCGTGCGGTTCAAGCGGTTCAACGCGGATCAATCCCGTGAGCCCAGCCGCGTCACTGTCGACATACAGACGCCGCTGGCTCGGCCAGGCCTACCTCAAGTTGCTCTGACCAGCCGCCACCGCGCGGCGGGTCCATGAGGGTCAGCCCTCCCTTCGAGGCGAAGACCGCCTGCGACGCGATCTCGGTGACGACTTAGCCATTTCCCAAGCTCTCGGGCGTCGATGACGCCGTTTCTACCGGCGACCGTCATCAGAGTTTCGCGCAAGTCAGCATATTGCCATGCCTCGCCGGGGTGAGCGCCCATAGTGCAGGCAACTTTGATGATCTCTGATGAGGTTCTTGCTTCCTCTATTCCAACCGCCTTCCGCCATGCGCCGAAAAGCGCCGCCATGGCCTGGCGACTGGGATCGTCAGTCCGCGCGTCCTTCATGGTGTCAGCCGGATCCGCCTTCCCAAGCCAGAGGAGGGCTGACCGCACGAGATCGGACCAAGCCTCGAAGGAAGCGATTGGGGGGAGCTCGGTGCGGCCTTCCAGCTACCACGTAAGCGCGCGCGAGGGTTAGGGCGGCGGCAACATAACGACCTCGTTCGGCGAGTACAGAAGCCACGGGCTTTCGCCGGAATCGCCGCCGCTCTGGTTCCTCCATCCTGGGGTCAAGCCGGCATCGCAACACGCGGCGAGCGATATCGCCGACCAGGCGAATGTTACTGCCCGTTGCGAACAGTGTGGACCGCGCCTCGATCCGCGCCAGCTCGGACTTTCCGAGAATGCGGATCTCGACGACGGGCCGCTCAATGATCTGGCAGAGCGCATCGCCCCCGAGATCACCGTTCAGATTGTCGATCGAGATGAGCGGCTGCCCTGCGAGTAGGGCCGCTCCCAGTCTCTTTTCGGTTTCCTCCTCCGTGCGGCCCGCTGCCATGACCGGGCATGGCTGCCCGAGCGCAATCGCGGTGGCCACATCGAGGAGGTAGCTCTTGCCCGAGCCCGCTTCGGGAGCGCTGATTACGTGCATAGGGGTTACGGGAAAGGCGCCTCGGACCACTGGGGTGATGAGCGCCGAGAGAGCGACACTGCGGGAGGCCTTGTCGGCGAACGGGAACTCTTCGAGCAGACCATCAAGCAGGGCCAAGGCGGCGAGCGCGTCCTCTCGACGTGGTTTTTGGGGTATCGCAGGCATCGGCGGCGGATCCATGAGGATGAGCCGCGTCCTCGCGTCATAGCCTGGGAGAAGCAAGAGGCTGCCGTCGGGTCGCATGGTGGGGGTCGCGATCACGCCGACGACTGCCGGGAATCGCCATTCACCGTGGCGATGGAGGATGACCTGGGCTACAGCGGCTGGCGGATCGATGGGGAACTCGGCATTCCGACGTCGATCGAGCTTGCGCCAACGCGCCGAGCGGCACAGCAGGTCCAGCATGTAGGGCAGCTCGATCCGCACGAGCTGCGCCACTTTAGTACGCTGGCCATCTGCAGCATCGACCTCCTCGAGGATCGGCCGCACCAGCGTGGCGCCACGTTGATAGATTTGCGCACCAGAAATCAAGATGGCGCGCTCGCCCGCGGTTGCCTGGCGTGATAAGCCGCCGCCTCGCACCGTGATGATAGGCGAGTGCGCGGCTCCCTCGGACTGGCGGCTTACGCTCGCGAGGCCGGATTTATCCGTTTTCAGATGAGATCGCTTGATCGGTGCCGTGGCGCCTACGCGTGCCCTCACGATAGACTCGCGCGTCGTTCCGAAATCGGTCCGGCGTGTTTGCCGCAAACACCTCGCACCGTAGCCCTTCACTCAGCGGGCGCACCGAGGGGCACGTCGGCAGAACCCACTTGCGCTTCCGGGATCACCGCCGCTGGGGTTGGGGCAGCCGAGTTAGACTGAAGCGACACCGGTGGAGGCGCCAGTGCCTGCCGTTCTCGCCACAAACGCTCCGCCTCCGACACGGCGTCGATCCTGTGCTGAGTCCACCAAACTTCTTCATTCCCGCCGTCATGGAGCGAACGATGGTGGAGGTTGCAGAGCGGCACCACCCATTCGTCGCTGACCTTACGCCCTAGCGCCCGCGGCTGTGCGAACCGGAGATGATGCGCTTGGCTCGGTGTTCTCGCACAAACGAGGCAGGGGAGGGTGGCGACGAATGCAAGATGCTCCTCGTCGCGCAGCCGCCTCGGTGCGGCAATCGTGAGCGCCGACTTGTCGATGGGAGTGGGCGTAGGTTCCGTGCCGTTCTGGGCGGTCAGCTTGTTGAGCTGTTCTTCGAACACCCTCTCGAGAACGGTGGCAAAGTGCAGACCCCTTCTGGTGAGAAGGTCAGGTCGGTGGTCGCGCAGGGACTCCACCACCGCCGCATTCCGAGTCCAGAGCGCCCGCAGGAAGGAGGCGTCGGAGCAGGCGGAGATCGCCTGGCGCAACCGGGTGCAGAAAGTCTTTGGGTCGCGACAGCTGGCCACGATATGGCCATCCGCGGAGAGAAGCGCCCAGACCAAAGATGCAGCGCCAGGCTCGTCCGGCTCCCGGCGTCCGCCGCGTACGCCTCCCTGCTCTTTGTCGTAAAGCGCCAGCCCGAACAGGTTCCCGAATGTAACGAGCGCTCGCTTCATCGCGTCCGTCTCGGCCTCCTTAAGCGCCCTCTCATGCGCCTCCCCGAGTGTTACTCCGGTTCCGTGGCCGACGCCGCTCCCTTCGCGGCAGACGGTGACCTGACCCGCCCGCACGCGGACGCGAACTCGCGCCGTGTAGGCGCAGGCCCGAGGATCTCGTCGTCCGTCCTCCCAGACACACTGTGCCCAGACGATCTCGCGGTCCCAGCCCTCGAAGCCGAAGACCCGGTTTGCCTCCGCGATCACGTGCCAGCCCTCGACATATGAAAGGGCGTGGCCCTGGACTCCTCGCGTCCTGATGTGCCGGCGATTGAGCTTCCCCGAGAGCAGCCGAGTCTGCGCTTCCGTGAACGCCATCACTTGGTCCTCACCGATATGGTCATCTGGGGATTGCTGAGCGCCGCACCCGGAATGGCGGAGCCGCCCTTGAGCGCAGCCGAGATGCCCTGGCGGTCGAATCGTGGTGCTTGTGGTTTCCAGTAGTCCTGAGGTATCTGCGCCTCGTCGACGACGACCACCGAGGGCGGCACAGCACGGAGCGAGGCTGTAAAGTCGGGCTCGGCGAGCTTCTTGATGTTCGCCCGCTCCATCACCGACGTGACGAGCTCGCGCTTCTTGTCGACGCGCTGCTCGAAGTGGGAGAGCCGCTCCTGCATATCGCTGATCCGCATACCCAGCGCTGCGGCAAGATCGATGTCGTCGAGGTATGAGCGCACGACAGCCGCCAACGCCTCTGGGAGCGAGCTCAGCCCTTCAAGGGTATCGCAGAGTGTCCGCTCGTCGGCTTCAGGGAACTCCGCTTGGAGGCGCTCGCGGAGATATTGGTATTCAGCGAGGTTGTGCAGCAAGTTCGAGGTCATGCCCGGTTCTCCGCGAGTAGGCTATCGTCCACCTCGAACTTCCAGGACGGGTGCGATCGCGAACCTAGCGGCGCGGCGCCGTGGTTTGGCATCCCGCATCCCCGCACTGGCAAAACGCCACGGCCGATGGTGAATTGGGCGGAACGTGCCGGCGGTCCGATCGTGACAGCCGCGCGCGATTGCGCTAAGGCAGGCGTAGCCTGGTCCATGATGTTAACCCCATCGTGGCTTGGTTAGGCCGGGTCGAGTGCGCGAACACTCCATCCGGCCGCTCTTGTTCCAGCATCGGAACGCCGTTACGATACGCTTCAGCATTTGCGAATGCAAGATAAATCGTAACGGTGTTCTGATTGCTGCCGATCCAATGTAAGTTGGCGCGCACAGCCATAGGGTGGGGTGTTCGCGATCTCGCCGAAGCGGCGGGAGTCTCGCCTGACACGGTTGCTCGCCTTGAGCGCGGCGAGGAGCTCCGCGACGAGACACTTCAAAAGTTGAGAAGGACCCTCGAAAAAGCTGGGGTCGAGTTCATCCGTGAGAACGGTGGGGGCCCAGGCGTGAGGTTGAGAAGGCGCCTCAAGCACTGAGCCCTAAGCAAAACGGAGCGTATCGCGGTACAGGCTTGGGTCCCGCGCCCTCCGCGCTCATTCGTTCGCGGGCACGTGCACGACTTGGGGCGGTGAGACGTCTTTGCCCATTCTCTTTGCTTGGAGGAGGCCACAACTGAGGGGAGCGGGGGCCATCCACCCCATCAGGTCACGCTCTGGGCGGACATGGTACGAACACGGGCGCGAAGCCCGTGCCCGATCGGTTCCTGCAACCTTCAATGTACTTGCGTAGGCTAGAACCTGGGGCTTAGATGGGTTGTCGCTGTTTCCAATCGTTTCGCCCGCTCCAATAGCTCCCGGCAATATGCCATCACGGTCTCGCAATCCCTCGTGTGAGAAAGCGTCTGCGCAAGCCGGAGGTATCGCTCTGCTTCCTCGCGGAGCGCGTGGGGATCATGGAGGAAGCCATCAGACATCGACTAAAGAGTACCCTCCCGAACGCCGTGTGCGATAGAGCACATTTCTGTGGCAAAATTCGGGCAGCCACCCTGACAACGAAGCGGGGCCATCGGAAAGGCCGCCCGCCAGTTGGGACAGGATCAGATGGGCTTCGTCCATGGCCAGCCTCCCAACAGCATTGATTGTGGGCTAGAGCCAGGAGTGGGCTCTCGGTTCTGCCGGCCGATCATCGTTCGCACTAGCCAAGGGTCGACCCAAACCGGAGCCCTTGTTACCTAGCGGCTAGTCTCGGTCTAGGCATGCGCGACGCCGCCGCACGCAGCTGCGATGCCGCCGCCACTTATTGGCTGTCGACCGTCCACTTGCGGAATATCTGCGGCTTAGAGCGGTTCCCGCGTAACCGGAATCGGCAGGGGGATTCACAGCGGGCTTGAGATGTGCTTCTTCAAGCTGTCTGCTGGGCAAAGGGGCCAGCCTGAATGGCAAAACCCTTATCGCTGGATCTGCGGGAGCGGATCGTAGAGGCGGTTGAGAGTGGGGCATCGCGGCGATCGGTAGCCGGGCGCTTCCAGGTGAGCGCGAGCTGTGTGGTCAAGCTGATCCAGCGCTGGCGCCAGACGGGCTCGATGGAGCCGGGCCAGATGGGTGGCTGGAAGGACTATGCCTTGGCCGATCACGAGGCTGTGGTGCGCGCTCTGATCGCAGAACGCCCGGACTTGACGCTCGAGGAGCTTCGCGAGGCTCTGGCAGACCAGGGTATCTGCGTCGGACGGTCATCGGTCGATCGGTTTTTGAAGGCGCGCGAGCTGACGTTCAAAAAAAGTCGCTCCACGCCGCCGAGCAGGGCCGGCCGGACGTGGCGTCCGCGCGTGCGGCCTGGCGCGAGGGCCAGGCGCGGATGAACCCGGCCCAGCTCGTTTTCATCGACGAGACCTGGGCCACCACGAACATGACCCGGCTGCACGGGCGCTGCCAGCGCGGCAAGCGCCTGGTTGCCGCGGTTCCGCACGGGCATTGGAGGACGTCGACATTCGTCGCCGGGCTGCGAACCACCGGGCTCAGCGCGCCGCTCGTACTCGACGGCGCCATGAACGGCGATGCCTTCCGCGCCTACGTCGAGCAGATCTTGGCGCCCACGCTCGCGCCCGGCGACGTCGTCATCATGGACAATCTTAGCTCGCACAAAGTCGCCGGCGTGCGGGAAGCCATCGAGGCACGCGGCGCCAGCCTGATCTACCTGCCGCCCTACAGCCCCGATCTCAATCCCGATCGAGCAGTCCTTCGCCAAGCTCAAGGCGCTGATCCGCAAAGCCGCGCCGCGCAGCCGCGACGCTCTCTGGAATGCCATCGCACGGTTCCTCGCGCGCTTCGCCCCGCGCGAATGCGCAAACTACTTCGCCAAAGCCGGCTATGTGCCACCTAACCGGGAACCGCTCTAGCCGGCCGGTCAAGGCGGACCTAATCAATCACCCCCCCTTCGTCGAGACCGTAACGAACACTTGCCCCGCCGGCTGTGCCAGCGTCGGCTTGGCCACCGATCCGATCTCTGGGATCAGTACGGTCGAGTTCATCTTCAATTCGACAATCCCAACCGTGGTTGTCGGGGACGTAAAGGTCCAGGAGTTCGCCGGCACGGCGATCGGCGACGTGATCCGGTTCGAGAACATAAGCGGGAAGGGGGTAGCGTTCATCTTCTCCGTGCACCTCGGCCAATAGCGAGTTCCTCTCAGTACCCGCACACGCGCTTGCGCTCCGATTGCAGCCGGCTCATCAGGTCCTGGGCGCGGGCTCGGTTCTCGCCTTGCTGGTCGGCGGTGCCGATCGCCGCGGACGTGAAGCTCGCGAGGTCCTTCAAATTCGAATTTCGGGCGATCACGTCGATCTCGCAGACGCAGAATGCCTCCGCGCGCTCGACCGAGAGAGTGAAATCATCCATTGCCTGCTTTCGGCAGATCTCGTCGCGCGCCAGGAACCTCGCCTTGAAGTCCTCCTGCTGCGGGCTGAGCGGCGTGGTGTAGTCCGTCGCCCACGCCGGCATCGCGCCCAGAAGCGCGACAGCGATGACGATGTCCTTCGGAACCGGCAGCATGCTGGCGTCTCCGTCGGTTGAGGGGTCACCCGGTGCTTGTCGTCCGTGCGCGGTCTTTCTTCGTCGACAGTACCGTCGGAAGCGTAGCGCCGGCACCGGGCGGACGCCAGAGAGGCCCGGAAAGGGTCAGCGTCGTTGTCCGGGCCTCCGAATCGCCAGCGGCCCAGGAGAGTAACTGGGAGTAACTGGGGTCAGAGAGAGTAACTGGGGTCAGAGTGGATTTAAGCGCGGCAATCCGGTAGCCTGCGCGTCTGGCGAGGGAAAGTATCGAGATGCCGCGGCTCGGGCGTTATTTTCTGCGAGATCAGCCGCTGCACGTGATCCAGCGCGGCAACAATCGCTCGGCGATCTTCTTCTGCGAGGATGACTACGAGCGCTACCGCGGCTGGCTCGCCGAGGCGGCGGCGGAGTACGGCTTGGCGATCCACGCCTATGTGCTGATGACGAATCACGTGCACCTGCTGGCGACGCCCCGCGATGCGGAGAGCGTGCCGCGCACGATGCAGTCGCTTGGCCGCCGCTACGTGCGGCACGTGAACGCCATCTATCGGCGCACGGGCACCCTCTGGGAAGGCCGCTATCGCGCGGCGCCGATCAACAGCGAGGCCTATTTCCTCGCCTGCTGCCGCTACATCGAGATGAACCCGGTGCGCGCAGGCATGGCGGCGCATCCCCGCGATTATCCCTGGTCGAGTTGGCGCGCGCACGCGCTGGGCGCCGCGGATGCTCTGGTGAGCGAGCACGAGCTCTATCGCGCGCTCGGCCGGACCGCGGCGGAGCGGCAGAAGGAGTATCGCGCGCTCTTCCGCAAGACCCTCGATGCCGGCTTCGTCGATGCGCTGCGCCAGGCCACCAACGGCGGCTGGGCGCTCGGCGACCGCCGGTTCCAGCGCGCGATCGCCAAGGCCGCGCGCCGGCGCTCGGCACCGCTGCCCAAAGGCCGGCCGCCGAAGCGGCCGAAGAGCAAGCGCCAGTTGAATCTACTCTGACCCATTTATTAGGGTGGCAGCAGAACCTGAAATAACGGAAGCTTGAGCCTGGACCGCCACAGCCGGAGGGGCCTGGGTGGCGGTTGCCACAGGGATGGGGGATTTCCGGGTTGAGCACGGCCGATCCCACGATGCCCGGGCCGGAGGCGCCGCCTCCGACGCCGCAGTCGGCGCCGACTCCGGCACTGCGGGAGCGCCGGCCGATCGGGCTTCGGCTGCAGATCGCGCTCGCGATGGTGCTGCTGGCGATCCTCGGCGCGATCACCGCTTATCGCGGCGCCGTCGCGGAGATGGAGAGCGCGCTCCTCGAGCAGAAGCTCGACCAGGGCCGGTTGCTCGAGCTCTATTTCCGGCAGGACGTGACGGACGGCGCCTTGCTCCGCGACGCGCTCAGCATCCGGAAGACCGACGACGAGCAGATGGCGCGCCAGCTGATGCGCGCGGCCGACGCCGCGCGCGCCGCGAGCCAGGGGGATCGCGCGCTCGCGCTCGACCTGCGCGCACAGGAGGAAATCGCCGCCGGGCACGCGCTCTACAACGTCTTCTGGATGCTGCCGACGCTCTCGGACCGGCCCACCATCGAGCAGTCGCTGCGCAAGCGGACGGTGCAGCGCCTCAATAATCTCGGCTTCATCGAGGCGACGTGGTCGGCGCCGCCCGAGGCCGGAGCCGCGGCGCCCGCAGGCGACAGCGCCGGCGCCAAGGACACGATCTGGCCCACGCTCCAGCGCGACATCGAGACCGGCCACGCCCGGATCCCGTGGCTCGCCTTCGGCGTGGTCGGCTTCGTCGCCACCCTGGTGCTGCTGACCATGGCGGACATCTTCCGAGACCTCTGGCTCAAGCGCGCCCTGCTCTATGCGGGTATCGGGCTCGGCCTCGGCCCCGCGGCGCTGGCGATCTGGCAGGACCTCGAGATCTGGCCCTGGTTCGCCGGCGCCGTGCTGGCGTTCGCGGTCCTCGTCCTGCTGGGCTGGGCGCTGGGCGCGCTCAGCGACCCGCAGGAAGCCGGGCATCCCTTCCACCCCGCCGAGCTCGAGCGGCGCGGCTATACCGGCGCGCATCTGGTGAGCCACGCGGTGCACGACCGGTTCTCGCAATGCGCGGTGCTGGCGATCGCGCTGTCGGTGCTGCTGAGCGCCGTGGTCGGCGCCTGGTTCAGCATGGCGGACACGCGCGCGCGGCGGGCGGCGCTGGACGCCGTGGGCTTCGAGACGGACATGCTGAAACGCGGCTCGCTCCTCGGCGAGGTCCGCGCGGCGATCCTCGGGGATCTCGCCCAGACGCTGGAGCTGCGCGCCCGGGCCGCGGTCGCGGCTCAGCGCGAGCGCTTGCTGCCGGCGGGCGAGACCGGCGGCTCCGCGAGCCCGGAGTTGATCCGGCTGCGCAGCGCCAAATACACCAAGAACAGCCTGACCTGGATCACCGACGACGACATCGGGCTGCAAGGCGACGCCAATTTCCCGACCCAGGTGGTGGCGAGCCTGGCGCTGCGGTTGGACCCGGACCGACCCGAGAACGGGCTTTACCGCAACGCCTGGGAAGCCTTCGCCAAATGGGACTTGGCGCGCACCGAGAGCGTCGCGGCGCATCACCGCGCCGTGCTGTTCCTGGCGACGCTGACGGTCTTCGCCGTCGCGATCTACCTGATCGGCCAGGCGCTCGGCATGAGCGGCGGCCGCGCCGCCATCGTGCTCGCGGGCCTGGGCGTGGCGTTCGTCCTGGTCGGCGCCGTCGGGGCCGTGCGCGCGCAGCTCTCGGAGACGGGGCCCGAGCCCGCGGTGTCGGAGTCCTGCGCACTCGACCCCAAGCAATGGGGACCCACGACGGCCGGCGCGAGCGCGGTCGCCGCGCGCCAATTCGGCATCGCGATCATGCTCCTGGACGCGGCCTACACCACCGCCGCCTACGACAACGCCATCGACCATCTGCGCTGCGCCGTCGAGCTGCGCCCGGACTTCGCCGAGGCGAAGCGGCGCCTCGCACTCGCGATCTTCAGCGCGCGGTCGAGCCAGATCACCGACACCTACGTCAGCCTCCCGGGCCGCGACGTGCTCAAGGAGGTGATCGACAACGAGGAGAGCGCGCTCGAGGCGATCGAGCAGAAAGGCCTGAGCCCGTCGCGCATGCGCGCCTCGCTGGCCTTCGACGGGGCGCTGGAGGCGCTGCGCGACGGCGACAAGGCCATGCTGGACGCGAGCGTCACGGCGGCGCGCCAGGCGTGGGAGGATCTGCCCGCCAGCAACGAGGCGATGGAGGAAAGCCGCACGCTCCGGAAGTTCAACCTCGCGGTGATCCTGCTGGCGCGGGGCGACCGCAAGGCGGCGCTCGACACCTATGCCGAGGCGCTCGCCTCGAAGACGCCGCTCGACACCAAGTTCCTGTTCAGCACCATCACGGATCTGCAGGCGGTGCTGGCGCTGCGCTGCCCCGACGCGGCCGCGAGCGCGAGCTGCCCGGCGCTCAAGCAGGACGTCGAGACGCTGACCGGCACCATCGTGCGCGCGATGGCGACGAGCGAGTCCACCTTGACCGCGGTGGCGGCGCCGGACTCGCTCGCCGCCGAGGCCACGACCACGAGCCTGAACGCGCGCCTGCAACCGGCGCCGGGGCAAACGCCGGGGCATATCGTGCTGCTCTGGTACGCGCTCGATCCCGCCTGGAAGGCGTGGCACGTGCTGCCGGACCCGTCCGGCCCGGTCGATCGCGACAGCGCCGAGACCACGAGCTCAGGGCTTCTGATCGAGCGGTCGATGGCGGCGCTGACCTGGGCCTGCGTCGAGCCCGGCCGGTATCGGGTGGAGGCCTATTCCGACGGCACGCGGCTCGGCGCGGTCGAGCTCGGCTTCGATCAGCCGCGTTTCGTGCCCGTGCACTTTCCGGAGATCAACCTCTTCCTGTGCGCGCCCCCGGATTGGAAGATCGACGATGCGGAGTCCTCGGCGCAACCGGACTATCAAACCGAGGAAAAACTCCTCCGCGAGCGCGGCACGCCGCCGCTGGCGCTGTTCCTGCGCGCGGCGCCCGGGCCTCGCAAAGGTCGCGACCTCCGCCAGGATCTCGACGCCGCCGTGCGCGATCTCGGTTTCGGGAGCCTGACCGTGAGGGAGGTCGCCGACCGCGCGACCTGTCTCGCCGCGGCACGACCTGGCGCGCTGCTCGCGCGAGTCTGGCGCACCCGCGAGGGCACCGCGTACGTGGCGCTCGCGCCGGCGCCCTTGGGCTCGCCGGTCGAGGCCTGCGACGTGCTCACGAGCGTCGGCACGTATTACACGCCGATGACGCCGGACTGACCCTGCTGCGTCTATCCCAAGCGGCGGCGCATCAGCACCGCGCTCGCCGCGCAATATGTGGCGAACTCGGCGGTGCCCGCGATCGCCGGCGGCGCGTCGGCGCGGTCAATGGCGGCAAAGCCCAAGCGCTCGAAGAAGGGCGCCGCCGTGGTGGTGAGCAGATAGAGCGTGCGCACGCCGCGCCGAACCGCGAGCGCCAGCATGCGATCGACGATCGCCGCGCCATAGGCGCGGTCGCGCATCTCCGGCACCGTGATCACCGAGCGCAGCAGCGCGTCCCGACCCAGCACCTCGATCCCGCCGTATCCCACCAGCGTGCCCCGCGGATCGCGAAAGGCGAAGAACTCGCGGCCGGGCTCGCCGAGGTCTTGGGTCGGCAGGCTGGCAGCGCTCAGTACCGCCGCAAGGACGGGGCGCTCGCCCTCGGGCAGAGGACGCGCGGTCAAGAGGCGGGGCAGGCGGCGGGTGCGCTTCAACATGGCGGTTCTCGAGACTCAAAGTAGCGCGGCGGGCCGGAAGTGCCATGCACGAGTTTCTTTTTCTCCTTAGCGCGTCCGCGGGCCGGATGCCCGCGCTATAGGCGCGGAAGCGGCCCTTGCCCCAGTGATTCAGCAGCGCCTCCGCCAGGATGCTGCGCGCGGAGTTGCCGGTGCAGAGAAAAAAGAGGACGTTGTAGACCGCGTCGTCACCCGCAGCAGGCGGCTTCGGTCTCTGCGAGCGCGGGCGCGCTCGCGCGTCCGCAGCAACCCGCCGCCATCGCCTTGTCCTTCGCCTCGGCCCTGGCGTTTGCGAGCGGGGCGGAGTGACCGTAGACGGTACTCTCGCCGTGGGTCAGGAACGCCTCCCAGGCGATGCCGCTGGGATCGGTGATCCAGGACTTCTCCGACTTGGCATAGCAGCAGGTGGTGAGGCCCTCCTCCAGCACGGGTCGCTCCGTGCGTTTGAGGCGGCCCTGCACCTCGACGAGGGCCGCCTGGTCCTCGACTTGAATGCCTAGGTGATCGAGGCCGGCGTGCTCGCGGCCGCGGGCGGAGATCGCGAAATTGACGCGCGGGTCCGCCAGCATCCACTTGGCGTAGTCGGGCTTCGTCACCGTGGGCTCGGCGGCGAACAGCGTCGCGTAGAACCGGATCGATTGCTGGAGATCATCGACGGCGACGTGCACGTGCAGGCGCTTCATGAGAGGTCTCCTTCGTTGTCACTGGACCGGTCGGCCATCAGACCGCCGGCAAAGGCTGATACCCGATGCGGCTCATCATCGATTCGAAGTAGTCGCGGACCTTGCGTGGAAATCGAAGCCCCGCGACGACCGCGGCCGAGC
>Ga0209517_10002247_pt1 | contig 27601 bp, 20 predicted proteins | sample PeaSoiMetSII2010_FD_187695 | JGI IMG/M metagenome (GOLD analysis project Ga0209517, IMG submission 187695) | Peat soil microbial communities from Weissenstadt, Germany - SII-2010 (SPAdes) (version 2) | ecosystem: Environmental > Terrestrial > Soil > Wetlands > Peat | place: Germany...
CTGGCAACCTCGGCGGCTCCCAAAACCAGCGGCACAGAGGCCGAAAATTTCTTTGCCGTGATGAGTGATAACGATCTCCACAAGAAGGCACCCAAGCCGACACCGGCCGGCGACCGGCCTCAGTGATCGAGTTCTCTGGGAAGGGGCGACCGGCCACGTCAGCATCACTGCTGGCGGGCCTGGCCGTGCCACAAGTCCATCCGTCCAAGAAGCAACCGCATCAGAAGTAGAGCTGGAATCTCAGCCAGAACATATCGGCGGTCTTTTGCAAGCCGCCTGGGCGGTACAGGACCGGCTCGGCGAAATCGCCGTGCAGCCAGAACATATAAAGCTTGACATATTCGTTCCAGTACCAGTTCACACCGAGCTCGGTAGTGATGGCCTGATTGGACCAGAGGTTCGGGTCAGCGAACCCGGAGGTGAAGATCTGCTGGCCAAGGCGCAGCTCGCTGACGCGGCTCACGACTTCCCAGGCGCCCGGACCGCGACGATCGCCTTTGTTGGTCGGGATGAGAGGTCGACGCGGATAGACTCGTGTCCGCTGCGCGACGTGCTCGCCGGTTATGAAGTAGCTGCCAGTGACGTAAAAGCCCGAAAAAGGCACCTGAGCCGGCGACGGATGAGACGCGGACGCGTAGCTGCCGAAGCCGTACTGCCACTCTCCGATCAGCGACAGGCCCTTGTAAAAATAGGCCGCGTGGACGGACCCTAGGAACCGGTCGCCGCGCTCGATCACGTCGGGGTTTAGGATCAGGAATGGCGTCGTGCCAGCCCCGGGGACGTCGGCATTCGGAGAGGCCCCGCCGATGCGGAACGACACGGGCACGGGCGACTGGTCCTGGTGGCCGAACGCGGCTGACGTACCGAAGTTCAGGAATTTGGCGAACGGCAGCGACTCCGACTGCTGGAACGGCCTCGTGTTGAGGTACGCGACAAAATCTAGAGCGTTGTTGAGACTCTCGAACGAGTTGCGCGACCCGTTGAAGACTCCGGCTGCGTAGTCGAGCCGCTTGTCGAAAAGGTAGCCCCAGGCCATCCCGCCGAACTGGCGGCCCAGGCCGACGTTGGTTGTAAATACTGATCGCTCGGGAGTGGGCAGCCAGTAATTCGAGATCGCATACTGGTCGTAAGTAAGCGGCGTGAAGAAGCGGCCAATGCGGAGCTCGAAACGGTCGTCGAAGTGCACATTGATGAAGGCGTTCAGCACGTTGATGCTGCCCCCTGACCCCCTGTTGATCGCGAGTTCGTACTCGATCGGCTTGGTGATGTTGCCGGTGAAGAAGATTCGCTGGCGGGGTAAAAAGATGCCACTATTGGCTGGCTCCTGGTCGGCGCGTGCCCAGATCCGGGCTTCGATCTGGGACTCGTAGTGAATCCGGAGCTGGAACTCCTCGTCCTCGGTCTCAAACTGGAATCCTGGGCCAAAGGTGCCATTCAGTGGCAACCTCTCGGAGCGGGGGATTTTCGAGGGCGGGTATCCTGGAGGCGGTGAGAAGGGGGGGAGCTGCCCCTCAGTATAATCCGGCACGGGAGTGTCGAGGCCGGACGACGTGGCGCCGTTCCTGGGCCGCGTCGGTCCGCCGACGTTGCCGCTGTTCCGACCTGCGCCCTCCTTCGGGTAGCTCGATCGTTCCGACAGATCATCGAATCTCTTGAGGAGCTGCTTCATCTCCTCGTCATGCGCCCTGTTGCTCGCCTCCAGTTGCTCGGCGAGCTGCCTGTTCTTTTCTTCCATCGCCCGCAGCCGCTCGGCGAGTTCCGCCACGGTTGGCTGTGTCGGTGCGGGTTGCGTCGAAGTCGACGGGCCCCCAGGCACCGATGCCTCTGGTGCGACAGGCGTTGCCGGCGGTTGGTCCTGCGATAGGGCGACCGGACATGGCGCGGCCAGTAAGCCCCACAGTCCGAGCGTGAATGCCCAGGGAAGCGGCCATTGTAGGCGTGCTCGCATGCACTTCAACCCCGGCTTTGGGATACTCAAGCCCGATCCAAGCCAACGTGCGAGAACCCATCCCGCACAAGGGAACTGAACCCAAGCGACGGCCGTCACAGTTTGCAACGCCCCAGAGAGGGGGCCAGGCACGCTCCGCCAAGGAAGTTACCACAACGTGTTTTCCTGCAGGAGCTTCCGTTGAAAAATCTTACGTGGCCCCTGGCAGTCAAACCAAATGCGACCCTGATTGGCTGCTGGTCTTGAGCCGTTTGACGGGTCATCCATACGTTCGTGGCCGCAAACCAGCCAGAAATGATCAACGATCAGTTTACAGATCCTTGGGATTTATCACAGTGAAGTTCGCGCCCCAGCGCGAGATTCCGAGATCGGGAAAGGCTACGACTGCGTGCAGTAATGCACCCCGTGTGGATTTCTTGTGTGGTCATCATATCGGCAACGCAGGGCGAACTCGTCATGGTGAAACCTGAAGGACTTCTCGAATGAGCAGCGTTCCGCGGGGGAGTTGTGTGATCTTTCGGGTGAGCTACTGCCTACCGCTCCATCGGCCAAGATGGCACAATTTGTGACCTGACGCGTCGATCCGCGGCAGAGGCCTTCGTCCTGCATCGGGTCGATTGATGCTTTCAGACCCCCGGCTGAAACATCAGACATCCGTGACGTTCGCATGGCGCCCGTTCGATGAATAGGAACACACTCGCTTTCTGGAGAATGGACCAAGATGAGATGGCATTGTTTCGCTGGCAAGTTGGGAATACTCCTGGTGGCAATCGCCTCTCTGACCCTGCCGCCAGTGGCTCCGGGGCAGGACGCGGATCAAGACAAGGCCAAGCCGGCGACCAAGGTTGCCGGCTCGGCCGGGGCCGAAGAGACTGTGCAGGCGATCGACGATGAGTACGACCGGCAACTCCTCCATCTGGAAAAGCGCCGGATCGAACAGCTTACCCGGCTCGCTGCACGGCAGCAGCCCGCCCTGGCCGCGGCCACTTACGAGCGGCTCTTCCGCCTGGCGATTGCCGGTGACCTTTTCCGCGAGGCCGAGGCTGCCGCCGTCAAGGTCGTCGAGCAAGGGACTCCGTCGCCCACGACCGATGCTCTGGCTCACCTGGTCAAGATCATCGCCGAGGTCGAGCGCGGGGCCTTTGAACAGTCGCTGCAAAGCCTGCGCCGGGCCATTGCTGAGAGCACTCAGGAAAAACAGGCGACTGAAGCTCGGGCAGCCCTGGCCCCCGCCGAGGTCATCGGAATTTGCGAAGCCTACTATCAGCGCCTGGTCGAAGGGAACCAGTTCGCGATCGCCCGTGAGGCGTTCCGGCTCGTCCTCGAACAGTCCTACAGTCCTGCCGTCAAGGACTTCCTCGCAAGCCGTCTGAAACGGATCGAGCTGGTGGGCAAGCCGGCTCCTCCGATCCAGGGAACGGACCTCGATGGCAAGGTGTTCAACCTCGCGGAGGAAAAAGGAAAAGTCGTCCTGGTCGTCTTCTGGGCAAGCTGGAACCTGCCCAGTGCCGCCCAGATCTCATGGCTCGAGCAGGTCCGGGATGCCAATCACAAACGCGGCCTGCGCGTCGTGGGTATCAACCTCGATGCCCACGAAGGAAGCGGCCAGAAGCTGGAAACGGTCCTGCCCAATATCCGCCGGTTCTTGCTCGACTACAACATCACCTGGCCCACCCTGGTGAACGGCTCAGGAGATCGCGACTACGCCAAGGCTTATGGAATCTCGGATATCCCGGCCAATGTCCTGATCGGCCGCGACGGGTCGGTGGTTCAGATCGACCTGTCGCGCAGAAACCTCGAACCGGTCGTCTCCCGGCTGCTGGGCCAGTGAGCTGGTCGCGGGAGGGCGCAAGATCAAGGCGTGGGATTCGCGGCCGAGGCGAGCTCGGTTGGATTGGCTGCGGCCGCGAGTGCGTCGTAGAGCGACAGCATGAACTGGTGGAAGTTCTCCGCGATCCGCGGGGTCGTATGGCTTCGAATGAACTGCAGCGCGGGTTGACCGTACTCGAGCAGTCTTTGACGTGCATACGTCACGGTCGTGATCGGGGCTGACCTGTGCTTGTCGACCAGGTCCGAGACAACCAGGCAAGCTTGATCCGAAGTGTCTCGCTTCGTGATCAGGTCGCCTTCGACGGGTGAATCGCTCGGCCAGACGAGCATCCGCGACGCGTCGAAGAAGCTCCCGATCGGGACCACCGGCCGGCGCGCGGCTGCATTTGCGGTTGCAGTTGCACTTGATGCCGCCGGCTGGGGCTGATTGTTGCTCGTCTGACCCAAGCTTTGAGGCCGCCAGCGGCTCGCCTGGTAGCCCGGCGACCGACGATCCACGATGCCGGCGTGTGGAACGAATCCACTATCTCGAATCCGGTGGATGTAGGCGTTGGGATTGTTGGCATAGACGTTGTTGGAAACCGGCGCTCCGGCGCGACCGGCGTTGAGCAGCGAATGCTGATTGAGGAAATCGCCCGGCGACGGCACGTAGTTGAATCCCCCCATGATGCCATAGCCATAGCCCATGGCATGGACCTGACTCGCCCCGAGCTCGAGTGCAGCCGTCGCGACAAGAATCGCGAGCAGGTCGTAAAATCGCTTGTTCCTCGTCATCGCGCTCTCCTCGAAGCCTCAGACCCAGCCCGAAATTCTGTGCAGGGTCGTTCATGAACATACTGCGTTTGTTTCGTCGCAACGATAAGACGGCGACCCGGTGCCAAATTGTAATGAATTTCAGCTCGGCGATACAGCACCAAAGACAGGCACGGGACTTTCTCTGGCCGGCGGGCCTGCTCGCGGCTCCTCGGACCACCGTGGGCTGGCCGGTAGAACCGGGCCGCGAAAACTTATGCGGATTGTAGCGGTTGAAGTGATCGAATCGTCGCATCTCGCCGATAAAGATCCTGGCGAACGCACGGAGCTGCTTAGGGCCGTTCGCGCTGGTCATATCTCGGGTCGAGGCAGTTTCCTGCCGTTCGGCACATCCAATCTCTCGGAGGACGACGATGCATCGCTTTCTCATCGCCGCCATGGCGGTCTTGACAGCCGCGACGACCTCGTTCGCGCAGGGGATCATCGCGCCCACGGCCGGGCCGATCAATAGCTCGATGGCGGGAGCGTCGGTTGCGGCCCCGGTCGATTTTGGCGGCAGCTACTGGAACCCGGCGATTATCAGCGGTTTACCGCGCAACGAGTTCCTGCTCGGCTCCCAGTTGCTCATCCCGAGCTTCCACACGACCGCGAGTCTGCCGGCGGGAGCGATCGACGGTGTATTTCCCCCGACCAATCGATACGGCGTGGCCCGCAGCGACAGCGGGGTCGCCACGAACCTCGCCACGGGCGTTTCCTTCCGCCTCAGTGACGATTCCAAGACCACTTTCGGAATCGGCGTATTCGGGCTGGTGGGTGGAGGCGTCAATTATGCCGGCAGCAACACGACGCCGATCCTGAACCCACGGCAGCCTCCAAATTATTTAGGGGTCGGACCGATCTTCTCCAGCACATCATTTCTTGCAATCATACTAACGGGATCGCAACAAGTGACAGACCGGCTGGCCATCGGCGGTGGACCGATGATCGTGACCGGCCCCTCGGCCTTCAATCCGGCCTTCTTCGCTCCGGGTCCGAAGGACGCGCTCGGCCTGCCCACGTTTCCCTCCGCGACCAACGCGCGGCCGTTCTGGGGAGCCGGGTTTCAAATCGGTCTGCTCTACAACCTCAGCGAGAACTGGAACCTGGGTTTCTCGTACAAGAGCCCGATCTGGCAAGAGCGGTGGGGCTTCAATGCTTCCACTCCCGACCTGGCCGCGCGACGGATTGGCATCCAGGCGCAGGTTCCCGAGATCATCTCCTGGGGCATCGCCTACAAGGGCTTCGAGCGGGCCCTGATCGACGTCGATTTCCGGTACTTCGACTACAAAAACACCAGCCTGTACGGCACCAAACCGATCGATGGCGGCCTGGGCTGGAGCAGTGTCTTTGCTGTGGCGATCGGCGGCCAGTACCAGGCAACTGACCGGCTGACCTTGCGGTCAGGCTACCTCTACAACACCAACCCGATCAAGGAGACGGACACGCTGTTCAACATCCAGTCGCCCGGATTCATGCAGCAAATGCTGGCGCTCGGTCTCTCGTACAAGCTCACCGACGATATTGTCCTCTCACTTGCCTGGACCCATCAGTTCCGCAATTCGATCTCGGGCCCGATTTTGCAAATCCCGGGTGAGCGGATCAAGCTCGACGCCCAGATGGATTCGATCGTCATGGGGCTGAACGTCCAGTTCGGATCGCCAAAGAAGAAGCTCGACAATGCCGTTCCCAGCGGCGAGACTTACACCGTTCCGCCTGCCATGAATTCGGTTCCCTCTCCGGCTTCCCCGGCAATGCTGCCCGAGCCTGTCGTTACTGGGGCTCCACCCGCTGTTTCCAGCACGGCACCGGCCGAAGGAATTCAATGATGTCACCGGGACGGAACCTTGCGCGGCCGGCGAGGCGTATTCTCTGGGAGTTGGCTTGGTCGGGCTAAACCCTGCGCCAAACTATCAGTCCACGGAAGAGGGCTTCGCGTGATGGAACGGCCGAAGTGTCATCACCCGATTGCTCGGGTACGGCACCTCTGGCTGCCGCTGGCGATGGTCCTGTTTCCGCTGAGTCTGCCAGCCCCGGGCCAAACCGTGTCCTCAGAGTCTGTCTCGGCCACCGATTCAGCGCGGCTCGAACGGCTGGAGCAGATCGTTACGAGGCTCGTGGAGGAGAATCGCCGCCTCACGCAGGAGGTCCGTGCGCTCAAGGATCAGCAGGGAGCACGACAGCCGCAGCCACCGTCGCCAACGCTCCCCGCCGGGAGCTCGTTGGACCCCGTTTCCGCGAATGCGGCCCCACCCCCGCCTCAGAGTTACTCGACAACGGTCGTCCCTCCCGAGCCGCTTCCCGGTTCACAGGGCGACCCAGCTCGGATCTCCAAGCGGTTCCGGGTCGACTACGAGAATGGATTTGCGATCCTCCCGGAGAACTTCGACGACACTCCGTTTTCGCTCCGAGTCAGGAGCCAGAACGTGTTCCGTTACAACGGCTTCGCCCGCGGGGCGAGCTACTGGACGGACAGCGCCGGAAACCGGAGCCCGATCGCCAACAGCAACTACTTCGCGATCCCCCGAGGCCGGGTCATCTTCTCCGGGACGGCGCTGCTGCCCCGGCTCTCGTATCTCCTGAACATCGACTACAACTCGGTTACCAGCAACCCGATCGGCTTCCGGGCCTACGAGCTCAGCTACCGCTTCAGCCGGGCGTTCGTGCTGAGCGTCGGCCAGAGCAAGGTCCCGGGCTCGCGCGAGTGGCTCGAGAGCGCCTTTGCCCCGCTGCAGGGACCCGATCGCTCGATGGCGACCACCTTCTTCCGGCCCAGCTTGAGTCAGGGGGTGTGGATCACCGGCCAGCCGGTTGATGGGTTGTTCTATCACGCGATGATGTCGAACGGGTTCAACAGCCTGAACCTCCTGCCCACCCAGCTCAACAACCGCTTCTGCTATTCCGGCTCGACGTGGTGGGAGCCCTGGGGCGAATTCGGCAGCGGCTACTCGGACCTCCAGGACCACAGGGATGCCGCGGTCCGCATCGGGACCAGCTACACCTACGCCATTGGGCGAGGGAACCAGGCCGACAGCGATGCGGTCGAGAACTCACCGGTCCGGCTCTCGGACGGCACCTTGATCACCACTCCGGGTGCCCTGGCGCCCGGCGTGACCCTCCAGTCTTACGACATTTCGCTTGCCGCGCTCGACCTGGCCTACAAGTACCGCGGCCTCGGCCTCTCGACGGAGCTGTACTTCCAGGAACTGCTGGCCTTCCGTGGCACCGGCCCCTTGCCGATCAGCTCCACGCGCGCCTTCGGCGGCTTCGTCCAGGGCGGGTACTTCATCCTGCCGCAGCGGGCCGAGCTCTACGCCCGCTCGTCGCTCGTCACGGGTCATTACGGCACGGGCTCGGAAGTGGCCGGCGGCCTCAACTGGTTCATCCAGCCTGGTAAGGACAACCTGCGTTTCACGTTCGATACGGCCTGGCTGGAGCATTCGCCGGCCGGCCAGAACCGGACCGGCTACGTGGCCGGTCAGACGGGGCTCCTGATCCGGACGCAGATCACGGTGCATTACTGATCGGGAACGGTCACGCGGTGTTCGGTATCGCTTCGGTCCCGGGAGCCTCGATTTTGGCGGTGCGACGGGCTGAGACCCCGGATGAGACGGCCCCAACCGCCTCCGCGCGAGAATGCGCCAACATGCGGCCTGCTCCCAGCCGTGACTGGGGAGTGGTCGGGTTTCGCTGACTTTGCCGATTGTGCGGATCATCGCGCCATCAAATCTGAACGGTCGCGCGCTCCGATGCGTTTGCATGCAGGAGATATGCAGGTCGTGTCGATCGTTCTATCGGCTCGTCCCGTGACGTTCACGTTCGACGCGGCCTGGCTTGAGCATTCGCCGGCCGGACAGAACCGGACCGGCTACGTGGTGGGTCAGACGGGGCTCTTGATCCGGGCCCATATCACGGTCGTGTATTGAGGGGGGAACATGACTCGCCGTATACCGTTGGTGATCCTCGGAATCCTCGTGCTGCCAATCCCTCGCGGCCATGCGCAGGAGGACGCGCCGAGCCCACCCCCGACCCCGGTGTCGGAGAGGGTCGCGCAACCACCCGACCAAAGCAACCAATCGGGTCGGCAATCCGAACCAGCCCCGACCCCGGTGACGGAGAGGCTCGCGGAACCGTACACAATCGATCTGTTGCCGGACGAGCTCGATGTACCGCTGACACCGCCCGAAGCTCCCGCCGCCCCGCCGGCCGGTGAACCAGTCGCCGCGGCCCAGCCCTGGGGGCGCAAGACGGTGACCGGCGACCTGTTCGATCAACTGTTCTCGACCCGGGACCTGGGGATCACGTTCGGCGGCAGGGTCACGCAGTTCGGGTTCGGTATCGCCGGTGGGATCAACCGGCCGGTGCCGGCCCCGCTGGGTCGGGGTAACGTGTTCGACTACACGGGACGCAGCGAATACGACCTGCTTTTCGACCTCGAGAAGTTCGGTGGGCTGCCGAAGGGGCGCTTGCTCATCCGGGCTGAGCAATGGTACGGCCAGTACGGAAACGTCAGCCTCCGCGCCGGCACGTTCGCCCCGCCGGTGTTCCCGGCGCTCTTGCCGCCCCGGCCCAGGGACCCCGGCGTGCCGTACATCACCAATTTCCTGTTGACCCAGCCGCTCTCGCCGAAGTGGGTCGTGTTCGCCGGCAAGAAGGACATCCTGGGGACGTTCGACCAGGACATCTTCGCCGGGGGCGACGGTACGGACCAGTTCCTCAACCAGTCGTTAATCGCAAACCCGGCGTTCCTGCTGGGGATGCCCTACAGCTCGTTCACCGCCGGCTTGGTCTCGCCGCGCAAGTGGGGCGGGTTCAGCGCGTTCGTCCTCGACCCGATGGACCGGACCGCGGATTTCATGCAATTCAGCAATCTGTTCACCAGGGGAATCATCGTCGGCGGCGAGGTCAAGGCGAAGACGATGTTCTTCGGCCTGCCGGGTCAGCAGCACGTCGGCGGCGTCTGGAAAGACAACGCCCAGAACGACCTTCGGTTCGGCTTCGGGCTGCCCGGGACCTATCCCGAGACCCCGGCCGCCCGCGTGCCCACTCTGCGCAGCTCCTACGTGGTCTACTACGGCTTCGACCAGTACTTCGTCCGCTATACCGAGAGGCCGGACCGGGGCTGGGGCATGTTCGGCCGCGCCGCGATCACCGATGGCAACCCGAACCCCTTGAGGTACTTCCTCAGCACCGGCTTTGGCGGTTTCAGTCCCCTGGGGCAGCAGCGCGGTGACACGTTCGGTCTCGGCTGGTATCTTAATGGCGCCAGTGACCAGTGGGGGCCGATCCCAAGGGCATTGTTCGGGCCGCGGAACGGGACCGGAGTGGAGCTCTTCTACAACTACCAGGCGACCCCATGGCTGAACGTCACCGGAGATCTCCAATGGCTCCGCCCGGGCGCCGGGGCGCTCGCCACCGACAACGCATTCATCTACGGGTTGCGGATCAACGTGACCTTCTGAACCAGGCGTTTCCGTCTCAATCGAAAGCAGCACCATGTCAAAACGCATCCTCTGCGCCGTCGCCCTCGTTGCCGCGAGCGGCACGGCGAATGCGCAGCTTCCGACCACCGGGTCGATCGATTCGCCCCTCGGCAAGCTCGAAGTGAAGAACGGGTTCCCGACCGCCCCGACGGCCGCGAAGCTCTACGACAACCTCGACTTCAACCGAGCCGTCCAGGCCTACCTCTGGGGGCTGCCCCTGGTCGCGATGGGCCAGTGGCAGGACGAGCAACGCGAGAAGTTCGGCGCCGGGACGTTCGACTATGTCGATTACATTGACTTCAAGGACAAGCTGGGCCTCCTGACCTCGAACGCCACGACGCCGTACACGATCGCCTTCCTGAACCTGGAGAGGACCGGGCCGCTAGTGTTCGAGTTCCCGGCGGCCCCGTTCGCGGGGGGAATCGTCGATTTCTGGCAGCGGCCGGTCACCGACACCGGGGCGCTCGGCCCCGACCGCATGGAGGGCGCGAAATACCTGATCCTGGGGCCGACTCACAAGGACATCAAGCCGGAGGGATATCTCGTCTTCCGCTGCCCGACGAACAACGTCTGGTGCGGCCAGCGGGCGCTCGCCGAGCATCTGGACGAGGCGAAGGCGACGCTCGCGGGGATGCGGATCTACCCTTACGCCCAGCGCGACAACCCGCCCGCGACCCGGCACATCGATCCGGCGGGACGCCAGTGGTCCGGCGAGCAGCCCCGAGGCCTGGAGTACTGGCAACTCCTCTCCCGCCTCATCAACGACGAGCCGGTCCACGAGCGCGACCGCATGATCCTGGCCATGCTCGTGCCGCTGGGCATCGAGAAAGGCAAGCCGTTCCAGCCCGACGAGCGTCAGCGGAAGATCCTGGCCGAGGGAGCGAACGTCGGCGAGCTGACCGCCCGGGCGATCGGCTACGCCAAGCGCTTCCCGGCCGTGCGCATCTGGGAGGGCACCCACTGGGAATACGCCCTCTTCCTCAAGGAAACCAACCAGGAGACACCCACCCACACCCAGCTCGACGAGCGGACATCGTGGTTCTACGAGGCGGTCGGGGTGTCGGTGGCCATGCTGGGCCGCACCCTCGGCGCCGGCCAGGTCTACCTTTCGTCCTCGAAGGACGCCACCGGCGCGTACCTCGACGGCGGCAAGCACTACACCCTGCGCTTGCCGAAGGATCCGCCGGTCAAACAGTTCTGGTCGTTCACGATCTACGACAACGAGAGCCGCTGCATGATCGACACCGGGACCTACCCAGACCGCTCGTCGCGCCAGGACATCCAGAAGAACGCGGATGGCTCCGTGGACCTCTATTTCGGCCCCACACCGCCCGCGGGCAAGCCGGCGTCGAACTGGATCAAGACCCTACCCGGCCGCGGATGGTTCACCTACTTCCGGCTCTACGCGCCAACCCAGCCGTACTTCGACAAGACCTGGCGCCTGCCTGATATTCAGATCCTCCAGCCCTGATGCCCGGAGCCGCAACGATGCAAAGGCGCACTCTCCTGTCCCTGGCCGCCGCCACGCCCCTGGGAGCCCTACTGGCCCGCCCGCGTGCGGCCGCCGCCCGGCCCGCCGACACCACCGAGCGCTTCGCGGAGCCGAGCCGTCTGCCGTTCCGGGAGAACCGTCCGACCCCCGAGACCGCGCGGGCGCTTCGCGACGAACTGCTCTTCCAGCGCGCCACCCAGGCCTACCTCTGGGCCCTGCCGCTGGTCAACACACTCGGCATGAAGGCCGGGTCGGAGAAGACGTTTGGCGCGGGCTTCCACGTCATGCCCGTGTGGAAGAAGCGGCTGGACGCGAAGACCCTGATCACTACGCCGAACTCCGACGTGATCTACGCCATGAGCTACGTGGATCTCGGGAAGGATGGGCCGCTCGTCTTTGAGGCGCCGCCGCGCCTCCAGGGCATCCTGCTCGATTTCTGGCAGCGCCCCATCCCCGTCGACGGCGGCACGTTCCAGGGCGATGTCGGCTTCTTCGGACCCGACCAGGGCCAGGGGGGCAAGTTCCTGCTGCTGCCGCCGGGGTACAAGGGGGAAGTGCCCGAGGGCTACTTCGTCTACCGCTCCGGCACCAACAACGTGTTCATCTTCCTCCGGGCCTTCTACCCCGACCCGACGAACCTGAGACCGGCTGTCGAACTCATCGAGCAGTCGAAGGTCTACCCGCTTGGAGCTAAGGCCCGGCCCATGCAGTTCCCGGACGCCTCGGGCGTGCCCGTGGACATGCTGCCCCTCCGCGACGGCGCCGCTTTCGACCGCCTGAAACAACTTGTCGACAGCGAGGGCCCGCACCTTGACGACCCCGATGCGCGGGGCCTCCTGGCCGCGATCGGGATCGTGAAGGGCCAGCCCTTCGCGCCCGACGCGCACACCCTCGAGATCCTCGACCTCGCCGCGCGGACCGGCTACCGGATGAGCCGCGTGATCGGGTTCGAAGAGACCGTCAGCGGTCGGTCGTTCCAGGTCTACCCGGACCGGCACTGGCTGAACCCCATGGCCGACGCGACGCCAGAGCGGCCGAGCGGGCCGCTGGACCTGGCGTGGCATCGGACCGAGGGCGGTCAGCTCGACCTCGACACCCGCATCTGGTTCTTCACCAACTACTACTCGATCAGCCCCGGCATGCTCTCGCAGGTCCCCGGCAAGGGGGCCGGCTACGTGATCGCGTTCCGCGACGCCGACGGCGTGCCACTGACCGGCAACCCACACTACCGCCTCAACCTCCCGCGCGACGTGCCCGCGGCGAATTTCTGGTCCGTCACAATCTACGAGGCGGAAAACGCCTCGGGCCTGGCCAACGGCCAGCCATTTCCCTCGCTGGGCTCGCGCGACGAACCCGCGAAGAACGCCGACGGTTCCATCGACCTCTATTTCAGCCCCAAGCCTCCCGCAGGCAAGGAATCCAACTGGCTGGCCACCGTGCCCGGCCGAGGCTTCTTCGCCGTCATCCGGCTCTACGGGCCGACCAAGCCGTTCCTCGACCGAAGCTGGAAGCCGGGGGACTTCGTCAAGCTCAAGCCGAGCGTCCCTTGACGTTGACGTATAGGCGGATCACAATCCAAGTTCCCTTTCCATTGTTCCCTTTCCATTCAGCACCGAGAGTCGACAAACATGAAAGCAAGTACTGCGTTCGGACTCGCGATTCTGTCGCTCGCCGGAACCTCGCCCGCCTTGGGCCAGGCGGTCCCCGGCGCCACGTCAAACTACCCGGAACGCTACATGGGCGGACCGGCCAAGCTGGCGACGGCCCCCAACGGCGCGATCGTTTACCAGCGCGTGCTGGAGGTCGCGCCCGACGTCTTCTACCTCGAGAAGACCGTGCAGAAGGTGGCAGACGGACTCTGGGTCATCGGCGGTTACGCACTCGTCAACTGCATCGTCATCGAGGCGCCGGAAGGGCTGATCGTCTACGACACCGGCGACAACGCGGAGACGGGCAAGCTATTCCGGGAGATCATCGAGACGAAGATCAGCCGGAAGCCGATCAAGGCGTTCATCTACAGCCACTCCCACTACGCCCTGGGCACGGGCGCGATGGTGGACGACCCGAAGTCGGTCGAGGTGATCGGCCACCCGAAACTCAACGAGACGGTGGCGGCCAACCTTCGGGGCGGCGGCGCGCCGTCGGCCATCCCCGAGCTCGGGCCGGTCCTCACGGCTCGGGCGGCCGTGCAGTTCAACAACTTCCTCCCTGACACCGGGCCCGACGCCGGGCTCGCGCCCGGGCTCCAGGTCAAGGAGTTCGTTTTCCTGCCGGTCACCCGGACCGTCGAGGATGGCGAGACCCTGACGGTGGCCGGACTGGAGCTCCAGTTCTTCACCAGGTACATCTCCGACGACCACAGCGTCACGGTCTGGATCCCGGGCAAGAATGCGGTCGTCAACAACTTCTTCTGGCCGGGGACGCCCAACCTCTACACAATGCGGGGCGCGGTCTATCGCGACCCCACCGAGTGGCGCAATGGGCTGAGAGTGATCCGCGCCCTGCAACCGGAGCACGTGCTCAGCACGCACACGCGGTCGCTCTCGGGCAAGGAGAAGGTCTTCGAGGTCCTGACCAACTACATGGACCTCATCAGCCTGACCTACGATCAAACGCTTCGCGGCATCCTGCGCGGCCTCGGCCCGGACGACCTGCGCCACTTCGTCTACAAGCCGAAGCATCTGGCCAAGCCCGCCTACAACGCCGAGACGTACGGTGAGACGCCCTGGTTCACCCCCGCGACCTTCTACTACCAGATGGGGTGGTACGACCGGGATGCGACGAAGATCTTCCAGCTCCCGCCTCGTGAGGAGGCCGCACGCCTCGTGGCCCTGATGGGAGGCAATGATCGCGTGGTGGAGCAGGCCCGCCAGGCCCTCGAAAAGCGGGAGTACGCCTGGGCGGCGCAGCTCATCGACTATGTCTTCCGGATCGACCCGAACAATCCGGCGGTTCGCCGGCTCAAGGCCGATGCCCTCCGCAAGCTGGGCCAACTGGCTTTCGGGTCGATCGGCCGTGCGTTTCTGCTCAGCGAGGCGCGAGCCCTGGAGGGCAAGGAGATCATCCCCAAACTCATTCCCCCGCCTCCCGCCGTCATCGCGGCCTCCCCGGCGACCTTCGTCGACTATCACCGCGTGCGCATTGACCCGCGCAAGGCGGAGAACGTGGACAAGGTCATCACGTTCACCTTCGGCGACAAGACCGTGGGGCTGCACGTCCGGCGCGGCGTGGCCGAGTTCCTCCCCGAGCCCGCCAAGTACGCGCGCCAGCCCGATCTGGCCTTGATCATGGACGGCTCGACCTGGGCCCGTCTATACCTGAACCAGTCGGACCTGGGCGCCGAGATCAAGGCCGGCAACGTGAAGGTCACGCACGGCGACGCCACTACCGCCGTGCAGGTGCTGGCATTATTCGACCGGTTCGACCCGGCGCGGAACGTCACGATCCCGCCGCTTCATGATTGAGAGGATCGACGGACCCAAGACTGATATCCGGGTGACTGCCCGCACCCGCCGACGAGATCGACTTGACCATCCGCGTGTAGGTCGAGCGCATCGGGCTGACCCGCGAGGGGTTCGATGGACAGCGAGAACCCCGAGGACCTCTGGAAGTAAATGGAGGCCTGGGAGAAGCAGACCGGCGGCTCGCTCCCGGCGATCCCGCACAACGGCAATCTCGAACGGCCGGATGTTCGCGATGACGACGTTCGCCGGCGACCCGCTCACCCGCGCGTGGGCCGAGCAGCGGGCCCGCTGGGAGCCGATGTACGAGATCACCCAGGTCAAGGGGGACGGCGAGACGCACCCCCAGCTCTAGCCGAATGAGGAGTTCGGCCCTATTGCTGGACCGGTAATCCGCGGCGTTGCGAGGTGCTGAAGTATTGACAACCGTTGCTTTCTCCCGCCTACCGCAAACATTTAGGAACCGAGGTAATCTCTCATGCCACGCGAAACTTTCTCCCGCCGCGAGTTGCTGGCTAGCTCAGCAGCAGGCGCCGCCGCGCTCTTCCTATCTGCAGAACCAGCCGCAGCAGCGGACGGGAAGAAGACCTTTACCATCCTGCACACCAACGACCTCCACTCGAATTTTATCGGGCTGGGCCCCGCCTCGGACTACTCTCCCTTCATTCTCAATGACGACAAGACGCGAGGCGGATTCGCGCGTCTGGCCGCCTTGATCGCGGAGAGGAAGGAAGCACGCAAGAGTCAGGGTCCGGTACTGATGCTCGATGGGGGTGACTACAGCATGGGGACCGCGTTCGGTGCCGCCATCCGCGAGACCGGTGCTGAACTTCAACTTATGTCGCGGATGGGTTACGATGCCACCACCATCGGCAACCACGAGTATGATCTCGGGCCTGACGGCTTGGCCATGGCCATCGACGTGGCAGTCAAGGCCGGTCGGATTCCGGCGGTGGTCGCGTCGAATGCCAACTTCGCGGCCGTGGACGCCGCGCTGACCGATCTCCAGCGTCTGGCCAAGGACGGGGTGATTCGCCGATATCTCGTGCTCGAGCGCGGTGGCATGCGATTTGGCATCTTCGGGTTGATCGGCAAACAGGCCGTTTTCTATGCCAGTGCCGCCGGTGCCGTCACGTTCCCCGACGCGATCGAGACGGCCAAGGAGATGGTGAAGCTGCTCCGCGAGAAGGAGAAGGTGGCTGTGGTCATCTGTCTTAGCCACGGCGGACTAGATAAAGGCAAGGACGGGCGCTTCACCGACGGGGAGGATGTGCATCTGGTGAATGCCGTGCCCGGTATTGATGTGGTCATCGGCGGCCACACCCACACCGCACTCGAAGAGGCAATCATCGTCAACGGCCGCACGCCCGTGGTTCAGGCTGGAAAGTACGGCGAAAATCTCGGCGAACTGGTGATCACTTTGGACGGCGACAAGCTGCAGGTCCAGTCGTACAAGCTGCACCCAATTGACGACTCCATTGCTGGCGACCGGGCTATCGCGGACGAGATCGAAAAACTCAAGAAGATCGTCACCAAGGTCGTGTTCGCGTCGCGCGGTTACCGAATCGATCAACCGTTGGCGGTGGCACCTCGGGACCTGCCCAACACGTTCACCGACATCGCCGCGGGCACCATTCTCGCCAACCTCGTCACGGACTCCTTCCGAAAAGCCACGAAAGCGGACATCGGATTCACGGCCAACGGACTGATGCGCAGCGGCTTGCCCCGGGGCAAGTCAGGCGTGCAGACGGTGTACGACGTGTTCGCGGTGGCGCCACTCGGCGACGGCATCTTGGATACGACGGTTGGCAGCGCCCTGGTCACTGCTTACTTTACGGGCCAGGAACTCAAGAACCTACTTGAGTTTTGCCTCCTGGATAACCCGACACGCCCCGGGTTGCATTTCCCCCGCGCTTCCGGCATGAGGTTTCGCTACGACTCGTCACGCTCCCAATTCGACGTCGTGACGGCAATCGAGATTGGCGACTTAGATCGCGGCTATCGTGAGATCGACATCACGGGGAAAGACGCAAAGTTGTATAGCCTCACATGCCCCCTTTACCTCGGCCTGTTCATCGTGGCCATCCCGAAGTTCACGAAGGGCATGCTTACTCTTGTACCGAAGAACAAGGACGGCCAGCCCCTCAGGTCAAGGACCGAGGCGTTCGCCCCTCCCCCACCCGGCAGCACTCCGGACTTGCTCCCGCCGCGGGGTTCGGTGGACAAGGAAAGTGTTGTCACCGTGGCAGAAAAAGGCGCGGTCCGGGAAATCAAGGAATGGCAAGCGATCATGGACTACCTTCGCGGCTTGCCGGCCAAGAATCAGGGCGAACTGCCCACGATCCCAGTCGACGATCGCGCCGCTGAAGTCCGGTCGATCAAAGCGGAGTGATTGGCTTTGCACAGAGAGGACGCAACCCGCAAGGCTGGAGCGCAATCGACCGGCATTACAGCATGCCCGCAGGTCTGGAAGGTCCCCGGCCGGGGCGAGGACCTCCGGCTGGGGCTGTACGTCGAGCTTCCCGAGGGGACCGAGAACACCAGCGAGCCCCGGGCCATGATGAATCGCGGGGCCTTCTCCGAGCGCTGCGCGATCCGCCGCGAGGGGGGACTGACGGGCGGGAAGATCCGCGTCCGGGGCCTGAGCCACACCATGACGGACGTGCTGGTTAGGCTGGAACGGCTCGACGGCACGTCCCAGGTCATGCGGCTGCTGCCGTCCTCTCCGCAGTTCACGGTGGAACCCGCGCAGCGAGCCCTCGACGTGGCCCACGCCTACACGGTCTCGGCATCGAGCACATCTTGAAGGGCGTCGATCACCTGCTGTTCGTGCTGGCACTGATCATTCTTACCCGGGGCGGCTGGTTTCTCGTCAAGACCGTGACCGCGTTCACCGTCTCCCACAGCCTCACGCTGACGGCCGCGTCACTCGGGTGGGTGCACGTTCCGCCGCCGCCGGTGGAGGCGACGATCGCGCTGAGCATCATGTTCGTGGCCGCGGAGATCCTGCGGGTACGCGGGGGCGAGCAGACGGTCACCGCGCGGACGCCCTGGCTGGTGGCGTTCGTGTTCGGGCTGATGCACGGGCTGGGATTCGCCGGTGGCCTGAGCGAGGCCGGGTTGCCCGGAAGCCACATCCCTGTAGCCCTGCTGTTCTTCAGCATCGGCGTTGAGGTGGGGCACTTTCTGTTCATCGGTGTTGTGCTCGCGGCGATAAGGGGCGCTCGGCTGGCGCCGATCCCAATGCCGAACTGGGCCGCCCTTGTGCCGCCGTACGCCATTGGCGGCATCGCGGCGTTCTGGTTCATCGAGCGGACGCTGTCGTTCGTCGCCCCCTGATCGCGAGCGAGAGCGCACGGGCGCGCCGGGATTTCACCCGCGGATGGCGCGGGTGACGCTCAGAATGCCATCGGGCATGGCAGGGATGAGCCAGGAATCATGGCGGTGAACGAGAATGCAGGCGCTGACAAAGGGGATGCTCGCAGGACCGCCCCGTGGCGGGAAACGCGCCCGGCGCCGGGTGGATCAACAACAGCGGCATCCCAGCCCACACGCACCCTTTCAGCATCGCCCGCGCCGCGTCCGACGCCTTTTTCTGCGAGTGATACAGCGCCAAAAGCGGCGCGCGGTCGAGATCGCCCGCCGCTCGTTCAATCGGGCCTCTGCTTCAGCTTCTCCATCACCTCATCCATGTTGAAGCTGGCGGCCTTCTGGCGTTGCGGGTATTCCCGGAGCGTCATGAGGAACTTGCCCACGTAATCCTGCGCGGGGACCATCAGGAAGGCGTGGTCGAGGAGCCAGTCGTAGTAGGTGTTGGAAGTGACATCCGCGCGCTCGTACGGGTCGAGACGCAAATTGAAGACCTTCGGTACACGGAGCGTCGTGAACGGTTCGGCCCAGACTCTCAGCGTGCCTTGGACGCGCTGCTCCATGAAAACCAGCTTCCAGTTGTCGTACCGCAGGCCCGTGAGCTGCTGGTCGTCGTTGCAATAGAGGAACGACTCCCGTGGGCCTTTCTCGAATTGGCCAGTCAGGAGCGGGACGAGGTTGTAACCATCAAGGTGGATCTTATAGTCCATCTCGGCGACCTTGTGTCCCTTGAGGAGCTTCTGCGTGATCTCCCCATCGCCCGCAATCGCCACGAATGTCGGCAACCAGTCGAGGTGGCTGACGATCTGGTTGGAGACGCTCCCCGGCTTGATCTTGCCCGGCCAGCGGGCGAGGCACGGGACGCGATAGGCCCCTTCCCAGTTAGTGTTTTTCTCGTTTCGGAACGGCGTCATCGCGCCGTCCGGCCACGTGTTGATGTGCGGGCCGTTGTCAGTGCTGTACATCACGAACGTGTTCTCAGCGATCCCTGCGTCGTCCAGGGCCTTCAGTACGGTGCCGACATTCTTGTCGTGGTCGATCATCGCGTCCACATATTCATCCAGCCACCGGCCGGATTGGCCTTTGCTCTCGGGCTTCACGTGTGTTCGGAAGTGCATGTGAGTGAAGTTCACCCACACGAAGAACGGCTTCTCCGCCATCGCCTGCCGCTGAATGAATTCCGCGGCGCGACCCGCGATGTCGTCATCGACCGTCTCCATCCGCTTCCTGGTGAGCGGACCGGTGTCGTGGATTGTTTGTTTGCCGACCTTGCCGAACCGCGGATCGACCGTCAGGTCGTCCTGATCCGTGGCCTTGCAATCCAGGACCCCGCGCGGGCCGTACCGCGCCCGGAAGGCCGGGTCTTTCGGGTAGTCCGGCAGCTCCGGCTCTTCCTCGGCGTTGAGGTGGTACAGGTTGCCGTAGAATTCGTCGAAGCCGTGGACGGTCGGCAGGAACTCGTTCCGGTCGCCGAGGTGGTTCTTGCCGAACTGCCCGGTGGCGTAGCCAAGCGGCTTGAGCAGCCCGGCGATCGTCGGATCTTCCTTCCTGAGGCCCAGCGTTGCGCCAGGCAGGCCGACCTTGCTGAGGCCGGTTCGCAGGACGTGCTGGCCGGTGATGAAGGACGAACGGCCTGCCGTGCAGCTCTGGTCGCCGTAGTAATCGGTGAAGATCATCCCCTCACGGGCGATGCGGTCGATGTTCGGGGTGCGGTAGCCCATCAGCCCCATCGTGTAGGCGCTGATGTTCGACTGGCCGATGTCGTCTCCCCAGATGATGCAGAAGTTCGGCTTCCTGCCCGATTCCCGGGCCGCGGCGGCGACGCCTTGATTGTGAACGGCCAGGGCGAGCAACTCGGCCTTTGTGGCGCTTTGGTCACTGCAAAGGGCAGCCGTTGTCACGGAGCTTTTGGGGGTCGGGGCCCCGCTCGCCGCCGTCGGATTACCGTTCGTTGCCGCGGCGAGGCATCCGAGCAGCGTTCCGGCGGCCAACGACAAGATTGCACAAACTCGATACGCACTTACCATGAAGACATCCTTTGGTGAAAATAACCCTGTACCGCCTATTTGATGGTAGAAATCGGACGGACCTGGAAACTCGCAATTCTTCACGCTGCCGGGAGAATCGGGCCGACGGGCGGAGCATGCCGAGGAGACCACAAGATCGGTCAGGCAGCGATTCGGCTATCAAGGACCGGAGGAATCTTAACCTTGCCCCACCCGATACGCAATGACCCCGGGTTCTTTTGGTGTGCCGTCCCGGTGCGATCACGATTTCCCCGCTCGAGGCGAGGCCCGACCCAGCGATTCGATAGCCCGGGGTGCTGGCAATCGGGTGCAGGGGCGCCGCCCGGCCTCGCGCCGGGGCGGTCGCCCCTCGTATCTGCTCGGCGATCCTCCCTGGTCACTCCGCGTCGCTCACTTCCGGAACGGCCTCGAACGGGTCGGCCTTCTTCGCCACCGCGGGCCCGCCCTTCGTGCCGGGCAGGATCTCGAAGCGGGGGTCGAACTCGATCATCGTGGCGGCGAGTTTCGCCAGGACGGTGAGGTCACCCTGCGCCTTCGCGGTCCCGTCCTTGATCTGTGCCTGGAGCGGCTTCTTGCCCATCATCGTCTGCTCCAGGTCCGAGCGGTTCATGGTCAGGGTCAGGTCGGGCTTCTCGGCCAGGAAGCCCTTCAGGTTCGTGAGCGTGGCGTTCTCGAGCTCGATGACGAACTTCTCGCCGTTGTCCGGCGTGATCAGGTTGATGGTGAACCGCAGCCCCTCGGCCTTGCGGCTGTCCATGCGGATGCCCAGGAAGTCGAGGAAGAGCTCGGTCGTCATCGCTCGGATGACGTCGGGGCCGCTCGATTTGGGCGACGCGCCTTGCGGAATGCCCGTCCTCAGCTCATAGGAGCTGGCGAGGAAGCTGTTGCGCAGCCCTGGGTTTTCTTGCTGGTATCCGATCTGCTCGAAGACGTCGGCCAGCAGGTCCTTCGCCTCCTGGTTGGCGGGCTCGGCGTGCACGAGCTTGTTGAGGATCTCCTGCGCCAGCAGGTACTTCCCCTCGTCGTGGAGCTTTTCTACAACCTCCAGGCGACCCCGTGGCTCAACATCACGCCGGACCTCCAGTGGATTCGCCCTGGCGCCGGGAACCTGGCCACCGACAACGCGTTCGTGTACGGAATCCGTATCAATGTGACCTTCTGACCTCTCCGAGGTCGAAGCATCTTGCTCGCCATCGCTCGACCCGAACTCTGCTAAAGCCGTCTCGAGACGTGCGTGACGACCCAGGCAAAGAAGATGCAGGAGAGGATATCGCCGGGGCCATAAACCGCATAGAAGACGGAAGTCAGTAACGACTCCGAAGCGATCGAGGGGAGCGTGTGGCCTCTGGTCCCGACCCACACGACCCAGACGATGGAGTAGACGAGCTTCTCGACGGCAAAGACGGCGATCAGCCATGGCACGTGCTTGTAGGTGGAAGCGACCGAGCAGTAAGCCAGCCCCCACAATACGACCGCGATCTGCCCCACCCGGGAGAAGACGGCAGGATCGACGGCAGCCATGACGGTATTGGTGAACAGTTCCGAGAACAGGAGCATGCCGAGGACGTTGAAGCCCCCGGCGATCCAGAAGCCGCGCGTGACCCAGCGGTCGAGGACGGAAGGACTTGACATGGTGATTTACTAACCCCCTTCCGGGTCAAGGCCTCCGACCCGACGTCACGCTCCGAAACCAACGGGCGGCCTCGCTCATGACGGCCTCGCACGCGGCAGCGTGAGGCATCAGACGTGCTGCCCCAGTGGTCTCCCTCCGGATGCAGAGGATGAACGTGGCGTCGGATCGGACGGGTCCGCGGCGGCCGCTATTTCTCGCCCTGCGCGCTCTCGAGCTGCTTGATCACCGAATCGAGGGTGAACGACCCGGGCTTCTGGGTCGGGGGAAACGCCCGAAACGTCATCAGGAAGCGCAGGGCGTAGGCGTTGGTGCCGTAGACGATGAACGCGCGGTTGATGAGCCAGTCGTTGTAGGCGTTGGACTCATGCTGGGCGCGCTCGAACGGATCGCGGCGGAGGTTGAACAGGAGCGGCACACGCAGTTCGATGAACGGCTCGCGCCAGACTTCGAACCCGACCCCCCGGTTCTCGTTGTACACCACCTTCCAGTCACCGTGGCGGACCGCGACGATCTGGCCCCCGTCGCTGACGTAGATGAACCCCTTCCGCGGCGACTCCTTCGCCTTGCCGGTCAGGTAGTCGAGCAGGTTCTCCCCGTCGATGTAGTTGCGGTAAGTCCGGCCGTTGAGCTCGACCCCCTTCGCCAGCTTGCTCTTGATGTCGGGGTCCCCGGCGACGGCCGCGAACGTCGGCAGCCAGTCCTCGTGCGCCGCGATCCCGTTGAGTGCCACACCGGCGGGGAACTTGCCCGGCCAGCGGACGAACGCCGGCACGCGATACCCCCCCTCCCAGTTACTGTTCTTCTCGCTGCGGAACAGCGAGTTCGCGCCGTCCGGCCAGGTGTTGTAGTGGGGCCCGTTGTCCGTCGAGTAGATGACGATGGTGTCGTCCGCGATCCCCAGGTCGTCGAGCTGCTTGAGCAGCTCGCCGACGTGGCTGTCGTGTTCGATCATCCCGTCGGTGTACTCGTCGTGTCCCGGCACGCGGTTCTCCTTCTTGACGTGCGTGTGGAAGTGCATCCGCGTGCCGTTCCACCAGCAGAAGAACGGCTTGCCGGCCTCGTGCTGCCGGGCGATGAAATCCTTGGCGGCGGCCAGGGTCTCCTCGTCGACCGTCTCCATCCGTTTCCGTGTGAGCGGGCCGGTGTCCTCGATCGTCTGTCCGCCCTTGCCGTCAGTCTTGCACTTGAGCACGCCCCGCGGCGCGAAACGCTTGCGGAACTCGGGGTCAGCGGGGTAATCTTCGTGTTCCGGTTCCTCCTCGGCGTTGAGGTGATACAGGTTTCCGAGGAACTCGTCGAAGCCGTGCATGGTGGGCAGATGCTCGTCGCGGTCGCCCTGGTGGTTCTTGCCGAACTGGCCCGTGGCGTACCCGAGGCTCTTCAACACCGTGGCGATGGTGACGTCGGCTTTGTTCCATCCCTCCTTCGCCCCCGGGAGGCCGGCCTTCGTCATGCCTGTCCGCAGGGGGACGTTCCCGGCCAGGAAAGCGGACCTTCCCGCCGTGCAGCTCTGCTGTCCGTAGTAGTCGGTGAAATAGATCCCCTCCCGGGCGATGCGGTCGATGTGTGGTGTCCTGTAACCCATCATCCCGCGGTTGATATAGCTGATGTTCCAGAGGCCAATGTCATCCCCCCAGATGACGAGGATGTTCGGCTGCTTGCCCGATTTCTCGGCTGCTGCTGTGGCGTCTTGATTGTGCTCGGCCAGAGCGAGCAGTTGGGCCCTTGTGGCTCGCTGATCCGGGCAACTGGCAGCGGTTGTCACAGAGCGTTTGGGGGTCGTGGCCCCGCTCGCTGCCGTCGGATTATCGTTCGTTGCCGCGGCAAGGCATCCGAGCAGCGATCCGGCGGCCAACGACAAGATTGCGCAAACTCGATACGCACTCACCATGGAGACATCCTTTGGTGAAAACGGTCCTGGGCGGCCTATCGATGATGGAAAGCCGACGGACCTGAAGACCCCTGGTTCTTGAAACTGCCGCGAGAATCGGGCCGACGGGCGGAGCAAGCCGAGGAGACCACAAGATCGGTCAGACAGCGATTCCGCCATCAATGACTCGACGAAGCTTACCCTCGCCCCACCCCATACGCAACCCCCCGGATTCTCCTCCTAGCTCCGTCCCGGGTGAGAGCACCATTTCCTCCGCTCGGAGCGAAGCCCGACCCAGCGGTTCGATAGCCCGGCGTGCAGGCAATCGGGTGAAGGGACGCCACGGGGCGTCATGCCAGAGCGGACGCCCCCTCGCCGGTTGGTGCCCCACCGATGAGCCGCGCCTACTCCGCGTCGCTGACTTCCGGAACGGCCTCGAACGGGTCGGCCGTCTTCACCACCGCGGGCCCGCCCTTCGTGCCGGGCAGGATCTCGAAGCGGGGGTCGAACTCGACCATGGTCGCGGCGAGCTTCGCCAGGACGGTGAGGTCTCCTTCCGTCTTCGCGGTCCCGTCCTTGATCTGTGCCTGGAGCGGCTTCTTGCCCATCATCGTCTGCTCGAGGTCCGAGCGGTTGATGGTCACCGTGAGGTCGGGCTTCTCGGCCAGGAAGCCCTTCAGGTTCGTGAGCGTGGCGTTCTCCAGCTCGATGACGAACTTCTCGCCGTTGTCCGGGGTGATCAGGTTGATGGTGAACCGCAGCCCCTCGGCCTTGCGGCTGTCCATGCGGATTCCCAGGAAGTCGAGGAACAGCTCGGTCGTCATCGCGCGGATGACGTCGGGGCCGCTCGACTTGGGCGACGCGCCCTGGGGGATGCCGCTGCGCAGCTCGTAGGCGCCGGCGAGGAAGCTGTTGCGCAACCCCGGGTTCTCCTGCTGGTAGCCGATCTGCTCGAACACGTCGGCCAGAAGATCCTTCGCCTCGCGGTTGCTGGGATCGGTCTGAACCAGCTTGTTGAGGATCTCCTGCGCGAGCAGGTACTTCCCCTCGTCGTGGAGCTGGCGGGCGCGGGCGAGGATCTTCTCTGCGCCGCCCATCATCTCGACGTACAGCGGGGCCGAATCGCCCGGCGAAAGCGGGATGAGGGTGGCCGGATTGCAGTCCCAGTAGCCGAGATAACGGTTCACCACGCCCCGGGCGTTGTGTTGAACCGACCCGTGGTAGCCGCGGCAGTCCCACTTCTGCCGGAGGCTCTTCGGGAGCTCGTAGACGTTGTGGATCTCGTTGACCGTCACGCCCTGGTTGGCCAGGTGCAAGACCTGGTTGTTCATGTGGGCGTAGAGGTCGCGCTGGCCGCGGAGGATCTCCTGGACGCGTTCATTGCCCCAGCGCGGCCAGTGGTGCGAGGCGAACAGCACCTCGGCCTCCCGGCCGAACAGGTAGAGCGCCTGGTTGATGTACTTCGACCAGGTCAGGGCATCGCGGATCAGGGCGCCGCGGAGCGTGTAGATGTTGTGCAGGCTGGCGACAACATTCTCCGCCATCCAGAGCGCCTTCATTTCCGGGATGTAGGTGTTCATCTCGGAGGGTGCCTCGGTATTCGGCGTGTTCTGGAAGATCATGCGCACGCCGTCGACCTCGATCTCCTCGATGTCCTTCTCGACGATCCGTGTCGGGGCGATCAGGCCGGAGCTCCCCTTCGCGACGCCCTGGCCGAGGCCCTGGCTGACGAAGCCGTAGGGGCTCACGGGCAGCAGCACCCCGTACTGGTAGAACATCCGGCGGTTCATCGCGTTGCCGGCGTAGACGTTCTCGGAGACGGCGTACTCCATGAAGTCGCGCGGCGCGAGGATCTGGACCTTGCCCGCGCGCACGTCCGCCTCGTCGACGACACCCCGCACGCCCCCCCAGTGGTCGCCGTGCGAGTGAGAGTAGATGACCGTCGTGATCGGCAGGCCCTTCCCGACGTGCTCCTGGAATAGCTTCCACGCCGCCCGAATCGTCTCGGCCGCGACGAGCGGGTCGAAGACGATCCAGCCCGTCTTGCCCCGCACGAAGGTCGCCTGCGTCAGGTCGAATCCGCGCACCTGGTAGATGCCTGGGATGACCTCATAGAGTCCATAATTGTTGTTCTGTTTTGCGATACGATGCAAAGATGGATGAATGCTGTCGAACTCCTCCTGCTGTTCGAGGAACTGGAACTTCTCCATGTCCCAGGCGACGTGTCCGGCGTCGGCCTTGATCTGCATTTCCTTCATCGGGGCGATCAGGCCCTTCTTCTGCTCGTCGATGTCGCGGGTGTCGCCGAAGGGCAGCGATGCCTTGGCCTTGCGGAGCACCTCCTTGGTGAACTCCGACGGGGCCTTGCCCTTCGGGTGGAAATGGCCCTGAGGCGGAGTCGACGGCTGCGCCTGGACGGGGCTCGCGTCGAGCATCATCTGACTGGCCACGGCGAAGGCGGGCAGGGACTGAACGAACTGACGTCGGGTTGCCATTGTCAACTCCCTGGTTGGGTTCTCGATCAGTGAGTGCGAAATCATTATGTCTCAGTCTATCGTCGGTGACGAGGTGGGTTCTGGCCCCCCGAGTAACCCCGGCCGGGCGGAGGCCCGGCCCGGGAAGAGGAACCCATCCTGGGCGGTGGACAACAGTCGGCACAGACGAAACTACCTCACTGCGAGGTGATTATCTCACGTCGACTGGCTACTGGATACGCATTCGAGCCGGATTCGAGGGAAATCGGGGCGGCCGATCCGGAAGGTCGAGGCTCTTCTGCTCTGTTTGATTGAAACCGTAGGTTAGCCTTAAGACCATTAAGCCGGGATTTCCCAGATGGCGTTTGAACTCGGCGTCCCGGAGCCCGCAGAGGAAGAGCAAGGCGGGAACGAAACGGGGACGCGACTAGTTTCTCGGTTCTGCCAATACTATTTGCGTCCCTGTTTCCGTCCCCTATTTGCGTCCCTGTTTCCGTCCCATTCCGGAAGGCGCGTCCCCGAAGTCGAGCGGACCCGACGTGATCCGGGCGATGACCACGGAGCTTTTCCTCAACTTCCTCGGCATCCGCATGGACAGCCGCAAGGCCGAAGGCTTGCGCTTCACGATCAACCTGATCACGCCTGACAATGGCGAGAAGTTCGTAATCGAGCTGGAGAATGCCACGCTCACGAATCTCAAGGGCTTTCTGTCCGAGACTCCCGACCTGACGCTGACGATCAATCGGTCGGACCTGGAGCAGACGATGATGGGTCTCAAGACCCTCGAGGCTCAGATTGCGGACGGAACCGCGAAGGTGAAAGGGGACGCCACGATCCTGCCCAAGCTCGCCGCGACGATGGTCGAGTTCGACGGACGCTTCGAGATCCTGCCCGGCACGAAGATCCGGCCGACTGAAACTGAAAAAGCCAATGCCTACGAAGCCGTTCCGCGCCAAAGCATTGCCGAATAGCATCGGCCTCATAAAGGCGGACGCGGAGGAGGGGACAGCTCGCGGTGAACAAGCTGATGATCCGGGTCAACCCCGCGGCGCTCGAGAGCCTGGAAATGGAAGAGATGACCCGGCTGCTGAATCTCCGGCCGGGTCAACTCTATTACGACGTCGTTGTCGCACCCGGCACCGTTCCCGATCCGCTCCTTTATCCGCGTCCGCCTTCCGCCGAGTTGCGGATCACGCCGCGGTCGACCTCCCAGGTCTACTTCTAC
>Ga0209517_10002249_pt1 | contig 27595 bp, 23 predicted proteins | sample PeaSoiMetSII2010_FD_187695 | JGI IMG/M metagenome (GOLD analysis project Ga0209517, IMG submission 187695) | Peat soil microbial communities from Weissenstadt, Germany - SII-2010 (SPAdes) (version 2) | ecosystem: Environmental > Terrestrial > Soil > Wetlands > Peat | place: Germany...
AAGGGGTTGCTCTCGACTCTCGACTTTCAACTCTCGACTTCTTCTGGACGGAACTCCCTGACCCGCTGTAAAATGCCTCGATAGTCTATTTCATGAGATTGAACAAGGAGCAAATGCATGAAGATGAGGAAGATGATTCCTTTCGTTCTGAGCCTGGGTATATTGTGCGTGGCGGGCTTCGCGCTAGCGCAAGATCAGTCGCAAGCGAAGAAACCCAAGCCCGGCCCTTTGACGGGAACGTGGGAGTGCATGGCGCACGGGGGCTCGCAAGGTGACATGCCGTTCACTCTGTATCTCGAGCAGACCAAGGATTCGTTGACGGGGTCGGTTTCCTCGCCCATGGGCGGGACCCAGATCAGTGCCGGAACGGTTAAGAAAGACGACGTTGAAATCCACATCGACACGCCGCAAGGCAACTACCAGCTAACCGCCAAACTCAAGAAGGGTGAGCTTTCCGGCAAGTGGACAAGCGACACCGAAAACGGCACCTGGGAAGGCAAAAAACAGGCCGCGGCCGAAAGCAAGTAGCTTTGCCCTTCCGTCCAGGCCGCATTGGTGAGACAGGGATAAGGTAGCGCGGACCCCGAGTGCTGGGGTCCGCGGTTTTTCCCAAGCGGGCGTGGTGTATCGCCTCCCAACAACTCTACGCCATTCTCATTCCACGGGGCGAGCCGAACCCATGCGTGTAGTCATCAAAATCGGGACCAGCTTGGTCGCCCCGGATGGGCAGATCAACTTCACTTGGATGCGGTCGTTGATCGATCAACTTGAACTGACCCATCATGAGTACGTCATCGTCAGTTCGGGCGCGATCGCCTGCGGAATGTTTTCGCTGGGCATCAAGCGGCGGCCCAAGAAGTTGGGGCTGATGCAGGCCACCGCGGCAGTCGGCCAGAGCAGGTTGATGCACACCTACGAGCGGCTGCTATTTGGGAAGAAAGTGGTGGCCCAACTGCTTCTTTCGAGTGATGACTTTTCCTCTCCCCTCCGCTATCAAAACCTCTGCAAGACGCTCCACCAGTTGCTGCGCATGAAAGTGCTGCCCATCGTGAACGAAAACGATAGCGTCTCAGTGCGCGAACTGGAAGGAGCGTTCGGTGATAACGACGAGCTGAGCGCCCTTGTAGCTTCCGCTTTAGGAGCGGACTGGTTGATCTTGCTTACCGACGTGGACGGTTTCTTCCGGTCCCAAGGCGTCTCAGGAAAACCTCACCTGGTGCGGGCCGTCCGTCGGGTCACACCCGCGATGGAAGCCGCCTGCAGCGGCAAAAGCCAGTTGGGGCGAGGCGGGATGCGCTCCAAGTTGCGAGCGGCACTGAGGGCCACAGCGGCGGGAATTCAGGTGGTGATTGCCAACGGGAACCATCCTGAGGTCATTCCACTTGCCCTGCAGCGCCGCGTCGGGACCTATTTTGCGCCCTTGCGCGTCAAGGGCGAGAGTGCCTCATGAGCCGCCGACACACGGCGAACCTCAGCGGAATGACAGGGTTGCCGTAGCACGCCGGAGCTTCATGGAATCCACGCTCGACAAACTGCGCAGAGCCCGGACGGCTGCTCCCAACCTTACCTTGCTGACTTCGCAGCAAAAGAATACCATCCTCGAGGCGATGGCGGAGCTCTTGGCAGCGGGCCAGGAAACGATTCTGGCAGCCAACCGCGCCGACCTCGAGTCCAATGAGCTTCGTCCCTCCAGTCGCGACCGGCTTCTGCTGAATCCGGCTCGCTTGGCCGACATGCTGGCGGGAATTCGGGCGGTCATATCTTTGCCTGACCCGGTGGGTGAAGTCTTGGCGGAATGGGTTCGTCCCAACGGCCTGCGCATACGGAAAGTGCGAGTGCCGCTGGGCGTTGTGGGCGTCATTTATGAGTCGCGCCCCAATGTGACGGTGGATGCGGCGGTGCTGGCGCTGAAAGCCGGGAACGCAGCGGTCCTGCGCGGAGGGCGTGAGGCGGTTCACACCAATGAGCGGTTAGTGGAACTTCTCAACCAGGCGCCGGGGTTGCCGGCAGGAGCCATCGAGTTGCTTGATTCCCGTTCCCGTGACTCGGCGGCGGAACTCATGCGGGCGCGCGGCTACGTGGACGTCCTGGTGCCGCGCGGCGGGGCGGAACTGATTAACCGTGTCGTGGAGCAGGCCACTGTGCCGGTGATCGAAACCGGGGCAGGGAATTGTCACGTTTATGTGGACAAGGAAGCGGACTTCGAGCTTGCGGACCGCATCGTGATCAATGCCAAGACGCAGCGGCCTTCGGTGTGCAACGCCGCGGAAAAGCTGCTGGTGCACCGCGACATCGCGGCGGAATACGTCCCCCGAATTGTCGAGCGTTTGCGCGCCGCCGGGGTTGAGGTGCGGGGTGATGAGCAGACGCGCCGCCTGGCGGGCGAAGAGAAGGTTTGCGCCGCTTCTGCGGAGGATTGGCTCACCGAATACTCCGACTTGAAAATGGCCGTAGCGGTGGTGGCGAGCTTGGACGACGCCATCACGCACATCAATCGTTACTCCACTCGCCATTCTGATGCTATCATCACCCGCGATGCCACGCGCGCACAGAGGTTTTTGGACCAGGTGGACTCGGCGGCGGTTTATTGGAACGCTTCCACACGCTTCACGGATGGGGGAGAGTTCGGCTTAGGCGCCGAGATGGGTATCAGCACCCAAAAGCTCCATTGCCGCGGTCCGTTTGCCTTGCCGGAGCTGACGTCCGTGAAGTACCAGATCGTGGGAACCGGGCAGATAAGGCAGTGAGAAAAGCAGGTTTCAGGTGCCGGGTGTCAGGGGCTAGGGACTAGGGGCTGGGGAAGCCCGACTCCTCTTCCTGCTTCTTGCTTCGTGATTCTTGGTTCCAGATTCTGACTCCTGACTTCTGACTCCTTGCTTCTATTTTCTAGTTTCCAATTTCTGTTTTTGCGGGGGTTCTCATATGGCAAATGTGCCTTTAGCCGTGGGCTTGGCGTTGCTAGCCGGAATTCTCAACGGTAGTTTCGCGACTCCCACCAAATTCGTGAAAGCCTGGAAGTGGGAAAACATCTGGTCGGTATGGGCGATCATGGGTATGGTCGTATTCCCTTGGCTGGCGGTGTGGCTGACCATTCCGAATGCCTGGAGCGTCTTCGTGACGGCGGGATTTCGAGTCCTGCTGCTGATGGTCCTGTTCGGCGTGGGTTTTGGGTTGGCGCAAATCTTCTTCGGCCTGGGAATTGCCGCGATTGGCATTGCTCTCAACTTTGCTATCGCCATTGGCCTCGCCACGGCCCTCGGCTCGCTGGTGCCACTGCTGGTGTTGCAGAGGCAGAAAATCTTCACACCTCAGGGGCACATGATCTTCGTTGGGGTGGGGCTGGCCATCGCCGGAATCGTAGGATGCGCCGTCGCCGGGGGCATGAAGGAGAGACAACTCGCCGACGCCGGTGCGCGCCCCAAGGAATCCGCCGCGGTTAAAATAAGTTTCAAGCTGGGATTGTTCCTTTGTATCCTGGCCGGCATCGGTTCTCCGTTTACTAACTTCGGACTGGCTTTTGGAAAGCCGCTCATTGACGCCGCGGTCGCTCAAGGTGTGGGCCCGGGCAGCCAAGCGAATGTGATTTGGGCGCCCCTGAATACGGCTGCTCTCATCCCTTATCTCATCTATTGTGCTTACCTGTGGAAAAAGAACGGGTCCATGCAGCTGTTCCGCGCTCCAGGGACCGGCCTAAATTGGGTCTTTGGCACCGTGATGGGCTTGTTCTGGTTTGGAAGCACGGTCATTTATGGAGGCGTCTCGGCGCGCCTTTCGGAGATGGGACCGATTCTTGGTTGGCCTCTTTTTATGTCGTCGATTATCATCACGTCGAACGTCTGGGGATTTGTGACTGGAGAATGGAAGGCCGCTGGTAAGAAAGCGCTGGCCACAATGCTCGGGGGAATCCTGTTTCTTATTCTGGGGTTTGTTGCTTTGGCGATCAGCGGCACTCTGCCGGGCTAGGAGGAATCATGTTCGGAAGCATACTCTTTGCAGTATGTGTCATCCTACAATTTCATTATCATGATCCACTTCCGTGGTATATCTGGGTGGCGTCGGCGATTGCGCTCTGCGTCTCATTCGGCGAGCCTGCCATGAAGATGAAGAAGGATTGATCGCTTAACCGTCGGGCCGTGCTCACAATCTGACGAGACACCCTTTGCTGCATGCCAGGGGCGCTTTTCCGAGCAGCGAGCATCCCTGCACGTCCATCACTCGCAGGGAGCCGAATTCAGCCTCGCGCTGGTCCGCCAGGACTTTGGCTGCGACCCTCCGCTCCGGGCACCGAACCGACCTCCTGCGCAGACCCGGTCCCCACTTCCAAATCGCCCGAGCAAGAACTGCCCAGCAGAGCAATACTCCGCATGCTTCGATTGCAATGAGGGTGTTCATAATCGCCTCCGTTTCAGTTGTAGCGCCGACCTTTAGAGCCTGCCCTGAGGGAAGCGAAGGGTCGGCATCCGTAGTGCTGACCTGAAGGTCAGCGCCACTCTCGCATGACGCCGCGACGATCGCATGGCGCCGCGAGGCTTGGTGAAAGGCCGGTCAGGGGGCCGGCTTGGCAAAACTCGCCAAGGCGTCCGCCTCGGTGGCATAGATGTCAAAGGCTTGCAGCAGCCGGTGAGTGGAGAGGATATTATGAATTAGCCGAGGAAGGCGCGTGAGTTTCAGTTGCCCCCCCTCCTTCACCGTTAAGATCACCGACTCCACGAGCATGCCGATTCCCGTGCTATCAATGCGCGTCACGTTCGCGAGGTCGAGCACAATATGATTCCAATGATTGCCCAGAAACTCCTTGACGAAACTGCGCACGCTGTCGACTTCAGGGCCGGCCACGATTCTGCCGTTAAGGCTCAAGACGCGAACCCCTTCGACTTCCTTGGCGTCGATGGTCAGTTGCATGATGACTACCTCCTTTGAGCGGTATATTAGGGGTTGCCCGGAGGTATGTCAACGCCACTTTGGAAAGTGGCGAAATACCGACCGCTCAGGATGGTATGTCATTCTGAGCGAAGCGAAGAATCTGCATTTGGTTGCGGCTCTGGCGCACTGTAACACTCCCGTAACAATTCATATAACATGCCTTGAGCCGGATGTTACTTATTGACAAAACCCCCCAGGCACCCTATATTGCTTGGATATGTGGGAAGAAAAGCTAACCATCGTCAATGCACCGGGCGCGAACGAAGAGCAGCGAATCCTGCAGCTCAATGGTCCGATAACCATTGCCACTTTGTTTGATTTCCGGGATACGGTACGGACCGAAAAGAGCGCGAAAACTCTTATTCTCGATTTCACCGAGGTCCCTTACGTGGATTCGGCAGGTGTGGGAGCCATCGTTAACGCGCATGTCTCCTGTGTCAATTCGGGCCGTCGGCTCTTGTTAGTGGCCGTGCAAGACCGGATCCGGACGCTGATGAGAGTGACCAAAGTCGAGCAAATCCTGACGATTCTCCCAACCCTGCAAGAAGCTCAAGCCACCACACACTGAAGGGCTTATAATCCCCTATTCTAGTGATCCGCAATGTCAGGCGCGTCAGCCCCGGCAGGAGCGAAAGATCGCACCGCAGAGGCGCGGAGGCATAGAGGATCAAAAACATTGACCCTTGCCACTGCGTCTCAGCGCCTCTGCGGTGGGCTGTCCTGACGTCGTCATCGCATCCCGGAGGATCCAATGAAAAGACTCAAGATTTCACCCGAACACGGCGTAACTCGGCGCGATTTCCTGCGGAATGCGGGGGCCGGGCTGGTCGCAGGAGAGCTTGCGGGCGCCTCGCCAGGAATCGCCAAGCCGGCGGCGGAGGCTGCGACAGTGCGCTTCGCTCCTCAAGGCGGGCTCACCCAAGTCTCTCCTAACCTTTATCTCCTGCGCGACACCTGTAACGTCTACGTGTTCAAAGACGGCAATCGCGCCTTGCTGATCGACTTCGGTTCAGGCCACGTCCTGAGCCTGCTGGGACAGATCGGCGTCACACGAATTGACGCCGTCTTGCACACCCACCACCACCGCGACCAGTGTCAGGGGGACGCGCGGGCAGCGGCGGAGCGAATTCCGATTATTGTTCCTCAGCATGAACGGCACCTCTTTGCGGACGCTGAGAATTTCTGGCGAAATCGCCGCATCTTCGAGCTATACAACGTCAAGAACGACTTCTTCACCGTGACGCAGAACCTCCCCGTGGCGGACGTCCTGCGCGACTACAATACCTACACCTGGGGCGCCCACGAGCTGCTCATCTATCCCACACCCGGGCACACGCTGGGATCGGTCAGTCTGCTCGGCACGGTCGACGGCAAGAAAGTGGCGTTCACCGGAGATTTGATCCAGGCGCCGGGCAAGGTCGTGAATCTCTACGAACTTCAGTATAGTTACGGAAGCACCGACGGGGTTGACTACGCCATTTACTCACTCACTCGCCTCCGCGAACAGGGGCCGGAACTGGTTTGCCCTTCGCACGGTGAGCCGTTTAATTCACCTGCGGACGGGATCGATGATCTGATTCGCAAGTTGAAGGGCTGGTACGCCGCGTACGACCCGGGGGACACGCTCACGGTCGAGAACCGCCCCTACGCGGTCTCGCCTCACTTGGTTGCGTCTTACCAAACCACCTCGAGTTCCTACGCACTGATTAGCGACAGCGGGAAAGCGCTGTTTGTGGACTACGGATCGGCCAGCGGCAATTTCTTCAACTCCTACATGAATGCCACGCCCGTTCATGACCGCATGGGCTTTGTCGAACACACCGTCGCCGAACTCAAGGCCGGTTACGGGCTCAAGTCGGTGGACGTCGCGATGCCCAGCCACATGCACGACGACCACCTGAATGGCTTCCCGCATCTGGTGCGGCATCACGGTGCCAAAGTGTGGTGCTATGCGAACATGGTTGACGTTCTCCAGAATCCGCGCGGCTACAACCTGGGCTGCATCCTGGGCGAGCCGATCAAAATTGACAGGTCGTTTGGCAACGGCGAGACCTTCAAATGGGAGGAATTCGAGTTTCAGGTTTTCCATTCGCCCGGACACACGGAGTACCAGATGGTCTTGTTCTCGACCATCGATGGCGCACGCGTGGCTTTCACCGGCGACGCTTTCTTCCCAAGGGGCGATGGCACGCTTCGCCACAACCTGATCTTTCGCAACTGGGTGGAGAATGACAGCCACGTCAAGTCCATCCGCACGATTCTTGAGCATGAGCCCAATATCGTAGCGCCCGGCCACGGCAAGCCGTTCCTGAGCAGCCGGGCGGACCTCGAAAGTCTGAAGGCGCGCCTGGAAGACCAGCAGAAGTATTTCTTTGATGTGATCGCAGATCCCGATTGCGACTTCGGGCTGAATCCCAGTTGGGCCAGGCTCTACCCCTACCAGCTTCAGGCGAAAACGGGTTCGACGGCCGCCGTGGAGTTGCGGGTTCGCAATTACCGTTCGAGCCCCTTGCATGTGGAGGCGGCGCTCGTCGTGCCGGCGGGATGGAAAGCCTCGCCGGAGATGCAGGAGTTAATCGTCGCTCCAAAGGGAGACGGCTCGGCAGGATTTACGGTCTCCGTTCCCGAGAATTGGGACCGGGAAATGCCACGCGTGGCCTTGGCCGCCGATATCCGGGCTGACGGCCAATATCTGGGCCAGATTGCAGAAGGCGTCGCGGACGTCCAGTACGGCCATTGAAGGTCGTCGGGTGGGCACAAGGGCCGCCCCGACAATTTACCAGCGCAACGTCGCGCGAAGCCGGGTAGGCTCGAGCAGCAGGTCGAGGGCGTTGACGGCGCCGGCCACAAAAATGTTGGCATGCCGGAGAGCCTCGTGCGCGCATCCTTCGCCGTTATCCACGGCAATCGTTAGCCCTCCCGCCTCTTTCACCAGTTTCATGTGCAGGCGGTCGTTAACGCCATTTCCGAACGAGGCCAGGCAGCGGGGATTCAACTCCATTGCATAGCGCTGTTTCTGCGCGTCTTCGCCGGGCCCGGCGAGCTTGCGGCAAATCAGCGGCAGGCCCTCCAGTTCCTTTTCGGCGGTCCCGAAAGAATCCGCAGTGACGACATGAATGTCCACCAGTTGAGCCAGCCGCAGCAGCCGGTCCTGGACGCCCGGCGACAGCTTGCCGCCGAATGACAACGTCCCCGTGTAATCGCTGAGGATCGCGTTGATCTGAAGTTTGCCAAATCCTGGAATGTCGATCGTGATGCCGGGCTTAGTCATTGGCTATGCCTCGTCGCTCTCCCTACCTGTCATCCTGAGCGCAGCGAAGGATCTCTGCAGTGGTTTGCCTTCGGTCCTTCACGACGAACTGCAGGGATGCTTCGCTACGCTCAGCATGACAAGCCGGGCGTTTTGTTGACATAACAGCTAATCCAAAATCTAATATCCAAAATCGAAGCTCTTCCAGATGGCATCGATCTTCTGCTTAACTTCCGGGTCCATTTTGATCTCATCCGGCCAGGGGCGAGTGAAGCCTTCGGAGGGCCATTTGGTGGTCGCGTCCACACCCATCTTGGAGCCGAAGCTCGGAAGGCGGGAGGCGTGTTCGAGTTGGTCCACCGGTCCGAGAGTGAACTGAATATCGCGTTCGGGGTCGATGTGGTTGAACGCCTTCCAGGCCACCTCGCGAAGGTTATGAACATCAACATCGTGGTCCACGACCACAATGCACTTACTGAACATGGCTCCCGGCAAGCCCCAGATGGCGTTCATCACTTTGCGCGCGTGTCCCGGATAGCTTTTGCGGATCGCCACAATCAGGAGGTTATGAAAGATTCCTTCCGCGGGCAGGTGCATATCAACCACTTCGGGCATCTGCTTGCGAAAGAGGGGAAGAAAGATGCGTTCCACGGCATAGCCCATCCAATAGTCCTCCATGGGCGGAGGGCCGACAATCGTGGAAACGTAAATGGGGTCGCGGCGCCGCGTCAGGCAGGTGAGATGAAAGGCCGGGAACTTATCTTCCAGGGAATAATAACCGGTGTGGTCGCCGAAAGGCCCTTCGACCCGGATGTCATCGAGATCCACGTAGCCTTCCAGCACGATTTCCGAATCGGCAGGCACCTCCAAATCGACGCTGTGGCACTTGACCAGTTCGACGGGCTCTTGGCGCAGGAAACCGGCAAACAGGAATTCGTCCAGGTCCTCCGGCAGTGGCAGAACTCCGGAGAGCATCGTCACCGGGTCGGCCCCGAGCGCCACGGCGACTTCCAGGCGGCGGCCTTTGCCCTGCCGCTCCAGCCAGCGAAAATGCTCAGCCCCACCCTTATGGATTTGCCAGTGCATGCCGGTGGTCTCCGAGTCATACACTTGCATGCGGTAGCAACCCACGTTGCGGCGGCCGTTCTTAGGACTCCTCGTAATCACCAAAGGGAAGGTGATAAAGTTTCCGCCATCCTGCGGCCAGCACTTCATGATCGGCAGGCTCGCCAGCGACGCACTATCTGTTTCGACCACTTCCTGTGCCGCACCCGAGCGCACGCTTTTCGGGAAAAACGATCCGAGTTCGGAAAGCTTAGGAAGCAGCCGGACCTTATCCAGAAACCCGTCCGGCGGCTTCATGTCCAACAGATCCTGGATGCGCCGCGCCACGTCCTCGAGCGAGTCGACCTCGAGCGCCAGTTCCATTCTCTTTTTGGAGCCCAGCATGTTGATAAGGAGCGGCATCGAGTATTCCACGCCGTTCTTTGCCGAACACGGCTTCTCGAATAAAAGGGCGGGTCCGCCGGCCTTCGAGACCCGGTCTGTGATCTCGGTAATCTCTAGATCCACATCCGCCGGAAGGGAAATACGCTTCAACTCTTTTTCGCGTTCCAGGCGTTTCACGAACTCGTGCAAGTCTTTGTAGGCCACTGCGACCTCTCCGATGACGATGAAGAACCCTTCGTTGTGAAAGCATTGCAGATTGCACGAACCAAATCAAGCTGCACGTGGCGCCGTAGCGTGGACCCCTGATTTTGGGGTCCGTGCTACCTCTGCGCGGCGCCTCCGCCGCCGAGGAGTGGAGTCGTTTTGATGTGAGCGAACGACCGGCACGTGCGTGCCTAAAGGCAAGTGCCGTGGTTAAGCCCGTCATTCTGCGGTACACCTGGCAAGGCGTGATCGAGCGCTCTGCCTGGCCCCCCCTACGACCGGGCAAGCGTTCTGCGGTATCGCCGCCACAGAAGGAGGACCGGTACACCGAGGATCACAAGCCAGATCAGGAGGGTGGCGCCGTACTCCGCGAAGAACAATACGATCCCGAGTACCGTTTCCGAGGCGTTGCGATAGCCGGCCACCAACGCGTTATGGATGCGGGTGGAGACGGAAACGGCCGGCGGGTTTAGCTGGGCTTTGTACTCTTCGGTGAGTTGAAGTTCGACAGTGGCGAAGTCCACTCGGTGTTCGAGGGCCTTCTGCTCTGCTTCCATACGCTCGATATCCCCACGCACGCGCGCGATCCCATCCTCTACCTGGAGTACCTCGGCAACGTTTCCGGTGCGCTGCTGAAGGATCGTGCGGAAGCGCTGTTCGGTATCGCGGGCGTTTTTCAGGCGAGCCACCAGATCGGCGTGCTGGCGGGTGACTTCCTCGCCGGATTGCGATTCGTTTTCGACACGGCCAAGGGTTTTGATGTCGCTAACCGCCGAAGAGAGTTCGGGCGCAGGAATCCGGAGAGAGGCCTGGAAACCGCGGGGGGCGTTCTCCGGGGTATTAACATTGAGTTGCGCGGAATAGCCGTGATGCCGCGCTAGGATGACGTCGAGAGACGAGCGGGAAGCGGCGAAATCCTTTACTACGATCGAGAGGGACACGGTGCGGGCGATCATGGGGGCAAGCGCAAATGAGGACTCGGCGTGATCGCCCAATCCATGAAATAAGCCGTTCGAATCCGCTGCAATACTCGGTGAGGTAGGTGTTACCAGAGAGTTTTGCGGTACGCTACCCTGAAATACTTTAGCTTGCTGGTCGGTGTCCGGCTGTCCGTCGGCCTGAAGCTGGCCAAGTGTGCCTCTGCCAGAACTCTCCCTTTCCGTCTGCTGCCTCCTTTGGTAAGCGACCGGCGCAGGCCTTCGGAACTGCCGTGGGCGATACAACGCCGGCACGAAGATGGCCAGCACGAACAATAGCACTGCCACCGTTCCGCCACTCACAATCAGCCACTGCTTCCAAGTCCAAAAACTGGCGCGATTGAAGATGTTACGTTTGCCGATTTCGAGGCCTGGAACAGTTTTGACTGCCAGGTTTGCAACCGCGTCCTCCAGCTTCCTCGGAATAGCTTCGACATCCCAGCGGGAAAGTAAGTGTGAGGTGCTGTGGAACTGCTGGACGAGATCGGCGCATTCAGCGCAGTGATCGACGTGGGCGGAGACGGCTTGAGCGTCAGCGGAGGAAAGTTCGCCGTCGAGAAAGGCCATGACTTCTTCGGGAGCCACAGGGTGTGCCGTGCTTGTCATGCTTGCTCCTCGGATTCCGTGAGCTCAGCGGCGGAGGATTTGGGAGCTGGGGCGACGAGCAGGTCACGAAGGGCCATCCGCGCACGAAATAGACGCGAGCGCACCGTATTGACCCGCAAATCGAGCAGCTCGGCAATTTCCGCGTAGCTCAACTGCTCAAATTCACGCAGCAACAAGATCTCCCGATCCAGGCGTTCCAGTTTTCTTACTGCCTGGCGCAGCCACACTTCCGCTTCGATAGGGTTCTGCAGGGCAGGCTCGCGAATCCCTGCCGCTGCTCCCAGGAACGTAGCTCGAAACGCCTCTTTCCGGCGATGCGCGCGTAGAATCTTGAAGCCGATCGCATAAAGATACGTTCGGAACAGGGCGCGCGGCTCGTAGCGTCGCGACACGCGAATTACCGCAAGAAAAGTCTCTTGCGTCAGCTCTTCCGCTTGGGCCGGGTCGGCAACGCGCCGCCGGAAAAACCCAAATAAAGGCTGTTTGTACCGTGAGAACAGCTCACTGAATGCGTCCGTCGAGCCCCGCGAGAACGCGACCATCAACTGCTCGTCGCTTCCCGGAGTTGCAGGCGTCTCCGCGTCAGGATTTCTGTGCGTACCGTTCATGGCGCTTCGCTTTGTCGCCTCCGAGTCTAGAACGAACGCTGGCAGCGCGTCTTGCATGATTTGACGTCTGAATCCTTCACTACTAATAATGCCGTGGGAAGGCGAAAAGTTCCCGCGTTCGGCATTTATTTCCACTTTTGGCTTGATCCGGTAACTTATTGCCTCTGTGGCTGACACAATCGATTTTGCCAGACCCTCCAATGACCTCGGGTCCGTTCGGGGCCCTGCTGCGCCTTGGCGGCGCCCACCTGGCCCTCGGCGTCGGACCTTTTGTCGTTTGCGCTTTTTTCTTGACACGACCCCCGAAGCGTGATAGCCCAGAACAGTGGTTATGGGAAGAAAAGGCGTAGAGGCCACCGGCGGAGGCAAGGCGGAGAGAATCAGATGCGCACCGGCGAAAAACACTGCTGGGGAACAGAGGGAAGTGGCATACTGCGGTTGTTGCTGGCTTTAATCGTGACGGGACTCTCCAGCGTCCAGGCAGCCGCCGCACAAACTTCGGGAGAGAAGGAAATTGCCGTCCAGGAAGTACAATCCCAATTCAAGCTGCAAGTGCAACGGAACATCGTGCTGGTGCGGGTGGTCGTGCGCGACTCGAAGGGCAATCCTGTGCCCAACCTGCGAAAAGAAGACTTCCGATTATTTGACAACAGCAAGCCGCAGGAAATTGATCAGTTTACTATCGAGTCGACCAGCGGCACTACGCCTGCGGTGCCGACGGCAGCTACCAAAGAAGTGGGGGAGGAAGTTCCTCCGGCAGGCGAAGCGGCGCGGGCGATACCGCGGAACTACCAAGCACTTTATTTCGACGACACTCAGATGGGAGCTCAAGACGTCGCCCATGCCCGCGATGCTGCGGACCGGCATCTTACCAGGACGCTAACGCCGCAGGACAGGGCCGGCATCTTCACTTCTTCGGGGCTGGGCGGCCAGGATTTCACGGACGATCGCGAAAAGCTTCACGAAGCGCTCTTCCGGTTGCAACCGCGGTCGCGCCTCAACATCGGTGGGGCCACCTGCCCGGATATTGGTGAATACCAGGCTTACTTGATCGTCGAAAGGAACGATCCGGACGCTTCGCTCATCGCCAATATGGAGTATATCAAGTGTACCTTCGGTGATGGGTCAGGGGAGGCGGCCGACCGGGCGCAGGCCGGCAACGTCGTCACGGCGGAGGCAACGCGCATACGGAATGAGTGGTTAACGCAGGCGGAAACGGTGTTGCGTGGGCTCGAAGAAGTTGTGCGGCGCACCGCCATCCTCCCGGGGCAGCACAATGTGATTTTTATCTCACCGGGTTTTCTTTCCAGCGATATGGAGTCTCGGCTCGCGGCGCTGACCGACCGAGCCTTGCGCGCGAACGTGGTCATCAGTGCGCTGGATCCCAGGGGCCTGTATACGATAATTCCCGGGGGGATAAATCCCGGTGGTGACGAAACGAAGAATTCCGTTGTTTTCCTCCGCCTTCGCCCCGATTTGATGTCCAGAAAGGACCAAATCATCCGACAGGGGCTGACTTTAGACGAGCAGGTGCTTGCCGGTCTTGCCGCGGATACGGGCGGCCGATTTTTTCACAATAGCAACGACTTGGACCAAGGCTTCAGGGAAGTGGCGACGGGCCCAGAGGTTTATTACCTTCTCACTTTTTCTCCTCACAACCTCAAATTCGACGGGCGATTCCACAATCTGAAGGTGAGCCTGGCGAACCCTGGAAACTATACCCTTCAGGCCCGGCGCGGGTATTTCGCGCCCAAAGCCTCGGAAGATGCTGCCACTCGCGCCAAGGAAGAAATCCAACAGGCAGCCTATTCGCAGGACGACTTGAAGGATCTCCCGATCGATGTGCACACCCAGTACTACAAGCTCAACGAAGCTGAGGCGCGTCTGGCCGTGCTTACGCATCTCGATATCAGTTCCGTGCGCTTCCGCCAGGAAAATGACCTCCATCTCAATAAGCTTGTTTTTGTAACCGTGGTTTTCGACCGTGACGGGAAATGCGTCATCGCCAAAGAGAAAGAGGTCGAGCTTAAGCTTCGCGCTGCCACCCTTGCAAAACTCGCACAAACCGGCATAACGATGAAGACGGAGGTGGACCTGAAGCCCGGAACGTACCTGCTGCGTCAGATCGTCCGGGACTCCGAGGCCGGCCAATTATCCGGGCTGAGCCGTACCGTCGAGATACCCTACTAGGAACTCCCCCCCGCGGTAAGGATCGGCTGGGGGGAGGCCGGACGAAAAGGCCATCACTTCAGTCTATACCCCAGAATGGCCTTCCTTGACTTTAGGGTCAGCCCGCCGGATACTTAGCTTGGTTAATCTGCGTACCTGAGGCAAAAATGGACCGTGGTTTCGAGCGACGGCGCTGCGAACGGGGCTTGATTCCATTGGCGACAGATTCTTCGCGCGCCTGGGGTCGCTGCTTATGCGGAATTGGGCGCGGCGGCGCGCTGGTGTTGTTGCCGGCGTTAGTCGTGGCGGGGATTTACATATCGGCGCACGCGGCCGGCGGCCAAAGCGCGGGGGACAAGGAGCTGTCCACGCAGGATGTCCAATCCACCTTCAAGGTACAGGTGCAGCGGAACATGGTGTTGGTGCGCACCATCGTCCGCGACGCGAATGGCCATCCGGTAATCGGACTGAAGAAAGAGGACTTTCGCCTATTCGACAACGGCAAGCCGCAGGAGATCGACCAATTCGCGGTGGAGTCTTCTGGAAGCGCCGGAACTGCAACACCCCGCGTACCTGAGAAGGAACCGGAGGGGGAAGAGGGAGCGGAACGGCCTGCGACAGATTCAATCCCCAGGAAATACCAGGCGCTCTATTTCGATGACGTTCAAATGGGCTTTCAAGACATCGTGTACGCCCGCGATGCAGCGGAACGGTATCTGACGGCCACGCTGACTCCGGTGGGCAGAGTCGGCATTTTTACCTCCTCGGGCCAAGGTGTTCTGGATTTCACTGACGACCGCAGCAAGCTCCACGAGGCCCTTTTCAACCTTCGGCAACGGCCGACCTTTCTTCGAGAATCAAACGCCTGCCCGGATATCGGTGTATACCAGGCTTACCTGATTGCGGACCAGCACGATACTGAAGCGACTGCGATTGCTACGGACGAGTATTTTCAGTGCAACTGCGCCAGTTTACCACCCCAAGCTCAGCAAAGCTGCCTCGCCGAAGCCCCCAGCGTTGTAGAGGGGGAGGCGATGAGGATAATGGAGACGGCGGAGACAGAGAACACCCAGATTCTGCGGGGCCTCGAGCAAGTCGTCCGCCGCACCGCTTTGCTGCCTGGGCAGCGCAGCGTCATTTTCCTCTCGCCGGGGTTTCTCTCCTACCACCTGGAAATGCAGATTAGTGAGCTCTCGGATCGCGCCCTTCGCTCCAACGTGATCGTGAACGCCTTGGACCCGCGGGGGCTGTATGTAATCATTCCGGGCGGTGATGCAAGCAGGGGAAACACCGTGATTCCCTCCAATGCCGGCTTGTCGGGGATGAAGTCCCAGCTCATTCAGAACTCATACTCGATTGCTGAAGATGTTCTGTCTGGCCTGGCCTCGGACACGGGCGGGCAGTTCTATCACAACAGCAACGATCTCGATAAGGGCTTCCGCCAGGTAGGGACGCTTGCGGAGGTTTCTTACGTGCTAGCGTTTTCTCCACGCAACCTCAAGCCCGATGGCCGATTTCACAAGCTGAAAGTGAGCTTGGCGAACCCCAAGGGATTCACGCTTCAGGCGCGACGCGGCTATTTTGCGCCTAAAGCCTCAGAGGATGCTGCTGCCAGGGCGAAGGAAGAAATTCAAGACGCAGTCTACTCTCAAGACGAACTCAGGGAACTACCAATCGATGTGCATACGCAGTTTTTTAAACTGAATGAATCCGATGTGCGCCTCTCCGTACTCACTCATTTGGACGTGAGTTCCTTGCGTTTCCAAAAGCAACAGGATCGCAATCTGGATGACCTGACCTTTATCACCGTTCTCTTCGATCGCGATGGAAAATACCTGACAGGAAAAGAGAAGAAGGTAGTATGTCGGCTTCGCGACGACACGCTCGCGAGACTGACGCGGAGCGGCATAACACTGAAAATGGAGTTCGATTTGAAGCCCGGGACATACATGGTTCGGCAGATCGTCCGCGACTCCCAGGCCGGACAATTATCCGGACTCAGCCGAACCGTTGAAATACCTTATTAGGAGGTGGTCTATGCGTCGAAGAAGCAAATTCGGTCTGTATATTCTCCTACCTGCGGCGATCGGAATTCTGGGACTGGGCCTGGTGGCCACTCTTGCCCAGAGCGGAGGAGCGCCGGGCGCTTCTCCTCAGGCGCCCCCCACTTCACCTCAAGTTTTGAGAACTGAAGCAAACCTGGTTCTGGTGGACGTGGTCGCCACCAACAAAAAAGGGGAATACATCAACGACCTGGATGTCAAAGAATTCCAGGTCTTGGAAGATAACCGACCGCAAACTATCACAGCTTTCTCGCGCCCGGAGGGAACGCAGGGTCCTCGAAGGCCGGGCCAGCCCCACTATATCGTGGTCTTCTTCGACGATTCGTCCATGTCCACCCAGGATCAAATGCTGGCGAGGCGGGCGGCAAACCAATTTGTGGAGAAGACGGCTTCACCGGATCGCTTGATGGCGGTCGTGGATTTCACGGGGACAACTCAAGTTGTCCAGAACTTCACCTCGGATGGTGCGAAGCTGAGAGCCGCGACGGAGAGGGTGCAATACTCCGCGGTTGCGTCGAATCCGGAGATCCCGATGAGCGAGACGCAGGCAATGGGGCCAGCGGGACTTTCCGGAGGCATGGGGCCCTCCATGGCGTCCATCTCTATGGCCATGAACCAATCCGACTTCGGTGCGCGGTCGTTGCTTCTATCGATCCGCGACTTGGCCAAGACTTTGCGCGCTGTCCCCGGGCGCAAGACTTTGATTCTTTTCTCCTCGGGGTTCCCATATACGGCGGATCGGCAGCCCGAACTCGATGCCACGATCGATGCTGCCAATCGATCCAATGTGGCGATCTACGCCATCGATGCGCGAGGCTTGGCGACCATGCCCGGGTTCTCGGCCACCACGTATCTCGATTTGCCCTTCCCACACGCACCGGCAGCGCTTGCCTGCCTGGCCGAACCGCCTGACCCATGGCCCCAGCACGGTGGCGGCGGCGGTGGCGGCGGGACAGGTGGCGGCGGTGGCGGCGGGACAGGTGGCGGCGGTGGCGGAGGGAAAGGCGGTGGTGGAGGTACCGGTGGCACCGGCGGGACGGGTGGCAGCGGAGGGAAGGGTGGCACCGGCGGCACCGGCGGGACGGGTGGCAGCGGAGGGAAAGGTGGCACCGGCGGCACGGGCGGAACGAGCGGCGGCGGCACGAGGGGCGGCGGGATGGGTACGACCAATGGCGTCGGCGGGAATTATTCGAACCTGCCGGGCAGCACTTACATGTGCAATGACCCGATGTCTGCCATGCAAAACCCCATGTGCCCTCAGAATCGCTTACAGCAGTTGATGGACCAGAGCGTTTCCGCAAACCAGCAAGTTCTCGACGCGTTGGCGCGCGGCACGGGTGGCTTTACGATTCTCAACACCAACGATTTCCTTGCAGGGTTGAAAAAGATCGCCGACGAGTTGGACGAATACTACATTCTGGGGTATGTCCCTCCAAGCCAGGCGCACGACGGGACGTACCGTAAGATCTCCGTTAAAGTGACTCGCGCAGGACTGCAGGTCCGGCACCGGAATGGTTACTACGACGTGAAGGGGCCCGACATGTTGGCCGGAAAGCCGGAAGGGAAGAACCTGGAAGCTCTGGTGGCAGGTTCCCAACCCGGACAAGTTCCCGTCCTGCTCAGCGCTCCTTACTTCTACACTTCGCCCGGCGTGGCGCGCGTCTACGTGTCGCTCCAGATTCCGGGATCGGACATCGACTTCGGCAAAGCGAAGAAGGATTTTCACTCCGAAGTGCAAGTGCTCGGGATTGCCGCCAAAGCAGACGGATCGGTGGCCGCCCGGTTCAGCGACACCGTGAAGCTCAACATGGACAAGAAAGATCTGAAGGATTTTACCAGAGGGCCCTTCAAATATCAGAACACCTTTAACATCGCGCCGGGAGAGTACACGCTGAAACTGGTTCTAAGCTCGGGCGGGGAGAAGTTTGCGAAATACGAAAAGCCCCTGGTGATCGCTCCTTTCGATGCCAAGCAGCTTGAGATCAGTGGACCCGCGCTCAGCGATGATGTTCGTCCGGTGAACCAGCTTGTAGCGAGCCTGGACTCGGAACTCCTTGAGGATCAGACCCCACTGGTCTTCCAGGGCCACGAAGTGTTCCCCCAGGCCGGCAACCATTTCCAACACGGCGATAAAGTGATGTTCTACGTGGAGGTGTTTGAGCCCAAGATGCAAACGGCGATGGCGCCGCGCGTGGGTGTGCTTTTCAATATCGTGAATTCCAAGACGAACCAGCAAGTGTATTCCTCGAACACCATACTTGTGGATACTTTCGCGAAAACTGGAGATCCTCTGATCCCTGTGGTACAGCAGATTCCCACAGACGGCTTGCAAGCGGGCGAATACCGCTTGGAGGTCCGGGCGCGGAATTCAATGGGTGGGGTAACCCCCATACGTAGCGCGGATTTCGTCGTCGAATAAGCGGAGTAACCGCTGACAAGTGGTGAGCACGAACGGCTTTCACCGCAGAGCGCACAGAGTTCACGGAGAAAAGCGATCGACTGTTCTCTGTGCTCTCTGTGACCTCTGTGGTGAGGCTTTCCTTCCGCCTGCCGTTGTCGATCGAAAATCGATAATCCCCGAGCCACCAGCTACGGGATTGATTTCCCGCCGTCCACCACAAAAACCTGCCCGGTGATGAAGTCGCTTCGGGTGGCCAGAAAGAGGACCGTCTCCGCAATGTCTTCGGGCCGGCCGGCCTTCTTGAGCGGAATGGCTCGGATTATCTTCTCGGTTCCGGCGTCGCGCGGATCGCCGGGGAAGAGGATCGTCCCGGGGGCTACGCTGTTGACCTGTATGTGCGGCGCAAGCGCTTTAGCCAGGGAACGCGTGAGTGATATCGCGCCCGCCTTCGAGGCGCAGTAGTGAATGTATTCCGGCCAGGCCTGAAGCCCCCCCAGGGAAGAGATGATAACAATCCGGCCGTGCCCTTGGCGTTGCATAATGCGCGCAGCTGCCTGAGCGCAGAAAAACGCCGCCTTCAGGTTGATGCCGAGAATCTTGTCCCAATCCTTTTCGCGGAGCTGGTCCCACGTGGCGGGGAAGAAGATGCCCGCGTTATTGACCAGTAAGTCGAGCCGGCCAAAACGTTTTTCGACTGACCGGAACAGCGCCGCAACCTGCTTCGGCCGGGATACGTCCGCGCGCGCTACCATGGCCCGGCTCCGCAAGCTCTCAATCTCGCGCGCCGTGGCGAGAGCGCCCTGCTTGGACTCGTTGTAATGCACCACAACGTCGGCGCCAGCGCGCGCCAAGGTCAACGCGATGACGCGCCCGATGCGCCTGCCGGCGCCGGTGACCAAAGCGACTTGATTCTGAAGCGAACGATTGTTCATCTCGGATGGACGGATCATGAACCAAGCTCCTCGCCCCAGAGGCACAGAGGCGCCGAGAACCGAAGAATGAAGCCGCTCTCTGTGCCTCAGTGTCTCTGTGGTTCAAGAAGATTCCTACACCGGCTCAAGCCAGGCCGTGAAGTGCCGCAAAAAGGGGGCTTCGTAGGTCAGCTTCAACCCACGAATCCGCTCCCGCCTCTTCCACACCTCCAGAATGATCTCGATGACGTAATCGATGTGGCTTTGGGTGTAGACGCGTCGTGGAATCGCCAACCGCACCAAATCCATTTTTGCCGCACCGCCGAACATGAGCGTGCCGATTTCCACCGACCTGATGCCACCCTCGAGGTAAAGCTCAGAGGCGAGCGCGACCCCGGGAAACTGTTCGAGAGGGATATGCGGCAGGAAGGCCCGAGCGTCCAGGTAGACGGCGTGTCCGCCGGGCGGCTGCACGATGGGCACTCCTTCCTCGGCGATGTGTCTGCCAAGGTAGCCGGTGGAGACTATTCGGTAGCGAAGATAATCCTCCTCTAACACTTCCTCGACTCCCACCGCAATCGCCTCCAGGTCCCGTCCCGCCAAGCCGCCATATGTTGGGTAGCCTTCCGTCAGAATCAGCAGGTTCTTCTCCTGCTGAGCAAGCGCGTCGTCGTTGGTGCAGAGGAAGCCGCCGATGTTGGCGAGTCCGTCCTTCTTGGCGGACATGGTGCAGCCGTCACCCAGGCTGAAGATCTCCTGCGCAATCTGCTTCGGCGTCTTCGACTCATAGCCCGCCTCACGCAACTTGATGAAATAGGAGTTCTCGGCAAAACGGCAGGCGTCAAAGTAGAGCGGGATCGCATGCTTCAGGCACACGGCGCGGACAGCGCGAACGTTCTCCAGCGACGCGGGCTGTCCGCCCCCCGAGTTGTTGGTGATCGTCAACATCACCAGCGGCACGCGCTCCCTGCCCACACGTTCAATCAACTGTTCCAGCGCCGTCACATCCATGTTCCCTTTGAACGGATACGGGACCGACGGCTCCCTGCCTTCCTGTGCGGGCAGATCAACGGCCTCCGCGCCCAGAAACTCAATATTCGCGCGCGTGGTGTCAAAATGCGTGTTGTTCGGTACCACATCTCCCTTCTTACACATCACGCCGAAGAGAATACGTTCTGCCGCTCGCCCCTGGTGGGCCGGGATAACGTGCCGGTAGCCGAAGATTCCCTGCACGGAATGCCGGAAACGGTCAAAGCTCTTACTGCCCGCGTAACTCTCGTCGCCCTCCATGATCGCCGCCCACTGGTGAGTCGACATGGCCCCGGTGCCGGAGTCGGTCAGCAGGTCGATCAGCACGTCTTCCGCAGGAAGCAGGAAGAGGTTGTAATGGGCTGCGCGCAGCCGTTGCTCTCGCTCCTCCCGTGTTGTCCATCGTATCGGCTCCACGGTCTTGATCCTGAATGGCTCGAAAATAGTGCGTATCGGCATGAGAGTCCCCAAGGAAGAATTCGCACATAGCTTAGCGCATGCAGGATAGCACAGACAGTGTGCGTAGGGGGACGGCTTGCCGTCCCCTTGTGGTTAAGCCGCTAACCGACCACGGGTAGGGCAAGCCCTACCCCTACAGGTCGTTGATTAGCAGAGACAGCGTGACGTAGGGGGACGGCTTGCCGTCCCCTTGTGGTTAAGCCGCTAACCGACCACGGGTAGGGCAAGCCCTACCCCTACAGGTTGGTTGACGCTCTTCGCACCATAAACTAAGATTTAACTTATGACCCAAATTGTGGTTTATTCCAAGCCGGGCTGCTGCCTGTGTGACGATGTTAAAGAAAAACTTGAAGTTCTACAAAGAAGCCACGCCTTCAGTTTGCGAGTGGTGAACATCCTGGAAGATCCCGAGGCCTACCGGAAGTTCCAGGAAGAGATTCCAGTGGTTTTTATCAATGGGAAGAAAGCCTTCAAGTACTACGTGAATGAGGAGCAATTCCTGAAAAAGCTAGCGTAGCACCGACGCTTGTTTGGAGGTCAAATGCCGCGTCCCAAGAAACTCGACCTGCTGGCCATCGCCGCGCATCCCGATGATATCGAACTGACCTGTGGCGGCGCCGTCATCAAGATGGTCGAGGCCGGCTACAAGGTGGGGATCTTAGACCTGACGGCGGGTGAAACCGGTACGCGCGGAAGCATCGCGCTGCGCCAGGAAGAATCGGCGAGCGCTTCGAAGGTGATGGGCATCGTTCACCGCGAAAATCTGGGCCTGCCGGATGCCGGGGTCGAGCACCGCCGCGATTATAAGCTGAAGATTGCGCAGCGGATCCGAGCCCTCCAGCCACGCACCGTGATTCTGCCGTACTGGGAAGGGCGCCATCCGGACCACTATACGGCCGGCCAAATCGGCTACGAAGCGTGCTTCCTTGCCGGTCTGGCCAAGCTGCCGCTCGAGGGAGCGCCGCATCGTCCGCACAAGATCATCTATTCGTCGCTTTATGTGCCCGCTGTGCTTCCCACCTTCGTGGTTGACATCACCGGCCAATTCGAACGAAAGGTCAAAGCAGTGCTTTGCTATGGTTCGCAGTTCTCGCCTCGCCAGGATTGGCAAAACCTGTTCCCCTCGCGTGCCGATTGCCGTGAACGTCTGGCGGCCCAAGCCCGTCATTTCGGGGACATGATCGGCGTGCGCTACGGAGAGCCGTTCGTCACCCGCGAGATCGCCGCCGTGGCCGATCTCGTGAACATGCCGGTGCGGTCGGTTTAGCGTCTTTTGGAATAATCAGTCCTAGCCCCCTGAACGCATAGCCCTCTCCCATGGGCAGAGGGTGTCCCGCTGCCGGTGCTTTCATCAGCCGGAGCGGGGCGGGTGAGGGGTTGGTTCGTCGGGCGCCGAGGCGCTGAGGAGTCGACACATGTCTACGCTGCACCAACGCGATTCTTCCACCTGTCATGCACAAACCAGACGGCGGCAATGACAATCAGCACGGCTAGGATGGTATCGAAACGATGGAAGTAGGCCCGCAGAGTTTCCCAGCGCTGGCCAAGCTTCATGCCGGCGTAAGCTAAGGCTAAGCACCAGGGAAGGGAACCGAGGAAAGTAAACAGGTTAAAGCGCAGAAAATTCATGCGCGCCACTCCTGCCGGAAAGGCGATGAAGGTCCGAATCACGGGCAGCAGGCGCGCCAGGAATACTGCCCAATCGCCGTAGCGGCCAAAGAACCGGTCCGCCATCTCCAAGTCATGGTGGGTGACAAGAACGTATTGGCCGTATTTCTCTACCAGCGGTCGTCCTCCCCATGAACCCACGTAGTACGCCACCAGCGAACCGACGTTGCATCCCACGGCGCCGGCAATCGCCACCCACACCAGTTTGAATCGACCCACAGACACCAGATACCCGGAGAAGGGCATTATGACTTCCGAAGGCAGGGGTATGCAGGCGGACTCAATGCCCATCAGAAGCACGATGCCCAGGTAGCCCGAGTGTGAGATCACTGAGATGATGAAGCGCGCAAGATACTCGAAGAGGGTAGTAACCATGGAAAGCATTAATCTAACCTCTCCCGTCGCGGGAGTCAATTGCTGCCGGGTAGGGCAAGCCTAACCCGACGCGACGTAGGGGGGCGGCTTGCCGTCCCCTGTTTGCCACGGGTAGGGCAAGCCCTACCCCTACACCGGATGGTGTTACCCGAACGCCGAGCTTTTTACGCATATTCAAGTGAAAGGTCACGAGCCGAGATGCGAATTGGACTCACACGAAGACGCTTCTACCATTCATTGGCGTACCGCGGGCAGAGCCTGTCCTGAGCGCAGCGAAGGAATGCCCAAACCACAGCGGGCGAGACGCCCGCGTTACGGTCTTCAGAGCTGCAGGGAGGTCGGCTGCAACTGATTTTCTCGAACCTCGATGCTACTCCGAACGTAATTAGCCAGTGAGGAGGAAGGAGGCCCCATGGAGAATCTGCTTCGCGACATTAAGCACGGTTTGGGCTCCCTGCTTCGCGACAAGGGGTTTAGCGCCACGGTGATGCTGACTCTGGCCATTGGCATTGCCGCCTACGCTGCCACCTTTGCGATTGTTAATTCGGTCTTATTGCGTCCGCTGCCGGGTCCGAACGCGGACGCCATTGTCCTAATGTCGAACGAGTATCCGAAAGCCGGGGCAGCCGACCAGAGCGTCAGCGCCGCCCCCGATTACTACGATCGTCTTCGCGCCGTGACCGTCTTGCAGGAACAAGCCTTGTTCGGGGAGAACAATACGACGCTGGACATCAACGGCGCGCCGGAGAGAATTGAGGCCATGAACGTGACCCCGTCGTTTTTCAAACTGGTGGGGATTTCTCCGGCCCGCGGGCGGGCATTTTCTGCGGAGGAAGGCGAAGTCGGAAATGAAAACAAGGTGATCCTCAGCGACGCGCTTTGGCATCAACTCTACGGCGGCGACCCCTCCGCCATCGGACGCGAACTGCGCCTGGGCGGCACACCTTTCACCATCGTGGGCGTGATGCCGAAGGACTTCGTTTTCGTGGACCCCGAGGTCCGTCTCTGGTTTCCTGCTGCCTTTACGCCCGAGCAGAGAACCGAGTATCACAACAACCAGTGGGGCAACATCGGGCGGCTAAAGCCGGGCGCCACCATCGCCCAGGTCCAGGCGCAGGTGAACGCTCTCAACGCGGCTAACTTGGATCGGACTCCTGCCTTCAAAGACTTCCTGATTAACGCAGGGTTCTATACCAGGGTGGAGCCACTTCAGCATGTACTGGTCAAAAGCGTAGAGAGCGCGCTTTACCTGCTGTGGGGCGGAGCGGTGTTCGTGCTGCTCATTGGCGGATTGAATGTCACGAACCTGGCGCTGGCGCGGTCGAGCGCCCGCAGCAAGGAGATCGCCACGCGCTTGGCGCTTGGCGCGGGCCGTGCCCAGATTGCGCGCCAGACGATCGTGGAAAACGTGCTGCTGGCGGGAGCAGGCGGCATCGCCGGCGTGCTGCTTGGTCGAGCCCTTTTGCGGGCCGCGGCGGCGACGGGGCTCGGTCAGCTTCCCCGGGCGGACGAAGTCCGCATTGACGGCACCGTGCTTCTTGTCAGCCTCGCGCTGGCCATAGCAGTCGGAGTGCTGGTAGGACTTGTGCCGCTTGCCAGCGCGTTCAAAATCAACCTGACAAGCACCTTACGCGACAGCGGCCGCACAGGTACGGGCGGCGTCGGGACCCGCAGGCTGCGGCAGGGTTTGGTAAGCGCTGAGATCGGACTGGCATTCGTGCTACTGGCCGGGGCCGGACTGCTGCTGACCAGCTTTCGACACCTGCTGGCGGTCGATCCAGGCTTCAAAACCAGAGGAGTGCTGACGGCCTCGGTGACCGTGCCGGCATCCCGCTACCGCGGCGACGGGGACTTGCGCAGTCTCATGAATCGGGCGCTCGATTCGATCCAGCACATGCCGGGCGTGGCCGCGGCCGGGGCGACTACGGACATCCCTTTCGGCAACAAAGAGAGCGACGAAATCATCATGGCCGAGGGTTATGTGATGAAGCCGGGCGAATCCTTGTTCTCTCCGTATCGTCTTATCGTCACGCCCGGCTACTTTCAGACGATGAACATCGCCCTGCTGCGCGGACGATATTTCGACGAGCACGACAACGAGAGCGCCCAGCAGACGGTCATTGTGGACGAGCAGTTGGCTCGCCACTTCTGGCCGAACCGCGATCCGATTGGGCAACGCATGTACCAATCGGACAACCTGAAAGATCCAACCAAGTCCGGAGCACATACAAGCTGGTACCAAGTGGTTGGAGTGGTCCGGTCCATCAGGCAGGAAGATCTGGCTGGAACCAGGAACGCGTTCGGCGCTTACTATTTTCCCTACGCACAGCATCCGTACAGAGATTATACGTTTGCCGTCAGGGCCATCGGCGCAGCAGGGGGCGTAGCCGGCATGCTCCGCACAGCGATAGCCCGTATCGACCCGGAATTGGCGTTGTTTGACGTGAAGACCATGGAAGAGCGCGCCGCCCTCTCGTTGGCATCCCGCCGCGCGTCGCTCACTTTGGCCTTGGCGTTTGGCGGATTGGCATTGTTCCTTGCGGCGATCGGCATCTACGGAGTGCTTGCCTACCTCGTTGCGCAGCGGAGGCGCGAGATCGCCATCCGGATGGCTCTCGGCAGCACGACAACGGCGGTGGTAAAGCTGGTCCTCAAGGAAGGCATGACCCTTGTAGGCGTCGGGCTGGCGTTCGGACTCGCCGGCGCCGTAGCGCTGCAAAAGGCGGTGGCGAGCCAGATCTACGGAGTCCGTCCTTCAGACCCGCTGGTGATCGGCGCCGTGACCCTCGTGTTGGGAGCCGTCGCGCTGGCCGCCTGCGCAGCGCCCGCGGGACGCGCCACACGCGTCGACCCCATCGAAGTCTTACGGCAAGAATGACGCGGATGTGGTGCGGGCGTCTCGCCCGCTGTCGCGGGAGCGTCCCGCTCCCGCACGCGGGCAGAGCCTGTCCTGAGCGGAGCGAAGGAATGCCCGCGCGACCGCGGGCGAGACGCCCGCGCCACAAGTTTCAGAGCAGTTTAGGTTTGATTGACTTAAAGGGTCCGAAGGGCCACCCTTACTGTGAGGCCAACTCCAACATGCGGTCGATTTCCGCCTCGGTGTTATAGAAGTGAGGAGAGACCCTGACCATCCCGCAGCGGGCCGCCACTTGTACCCGATGAGCGAGGAACGATTCCAGGAGGCCTTCGGCGGTGCCTTGGCGGGGCACAAAAGAGACAATCCCGGCGGCTTCTTCCCGTGCCTGGGGACCGAACACCGAATGGCCGCGTTCCAGCAGTCCGCGACGCAGCCGATCGGTCAAATCCAGGACACGCTCGGCGATATTCGGAATTCCTACCTCGAGCAGGAAATCAACTGCGGCCCCCAAGCCATAGATTCCAACTGTGTTAAGCGTGCCGCATTCGTACCGTCGGGCGTCGTCTCGCCAGGAAAGCTCGCGCTTGGTGAAATCGGCCCAATGGCGCACTCCCCACCATCCAACTTCTGTGGGTGTGACCCGCTCCATCACCTGCCGACTGACATAAAGTACTCCGGCGCCTTCCGGACCCAGCAGCCATTTGTGTCCGTCAGCAGCCAGGCCGGCGATTTGAGCTGCCTTCACATCCAGGGGGAACGCTCCCAGCCCCTGGATCGCGTCAACAAACAACAGACAGCCTTGTGCCGCGCAAGCTTGACCCAGTTTCTCGAGGTTTAGCCGAAATCCGCTGAGGTAATCGACGAAGCTGACCGCCACCACGCGCGTGCGGGAGGACAGCGCGCTTACAATCGACTCGTGACTCACTCGGCCTTGTTCCGGTTGGACCAACCGCAGGGCCACGCCGCGTTTTTCCAGGGCCTTCCAAGCATAGTAGTTAGAAGGGAACTCGCCTTCGATTGAAACGATCTCGTCTCCCCGGCGCCACTCGAGGCCGTTTGCGAAAGTGGAGACCCCTTCAGAAGTGTTTTTGGTGAGGGCGATTTCGCCCTGGTCCGCGTTGAGCAACTGCGCCAGCGAGCGCCGGGTGGCATCGTAAGTACGGACCCACTGCTGCCAGTTTTCGGCGCCGCGCTGGTGCACTTCGTCAAGCAGGCCAACCATGGCGTCGCGCACTCTCCGCGAAAGAGGCGACACCGCGGCGTGGTTCATATAAATCAAAGACTCAGTGACTGGGAATTGCGAACGATAACGATCGACATCAAGTGGCATAAGTGGCATCTCGGAAAAAGTATGGTCAGCCAATCAGTATACATGCGATGCGGAGAGGCGACCAGCAAGCTGCGGAAAAACCCATGCGAACCGTCATCCTGAGCGCAGCGAAGGATCACCGCAGTTCGCTCAAGTTTGGAGCATCAAGCAACTTCAGAGATCCTTCGTCGCCCCGAGCAGATCGGGACTCCTCTGCAGAAACTCATCGGGCAACTCCGGTGTTTGGAAGGAGTTGCATATTCAGCTGAGCGGCTTGTCTTTTGAGCCACTCGATCTGGTTCTTACGGTATTGGCGTTCGTAGTGTTGCATTCCTTT